>Ga0315910_10000387_pt1 | contig 43997 bp, 27 predicted proteins | sample EdamamesoilMG_FD_204470 | JGI IMG/M metagenome (GOLD analysis project Ga0315910, IMG submission 204470) | Garden soil microbial communities collected in Santa Monica, California, United States - Edamame soil | ecosystem: Environmental > Terrestrial > Soil > Garden | place: USA: California...
CGTAGAGCCTGAAGTCGGTGACCGGCGCGCCGCTGATGCCCAGCTTGAAGCGCGTGGAATGCGTCAGCGCGAAGGCCGTCATGTAGCCGCCGTAGCTCCAGCCCCAGATGCCGACGCGCTGCTCGTCGACGAAGCCCTTCGCGCACAGCCAATCGAGACCGTCCTCGAGGTCCGCGAGCTCGCCGGGGCCCAACTTCTTGTAGGCGTTCGCCGCGGAGACCAGGCCCTTGCCGGAGGCGGAGCGGTTGTCGCACACCCAGACCAGGATGCCCTGCTGCGCCAGCATCTGATGGTAGAGCGCATTCAGGTTGTAGAAGCTGTCGCGCACCTGCGGCGCGTGTGGGCCCGAGTACGTGAAGCACAGCAGCGGGTACTTGCGCTTGGGATCGAAGTCGGCGGGCTTGTAGAGCATCGCCTCCATCTCGAAGCCGTCGCGCGTCAGCGGCTTGTGGAATTCTGGCGGCACGAGCTTGTGCTGCGCGAGCCCCGAGTCGTCGACGCGCGAGATCTCGCGCAGCACCTCGCCCTTGGCGTCGCACACGCGGATCCTGGGCGCGCTCTCGTGCGAGGCGAAGGTGTCGACGAAACAGCTGCCGTCGGGCGCCATGTCGATCGTGTGCGTGCCCGGCTCGCGCGTGATCTGCAGCGGCTCGCCGCCGTCGAGCGCGACCTCGAAGAGCTGGCTGCCCTTGACGTCGGCGCGATCGCCGCTGAACCAGAGCTTGCGAGCGCGCGTGTCGACGCGCTCGACTTCGTCGACCTCCCAGGGACCGTCGGTGAGCTGGCGCAGCAGCACGCCGTCGCGGCGGTACAGGTACAGGTGGCTGTATCCATTGCGCTCGGAAAGCCAGACGAACTCGGCGTTGCCCTCCAGCCAGAAGGGCCCGTCGCTGGGCATGGTCCAGGCGGGGCTCGACTCGCGGAAGATGCGCCGCAGCTTGCCCGTGGAGGGATCGCCCGCGACCAGCTCGAGCCAGGTCTGCTGGCGGTCCTGCAACTGCGCGAGCACCTCGCGCGAATCCGGCGACCAGCCGACGCGCACGATCAGCAGGTCGGAGGGAAATCCCTCCAGCTCGAAGTAGCGCGGCTTGCCGCCGCGCACGTCGATCACGCCCAGGCGCGCGATCGGATTGGGATCGCCGACCTTGGGGTAGCGCCAGGTCTCGACCTTCGGGCGGCGCTCCGCGGTGTCGACGATCGTGTACTCGGGCACCGCGCTCTGGTCGAGCGCGAGGAAGGCCAGGCGCTCGGAATCGGGCGACCACCAGTTGGCCTGGAAGTTCCCGCGGCCGTAGACCTCCTCCTGGTAGAGCCAGTCGAGCCGGCCGAAAAGGTGGCTCTCGTCGCCTTCGCTGGTGAGCGCCCGCGCCTGACCGCCCTGGCTGCTGACCACGAACAGGTTGTTGCCGCGCACGAACGAGACCCAGTTGCCGTCGGGCGAGAGCGCCTCGCCGACCTCCAGGGCGGCGTCGTTGGTCAAGCGCACCGCGCGGCCGGTGTCGAAGTGGTACACCAGCAGGTCGCCCTGCACGTTGAACAGCGCCCGCCGGCCGTCGGTCGACAGCAGGAACTCGTCGCGCCGCGACATCTCCGCCGCCGTCGCCGCGTCGACTCCCGGCAGGCTCTGCATCGAGGCGCGCATGCGCTCGCGATCGTGGAAGGCGCGCGAGCTGCCGCTGAGCGCATCGACGAGATTCAGCTGCAGCTGCTCGCCCTCGCCTGTGCTGGCCAGGTACTCGTGGCCGAGCCCGCTCCAGCCGCGGAACGCGGAGCGCGAAGGCCGCAGCGCGGCATTCAACTCGAGCACCCTGTCGATCGACAGCGGCACGCCCGCCGCGGCGGGCTGCGCGGCTTGCGCCGGCCCCGGACCCGGGTCCTCGGGAGGCCAGACCGCGCCTGGAAGTCGACAGGCGCCAGAGAGCACCGAGAGCGCGACGACCCAGATGGAATGCCTCATAGGGGCAAGGTAGCGAGCGGCCGCCGCGGCCTCCAACACCGGCTTCGGGCCTGCGGCCGTTCCGCGCCACTCGTCAAGCGCCTCCCGGCGTGCTACGATCCCGCGTCCATGCTGAAGGGCCCGAATCGAAAGTCAGGGGCCCATCCCGTGCGCCGCGTTCGTCCGGGGCCTGGGCAGCCAGCCGGGTCCTGTGACCCGACTCACCCCGAGAGGAGCCCCGATGGAGTCCTTTGAGAAGCGCCAGCGCGAACGCAAGAAGCAAGAACAACGCAAGGAAAAGGCGGCCCGCAAGCTTCAGGGCCTCGAGGCATCCGGACCTTCGGAAGCCGATTATTTCGCCGATCTGTCTCCCGCTGCTGGCAGCGTGAAAGACAACGGCCAGCGCGCGGATGACGCGCAGTCCCAAGACGCCAAGACCCCGCCTCCCATCGAGGGCGGGGCTGGCGCATAACCGTCGGCACGGTCGTTCGACGCACCGACAAGACCTGAAGCTGCCTGGCAGCACGGTCCCCCGCGCGCGATGAGCGCGCCTCCGTTTTTTCGCGCCGTTCGTGCGCGACCCTTGAAATGAACTCGTTCGCCGAATTGGGCCTGATCGCACCGCTGCAAGCAGCCGTGCGCGACGCAGGCTACATCACCCCCACCCCGATCCAATCCCAGTCCATCCCCCAGCTCCTGACCGGCCGCGACCTGCTCGGTTGCGCGCGCACCGGCACGGGAAAGACCGCCGCCTTCGCGCTGCCGATCCTGCAGCGGCTGGCGGCGACGCCCGCGCGCGGCGCGCGCCCCGTGCGCGCCCTGATCCTGGTCCCCACGCGCGAACTGGCCGCGCAGGTCTGCGAAAGCTTCCGGCGCTACGGATCGCAACTGCAACTGACGACGACCGTGATCTACGGCGGCGTCGGCCAAGGTCCGCAGGTCAGCGCCTTGCGCCGCGGCGTCGACATCCTGGTCGCCACGCCGGGCCGGCTGGTCGACCTGATGGGCCAGGGCCACCTGCGCCTGGACCGCGTCGAAGTGCTCGTGCTCGACGAAGCCGACCACATGCTCGATCTGGGATTCATCCCCGACGTGCGCAAGGTGCTCGCGGCCGTTCCGCGCAAGCGCCAGACCCTGTTCTTCTCGGCGACCATGCCGCCGCCGATCGCCAAGCTGGCGAGCACGATCCTCTCCAATCCCGCGGAGGTGACCGTCGCGCCGGTCGCATCGACCGTCGAGCTGACCGAGCAGAGCGTGCGCTTCGTCGACACCGCGGCGAAATCGGGCGTGCTGGCCGAGATCCTGCGCGACGACAAGGTCGAATCGGCCCTGGTCTTCACGCGCACCAAGCGCGGCGCGGACCGCGTGGCCAAGCGCCTGGCCCAGGACGGCATCCCCGCCGAGGCGATCCACGGCAACAAGTCGCAGAACAACCGCGAGCGCACGCTGGAGTCCTTCCGGGCCGGCCGGATCCGCGTGCTCGTCGCCACCGACATCGCCGCGCGCGGCATCGACGTCGAGGGCATCACGCACGTGATCAACTTCGAGCTTCCCAACGTGCCGGAGAGCTACGTGCACCGCATCGGCCGCACGGGCCGGGCCGGCGCCACGGGCGTGGCGATCTCCTTGTGCAACGCGGAGGAGCGTCCGCTGTTGCGCGACATCGAGAAGCTGATCAAGCGCGAGTTGCCCAAGGTCGGCGTGCACCGCGGCGCCACGCGCCGCGACGAGGAACCCGTGCGCAGCGGCGCGACCCGCGGCCAGCACGCCGCGCGCGGCACCCACGGCGCGCGATCCTCGGGCCCGGCGCGCGTGAGCGCGCACGCCAGCGCGCGCCCGCCGACGCGCGTGCCAGCGCTGGTCGAGAGCAGCTCGCGCTTCGCCGAGGGCCTCGACGAGCCAGGCAGTCGCGAAACCCGGCGACCGGCAGCCTCGAGCGCGCACGAGCAGCGCGGCGCGAGCCGTCCGCAGGCCGCGCATCCGCAACACGCGAGCCGCCAGCCGGCGCGCGAAACGCACGGGCTCCCGCACGCCGGGCAAGCTCGGCCGCATGCCGAGCGCGGCGCCGAGCGCGGCGCCGAGCGTCGAGTCGAAGGCGCGCACCGCGGACACGCGAGCCAGCCGGCGGCGCAACAGCGCTCGCGCGCTGCGCACGGCGCGCGCGACGAGTCGCGCTCCGCGCCCGCGGGTCAGCGCAACACGCAGCGCAAGCCGCACGGCGGCGCGAACTCGCCCAGCGCCAACCGCGGCCGCTCGCGGCGCTCGGGCAACGGCCGCTAGGCAACGCGCGCTCGCCGGCCGGCCGTAGGCCGGCGAGCGCGATGCCGATCAGCGCGCCGCCAGTTCGCTGGTCAGCCGCTCCGCCTCGCGCGGATCGACCAGCTGGAACAGCGTCGCGGCGAGCTTCGCGAGATCCTCGCGATTGCGCGCCGCGAATTCGCCACGGCTGGCCAGCTGCAGCGGGCCCTTCAAGTCGAAGTGCTTGCCTGCGAAGCTGCCCTTGATGTTCAGGCGCGGGAGCTTGCCCTGGCAAAGCACCTCGACGCCCGAATCGAAGCCGATCTCCTCGATCGCGAAGCTCTCGAGCACGGACTGCGCCGCGACGGCCAACGGTTCGATCTTGGCGGCGAGGTTCGCCTTCAGTTGCGTGACCGCTTGTTGCGCCTCGGCGAGCTTGGTTTCGGCGGCGCGCACGGCGGGCAGCTGCTGCACGTTCTTCTTCAAGTTGGCGATCTGCGACGCGGCCGCATCCAGGTCGGCGCGCACGGCGCCGAGTCTGGCGCTGACCTCCTTGGCCAGATTGCCCGGCAGTTTCGCGGCTTCTTCGCCGACCTGCTGGAGCTTCGCACGCAGGTTGGCGAGGTTCTCGACGCTGTCGTCCTTGGCAAGCTCGAGCTTCGCCGCGATCTCAGCGGCCTTCTCGAGCGCCGCATGGATCACGGGACGATTCGAGTGCTGGTTGGCCAGGGCCTTGATCGAGTTCCCGACCTTGTCGAGCGCCTTCTGCGCCTTGTCCCGCAGCTCGGCCCGGCCCTTCTCCACCGCCTTCTCGCGCTCGGCCTTGGCCTGCTCGGCCGCGGCGCGCGTTTGCGCCACGACGCGCTTGGCCTCGTCGAGCGCCTGCTGCGACCTGCTGCGCATCTCGGCCTTGACCGTGTCGAACACGTCGCGAATCAGCTCGCCGTCGAAGCGTCCGCGCAATCCGAAGTCGGGCCACTTGGGCAGCTCGACCTCGGCGCTCAGGCTGGTCGCGTAACCGGCGAGCCGCGTCGCGGTCTCGAAGCTGGCCAGCTTCTGTCCGACCTGCACGTCGAGGCTGCCTTGCAGCAGGGAACAACCCGCTCCGAGCTTGCCCTTCAACGCGAAGCCGGGCTGCTCGCGGTTCGCTGCGGGAAGGCCGGGCATCGGCAGGCGCAGGTGCAGCAGCGCGTCGGCCAGCGACACCACGCCCAGGTCGAGCTTGCCCGGGGCGCCGTGCACCTGCAGGCCGTCGCGCACGGTCAGGAAGTTGTCGACGGAGCCGAAGTCGTGGTTCATGAACTCCAGCGAACCCTTGATGCCGACTCCCAGTCCATTCAACTCGAGCCCGGGGAACGAGGCTCCCGGCGTGACCAGGTAGATGCCGACGTCGCGGTAGCGCAACATCGGCAGGGGCAGTGCGGCGCTCATGCTGCCGATCAGGTCCTTGCCGGCCATCTGGCGCAGCAAGTTCTGCGTCTCGCCCGGCGCGATCGCGCTCGCCAGCGGCCCGCTGGCCGCGGCCTTGACGAACGCGGCCATGATCTGCAATTGCGTCAGCTGGCTGATCTCCGAGCCTTCGAACTTGAGCCCGACCTTCTTGGGCACCAGGCCGCCGCTCGCCGCGATCAGGCTGACGACGCCGCCGACGTCGTACTGCAGGTTGCCGAATTTCGCCTGACCGCCCAAGGCCACTTCGATCGCCGAGTCCGCGTCGACGCCGCCGCCGACGATCAGGTCGCGGTAGGTGATGCCGGTCAGGCCGAAGGGGTCCTTCCACTCGCCCTGCATCTGCCCGGAGACGCGGAAGCCGCGGCTGATGCTGGAGACCAGCACGAAGGCCTGGCCGCGGAAGACCAGATCGTCGTCGGCCACGCGCACGCCGACGCTGGCCTCCAGGCCCAGCTCCAGCTCGAATCCCTTGGCGGCGCGCTTGGCGACCACGAAGACCTTGGCGCCCGCGCTTTGAGCCTTGGGCCCGCGCTGCTTGGGCGCCAGGTCGAGGAAAGCCGGCTTCTTCGCGAACACCGGCAGCGTGGGCAGATCCGCGTACAGCGCGAGCGAGGGTTCCTTGTCCAGCAGTCCGCCGACCGAGCCGGCGAGCACGATCGGTTCGCTGATCCCGATGTCGGCGAGCGGCTGGCGCAGGTTCGCGGGCAAGCTCTCCGGCGCGAAGCGCGTGAACAGCGTCACGCCCTTGAACACCGGCATGTCCTTGTCGAGATCCGAAGTCACCTTGCCCATCATTTCCTTGAAGACGCCGGGCAAGGAACGCGCTTTCAGGTCCTTGAAGTCCTCGGTGCTCACCGCGAGCAGTGCGCGGTCGAGCTGGATCACGTCGGCGTTCGGCGGCAGCTCGGGCAGCAGCTTGCGCAGGCTCAAGCCGTCGACCTGCAGGAACAGGATGCAGGCCGGCTGCGGCTTGCCGGCCTTGGCCACCAGGATCGCCGCCTGGCCGGTGATCTTTTTCGCCGTCCAGGTCGCCTGGCCCTGCACGTAGACGTCGCGCTGCTGCGGATCGATGCCGATCGCCAGCTTGTCGATGCGGATCTCGTCCATGCCCGGGATGCGCGCGAAGCCCGGCAGCGCGCCGAGTTCGAGGCCCTGGTCCTTCTTGCCCTCCAGGAGCAGCTTCACCTCGCGCAGCTTCTGCCCTTCGACGCCGAAGGCGAAGGCGCCCTTCAATTCACCGTGGCGCGGGAAGTCGAGCGTCGCGCCGAGCTCGACGCCGATCGGCCCCAGCTCGCCCTTCTTGGCGATCTCCAGCGAGCCGCCGAGCGACAGCGTGCGCAGGTTGACGCCCTGCAGGCCGAAAGCGTCGCGCCAGTCGAGCTTGGCGCTGCCCGTGCGCTTGATCGCCACCTTCTTGTCGTCGACTTCGACCTCCAGGCTCGCGTCGAACTCCAGCGGCTTGCCCAACAGCCAGAGCTTGACGCGCTGCACGCCGGCAACGGCGTACTTCTCGCTGCTGGTCTTGCCCTTGGTCTCGCTCTCGGCGCGGATCGAGATGTCGGTGCTGCCGTAGCGCAGGTCGACGAGCTGCTTGTCGCCAACGACGCCAAACGGCGGCGGGACGAACTCGGGGAAGCTGAGCGTCAACGCCAGCCGCGTGGCCTTCGGCGGATCGTTCTCGGGCTTGAAGGACGAATTCGGCAGACCGGCTGCGCGCAGCGCGTATTCGACGCTGTCGCCGTCGAGCTGTCCGTTGAGGCGCACCGGCTGCGTGACGTCGAGCGCGTGCCGCAGGAATCCGAGCAGACCCTGCTCGGTCGGAGCGAGCGTGGCGAAGACGTTGACGCCCTCCTGCAGTTGCACCGCGCCGCTGGAATCGGCAAAGCCGTTCAAGGCCGGACGCAGCTGCGCGGGAAAGCGCGCCGTGGCGAGTTTCTCGCTCTTCGAGCTCGAGACCAGCAGCAGCTGCGCCGGCGTGGCGCCGCCGAGGAAGCGCTGGCTCAACAGCGGATAGCGCTCTTGGAAGGAGAAGCGGCCCGGATCGGACAGCAGGATTCCGGCGTGCCAAGGCCCGTCCACCGAGGCGCTGGACTGGAAGCCCAGCGCGAGCACGCCCTGCGACGGCACGTCGACGCGGAACGCGCCGTCCGCGACCGCTTGCACCGACTCGATCGAAAGCGTGCCCAGGCCGGGCAGCTTCTCGATCGAGGACCGGGCGCGGTCGGTCTCCGTCTGTGCGAAGACCGGAGTCGCCGCGGCGAGCCACAGCAGCGCCGCGAGCGCGAGCCGGCGCGAGTTCGAGCAGGAAAGCGAGGCGTTGGATCGAGCGTGATTCATGGGAAGACTCCGAGCTCGTGGCCGAGCGGGACTACTTGACGCGGATGATGTAGAGGACGTCGAGGTACGGCGGCCGCAGGTCGAGCGCGTTCGTGCTGAGCGTGTGCGAGTGCCCACGCGCCGCGCCCGTCGGCGCGATCCCGCCGCTCGCGCCGGTGTTCGCGACCGAAGGCCCCTGGGTGACCAGGCCGGCGCTGTTGTTGCCGGTGTTCAGCGGCGCGAGGTCGACCGAGAGGTTCGTGGCGCCGGTCGTCGCCGTGCCGAGCGTCGCGGAAACCACGTTGGCCGTTGCGGCCCCGCCCACGCTGACCTGGACGCGATCCCCGATCGTGTGCGCATGGCCCGCGATCGCCTGCGGCGGCGGATCGACGCCGTGGTCGTGCGGCGCGATCGCGTGCGTGTGGTTCGCGAGGCTGTGCGCGTGGCCGGGAATCTCGTCCAGCTGCAGCTGGTGCGGATCGACGCGGACCGAGATCAAGGGCGAGCCGCCGCCCTTGTTGGAGCGCGGCACGAAGGCGCGCATGTCGTCCGCGCCTTTGACGAAAAGCTTCTGCAGGTCGGGCTTGCGGTCGCGGAACACGGCGCCCTCGGTGTGAGGAGTCCTGCCGTCGCAGGCTTCGAAGCCGGCGGGAATGTCCTGGAAGATCCCCCACCAGATCAGGATCCCGCCGATGGGCACCGCGGTCGTGGCCTGGGAGTCCTGACGCAGCGCGCTGCCCGCCGTGAGCAGCGTGAACAGGGCGCTCGCCATCAACATGCCGGAGAACTGGTTCTGGATGCGGTTCATGGAAATGCTCCGTCTTGGTTTCGCGCGGGTGAACTCGCCGCTCAGCGGGCAACGACCTCGACGTGCCGCGCGGTGAAGCTCTGTTCCTGGCCGGCCCAGCTCAGCTTGAGCACGAGGTTCACCGGCAGGCTGCGATCGACGATCAGGTTCCAGCGCACGAGCGAGGGGAAGGCCACGCGCAGCTCGCGGCGCGTCAGGTCCAGCTCGACCGATTCCGCCGGCAGCACGATCGCCGGTTCGCTGTCGGCGACGCTGAGCACGGCCAGGATCTGCTCGAACTCGGGGAAGCGCGCTTCGCGCAGCACGACGCTGGCCCGGGCGCCGTCGTCCTCGACCACCAGCGTCTGGTTGCGGAAGACCTGCGAGGATTCCTCGACGTTCTGGCCCTGGCCGGGCAGCTCGAACAAGCTGGAAGCGTACTGATCGCCGATCACCAGCGAGACCAGCTCGATCCACAGCGAGCGCTCGTTCAGCCCGGCCAGACGCTCGACGCCCAGGCTGGCGTGCAGCAGGGCCGCGAAACCCTCCTGGTCGTTCTGCCGCGCCAGGGCGTGCATCGCCTCCAGCGTTTGCGTGCCCAGGTCCTCGAGATGCTGCGACTTGCGGAAAGCCTCCAGCACTTCGCTTTGCGCGCGCGCATCGCTGGCCACGAGCTCGTCGCCGTTCTCCGTGTCGACCAGCACGGTCTTGGAGACCACTTCCATCAGCGGCGGGGCACCCTCGGGCACCATCAAGAGCAGCGTGATGTTGTGGTTGCGCGGCACCATGGCGTAGTTGGCCGTGGCCTCCTGCGTGGCGCCCAGGCGGATGCGCAGCGTGTTCTCGGACAGGCGCGCGACGGTCAGCAGGCTGTTGAGGTCGCGGCCGAAGACCTGGTCGCGCACCGCGCCGTGCAACATGCCGCTGAACATCGGCTCGATGAAACTGTTGCCCGGGTAGTCGAGCAGCGAGAGCAGCAGCGTGCGGATGTTCTCGAAGGAACGCGATTCGAGCGAGGCTTCGAGGTTGTCGGTGACCAGCAGCGGCAGCACCTTGGGGCCGTTGCCGAAGGGGCCCTCGAAGATGCCGTCGTCGGTCGTGTGCTTGGGCATCTGCGAAGGCGGCTGGCTGCCCTCGTCATTGCCGTGCTCGCCGGGGATGAAGAACGACAGCGTCGTGTATGCGTCGTAGGGCGCGTGCCTGCGGCTGGGCATCAAGCTGACCTGCAGGCGCACCATGTACGGGCGGAACCCGGCCGGGATCGCCGCATCGCTGATGTAGCGATTGAGCAGCTGCACCTCCTGGTACAGCGCCGCGGCCGCGGAGTACTTGAGCATCGCGTCCGGCCCGCTCTCGCCCTCGGCGCCGGGCTGCGAGGCGCCGGGTCCAAGGCGCGCGAAAGGGCCTTCGAGGTAGGCCTGCGGCACCTGCATGCCCGGCATCGGCTTGGCGGGCTGGCGGCCGGTGGCGCTGGGCTGGTCGAGCAGCACGCTCTCCGCGCCGGCGCCCGAGGCCGATTGACTCTCCTGGTTGCGCCAGCGCCCGTCGCGCGTGACCTTGGCCAGCGCCTGGTCGGCGGTCAATTCGAAGTTCGGCCGCAGCGCCTGGACGTATTCGCTCCAGGGCGCCACCGCCAGCACCGCCAGGTGCACCGAGCCCGCATCGCGCATGTTCTCGGCGCGAACCGGCTGGAAAACGCGCTCCGCGGTGCGGCAGCCACCGGGAGCGATCGCGAGGACCAGGCACAGGCACAGCGCCTGCCAACGTCGCACCTGCCCGCGTCCGCACGAGCTTGGCCCGGGCAAGGGCGGGAGGATCAAGCTAGGATCCAGGGCTCGCAGCGTCGATTCCATGGTTTGTCCCCCGAACAAACGCGACAGCGGCTCGCCGTCCTTCACCGAAAACCGGAAAGCCCCGAGTCCCTTCGGACAGGCCCTCCCGGGGCTTGGGCTCGAATCGCCACGGGCGATCCGGCGCGCGCGGTATCGATGAAGGAGCCGACCGAACGTCCCGCGCCCGCGGAGCTGACGCGTTTCCTCAACGCGCTCGGCCGCGGCGAGCTCGCGGCCGGCAACACGCTGATGCCGCACGTCTACGAGGAACTGCGCGCGATCGCCGAGGCGCACATGCGCCGCCAGCCCCGGGCCGGAACGCTGCAACCGACCGTGCTGGTGCACGAGGCCTTCCTGAAGCTGTTCCAGTCCGAGGGCGGAGCGTGGCAGGATCGCAAGCACTTCTTCGCGCTCGCCGCCAAGGCGATGCGACAGATCGTGGTCGACGACGCGAGGCGGCGTCGCAGCCTGAAGCGCGATGGCGGACACGAGCTCGTGACCCTCGGCGAGAGCCTCGCCGGCGAACGCGGCTTCGACCTGCTCGACGTGCACCTCGCGCTGGAGGAACTGTGCCTGCTCGACGAGCGCCAGGCGCGCGTGGTCGAACTGCGCTACTTCGGCGGGCTGGAGATGGAGGAGGTCGCGCTGGTCATGGACACCTCCAAGAGCACGGTCGAACGCGAGTGGCGCGCGGCGCGCGCCTGGCTGGGCCTGCGTCTGCAGGATGGTGAACCCAGGTGAGTCGCGAGCGACATCGCCTGGCAACGCAGCACTTCCTCGCTTGCAGCGAGCTGTCCCCGGAGCTTCGCGCGGCCTACCTCGACCAGCACCTGGGGACGGATCCACAGCTGCGCGAGGCGGTCGAGGCGCTGCTGCGCTTCGAGTCCAGGCACCCCGAGTTCCTCGAGGGCGATCGTCCCGCCCTGCAGCCGCTGGGCGAGGCCACGCGTCCGACGACGATCGGCGCCTTCCGCATCGTCGGGCGCCTGGGCGCCGGCGGCATGGGCACGGTCTACGAAGCCGAGCAGGAGCACCCGCACCGGCGCATCGCGGTCAAGGTGCTGCGCGGCTTCTCCACGCCTTCGATGCAGCGGCGCTTCGAGTTCGAGGGCGAACTGCTCGGCAGGCTGCAGCACCCCGGGATCGCCCAGATCTTCGAGGCGGGCAGCGCCCAGACGGAGCATGGTCTGCTGCCCTACTTCGCGATGGAGCTGGTCCGCGGCATGCCGATCACGGAGCACGCGCGACTCGCGGGGCTCTCGCTGGCGCAACGGCTGGAACTGCTCTGCCAGGTGTGCGCGGCGGTGCAGCACGCGCACCAGCGCGGCGTGATCCACCGCGACCTGAAACCCGGCAACATCCTGGTCGACGAGCACGGACAGCCGAAGGTGCTCGACTTCGGCGTGGCGCGCGTCACCGACGCGGACCTGCAGCACGCCACGCTGCGCACGGACGCGGGGCAGGTGGTCGGAACGCTGCAGTACATGAGCCCCGAGCAGGCCAGCGGCGACTCGTCGATGTTGGACACGCGCTCCGACATCTACGCGCTGGGGGTGGTGGGCTTCGAGCTGCTCACCGGCGAGCTGCCCTACGACCTCTCGCGCTTGTCGATCGCCGAGGCCACGCGCGTGATCCGCGAGGTCGAGCCCGCGGCGCCGGGCGCGCTGTGCGCAGCGCTGCGCGGCGACCTGGAGACGATCCTGCTCAAGGCGCTGGAGAAGGACAAGGAGCGACGCTACGCATCCGCCGCTGGCCTCGCGGCCGACATCCAACGCTTCCTGCGCGACGAACCGATCGAGGCGCGGCCGCCCAGCGCGGCTTACCGGCTGGCGAAGTTCGCCACGCGCCACAAGCCGCTGATCGCGGCCACGCTGGTGATCGCGGCCAGCCTGATCGCCGCGACGGCGATCAGCCTGAGCTACGCCTGGAGCGCGGCGAGGCAGCGCGACATCGCGCTCGTGGAGAAGAAGCGCGCGCAGGATCGACTCGAGGACGTGCGCGCGCTGGCCAACACGCTGGTCTTCGACGTGCACGACGACATCGCGCCGCTCGCGGGAGCCACGCCGGTCCGCGAACGCCTGGTCGCCACCGCGCTCGCCTACCTCTCGAAGCTGCGCGCCCAGGCTGGCGACGACGCGCGCCTGGTCGCCGACGTGGCCGGCGCCTACACGCGCGTCGGGGACATCCAGGGCCACCCGCGCCGGGCCAATCTCGGCCGCACCGACGAGGCGCTGGCGAGCTACGCGCAGAGCCTGGAGCTGCACGAGCAGTTGGTCGCCTCGGGCATCGAGGTCGCCGCGAACACCATGGCCAAGGCGGAGCTGCTGCAGCGCATCGGCGCCATCCGCTCCGCGACGGGCCGGCACGATCTGGCGCTCGAAGCCTATGCGCGGAGCGCGACCCTGCTGGAGAGCCTGGCCCAGTCCGATCCACGCGCGGCGCGCGCGCTGTCCTCCGCGCAGGCGCTGGTCGGCGGCAGCCTGGAGCAGATGGGCCGCCCCGAGGAGGCGCTGCTCGCCTACCAGCGCGTCTTCGATTCCGCCGAAGCGCTCGCCATGGCGGATCCGTCGGACTTGAACCTGCAGCGCGACCTGAGCATCAGCTGCAACGAGGTCGGGCTGATGCTCGAGCGACTAGAACGCTTCGACGAGGCGCAGGCCGTGGTCGAGCGCGGCCTGGCCATCCGCGAGGAGCTCGCGGCCCGCCAGCCGGACAACGCACGCGCCCAGCGCGACATGGCGCTCAGCCGCCACCGCGTCGGGAACCTCGCGCTGCGGCGCGGGGACCCGGCCGCGGCCCTGCTGCAGTACACGGCGGCGCTGGCCACGCTGCAGGCGCTCGCCGACGCCGATCCGCAGGACAATCGCGCACGCTTCGACCTTTCGGTGGCGCAGGAGAAATGCGGTTCGGCGCTGCTGGCCCAAAAGCGCGCCGCCGAGGCCGTCGGGCGTTACGCGACCAGCATGGAATTGCGCCGCGAGCTGGTGCTGCAGAATCCCGCCAATCAGATGCACGCCAGCGGATTCGCCGGCAGCCACGAACGTCTGGCCCGCGCCGAGCGCGCGGCGGGCAAGCTCGAAGAGGCGCAGGCCAGCTACCGGCTTTGCATCGAGCTCGCCGCCGCGGTGGCGGCCGAGAATCCGCAGGACGCGCTGTCGCGCACGAGCCTGGCGCTCGCCTGCCACGGTCTCGCCTCGCTGCTGCTCGAAGGCGCGGAAGCCTCCGATGCCGAGCGACCAAAGCTGGCGGCCGATGCGCGCGAACTGCTGGGCTCCTGCCTGAGGACCCTCGAGGAGATGGACCTGCGCGACATGCGGCCAACGCATGGCGAGCTCGACCGAGCGGCGATCGACCTCGACCTGCAGCGCTGCGAGCGGCTGCTCGCGCGCTGAACGCGCAGGCCGCGGCCGGCGCGCGATCGCTCGTTCCAGGGCGCCGCGGGGGCCGCGGGGAGCGAGGCTCGCGCGCGCCAGCAGCTGCAACCCCCGACACTCCTTGGCACCGTGGCGCGGGTCGGCGGCGGTTGGGCTGAATCCCCATCAAAGGCCTATGCCGCGGCTGAACCCGGTCGATCGCCAGCGCATTCACACGCGATCGGGCGAACATGGAAATGCCCCTCGAGCCCACTGGCCGTTCACTATCGATGAACCATGTCGGCATGGTCATCCCGTCGAAATCCGCGCGCGATTAATCAGCCAATAGTCGTTCCGGTGCGGAGTCGAATCGAAAAGGACTCGTCAAATCGAATTGCACGCTTGCGGCTGGGCGTTCATGAGACTTCAATCATCGCATGTCCAATAACATCAACCAGCAAATTGAAGCTCGCGTCCAGGCATTCGTGCAGGAATTGAGCTCACTCGTCAAGTCGGCCGCTCTCGATGCCGTCTCGGGAGCGCTCGGCGGCGCCGCGACCGCCGGAGCCAAGGGCCGCCGCGGGCGTCCGCCCGGTTCCAAGAACAAGAAGTCGGCCGCGGCGCCCAGCGCCGCCCGGCGCGGCAAGCGCGGCAAGCGCACCAGCGCGCAGGTCGATCAGATGGCCGCTCGGGTGTTCGATCACGTGAAGAAGAATCCCGGCATCGGCGTCGAGAAGATCTCGAAGGCCTTCCGCCTGAAATCGAAGGAGCTCACGCTGCCGATCGGCAAGCTGCTCGAGTCCAAGAAGCTCAGGACCACCGGCCAGCGCCGCGGCACCAAGTATTTCGCGCGCTGAGCGGCGCCGCGCCCGCGAACGACGCGGCCGGGGCGCCCCGCGCTCCGGCCGCTTTCGCTTCGAGGCGCGGGCAGAAAGAGCAGGACCGCGCCGTTCTGCCGGCTTCGAGGTCGGGGCTCGATGGCTGACGCGCGCGCCTGCCGCCACTGCGCCGGACGGAAGGCGCGTGATCCGCGGCTGCTGCGCTGCTGCGACGCCCGGCCGACCGCGATGATGCAAGCGCGCGTCGAAACCTGAGTTCCCGCGGGAGGATGGAATTCAGGAATGCGGCTCGAACGTGCCGTGGGCCTGCAGCTTCGAATCGCGCAAGTGCCAGCGTCCCCTGCACAGCACGTCGACGATGCGGCCATCGCCGTCGAGCACGGCGAGGTCCGCGTCGGCGCCGACGGCGATCCTGCCCTTGCGCGAAAGTCGCAGCACGCGCGCCCAGCTGGAGGTGAAGGGCTCGAGCGCGCGCTCGAGCGGCACGCCGGCCTGCAGCAGCTCGCGCAGGCTGTGCGCCAGCGAGCTTGGATCGCCGACGTCCATGTGAGCCACGCGCCCGTCGGCGTCGAAGTGCGGCAGGCAACCGCCGCCGTCGGAGCTGACCGTGAAGCACGCGGGATCGATGCCGCTCTCGAAAGCGCTGCGCAGCGCCGCGGCGGCGGAAAGCCCTTCGTCGCCCTCGCGCACGGGGAAGGCGGTCACGTCGACGCACACTCCAGCGCGCGCGAGCCCCAGCGCCTCGTCGAACAGCGCCTTGCGTCGATTGACGTGCGTCGGCTGGAAGACGCGCGCCGGCAACTCCGTGGTGCGCAGCGCCTCGCGGATCAGCTCCAGGCCGCGCACGCCGTCGCCGACGTGCAGGTGCAGGACGCCCGCCTTGCCGCTCATCAGACCGGCGACGTGGCACTCGGAGGCGACGCGCACGAACTCGTCGAAGCCGGGCTGGCTCGAGCGGTGGTCGCTGATCGCGAGCTCGCCAACGCCCAGGATCTTGTCGACGTGCACGATGTCGCCGCGCGCGCTGCCGGTGATCGTCGCCAAGGGCAGGTGGTAGCCGCCGGTCCAGGCGAAGGCGCTCAGGCCTTCCTCCTCCAGCGCTCGCGCGCGCGCCACGACCTCGCCCGGCGTGCGCGTCAAGTCGTCGGTGCCCAGCAGCCCGACGACGCAGGTCACGCCCGCGCGCGTGAAACGCGACAGGCCGACCTCGGGCACGCGGCTGGCGTAGCCCGACTCGCCGCCGCCGCCAGTGATGTGCGCATGCCCGTCGATCAGGCCGGGGATCACTCGCGCGCCGCGCAGGTCGCGCACGCGCACCTCCAGGCTGGCGGGGAGCCGTGGCTCTTCGGCGCCGATCCAGGCGAAACGCTCGCCGGCGACCAACAGGTGCCGTCGGCCCTGCGCGCGCGGCGCGAAGAGCTCGGCGTTCAGCAGCAGTTCCAGCATGCGCGGCTCAGCACCAGGAATTGTTGAGCACCTCGCCCATCCCGCCCGCTCCGGGAACGATGTAGCCCTTGTCGTTCAACCCGCGCTCCTCGCTCCAGCGCGCGCCCGGGATCGTGTCGTGCACGTCCTGCGGCGAAAGGCCGCGGTCGAGCCGCGCGGTGTAGACCACCAGGTCGTCGAGCGCGCCGAGCACCGCGCGCATGTACTCCGGCGTGGCGATCATCGGCATCGCGACGATGCGCGCAGGCTTGCCGTGAAGCTCCAGGTAGTGCCGCGCGACGCGGATCGTGGTCGAACCGGTCGCGCCCATCGGATCGGGCAGGAGCAGGATCGAGCCCTCGACGCTGCCGCCGATCTTGCTGCCCGAGAGGTCCACGCCGACCACGTGGCCGTGCGCGTCGCTGACGCGCGCCAGCGTCAAGTGATCCAGGCGCACGTTCTCCGGCGGCAGCACGCTGGTCAGCATCTCGAAACAGGTCTGCGAGGGCACGATGCCGGCGCGTATCACGTCGACGATCACCACGCGCGTGCGCGGGTCGAGCACGGTGCCGCGGTACACGCCCTGCGCGGGATGCTCCGCGGCCATGCGCGTCGGGACCTCGGCGCGCACGCTGGGGAACTCGCGTCCCGCGACGTTGACCAGCATCGTCTGGTAGACCTGCCGCAGGATCGCGGTCATCTCCGGATGGCGCACGTCCGGGCTGGAGAGCCGCGCCAGCGCCGTCAGCAGGAAGCGGTTGTCGAGCAGGTGCACCTGCGCGCCGTAGCAGTGCTCGCGCTCCCAGGCGCCGCTGGCTCCCGATCCGCGCGAACGAGGCATGGGTTGGAGCATGGGATCGTGCAGCGGCTGCGCGTGGCTCATGATTCGACCTCGTCGGACGATCTTGCGTCCAGGGCGAGCTTCGCGCCAGCCGGCAGCAGGCCTAGCCGCCGCATGCAGCAAGCGCCGCGGAGAGCGCGCGCACGAGCACCTCGATCGAGGCCACCGGCGTCGAGCACAGCGCGATGCGCAGCGCGCCCGAGATCGGCACCACGTAGACGCCGTTCTCGCGCATGTGCCCGGCGACCGCCACAGGGTCCTTGGCGAACACGGTGACGAAGAAGCCGCCTTCGTAGCGCGGATAGCGCAATCCCGCGGCACGCGCCACGGCGTTGAAGCTCGTCACGCGCTGGGCCAGGAGCGTCACCAGTCGCGCGCGCTCGCGCTCGACGCGCGCGCGCGCTTCGGGCGAGTCCATCAGCTCGGCGATCGCCAGCATGCCCAGGTGGTTGCAATTCGACCAGGTGCCGCGACAGGAGAACGAAAGCGCGTTCTGGATGCGCGTGCGCTGCCGGGCGTCGCGGTGCGTGGCGACCAGTGCCCCGACGCGCGCGCCATACTGCGCGAAGGCCTTCGACGCGGTCCAGGCGCACAGCAGCAGCACGTTGTCGTCGAGCGTCTCGACGTGATCCAGCCACTCGCGCGAGCCGGGGCCGCCGAAGTGCGCGTAGGCGTAGTCGACCAGCAGCGTCACGGGCGCCGTGCGCGCGGCCGCGTTCAGGATCGAGCACACGCCGACCCACTCGCGCGCGTCGAGCGAATAGCCGGTCGGGTTGTGGCAGGGCGAGTTGAGCAGCACCAGCGCGCGCTGCTGCGTCGCCACCTGTCGCTCCAGCGCGGCGCCGAAGGCCCGCAGGTCGAAGCGCCCCTCGGCGTCGAACATCTCGAAGGTCTCGACGCGCCGGCGCGTGTGGTCGGCGATCGTCTTGTACGGTCCCCAGTAGTACTTCGTGGTCAGCAGCGCCTGTCCGGGCTCGAGGAAGTCGACGATGCCGTGGTGCAGCGCGCCGGTTCCGCCGGGCGTGGCCGCGGCGACCGAATGCGCGGCCAGCGCCCGCTCGCCGTAGAGGTCGCGGATCACCGCGGCCAGGAAACGCGGCTCGCCGGCGATGGGCGCGTAGCCCGAGGAATCCTGGGGACTGACGCGCGCGATGGCTTCGGCCACGCTGGGCAGCAGCGCGAGCTTTCCGTCGTCCTCCACCAGCGCGCCCAGCGTGGCATTGAGGATCGTCTCGCCCGCGCGCGCGCGGCGCGTCGCCTCGGCGTTGAGGAAGAAGATCGGATCGTCGCCGGGACGCTCGCGGGCGTCTTCGATCAGGAAGCTCGACAAGGCGGCAGGGAGGGTCGCGGTCACGGGGCGTGGATCAGGCTGCTGTTTCGCGGCGCACGCCGCGGGCTCGAGAGTCCGCAGAGGATACCCGATGCCCGGCCGATTCACTTGTAGCCGGAGCGACGCACGGCCTCGAGCGCCTCCTGCTCGCGCGGGCTCAACTCGCGGCCAGGACTGGGTTCCTCGCCGAAGCGCAGGCCCGAGAGCGCCAGGAAGCGATCCATGTAGATCACCTCGTCGCGACCCGGCGCGAAGAAGCCGCGCGCGTGGCCCGCGGCCCAGGCGAGCTCGGGATCGAGCGGATCGCCGACCAGCGCCTCGATCGCCATGTCGGCGGCCAGTCGCATTCGCTGGGACTTGCCCAGGCGCGCGACCTCCGGCGGCGGATTGCGGCCCTCGGCCGTGTCGGGCAGCATCGCGAGCACGCGCCCGCGCGCCTCCGCCGCGGCCGCCAGGGCGCGCGCGCGCCAGTCGCGCAGCGAGCGCAGCTGCGGTTCGACGCGCGCGAAGAACAACAGCGGCCGCATGCGCTGTTCCAGCGCGCGCCGCGGAGCGAGCGTGGCGAAGACCGCGGCGGTGCGCCGGCCGTCGTCGGGCTGGGCGCCCAGATCCAGCAGCTCGCGGCACAGGTCGCGATCGGCCGTCGAGTCTTCCAGCTCGGCCTCGCCGGGCGTCAGCACGCCCAGGTCCGCGCGCAGCGCGCGCAGTTCCGCCGCGGCCAGGTCGGCGCGAGCCGCGACGCTCTCCAGCTCCGGCTCCGCGAGCGAGGTGTAGCCCGTCACCGTCGCGCCGAGCACCGCGCGCGCGCGCTCGAGGTCCACGAGCGCGAATTCGGCGGCGGCCACCAGCTCGCGGCGCACGTTGAAGCGCGTGTCGATCAGCATCCGCGCCAGCGCCGCCGAACGCTCGTCGCCGACGGAGAGCATGCGCGCGGGCGCCTCGAAGCACGCGCCGTAGGCTGCGTTCAACGCAGTCAGGTCGTCGCCGGCGCTGGCCGGAAGGAACTTGAAGTAGCCGCGCTGGGCGTAGTGCTCCCGCAGCTGGAGCAGCGCGACGCGAATCTCGCCGCACAATTCGTGCAGGCCGGCGAGGAAGGCGCGATCCTGCGCGTCCTTCGAGCGCCACAGGTGGAACACGTCGCGCTGGTCCAGCTCCAGCCCGAACCCGCGCCTCCCGTCCGGCGCCAGCGCCTGCGCCACGGGCTTTTGCTGCGGGGCGGCCGCGGCTGGCAGCAGCGCAGCCGCGCAGCCCAGCGCGAGCAGCGCCACCAGCTTGCGCGGCAGTGAATTCACGCGAAGGGGCCGGCGCTGAGCCGCTCCGGATCGCGCTCGGCGGAAGCGGAGAGCCACTCGCGAGGCGGCCGTTCGCTGGGCGAGAAATTCTGCCGCGGCGGCGGCATCGGCTCGAGCGTGTGCACCGACAACGCTTCGCGTTCGACGCCGCGCTGCACCGCGCCCAGCGAGGAGACCGCCGCGGCCGAGCCCGGGCCGGGGGCGGGCGTGGCCACCAGCTTGCGCTGTTGCAGATCGCGCAGCCGACGGCGCGCGAGCCCCTGCGCGAACAGCACCTGGCTGGCGCCCAGGCCCGAGGCCTGCGCCAGGGCCTCGCAGTCGCTGGCGAGCAGTTCCTCGAACGTCTCGATGCCCGCCGCGATCAGCGCGGCGTGCGTGGTGCGGTCCAGGTCCTGAGCGTCGAGCGCGGTCGCCGGCGCCGGCGTCAGGCGCTGCGCGCTCGCGCGCGACGGCACCGCGGGCGGCGCGCTGCGCTCCAGCTCGTGCCAGCGGCGCGCGGCCTCGTCGAGCAACTCGTCCTTGTCGCGCAGCACCACGCGCGCAGCGGCGCGCGCGGCCGGCGGCGCGGCCAGGGCCGCCTCGGGCTCGCGCTCCAGGACACGCTCCTTGAGCGTGGCGGCCTCGCTGAGGAAACGGCGCGCGGTCGCCGGCGGCAGCGCCAGGATCGCCGTGAGATCTTCCTTGCTGCGCCGCTGCAGGTCCTCGATCTTCGAGACGCCTTGCAGGCGCAGACGCCGCAGGGTCGCCGGACCGTCCGCGTAGAGATTGCACAACAGCGCCAGTGAATCCATGGCTCAGGTCCTTTGGGATGCGGTGTCGACCCAGGCCGCGCGGGACTCCGTCGCGCCGTGCGCCACGCCCGTCGGCCGCGGCGCGCCGGCGGATTTCTCCCGGATGCGGCGCACAGCCTCCAGCTCGCTGCCCAGGCGCGGACGCTCGGCCAACACCTCGGCGGCCAGCGCGTGGAAATCGTCGGCGGCGCTGGAGCGCGGCGCGATCTCGAACACCGGCCGCCCGCAAGCCGCGGCTTCGCGCAGGCGCACGCTGGTGCGCACGACGGTGTCGTACATGGCCTCGCCGAAACGCGCGTGCAGTGCCACCAGCAGCTCGCGCGCGAAACGCGTGCGGCGGTCGAAGAGCGTGCCGACCACGCGCAGGTCGAAGCGCGAACCCTGGTCGCGCGCGATCTGCTCGAACAGCGCGCGCGCGCGCAGGGCGCCTTGAAGCGCGAAGGCGCCGGTCTCGATCACCAGCAGGGCGCTGGTCGAGGCGCACAGCGCGTTGGCTGCCAGCACGCCGTCGGCGCGCGCCGGACAATCGACCAGCGCGAAGTCGAATCGATCGGCCAGGTCCGTCAGGGCTTCGCGCAGCCGCCGCTCAGGTCCGAGCAGGCGCGCGCTCTCCTCCTCGAACTCGGCCAGTCGCTGGGAGGCGGGCAGGAGCGACAGCCCGCACGGCGCGCTGCGCAGCGCCTCGCGCGCGGTGACGCGGTCGCAGAGCACGTCGGCGATCGAAGGCCCGCTCTCCGCGTGCGCCGAGAGCCCCAACGTCGCGTGCGCCTGCGGATCGAGGTCGACGACCAGCACGCGCTTCCCGGCGAGCGAAAGCGCCGCCGCAAGTTGGATCGCCGTGGTGGTCTTGCCGCAGCCACCCTTTTGATTGACCAGGCTGAGAACGCGCATGGGCTGCGCGGGCGAGCCGCGGAACTACCGCAGAGCCCGCTGAGCGCGCTCGTAGAATGCGCTCGCAGTTCGCGCGAGGTCAAGGGCTGGCCACTCCGCGAGCCTCCGGAAGGCCCGTGTGGCCTCGCAATCGGGGCTGGAGAGCGCCACCGGCGAGCGCAGCTCGACCGAGCGCCCCACCGCCGGATCGGCGGGCACCCAGCCCAGCAGCTCGGGCTGGCTGCCCAGGAACTTCTGCGAGGCGTTGCGGAAGCGCAGCCAGGCCGAATCCGCCGCGGCCGCGTCGGGCACGCGGTTGATCAGCATGCCGACGCGGATGTAGGGATTGACCGAGAGCGCGCGCTTGTAGAGCGCGTAGCCGTCGGAGAGCCCGGTGACCTCGTGACTGGTGACCAGGAGCAGGGTGCTGGTCGCCGCCAGATGCGCGACCGTGCCGTAGCCCAGGCCCGCGCCGTGGTCGATCACGATCAGGTCGAAGGCGTCCTCCAGCGCGCGCAGGCTCTTGAACAGACGCTCCAGCTCGCGCCGCGTCGGGTTGGTCAGCGTGTGCCGCCCGACGCCGCCCGACAGCAATTTCAGGCCGTTCGGGCCCTCGACCAGCGCATCGAAGGGATCGATCGAGCCCTCCATGACGTGACCGAGGTCGTATTGCGGCGCGAGGCCGAGCAAGAGGTGCGCATTGGCCAGGCCGGCGTCGAAGTCGACCAGCAGCACGCGCTCGCCGGTACCCGCGCGCAGCGTGGCCAGGTTGCTCGAGGTGATGCTCTTGCCCGTGCCACCCTTGCCGCTGGCGACGCAGACCACGCGCGAGGTGATCACCGGCGCGGGCGCCGGAGCGGGCGTGCGCACCAGACCGGCGCGGCGCAGGAAGTCGAGGCGAGGGAAGTCGAGCATGGTGGCGGGCCGGGAGACTCTCCACGCCGCGCGCAAAATCGTCAACCCCTTGGGGTGCTCGAACGCGGAGGAAATTTCGCGAAGTACCCTTTGCGCGCGAGGCCACGACCGACCGACCGGGGATCCGGCGGATCACCGCCGACAAGGGGCTGGAGCTTCGCGCTCAGGAAGCGTAGGGCCAGGATGCGACTTCCGATCGATGACGCGCATGCAGCCCCCCGGCGCAAGCGGCGCGACCTCCCCGCTGCGGGCGCAGGTCCCGATCGGGCCATGACCTGAATGGATGGATGCGCGTGCGCGCGGCTCAGTGCATCCGCGTCATCTCGCCGATGCGGTGCAGCTTCATGACGTTGGTCGAGCGCGAAACGCCCGGCGGCACGCCGGCGACGAAGATCACCTCTTCGCCCTGCAGCACCATGCCGCGCTCCAGGAGCAAAAGCTGCGCCTCGTGCAGCATGTCCTCCAGGCTCAGCTCGCGGCGGAACATCATCGGGATCACGTGGCTCAGGATCGTCATGCCGTTGAGCGTGCGTTCGCTGGGCGTCAGCGCGATGATCTCGGCCTCGGCGCGGTAGCGCGACAAGAGCCGCACGGTGTTGCCGCTCTCGGTGAAGCAGATGATCTTGCGAATGCCCAGCGCCTCCGCCGCCTGCGCCGCGGCCATCGCCGTGGCGTTCGAGAACGTCGGCTCCGATTCGCGGAAGCGCACGCGCGGCAGATCGTGGTAGCTGCTGCTGGACTCGATCGCGCGCGAGATGCGCGACATGACCTCGACGGCCTCGATCGGATAGTCCCCCACCGCGGTCTCGGCCGAGAGCATCACCGCGTCGGTGCCGTCGAGCACGGCGTTGGCAACGTCGGTGACCTCGGCGCGCGTCGGGCGCGAGCTGTGCACCATCGACTCGAGCATCTCGGTCGCGGTGATCGAGAACTTGCCGGCCTTGAGCGCCTCGTTGATGATCAGCTTCTGCGCCAGCGGCAGCTGCTCGAGCTTGACTTCGACGCCGAGGTCGCCGCGCGCGACCATCACGCCGTCGCAGGCTTCGAGGATCGAGCGCAGGTTGTTGAGCGCCGCCTGGCGCTCGATCTTCGCCACCATCAACATGCCCGGCGCGAGGTTGCGGATGCGTTCGATCTCCTCGGCGCGGCTGACGAAGCTGATGCCGAGCATGTCCAGGCCCAGCTCGCGCGCCAGCTCGATGTGCACGCGATCCTGTTCGGTCGGCAGCTCCAGCGTCAGCTGGCTGTCGGGCAGGTGCACCCCCTTGCGGTCGCTGATCGTGCCCGCGCGGCGCACGCGCGCGAAGACCGCGTCGGCCTCGACGCGCGTGACGACCAGCTCGGCCGCGGCGTCGGCGAGCAGGATGCGATTGCCGGCGACCATGCACTTCTGGAAACCGGCGATGTTGACCGGGACCTCGTGCGCGAGCTCGGTGCTCTCGCCCTCGATCAAGCGCACTTCGTCGCCCAGCGCGAGCTTGCGAGGACCCGCGGCCAGGCTGCCCAGGCGCATCTTCGGTCCCTGGATGTCGGCCAGGATCCCGATCGCCACGCGCTTGCGAGCCGAGGCTTCGCGCACCTTGGCGACGCGCCGGCGGTGGTCGGCTTCGTCGCCGTGGCTGAAGTTGATGCGGGCCACGCACATGCCCGCATCGATCAGCTCCTCGACCCGGTCCTCGGAAGCCGGGCCGATCGTGGCCACGATCTTGGTGGCGGCATGGTTGACGTCCAGGCGCGGGGAAAGCAGTTCGAGGTCGACGACGGGATCGATGGGCATCGGTGCGATACGCTCGGCGGAGCGCAACCCCATTTCCTATCCGAGTTGCACCACGAATGCGAGACAGGCGCGCGCCGCGTCTGGAAAACGAAGCCGCGCCGGCCACGAAGGCGCCGACGCGGAAAGGCGGACGCGCTGCTCCTGAGGACCTGAATCGCAAGCCCTCTGCGCAGGGCCGCGGGTCGCCAGCGGTTCGCCATGCGTGGGACGATGGCTGCGCCCGCCGGGTTCGATGAAAAGCGCGGGGGCCTGCGCGCGTGCGCCGGCGCGGGTCGAAACTGGCACGCGGCGCTCAGCGGCCCTCGACGTGGTCCCAGTCGGGTCCGACCTGGCACAGGCCGATCTCGCGGCCCTTGGCGCGCACGCTGTGGGTCCCCACCACGATCAAGCTGCCCGCGGGGCCCGCGAGCAGCTGCGGCGTGGCGAAGTCGGGATTGGAGACCTCCGGGCCCAACGGGAAGCGCACCGGGGGGCCCAGCGTCGCATTCGGGAAGCGTACACGCCGGCCGATCAGGCGCGTGCTGCGCGAGAGATCGTCCTGCCAGGCCGCGGCGAAGCTGCCGTCGGCGCAGCGCACGAGGCTGGGCAGCTGTTGGCCGCCGCTGATCGTCGAGAGCGCGACCGGACGCGAGAGCGGGCGTCCCTCGATGTCGTAGTGGCGCGCGAAGACGTCGCGCTCGCCGTCCTCGCCACTGGTCCAGGCCAGGGCGAAGCCGCCCGGTGCGGGCGCGATCGCCGGCGAGTGGTCCGAGCCGCGCCACATGGTCGCGAAGACCAGGACGCGCGAGTCGAGCTCCAGGCGCTCGGAGAGCACGCGAGCGGCGAGCCGACGCGCGCCCGCCTCCGGCTGTTCCTCCCAGGCGATGGCGATGCGCAGGTCGTCCAACTGCACGACGCAGGGCCGCGCCAGCCGCGGTCCGGCGGCGATCGTGCGCGCCGGCGAGGCCAGCGTCCCGTTCGCGCTGACGCGCGCGATGCGCAGCTCGCTGCGGCCGTCCTCGGAGGGTGCGTCGCGTCCGGTCGGCCGGGCCGCGGAACGCACCCAGACCGCGACGAAGCCGCGATCCCCGGCGAGCGCGCACAGCGCGGGTCGGAAGAACGTCGGCAGGACCGTCGGCTCTGCTTCGGTCGCGACCGGAGCCGAGCGCACGCGCAGCGCGCCCGCGGCGTCGACGTCGAAGGCCTGCAGCAGGATCGCCGGCCCCGTGGAGGTGCTGCCCAGCCAGGCGGCCAGCCCGCGGCCCGAGTCGTTCAAGGCCAGCGCCGGGCGCTTGGCGATGGCGCGCGCGGATCCGGCGGCGGCGCTCGGATCCTGCTCGAAGGTCGCGGGAAGGACCAGCTCGGTCGCCTCGGGCAACCCGTTGCCGTCGAGCCCGCGCAGCAACACCACCGGATCGCCGAAGCGGTAATCGGTCCAGGCGAGCACGCCGCGGCCGGCGGCGAAGGCCGCGGCCGGATGCTCCTGGATCGCGCTGCCGTCGCCAGGCAGCAGGTCGAGCGGGCCGATCAGGCCCTCGCCGCCGCGTGAGCAGGCGGCGGCTCGGAGCGCGACCTCGCCGCTGGTGCGTTCGCTCCACACGAAGGCGAAGCGCCCGCCGCTCGCCGCGACGAGCAGCTGGCCGACGACCCCGGAGGCCGGCGGGCGCAGCACGCAGCTGGCCAGGCTCGCTTCGTCTCCGGCCGCGTCGAGCCAAAAGGCTTCCAGCCCGCCGTCGGCGAATTGCACCAAGACGCAGGGCCCGGCGGGGCCGACCGCGAGATCGGCCTCGGTCCATGGGCGTTGCAGCCAGCGTCGCTCGGGCCGATCCTCGCCGCCCTCGCGCGAGAGGTGCCGCAGCACGAGCTGGCCCTGACGGCGCGCGAGCACCCACCAGCCGCCCTCGGCGCGGCTCTCGTCCGCCGCCAGCCCGACCAAAGTGCCGGGGCCAGCGCTCCTGGAACTGCCCTCGCCCGGCGCGAGCCGCACGAAAAGGTTCAGCTCTCCGCCAGCGTCGAAGGCGCAGGCCAGGCCGCCGGCCGCATCGGCCGCGAGCAGCGGGCCGGAGGTGGCCAGCTGCGTGCGCGAGCCGAGGATGTCAGCGCGCTGCGGCGTCGGCCCGCGCGGATCGATCTCGCGCAGCAGGATCCGCCCCGCGGCACTCCAGGCCAGCGCGCAACCGTTGGCGGTCCAGGCCAGGGCAGGTTGGGGACCCAGCTGCAGCGCCGGAGCTCTCGCTTCGCCCGCGCCGAGCTGGCGTGCCTGCAGCGGCAAGGAGAGGTTCCAGATGTCGCCCGCGCCGCCCGCGGGCTCCCAGCAACGCCCGCGCAGTTTCTTGCCCAGGTCCAGCGCGTCGATCCAGACGCTGCACAGCTGGGCGCTGCTCGACACGGCGAGCGCGGCCTCGCCTTGGCCCTTGCCGCCGGCCTCGGGGTCGATGCGCTCGGGCGGCGCGATCGCCTGAAGGCCGGCATCGAGCCGCTGCAAAAGGAAGGCGCGCGCTCCGTCGCGCTCGTCGCTGAAGAGCAGGGCGAAGCCGTCGGCCACGGCCACGAGCTCGACCGCCTCCGGGCGCGTGCGGCCCGTGCTGTCGAGCGCGAGCTCGGGCAGCACGCGCTGCAAATGCTCGGTGCGCGGCGGCAGATCGCCGGGCGCACCGCGCACCTGGGGCACGTCCCCCTCGGGCAGCACCGCGGGGCCGCCCTCGGTCTTGGGCTCCGCGCGCCAGCCCTCCGCGCCGGTGCGCGCCGCCCCCGGCCCCTGCGGCGCGGCGGGGCGTTGGGGCGCCGGCGGCGCGGGCCGTTGGCCCAACGCGATCGACGTGATGAGCAGAAGACACAACAAGTGGAACGCGCCTGCGGCTGGAGCTCGCATCGGCCGTCGCCGGTGCTCGGGAAACCGAAGCATTGGAACCCATCGCGCGGCGCGATCCAAGCTGCACGCTGCCCGGCCGTGCCCGAGCCGGCTCAGCGACCGCCGTCGTCGAACTTCGGGCCGAGGATCTTCACGCGCACGTCGGTGCCCAGCGAGCGGCTGCAATCGACCCACACCGCCGCGAATCCGCCGCCGGCGAGCGGGGCGAGATCGGGCGCGCCGCGGTTCTCGTTGAGCACCGCCTCGCGCTGGTTGAGCGTCAGGCTCGGGCCCCGCAGCACCGTCGCGGCCTCGCCGCGCGCCCTCGAGACCCGGCGCACGTAGGTGTGGTCGTAGGCCGAGAGGTCGTCCTCCCACGCGACGCACAGCGTGCCGTCGGACAGGCGCACGATGCGGGCGAAATCCTGCTCCATCATGCGCGTGGAGATCGGCACCAGGGGGCTCGCGAGCGCGCCCTTGGCGTCGAAGAAGCGCAGCATCACGTCGCGGCTGTGGGCCTGGCCGCCGGTGAAGACGACCGCGAATCCGCCGCCGTTGCAGGCCGCGACGCTGGGATCCCAGTCGTCGCCGAACAGGGTCAGCGGCGGTTCGATCTCGTCCCCCTGCGGCTGCAGCTGCGCGTCGAGCACGCGCGCGCGCACCGCCTTGTTCGGCGCGCCGGGCACGCTGATGTCCCAGGCGACCACCATGCCGCCGCCGTCGAGCGGCGCCAGCGAGACGTTCTGGCACACCGGGTGTTCGCCGACCTGCAGCGGCTCGCTCAGGCCGCGGCCGTTGGCGAGCACGCTGCGCACGAACACGCCGCGATCCTTGACGCCGTAGGCGAGCGCGAAGCCGCGCCCGAAGGGCGCCAGCGCCAGGTCGGCCTTGAAGACCGGCGGCGCCTCCTCGCCGGCGGCGAATTCCAGCAGCGGCGACTGCGCCGCGCCCTGCTCGTCGAGCACCTGACCGAGCAGCCGGAAGCCGCGCTGCTCCAGTTGCTTCCAGCCCACGAGGATCGCGCCGCCCGAAGCCATCGCGATCGAGGGATCGGTGGGCAGGCCGGGCAACGCCGTCGCGGGCGCGCCGCCGGTTCCCGGCCGCAGCGTGATCGGAATCTCGCCGCTGCGGAACTTCCCATCCGCGCCGATCACGCGCGCGAGCAGCTGATTCTCGCCCGTGCGCCCGTCGACCCAGACGATCGCGGCCTCGTCGCCGCCGCGCGAGGCGATGCGCGGGTTGGTCTGGGGCGAGCTGGCCACGTCGCTGTTCCACAGCCGCAGCGGGCCGAACTTCGACTCGGCATCGAGCGTGCGCATCCAAATGTCGCGCTGCGAGCCCTGGATTCCGGTCCAGGCCAGCAGCGCGCGGTCTCCGGCGGCCTCGATGCGCAGATCGGCGACGGCGCTGCCGCCCGAATCGAGCACGGCCAGCGGCGTCCACTGCGAGGTCGCCGCGCGCGGATCCAGGCGCAGGATCTCGACGACACCGTTGGCGCGCTGCACGCACAGCAGCAGGTCGCTGCTGCGCGCGGCGAGATCGCAGCTCTCGCGCGCCGGGATGCCCGGGTCGAGCGTGATGAGCTCTCCCGCTCCCCCAGCCCCCGCGGAGGCCGGCACGCCGAGCACGCGGTGGCCCGCGGGGGTCTGCACCAAGGCCCACCAGCCGCCGGCCGCGCCGGGGGCGGCGACCAGGCGCACGAGCACGCCGGGACCCAGGAGGCGCGAAGGACCGTCGCTCTCGCCGATCTCGCGGAACTCCACGCCTTGGCGCGTGGTCCAGGCGCAGCCCAGCCGTTGCGGCGCCGCCGCGCTCGCGCGCAGGCGCAGCGGACCGGAAAGCGGGCGCTCCGCGCTGGAGATCGCGCGGGCGGATCCGAGCTTCGCCCCGCTGGGATCGAAGCGCTCGACCCACAGCGTGCCCGCGTCGCCCCAGGCCACCGCGCCCCAGGTGTCCGTGATCGCGATCGCCGGCAGACGCACGCCGCCGCCGCCGCGGCCGCCGCCGCCTTGCGCGCCCAAGGCCGTGGGCCTGCCTGCGCTGGAACCCTCCTCGGGCAGGTCGCTGAGCAGCTGGAACTGCGGATCGAGCACGCCCTTGGCATCGAAGACGCGCAGCCGCAGCGGGTGAGGCGGCAGGTTGGAGGTGTGCCAGACGAAGGCCCCGTGCCCGTGCGACGAGAGCGCGATCGCCGGCTCGATTTCGCGCGAGGCGGAACCGGTCGGATAGAGCGCGCGCTCGGCTTCCAGCGCCTCGCCCGCGCGGCCGACCCGACCGAAGTACAGGCCCGCGTGGCCGTCGCGCAGATCGCGCCAGACCGCCGCGAAGCCATGCTCGGCGCTGCCGGCGAGGTCGAGCAGCTGCTTCTGCGCGCGCCCGGAAGCGTCCTCGTGGACCAGCAGGTCGGCGCTGCGCGCATCCTGCACCGTCGGGAGCACGATCCCCCAGGCCCCGGTCAGCTGGGGCAAGGTGTCCGGCTCGATCTGCGGCGCCAGCTCATCGGCCGGGTTCGCGGCCGGCCGAGCCCCGGTCGCCGGCGGCTGGGCCGGCCGCGCACCCGGCGCGGGACGTTCCTGGGGCTGCGCGAGGGGTGCGGGGACCGTGCGCGGCGCGCCCGCACAGGCAAGGCTCAGCAACAGAAGGAGGTACATGCTGGGGTGGGATCCGGGGTGGGAGAGGATTCGGCGCCGGCAGGCCGTAACGGGTGGTCCGGGGCGCGGATCGGAGAAGCGATCCGGCCACACAAAGTTTGCGATGGCGTGGTACACCTTCATCGCTCCTCCACGCGCGAATCGTCCCTGTTGCTCCGCACCCTGTCGACTCCGATGCAGACGAACATTGATCGCGGCTCTTCCGCCGGAGAACTCGCCAATCCGCCTCTGCCCAGCCGTGCTAGCGGCGCGTCCACCGTGTCCGTGCTGGTGTTGCTGATCGTGGTGGTCCTGGTGACCTTGGTCATCTGGCCGACCTGAGCCTCGCCGAACCCCAGCGCGCGACGGGCTCAAGCCCCCAGGAGTTCAGGAATCTCCTGGTAGGCGGGGAAGCGTTTGAGCTGCTTCTTGGAGAAGACCAGCCGTCCGTCGACCTGGACTTCGAAGACCCCGCCCGAGCTGGGGAGCAGGCTGACCTCGCAGCCCTCGAAGGCGCTCTTGAGTTCGGCGGCCAGACCGGCCGCCTGAGGCGCGTAGTTTCACTGCGTGCAGTACTCGATCGAGACCTTCATGGGGCGAATCCTGGGGGTCGGGGCGAGGGGCGCGCGGCCTCTTCACCGTGTCGGGGCGCGGGGATCATGGACGGGCGCGCGCGCGCCATCAAGCGCCGCGGCCCCCCTTCGGGGCCGCCGAGCGAAGGAAGTCGCCTCGGGGCGGGAGCGCCGCGGGGCATGGGACGGCCCGGCGGCCGTGGAACCATCCTGCTCTGCCTTACCCAACCCTTCCCGACCGGGGTGCCGCGACCCAGAATAGAGCGCTCGCGAGCCCAGTAGCCGCTGCGAGTGTTTGCAACCGGGACGCGTTCGGCCGGCTTGGCGCCGGGCCGCTGCAGGCAGGTGCCGAGGGCGAGCGAGCCCGAGGCGAGCACGCTGACCACGATTTCCAGGATCACCGACCATGCACCGGCGCGGATCTGCCGCCCGGTCGCGGAACCAACCATGAAGCTCAAGCTCGTCTGGACCCTGCCCCTGCTCGCCGCGACCTCGCTGTGCGCCCTGCGCGCACCGGGCGACAAGCTGAGCTTCCATCCGACCGCGGGCAGCACGCTGACCCGCAGCTACGAGTCGCGCCAGGAGATCTCGCTCGACGAGGTCGAGATGACCATGAACGGCCAGCCCTTCCCCACCGGGGCCGGCGAGGAGATGACCATGGTCCAGACGCAGTCGCTGGAGATCGGCGACGAGTTCGCCAAGATCGAGGGCGGCAAGTCGCTCCAGCTGGTGCGCAGCTTCACGAAGATCAGCTCCGAGGGCGAGTTCACGATGAACAACCCGATGATGGGCGGCGAGCAGAACAACACGGTGACCGCCAAGACCGAGCTGGAGGGCAAGACCGTGGTCTTCGACTGGGACGAGGCCGCGTCGGAGTTCAAGAAGAGCTTCAAGCCCGAGGGCCCCGACGAGAAGCTGCTCGAGGGCCTGGTCGAGGACATCGACTTCAAGGCCTTCCTTCCCGAGAAGGCCGAGGTCGCGGAGGAGGACAGCTGGAGCGTGGACGTGGCGGCGATGAAGACCGTGCTGCTGCCCGGCGGCAACCTGTCGCTCAAGCCCGAGAAGGACGGCGAGCCCGGCGGCGAGATGAACATGTTCGGCGACAACCCCGCCGACGCCTTCGGCGACCTCGAGGGCGAGGTCAAGGCCACTTACAAGGGCGCGCGCGACGTCGAGGGCACCAGCTGCGGCGTGATCGCGCTCGAGTTCAAGGTCAAGTCGGCGCAGGACATGAGCGACAAGGTCGCCGAGGCGATGGAGAAGCAGAACACGCAGGGTGTCGAGATCCGCGTCGACCACATGGACGTGGTGCTCTCGCTCGAAGGCGAGGGCGAGCTGCTCTGGGACCTGAAGGCCGGCCACGTGCATTCGTTCAGCATGAGCGCCAAGGTCAAGAACCAGATCGACATGGCGATGCAGATCGGCATGGGCGAGAAGAACATGGAGATGGAGCGCAAGATGGACATGTCGGGCAGCTACGAGCTCAAGCTCGGGGTCACACGCAACTGATGCAGGCTTCGACGTCCTCGCGCGCGCCGCGCACCCCGCGCTGGTCCTTGGGGTTCGCGGCGCTGCTGTTTTGCACCGCGACGGCCTTCGGCGCGAGTTCGGCGCCGTTCGCCGCGGCTGCGGCACGCGCGCCGCAGTCCCAGGCCGAGACCTTGGCGCAGGCCAAGGCCGCGCTGGCCGAGAAGAACCCGCAGAAGGCCGCCGAGCTGATCGAGGCCTTCCTCGCGCGCGCGGTCGGCAACGCCGAGCTCGAGGACACCTTCGGGCAGGCGCTGCTCGCGCTGGGCCGCAAGGACGAGGCCGCGCACCACTTCGGCAAGGCGCTGGAACTGGTTGGCGACGCCGAAGCGCCGCAGAAGGCGCTCAAGGCCAACCTGTCGAAGGCCGACCCCTTCTACGCGCGGCGCGCGGCGCTGATGCGCGACGTGGTCAAGAACCTGCTCGCCGACTGCCAGAAGCTCTACGACGCCGGGCACACCGACCGCGCGCTGGCGCTGCTCGTTCCGTTGGAGCCGATCGCCAGCGGCGCCGAGAAGAAGACCATCGTCGCGCTCACGACCAAGATCCGCGCCTCGCAGCAGGAGGTGCAGCTGGATTCCGGCGGCCTGGACGACTCCAACGGCGAGGCGCGTGCGCTGGTCAAGCACGAGGGCGCGCACTACGTCTTCGAAGCCAATCTCGAGCCGGAGATCGTCCAGCGCGTCAGCGACGTGATGGACGACATCTTCAACTACTACGTGCAGATCTACTTCGACGGCGAGCTGTCGCGTGTCGCGCAACACAAGCCGACGATCCGCATCTACGGATCGCGCGACGAGATGCACGAGAACTGGAGCGGCGACAACAAGCCCGAGGGCTGGTGGTCGCCGGGGGACTGGCAGGTGGTGTGCTACGACACGCGCACGAACTCGGGCTCGCTCGAGAACATGCAGACGACCCTCTACCACGAGGCCAGCCACCATTTCATGACCATGCTGTCCAAGGGCGGCGGCACGCCGGCGTGGATCAACGAGGGCACGGCGACGTTCTTCGAGGGTGCGACGGCGATGGCCGACCGGCGCGTGCTCTGGCCCGACGCGGCGGGCGGGCGGCTGGCGGCCTTGCACTATCAATTGACCAAGGGCATGGGCCCGAAGGTCGAGAAGGTGATCGCCTTCAACGAAGGCGGCTCCTACGGGGCCGAATACTATTCGTACGGCTGGGGCCTGGTGTACTTCCTGCAGCAGTACGAGGACCCGAACACGCTCGAGTACGTGTTCCGGCCGCTGTACTCCAAGTACCGCGAGACGATCTCGACCAAAGGCGGCGACCCGGTCGCCCTGTTCCACTCGATCTTCTTGCAGCCCGACGCGCCGGGCGGTTTCACGACGCTCGATCCCTGGGTCGCGATGTGGCGCGAGTGGATCCTGACTCAGGTCTACCCGATGCACAACGGCACGCGCATCCGCGACCTGCGCCTCGACAAGGCCAAGCTCTACATCCAGGCCGCCGATCGCGCCAAGGCCGAGAAAACGCCCAAGGTGCCCGAGAAGGAGCTGCTCGCACGCGCGCTCGGCCAGCTCGAGTTCATCCGCAAGAAGATCGACGGCGAGCAGCTCATCGACGCCGACCTGATCGTGATGCAGGCCGACGTGCTCGAGCGCATGGGCCGGCCGCAGGGCACGGCCGCGCTCCTGGATCAAGTGCTCGAACTCGCCGACAAGGGCGACGCCGAGCTCGAGGAGGCGCGCTACGACGAGCTCGAGAAGCGCCTGGCGAAGCTCGACACGAAGAACCAGGCGCTGCGGCAGGCGAAGATCCACGCCAAGAACTTCGCCAAGCGCGCGCAGAAGCTGCTCGACGAGTACCAGGCCGCCGAAGTGCAGCTGCCGCTGACCACCTACGAGGTCGCGAGCCTGCTGGCGGCCGCGCTCGAGAACCCGCCGCTCAAGGAACTCGCCGAAGAACTGCGCGCCAAGGCGCGCGAGGCCGGACTGCTGCGCGGCGCGTTGTACAAGCTCGGCGGCAAGGGCGGCGGCGCCTGGGTGACGATCTTCGACTCGGTCGAGGACCAGTTCGAGGTCGGCGAGGAGCAGGTCACGGTCGGCGGGGTGCGCCCCGTGGGCCGCATCTTCACCGGCGTGCCGCTGAGCGGCGAGTACGAGCTGCGCTGCAAGCTCGGCCGCGCCGGCGAGATCACGCGCACCAGCTTCCACGGCGTGGTCTTCGCGGGCACGCCGAATGGGCCGTGGTTCATCGCCGGCATCAACGGCTCGGGACAGCTGAGCGTGCGGCGGCACGACAAGAACGGCTCCGAACGCCAGCGCAACCTGGTCCCGCTCGACCCGCCGGTCGCCAAGGACGAAAGCCCCGAGCTGGTCATGCGCGTGCTGCCCGACAACCGGCTCAGCGTGCGCGTCGGCGAACGCGCGCCGGTCGAGATCCTGCTGGAGGACGTGCTTCCGCGCACCGCCTACGTCGGCGTGTTCGCCAAGAACGCGCGCACGGAGCTGAGCTCGGCCGTGCTCGAAGTCTTCCCCTGATCAGCCCGCTTCTTCGTCGATGCCCAGGATCTTGCGGCCCTCGGCCGAGATCAGCTGCGGCGACCACGCCGGCTCCCAGACGATGACGACCTCGGTGCTCTTGATGCCCGGCACCGTATTGCAGCGCCGTCGGACCACGTCGGGAATGGTCTTGGCCTCGGGGCAGGACTGCGAGGTCAGGGTCATCTTGACGTTGCAGACATCGCCCTCGACCGAGACGTCGTAGACCAGGCCCAGGTCGATGATGTTGACCGGGATCTCCGGATCGAAGACCTGACGGAGCTCGGAATACAACTGGTCGATCGTCTGCGTGGTCATGGTCTCGAGGTGGGCCGCGGAGGGCGGCCGCCGGGGTGGTCGGGGAGGGAGTCTAGCACAAAGCTCTAGCGGGCTGGAGAGTCTCCGGAGCCTGCGTCGCGCGGAAGCGGCGCCGCGCGCAGCCCTTCGGCCACGAGGTTGCCGAGCAGCAGCGCGCCCCCGCCGAAGTAGAGCCACTGGTTGGGCAGCTCGCTGCCGCCGCCGATGGCGATCAGCGCGGCCCAGACCGGTTCCAGCGCGTACAGGATCGCCGCGCGCACGGGATTCAGCTCGCGCTGGAACAGGTTCATCAGCGTGATCGCGAGCAGGGTCGAGAACACGGTCGAGCAGGCCAGCGGCACCAGGAACTCCGCGTCGCCGAGCAGCAGGCCCAGCTGGCCGAGCCGCGGCGCGCCCTCGCTCGCGAAACCAAGGCCAGCGGCCGCGAGCGATCCCAGGGCGACGACCGCGAAGGAGGCCAGCGTGATCGGCAGCGGGTCGAGGCGCTTGGTGACCTGATCGGTGAACACGATATGGAAAGCGAAGACCAGCGCGCTGGCGATCGTCAGCCATTCGCCCACGCCGAAGGCCACCTGCGGCGGCCCGCCGATGTAGGCCGCGCCCAGCGTCGCCAGCAGGGCGCCGATCACCAAGCGCGGCGCGGGCGTTCTGCGCGCCTGCCAGGCGGTGATCGCCGCGGTGAAGAGCACGTACAGGCTGGTCAGGAAGGCGCTGACCGAGGCCGAGACCGATTGCAGCCCGAACATCTGCAGCAGGAAGCCGCCGAGCAGCAAGCCGCCGAGCAGCAGGCCGCCGAGCCAGCTCGCCGTGTCCAGCCCCGCGCGCGCGCGGCGCGAGAGCAGCGCCAGCAGCACGGTCGAGACGCAGAAGCGCAGCGCCATGAACGTGCCGATCACGCACAGGGCGCCGACCTGCTCGAACTCGGCGCCCGGAGCGCAGGCGGGCGCGCTCGCCGCCAGCCAGGCGCTGCCGGCGCTGGTGGCCTGCTTCATCCACACGAAGGTCCAGCCCCAGATCACGGTCACGAGCAGGATCGCGAGCAGGGCCTTGCGCGGCGCGCGGTCTGCGCCGGGGTCTCGCGGGCGGGAGGCTTGCATGCGAGCCGCGAAGGGTACTGTCCCGGGCAGCACGGCGCGTGAAGCCCGCGTATTCTCCGCGGCGGGCCGCGAGCCGGCTTCGATCGGGGAGCTACGCTGCCCTCGCGGATCCGGGCTGCGCCCGCGATCGCCTCCGGGCACAATGCCCGCCCTCGCGCCGGCCCGACCCCCTTCCCCCGACCCCGAAGACGCGCATGCCCCCGATCGTCCCCTCGCGCGCAGCGCTGTGCGCCGCGACGCTGCTGCTTGCAGTCCCGTCCCTGTCGGCGCCGCTCTTCGCGGCGCAGTCCCACGCCCTGCCGCAGCCGCTGGCGATCAAGGACGTCAGGCTCTCGCCCGCGGCGGATGCGCCGCGACAGACGCTGGTGCTGCAGGGCGGGCGCATCGATCGCCTGCAGGATGCCGCGGCGCCGCTGCCCAGCGGCATGCGCATCATCGACGGCAAGGGCGCGCTGGCCGTGCCCGGATTCGTCGACGCCTTCACGCAGGCCGGCTGCGCGCCGACGCCGCCCAAGCCGCAGCGCGACCTGCCGGCCAACGTGCGCTCGGACGTGCAGATCGACATGCGCGAGGCCAACCGCAAGGGCATCGCACCCGCGTTCCGCGCAGCCGAGGTCTTCGAGCTCGCGGCGGACAAGGCCAAGGGCTACCGCGAGTCGGGCTTCGGCTGGCTGCTGAGCGCCCCCACCGGCGAGCTTCTGGCGGGGACCAGCGTGCTCGCCAGCAGCCGCGAGGCTGCCGCGCGCGACCAGATCGTGCTGCCCAGCGTCTTTGCCCACGGCGCATTCGCCGCCAGCGGCCAGGGCTATCCGGGCACGCCGATGGGCTACGTCGCGCAGCTGCGACAGGTGTTCCTCGACGCGCAGCACCAGCGCGAACTGGAGCTGCGCTACGTCCAGAACCGCCCCGGCCCGCGACCGCCCTTCGACGCCGACCTTGCCGCGGTGCGCTCGCTGCTGTCGCGCGAGCGCCGCCTGATGTGCGCCGCCGATTCGGATCTGGCGATCGAGCGCTGGCTCGAGCTCGCGGACGAGCACGGCTTCGATCTGGGCATCAGCGGCGGCCGCGCCGCGCACGAGCTCGCGGGCCGGCTGGCGCAGCAGAAGATCCCGGTGGTGCTGACGCTGGACTGGGGCGAGGAACCCAAGGACCCGCACGAGAAGGAAAAGGAAGCGGCCAAGAAGAAGAAACCGGAATCGGAGAAGCCGCCGCAGGAGTCCAAGCCCGCCGAGTCGCCGCAGGAGCCTGTCGCGACCGACCCGGCCGAGGCCAAGCCCGCCGAGGAGAAGCGCAAGGACGCCAAGGCCGAGCCCAAGCCCGCCGAGGGCAAGCCCAAGGACGCCAAGGCCGAGGCCAAGCTCTGGGAGTACGAGGAACCGCTGGGCGTGCGCGAGGAGCGGCGCCGGCGCTGGGAGCTGGACCGCGACTGCGCGATCGCGCTGCACGAGGCGGGCGTCGGCTTCGCCTTCGGCAGCGGCTCGGCCGCGCCGGGCGAGTTGCTCAAGAAGGTGCGCACCCTGGTGGAGAACGGGCTGCCGCGCGAGGCCGCGCTCGCCGGCTTGTGCGCGACGCCGGCCAAATGGATGGGGCTGGACGAGCACCTGGGCGTGCTGGCTCCGGGCAAGGACGCGACCTTCGCGCTGTGGACGGACGATCCCTTCGCCAAGGACGCGCAGGTGGCCTGGATGTTCGTCGACGGCTTCGGCCACGAGTTCGAGATCAAGCCGGCCAAGGACATGGGCAGCGAGAAGCCCAAGGAGGGCCTGGACGCGAGCGGACGCTGGGAGCTGGTCACGCAGGGCCGCGGCGGCGCGCGCACTTCCGAGCTCACGCTCAGCATGGACAAGGACGGCGCGGTCACGGGCAAGCTGAAGTCGAAGAACCCCGCCGACGACAGCGAGTCCGAGTCCGACGCCAGCGGCCGCCTTTCGGGATCGACGCTGACGATCGAGACCAAGCTGGTCTTCGGCGAGCGCGAGATCAACCTGCGCCTGAGCGGCGAGCTCGGCAAGGACGAATGGTCGGGCGAATCCGTTTCCAAGAGTTCGTTCGGCGAGAACACATCGACCTTCAGCGCGACCAGGAAGCCCTAGGAGCACGCCGATGAACACTTCGCTTTCGCTCGCTGCCCTGCTGCTCGGCGCGCTTGGCGCCACGGCCTCGGCCGGCGACCACCCCTTCGAGACCGATGCGCTGCGCAAGCCCGCGCTGTCCACCAAGGGCAACTGCGTGATCCGCAACGTGATGATCCACTCGGCGATCGCGCCCGCGCGCCTGGGCGACGTGTTCGTCCAGGACGGCGACATCGCCGCGATCGGCGCGGGCATCGAGGTGCCCGCGGACGTCATGGCGATCGACGGCACCAACCTGCACCTGGCGCCGGGCGTGATCGACAACCACTCGCACATGGCGGTCGACGGCTCGGTCAACGAGGGCACGCTGTCGATCACCTGCGACGTCGACATCTCCGACGTGATCGACTCGAAGGACACGACCATCTACCGCGCGCTCGCCGGCGGCGTGACCGCGGCGCGCATCCTGCACGGCTCGGCCAACGCGATTGGCGGCCGGCACGAGGTGATCAAGCTCAAGTGGGGCCGCCGGCCGGCCGAGCTGCTGTTCCCCGGCGCCAAGGAGGGCGTCAAGTTCGCGCTGGGCGAGAACCCCAAGCAGGCCAGCGGCAACAACAACTCGCGCTTCCCCGATTCACGCATGGGTGTCGAGGCGCTGTTCTTCCGCGCCTTTTCGCGCGCCAGGGAGTACGCCGCGGAGTGGCAGGCCTTCGACGCCGCCAAGAGCGCGGGCAAGGATCCGATGCCGCCGCGGCGCGACGTGCGCCTGGACGTGCTGCGCGGGATCCTCGAGGGCAGCGTCGACGTGCACTCGCACTGCTACCGCGCCGACGAGATCCTGATGCTGATCCGCGTCGCGGACCAGTACGGCTTCAAGCTCAAGACGCTGCAGCACGTCCTCGAGGGCTACAAGGTCGCGGCCGAGATGGCCGCGCACGGCGTCGGCGGATCGACCTTCGGCGACTGGTGGGCGTACAAGATCGAGGCCTACGACGCGATCCCGCAGAACGCCGCGCTGTTGGAGCAGGCCGGCGTGCTGGCCTCGCTCAATTCCGATTCCGACGAGATGGTGCGGCGCCTGTACGGCGAGGCCGCGAAGTCGGTGCGCTATGGCGGCATGGACCCGGTGCGCGCGCTGGCGCTGGTCAGCTTGAACTCCGCCAAGCAGCTTGGAATCGAGGCGCGCGCCGGTTCGATCGAAGTCGGCAAGGACGCCGACCTCGTGCTGTTCAACGCCGACCCGCTGTCCTCCGCCGCGCGCGTCGAGTGGACGATGGTCGACGGCGAGATCGAGTTCCAGCGCCGCGACGCCTTCGATCTCGAGCGGAATCCGCCGGCGGTGCGTGCCTTCGAAGAGGCCGACGCCTCCGCGCGACCTTCGCTGTGGAAATCCGAAGGCGGCAACACGGTGGCCCTGGTCGGCGGCACGCTGCACCCGGTGTCGGCGCCCGACATCGCCGGCGGCACGCTGCTGTTGCAGGACGGCCTGATCGTCGCCATGGGCAAAGACGTTCCGATCCCCGCCGACGCGCGCGTGGTCGACGTCAAGGGTCGTCACGTCTGGCCCGGCATCATCGCGCTCGACACGCCGCTGGGGCTGTTCGAGATCGGCTCGGTGGCCGGCACCGACGACCTGGCCGACATCGGCGGCAATCAGCCCGACCTGCGCGCCAGCGCCTCGCTCAACGCCGATTCCGCGCACATCCCGGTGACGCGCGCCAACGGCATCACGCGCAGCCAGTCGGCGCCGCAGGGCGGCGGGCCGCTGATGGGCCAATCCTGCGTGGTGCGCATGGGCGGCGACACCTGGGAGGAGATGCTGACGCTGGACCGCGACATGCTGCACGTCGCCTACCCGCGCATGCAGAACAACGCAAAGGAGAAAAAGAAGAGCGACGAGGAGAAGGCGCTCGAGAAACTTTTCGAGCAGGCACGCGAGTACGAGCGCATCGTTTCCGAGGCGACGGAGAAGGGCCTGCCGCCGCCGCTCTTCGATCCGCGCCTGGACGCGTTGGCGCCCTACGCCAGCGGCAAGAAGCGCATCGCGTTGCACGCGGGCAACGCGCAGACGATCCTGAACGCGCTGCGCTTCGCCAAGGAGCAGAAGCTCGACGTCGTCATGTACGGCGTCGCCGAGGGCTGGAAAGTGGTCGACGTGCTGAGCGCGGAAAAGCGCCCGGTGGTCGTCGGTCCGGTGCTCGCCGTGCCCACCAGCCCGTACGATCCCTACGAGTCCGCCTACGCCAACGCGGCGGTGCTCTCGCGCGCCGGCCTGCAGGTCGCGATCGAGTCGGCGGACAACGAGAACCCGCGCAACGTCGCCTTCCATGCGGCGATGGCCGCCGCCTTCGGTCTGCCGCACGAGGAGGCGCTGCGAGCCGTGACGCTCTACGCGGCGCGCACGCTGGGCCTGGACTCCGAACTGGGCAGCCTGACGGTCGGCAAGCGCGGCGACGTGATCGTGACCCAAGGCGATCTGCTCGACATCCGCGCGCGCGTCGAGCTCGTGTTCATCGACGGAGTGCAGCACTCGCTGAAAAACCGCCAGACCGAGCTGTACGAGCGCTACAAGGCGCGACTGGAGCGCCGCCAGGGCAAGCACTAGGAGGAAACATGAAGTACCTCTTCCTCCTCCTGCTCGCCTTGCTCGGCGGCTGCACGTCCAAGTACTACGACGCCCGCTTCATGCCGACCACCACCGAGGCGATCGCCAACAGCAGCGAGGCGCTGGGCGGACAGGCACGCTCGATCGTGCGCGTCATCGGCATGCGCAAGCAGGACTCGAAGGCCGGCACGCCGGCGATGTTCGAGTTCAGGATGCGCATCGAAAACCTGGGCCAGGCGCCTTGCACGCTGGAGCAGCACTCGCTGCAGCTGCTGTCGGGCACGCTCGAGCCCTTCGCGGCCGCGCAGTTGGAGAGCAGCGACCCGCCCGTGATCGCGCCCGGCGCCAGCGCGAACTACACGCTGCTGTTCCCGCTGCCCGAAGGCCGACGCATCGACGACGTCGACGTGCTCTCGCTCAACTTGCGCTGGGTCATCGCCTTCGACGCCGAGGCCGTGACCATGGGCGTCAGCTTCGAACGCGTGGTGCCGCTGGACTCCAGTTCGTCCCATTTCAGCGTCGGCGTCGGTTTCTGGGGCAGCTGAGACAGCGACGGGGCGCGGGCGCGGGGCCGCGCAGGGCCGCCGCCGTGGTAAACTGTCGGCTCTCCTCCGCGACCATCGCCCGAGCGCCAACGCCACTCCCATGCAATCGACCGACCTGATCAGCCTCCTCGTCATCGCCCTCGGCAACGCCCAGGTCAGCGGCACGCGCTCCCCGGAAATCGACGCGGTCGAGGAGCTGCTCAAGCTCGACATCTCCGGCACCAAGGAGAAGTACGCCGCGGTGCGATTCCTGACCAAGGAGGCGCCGGCCGGCAAGACGCTCGGCGACTGGCTGCTGGCCCAGGAAGGCCTCAAGCAGCTGCGCCTGATCAAGGGCCAGCTGCAGGCGCCGCCGAACATGCCCCCGGGCACGTCGGCCGCGATGCTGGCCGGCATGCAGGGCGCGTCGCCGATGCTCCTGCTGGCGGTCTTCGCCGACCATTGCGACGTCTTCGCGCCGCGCATGATCACGCCGCCGCAGGTCGACCTGAAGGTCGACGATCTGCTCGACTTCGTGATGAACTCGTCCAAGGCAGCGCTGATCCGCGAGGAGCTGGCCAACCGCCACGCGAACCTGCCGCGCACGCCCAACGAAACCGCCTGGCAGGCGTTGTTGCGCCACCTGCCCGAGCAGCTGCCGATGCCTGTGGTCAAGAGCCTGATGGAAGTGCTCGCCAACCCGGAGATCCCCGACGACGAGCGCAAGGCCTTCGAGGAGCTCTACAAGGCGCGCGCCGTGGTCGCGCCGCCGCGCTTCGAGTTCGCCGTCGCCGGCCGCGCCGACGGCGTGCCGCCCAAGATCGAAGTCTCCGAGGCCTCCAAGCGCCTGCAGGATCAATTGAACAAGACCGCCGCCTTCGCGCAGACCAAGAAGCTCGACCAATGGTCGACGCACTTCCGCGCCTGCGCGCAGATCGTCGCCAACGGGCCGCAGCAAGCCGATCCGATGCTCGGCGTCTTCGACGAGTGCGGCTGGCCCAAGCCGGCGGTCAACCTGCTCGCCGGCGTGGTGCGCAGCTGGGTCTTCGGCGGCAAGGGCAGCTGGAACGACGTCAGCCTGAACGAGGACGTGGAATACAACACGGTCTCGACGGCGCTCCTGGAGGAAGTCCAGGGCAGCATCGTCGCGGCTTCGTGCACGCAGCCGCGGGCCTGAGCGGATTCCGTCACGCGCTTGCGCTGGCGCAGTCTGCCGCCGCGCTTTCACCCCAGGCGCGTGCGCGCTGCTCGCGCGGGCATCGAGTTGGTGCCTGCGAAACTGTGATGGCCGCGAAGTTCGGCTACAGCCCCGAGCGACGCACGTCGTCCGCCGAGGTCGGCTCGCGCACGGCGACGAGCGACTCCGGCTGCGCGTGATCGGCCGCCGCCGCGAGCTTGCGCATCCACTCGCAGGCGATGATCGAGCCCAGGATCGCGCTCGCGAACCAGTAGATGCCGTCCTCGGTGCTGACGTCGGCGAGCGCGCCCAGCTTCGAGGCCACGACCAGGATCGCGACGATGAACACGTCGAGCATCGACCACTTGCCCAGCGCCGACAGGCGCGCGAGCCAGTCGCCGCGATGCGCGCCGCTCATCGGCACGAACCATATCCACAACAACAGCGTCAGCTTCGCGATCGGGAACACGAAGGAGAAGAAGAACACCAGTCCGGCGAGGAAGTGCTCGCCATCGTCGTACAGACCGAAGACGCCGGTGACGACCGAGTACGTGTTGTCCCAGAAGACCATCTTCTCGACGTAGATCAGCGGCAGGCACAGACCAAAGCCCAACGCGACGGCGCTGGCGACGACGAGCAACGGCAAGCCGATGCGTCGGCGGTGGATGCGCGCCAGGGAGCGGCGGTCGTGGGTGTTGCCGGCCATCTTCGGCAGGACCTCGCGCGGGCCTGCCCCGGCGAGGATAGGTCATCGCCGCTGCCCATCCCAGCGCGCAACGCTCAGCGTGAGCTCTCGATCCGTCGCGACGCCCGCTCAACGCTCGCGCATCGCGCCGGCCTCGGCCGTCTCGGAGCCGGGTTGCAGTCGTATGGAGAAGCTGCCCGTGCTCCACGCGTTCTCGTCGCCACTTTGGCTCTCGAAACCGGGCGCCGTGAGCCGCCAGCGCGCGCTCTGCCCGGCGTCGAACCAGTCCCACGGCGATCCGGAGCGCAGCTTCCAGGTGATGCCGTGCGAGGCGATCGCCCAGCGCACAGCCGCGTCGGCTCCAGCGGCGGCGCTGCGGCAGCGCACGCGTGTGCCGCCGGCCAACTCGAACTCGAGCTCGTAGCCGGAGAGCAGCGCGCCGTCCGCGGCGGAGCGCACTTCGCAGGCGATCGCATTCGCGGCGCGCTCGCCCAGGCAGCGGAACAGGACCGGCTCGCCGCTCGCGGGCAGCTCCTGCACCGGCGGCTCGAAGCGCGGCAGGCCGTCGACGGCGATCGGGCGCAGCAGCGCGCTTCCGGCCTCGACCTCGGGGAAGTGGAAGCGCGCTTCGAAGCCCTCGGCGCAAGCCTCCCATTTCAGGCGCTGGAACTGCGGCGCGCTGCCGCCCTCCAGCACCATCAACGCCGCGCCGTCGTAGCTGCCCTCCGCTCGCACCACGCGTCCGTGGATCTCTCCCGTGACGGGCAGCTCGACCGAGGCTTGCAGCTGTGCGCTCAACGACTCGATCGCAGCTGCGCGCAGTTCGACCTCGCGCGACCAGGCCGCGCGGCCCGGCGCGATCACTTCGATCGAGTAGGAGCCGGGGCGCAGGCCGGGCACCCAGACCGTTCCGTCGCCGCGCGGTTCCGCGATCCAGGCGTCGGCGCCCTGCTGCGGCCGGATGCGGATCACGCACGAGCGGATCGGAGCAGAGTTCGCGCTGTGCAACGCGAGGCTCAGCGCGGCGCGCGGCTCGAGTTCGATTTCCAGCGGCTCGCGCGAGCTCAGCGAATCGGGCCGGATGAGCGCCTCGCCGGCGAGCAGCCCGTCCTGCGTGGCCGCGTGCAGCACGAACTCGCTCAAGCTGGTGAAGGGCTCGTGCTCGACAGGCAGCTGGATGGCCCAGACTCCCGGCTGTGCGCTCGGTCCCACGGCGAGGCGCGGCGAGCTCAGGCTTCCCGGTCGCGCCGAGCGAATCCCGTAGACGAGTTCGGCCGGGTGCAGCTGCGCCGGCGGCCGCAGGCGCGCGAGCAAGAGCGGCCCGCGCCCGAATTCCAGGCTCAATTCGCCGGACTTCGCGCGCGCGAAGACGCGGAACTCAGGGCCGGCCGGCGCGGAGCCCGGGCCGGACTCCAAGGCTTTGGGCTCGATGCCGACGCTGAGCCATTGATCCGACAATTCC
>Ga0315910_10000388_pt1 | contig 43943 bp, 35 predicted proteins | sample EdamamesoilMG_FD_204470 | JGI IMG/M metagenome (GOLD analysis project Ga0315910, IMG submission 204470) | Garden soil microbial communities collected in Santa Monica, California, United States - Edamame soil | ecosystem: Environmental > Terrestrial > Soil > Garden | place: USA: California...
GAGGTCTTGGAGGTGAGATCATTGGAAAGGTGGGACGAATAAAATCAATTGATCTGGCCGACACACACCTCAATAATGTAATTGCCAACTTTCCTGATCCAAACAGTTATAACGACAGCTTGAAGACCGGAAGGGTGGCCCGAAACGGTACGCTTGGTGGTGCCATCATGAGTCGGTATACCATGATCTACAACTTTCCGAAGGAAGAAATCTATCTGAAAAAAAACTCAGGCTTTAAGAAAAAATTCTACTATAATCTTAGCGGATTAACGGTTAAAGCCAAGGGCTCGCAACTTCGTGTTTTTGAAATAACAGAGGTACGCAAAGAATCGGCTGGAGAAAAAGGAGGTTTGCGCAAAGACGATATCATTCTGACGATAAATGGCATCTCAACCCAAATGCTTACTCTAAACGATGTGTTAGGTTACTTCAATAGTAAACCGCACAAGCGACTACGCATGCAGATTCTGCGTGGAGGACAAACTGTAAAATGTGTGATCGAATTAGAAGACCAGATATAACTCATCCGCGAATCAACTTCGCCAACTGTTCCTTTCTTTTCTGGTAGGATTGATACAAGTATTGCTGCGTTCGTTTTCCCTTTATTGAATTTCGTATGGTGTTGTAAAGCATTTCTGGTGTGAGATTTTGCTTTAATAGGTAATCCAGAATGCTTGAAGAGCCCAGCGCCTCGTGATAATTTGAATTCTTTAATACAGTAATTGGAATCTCTTGTGTTTTCTTATCGGCAGATAGCTTCTTGATGGTTTCAAGCAGCTCTGAACGCCCAATATTGTCGTCAATAAAAATGTAATTAGGATTGAACCTAACCAACCTCTCCAGAATACTTTTGAGATCGAAGGCTATTTCAGTAATAATGCGCTGTCCGCGTACTCGCTGGAAATTTTCCAGCACCTTTCCCATTTCAATGGGATTGTTGCCCACCAATAAGATGTTCAACGAATCGGTTTTTGAGGGTTGTGTAAATGTGTCCATAAGCCAACGTTCTTTAAACAGTTTAATAACGTAAAAGGTTACTCAGCAAGATTCGATCCGAATGAAATTTCACTCAAATCATTAAGATTTCATTTCGTGAATTCTCAATAAAGGAATTTTGTCTTCTAATGGGTGGGATCAATAATAATTGAATGAACCCATATTTCTTCGACCCGTCAACCGTTCGCATAAAAATGCAAAATACAACTCTGCCATTTGTTAACTTCCGTTCCTAAACAACCTTAACCATGAATGCATCATCCAGCCGCAGAACATTTTTAAAATCGCTTGGTCTCATCACCGTCAGTGCAGGAACTGGCTCATTGTTTCTTAATGCTTGTGGTGGTAAATCATCCGAAACTGCCACGGCCACAGATTCAACAACCGTAGCAGCAACCACTCCTTCAGAACTTTTTTTCAAAATATCGCTGGCCGAATGGTCATTGAATAAATCCCTCTTTGGTGGTAAGCTCGATAATCTTGATTTCCCTGCAAAGGCGAAAAATGATTTCGGGATTTCTGCCGTTGAGTATGTAAACCAATTCTTCAAAGACAAAGCGAAAGACCAAAGCTACCTGGCCGAACTGAAAAAACGATGCGATGATAATGGCGTAACCAGCGTACTCATTATGTGTGATGGTGAAGGAAATCTAGGCGACATGGATAATAAGCTGAGAAACGAAGCGGTGGAAAATCATAAAAAATGGGTAGAGGCTGCCAAGTTTCTGGGTTGTCATTCTATTCGGGTAAATGCATTCGGGCGCGGAACACGTGAAGACATTGCGAAGACAGCCACGGATGGATTGCACAACCTCTCAGAATTCGCAAAAGGGTTCGATATCAATGTGATTGTAGAAAATCATGGTGGATATTCTTCAGACGGGCAGTGGCTCAGTAGTGTTATCAAAGGAACAGGTATGAGTAATTGTGGTACGTTACCCGACTTTGGAAACTTCTGCGTGCGAAGAGAAAAAGGAGATGAGTGGGGATCGCCATGTGTGGAAATGTACGACCGCTACAAAGGAACCGAAGAAATGATGCCCTTTGCCAAAGGGGTTAGCGCCAAAGCTCACGACTTCGATGAACATGGTAATTGCATCGAGACCGATTATGTTAAAATTCTGAAAATTGTAAAAGATGCCGGCTACACAGGCCACATCGGAATTGAATACGAAGGAAGTACGCTTTCCGAAGACGAAGGTATTCGCGCTACAAAAGCATTGCTCGAAAAAGCTGGTTCATTGGTATAATCCTAATCCAATCAACATAAACAGCCGCAGCAAAAAACTGTGGCTGTTTAGTGTTTACCTAACTCCGTAACAGCCTGCTGAAACTTTGTTCGAATCATATCAATCGAACGATGATGATTTTCTTTCACCAACCAGGTGCCATTCACAAGCGTTCCTAAAATATCAGAAGGATCGGCTGTGTAAACAATTGACGAGAGAAGGCTGTTTTGATTAGACTGTAGTAAAGTGGGTGAAGAGCCGTTGTAGACAACAGCATCCAACGAACTTCCCACTTCAAAAAACTCTTTTTGCCGACACCCCATAGCATTTCGCCCATTTCTTATCGACTGGTTTATCAGCACCCGAGCACCATCATCGAATGTATTTCGCTTATGCGATGTAAATCGCTGGGCATAATCAAGCCACCGAAGATCTTCGATGGGGTTGAGGCTTATGTGACTATCTGTACCAATCGATAAATTTCCTCCGTGTGTTGAAAAATCTGTTAGTCTGAAAATTCCATCACCCAGATTACCTTCTGTACCCGGACATAGTACTGCATTTGCTTTGCTTAGGGCCAATCGCTTTGTTTCGCTATCCGTCATGTGCGTACAGTGTACGATGTTAAAGCGCTCATCTACCGAAAGGTGATCAAGAAGCCATTCGATCGGGCGTTGTTTTAGATAAGCAATCGAATCCTCAACTTCTTTCAACTGCTCGGCCGCGTGAAGATGAAAAGGTAATGTTGCTGGTCCTTGTTGCCATGTTTGAATAATATCAGCAGCATCCACTGCGCGCAGCGAATGAACACTAAAACCAAGTCGGGCATTTTTCTTATTTGCTACTACATGAGCGGAATCATCCAACAGATGGAAATACTCCTCAATGGTTTTTGAAATAAATCTTCTTTGTCTTGTTTGAAATGGTTTTCCAAAACCACCCTTCTGGTAAAAGACGGGGATAAGGGTAATTTTTATGCCGGCAGTATCTGCAGCCGACACCAACCGCTCACCCATTTCTGCCAGGTTATCGTAAGGCTTGCCGTCCTTATCGTGATGCAGGTAATGAAATTCTGCTACGCTGGTGTATCCCTTCCTGAGCATTTCTGCATACAACATCGCAGCAATACTTTCCATTTGCTCAGGATCCATGCTTAACGCACATTGATACATAGCCTCGCGCCAACTCCAGAAATCGTCATTGGTTCCAACCGGATGTTGCTCGGCCATACCCGCCATAGCATATTGGAAAGCATGCGAATGTGCATTCTGAAATCCTGGCAACGCATAGCCGTTCACAGACTCGATGGCTACACCTCGAGGGGACTCATTCGATAAATACTGAATAATTCCTTGATGATCAACACCCACGTACGCAGGACTTATCCAACCATGTTGTTGAAGAAGGGCTCTGAACGAAAAATACTTCAAACTTTCTGTTGCCGCACTCATCGCTGTAATTGATCGATTAAGTTTTCGAAGGTGATTTTTAGCAAAGACCTTATGGACGAGGCTTTGTATTCATCATACTTGGTTTCGGTTTCATCCATATACTTCTTCTTGCTCATCTCCAATTGTAATGCATGTTGGTTTTCGGTTGGCTTACCAAAACTTCGCGTGATCGTTCCGCCTTTGAATGGATGATTGTGATTGACACCATAAACAGATGACCGCAATGACTGGAGTGCTGTCGTTGATAATGTTGTTGCTGCTGATTTACTATCCGCATCGCCCAGAATCAAATCCGGAAATTTCTCCTGTTGTATGGTGGGTACAACTTCGCGTATGGAATGGCAGTCCCATAGCAATACTTTCCCAAAGGTGCGTTTACAATCATCCAAAAGACTTTGAATTTTTTGATGATAGGGATAGTAGTAGTATTTCAGTCTTCTTTTTACTTCCTCTTCATTCACGCTCGTTTGTGCATCGGTGTAAAGCGGTTGTCCTAAAAAGGTCGTTGTTGGGCAAAGTGCCGTAATGATTCGGCCATCCGTATAGAGTGGCTTGCTGGCGGGATCACGATTCAAATCAATTACCCAACGACTGTACGTTGCTGCAATCATGGTGATCCCCATCGAAGGAGCAAAATCATACAGCTTATCAACAAACCAATCAGTATCGTCTGGTGCCACGATGAGTTCTTGGTTATACTGATCGCTCAGTTCATCCGGAAAGGCCGTACCACAATGCGGCACACTTACTATGATGGGCACTTGTTTGCCTTCAAATGGAACAATAGTATATGGATTCACTTTGCCTCTTGTTTTTGCTTCGCTTCCAACAGCTTAAGGGCATGCGCCAATTCTTCCTTTGCTTTCTCCATTTCAATTCTAAATTGATCCATTTCATGTGCACAGTTCTCCGCATAAATTCTCTGCTGCTCGGCTCTTTTTAATTGCTTGTCTGCTTCTGATTTTTGAACGAACGCAAACATTAAAAAGAATAAGCATACAAGAACTGAGATTGTCAATACTATACCTGTAATAATGAATCTCCGCTTTCCGGGTGTCATTGTTTATTCTTTTTCTTTGATTTTTTCTTTTTCTTCTTTGCTTCTTCAGCCTCCAATCTCTCAATCTCTGCTTTCGTCTCCTGATTGAGCTTTTGAACATACTCATAGTTTTTTCGCTCTGTCTCCACTAATGCTGCGTTTGCTGCCTGGGTTTTTTCTAGTTCCTTTTTATAGTAAGCCAATTGATCGTTGCTCGTTAGTTGCGCTTTTAACTTCATGATTCTTCTGAAGCTCTCATCTATTCTTTTCTCGCTAATCTCACCGCGTGCAACCATACCCCTGATCAGGCTATGCACTTTATCTACTGTTCGTTGATCACTTCCGGAAATGTTATTCGAAAAGGTCATAATATCGACACCTCCCAGAATTGCCAACTTAATGGCCTCCTCAAAACCATAATGCTTGGTGATGGCATGCATCTGCATATCGTCTGTAAAAACTACACCATTAAAGTGGAGACGCTGCCGTAAAATTCCGGTAAGCACATCGTGCGAAAGTGTTCCCGGGTTACCGTTCTTATCCAGTTTCTTGTTTACAATGTGTGAGGTCATCACGGCATCGGCATACCCCGAATCAATCAGTGCCTGATAGGGCTTGAGTTCGCGCTCTTCCCAGGTGTTGGTAACATCGGCAATTCCTAAATGCGTATCATCCTTTGAACTGCCATGCCCCGGAAAATGCTTGAGCGAGGTTAGCACACCATACCTTCGATGTTGTTTGATGAATTCTTTTGCAAGCAGAATAACAGAGTCTTCTCGTGCTGAAAACGCCCGACCGTGCTTTGCAATAATGGGATTAGCCGGGTTTGATGCCAGGTCTACAACCGGAGCAAAGTTCATGTTGATTCCAAGGCCAGCCAATGTAGATGCTGTGGCTTCAGCATAAAACCGAACCGAGTCAAGCGAATTGGATTTACCCATGGCAGCCGCAGTAATGGATCTTGGAAAACCATACTTATCCTTCAGACGATTTACCTTGCCTCCTTCTTGATCGATACTAATGATCAACAGAATGGGTGCCGCGTTTTGATACGTCCATGTTATCTTCTTCAACGCTACAAAAGAGTTTCTTGGTGGGATGTTTTTTTCGAAGATGATGATGGAGCCAACTTTTCCCTGACGAATTTCTTCCAGCACCAGTGGATCCACATCTGCTTTTGGGAACCCAATCAAAATCATCTGCCCTATTTTAATATCCAGGCTATCAGTTGACTGAGCCATCACAGTATTCGTCATCAGCATTACGGCAACTGTGGCGGCAGCAACATGCTTCATCAAGGTTTGCCTTCCTTTGCTTTTGTTATGCATAGTAGATTTTATTCTTCTTAATATCGATCGTAAATCAAGTTGAGTGTTTTTTCCATCTCCTTTCTTATCGCGTTGGTCGATTGTACAAAATTGCTGTTCATGTAGGAGAATATCAAAACCTTGCCCCGCCTGGTAACCAGGTAGCCGCTCAGGCAATGGTTGTTGCTGAGTGACCCTGTCTTTCCAAAGATGAAAGGCTTATCTTTTTTGTACCAGTTCTTTACGGTTCCATTTTTTCCTCCGGCTGCCAGCAGCGGAAAAAGTCTTTCGCGCGGCACTGTGTTGTAAATCTTTTCCCAAAGCTGAACAATTGACCGTGGCGTAAATAAATTGTAGCGCGACAAGCCTGAACCATCTACCCAGATTGGTTCGTCTTCTAAATCGGCTAAGAAATTCTTCTTCGCAAATCGAATTGCTATTTCGGGCTGAAGGGTATCGCTGATCTCTGCGGCCGAAATAAGCAGCAATTGCTCCGCAATAAAATTATCGCTCTCCTGCATCATAACCTTGTAAAGACTGTCGGTAGGAATACTGTATAGCGTTTGATTCAATGAAGGCAAGCGCTTATCAATCCACGTTACACTACGATTAAGCGTATCGGCTAACAATTGCGCGATGGTTTGGCCATCAACCGTGTAGGGTATATCAACATCCAGTTTTCGATTTTGTTGAGAAGGGTAGTAAACGCTTTGGTTAGATGTCGACTGTCGAATTACTTTTGGCTTGTCTGTTTTTTCTCCAATGGTAAGCTGAGATCGAAAGTATGATGGAGAAACCAGAAGTGTATCGCGATGGGCATACACCGAAAAAAGATTTCCATAGAGAGGAAGGGCTGATCGCTCAGCCGAATAGTAATCATTATAGTCGTCCCAGGCCCAGCCTGATCCAAAGTGAGTAGTGTTAAAATTTGAGGTAGTAAAATAGAGTTGGTGCGGAGCGTCTTTCAGAAATTGAAATATTCTGTTGTTCGTAAATACTTTTCTATTCAGGAGAGAAGGGTCGCCCGTTCCCTGAAAAATTACGGAGTCATCATTAACAATGTACCTCAACCCAGGTACCGAATCGCCCAATATTTTAAGACTTGTGTAGAACGTAAAGATCTTGGTGTTAGAAGCTGGTGTAAAGTATTGGGGCCCGTTAAATTCGTATAATGTTTTTTTTGATTCAACATCATACAACACAAAACCTATGTGATCATGAAATTTTTCTTCGGCTGATAGAAACGTTCTGGTGAACTGTCGTTTTGAAACAGACGAGCAGGCAACCAGGCAGCCCATTGCAAACAAAATGAATGTGCGGATTATCATTTCTTAAAAGAGTCGCTCTTGGTCTTGGATGAAAGTACTTTCAAATCAGGCGCTGTCATGCTTTCAAAAGTAATACAAAGTCTTTCTTTTTTTGTGTTTCGGATCTTATTGTGGCAGTGAAATCTTTATCGTGGTTCCTTTCCCAAATTCACTGTTGATCGCGATGCTTCCGTTCAGCTTTTCCACAGCCTGTTTTACAATATACATACCCAAACCAGATCCCTGCGATTTGTCTGTGGCGCGGTAAAACATGTTGAAAATCTTGTCCATGTGCTCCGGCTTTATACCTATACCATTGTCTTTAAATTCAAGTTTTACCAGAAAGGGATTTACTGTAATGTTGATCCGCAAAAAACTCTGAGCTTCCGGGTTATAGTACTTATAGGCATTGGAAATAATGTTGCCAAAAATAATGTTGAGACGAAGTATGTCGCTGGAAAAAAGAGCGTGATCGCCTGATACTTTAATCTCTGTTTTTACATTCTTAAAGTTCTCCAGGTACTCCAGTTCATGAATACAATTGGCTGCCAGCTTCTGCAGGTCAACTTTTTCCTTTGAAACCGACACCCGGTTAACCCGGGCATAATCCAGCATGGACTTAATAAATTCATCCAGTTTTTTAATACGTCCTTCTATCTTGCTGAGGTATTGATTTTGATTAAGCGGATTGTCGTCCAGGTTGGCAAGGTTTACCAATCCCATAATTGAACTTAACGGTGAACGTAAGTCGTGCGATGTTTTATACATCAGTTGATCCATCTCAAAATTTCGCTCTGATAATTCATCCAGTGTGGCTTTCAGTTTAGCTTCCTGCTCGGCCAGCTGAACATTTTGCTGAATGAGCTCTTCGTTCAGCGCATTCATTTCTGCCTCAATTTTTTTGCGCTGGGTAATATCGCGCGCAAAAATAGCCACACCTGTTACATCCTTTTTTTCATCACGAATTGGGTTTAGCGATACTTCAAAAATATCTTCACCCATGAGTTGTTCTTCAATTAATACATACTCGCCACCAAGCGCCCGACTTATTTCACGCTTAGCCACCGTGCGAAGCTCTGGTGAGAGAATATCCAAAATGGATTGACCTGATTTTACAACCTTATCGAATAGTGTTTTGAATCCCTGTGCGTGAGCTTTATTGAACATAACGTAACGGAAATTACGGTCTACCGCCAACACATGATCGCTTGTGCTTTCCACTACACTTTGCAACCTGGAGTTAATTGATTTTATAATTTCTTCAAATTCTCTTCGCTCGGTTACATTGTTTACAAACACTGCGGCCCCGCGTACATTTCCATTCTTATCGCGAATCGGATTATAACTTGTTTGAATGTATCCCTTGAATTTAGGGTAGTGTATGAAGTGTTCTGAAATAAAATTCTGTCCACTAAGTGCCTTGTCTAATTCTTCCTTAACCCATAGGCGATCTTTAGATTTTTTTAACGAGGCCAGCTTATGTACACCAATATCAATCTCTGAATCATAAAGCGCCTTCATGATTCGCTTGTGGTTTTGATTAAAGGTTATGTAACGGTAGGAAGAATCAATGGCATAAATCGATTCCTTTGTGCTCTCCATCACACCAACCAAGTTGGCGTTTAGTTGGTTAATTTTCTCTTCAGCTCGTTTAATGTGGGTGATGTCTGAAATGAAGCCTATAATGAATTTCTCTTTTCGTTCGTTTATATACCGCGATTTGACGGTTATGATCTCGTGAACGTCGCCTTTTGCCGAAGTGATTCGTTCTTCATTCCAAATTATTTTTCCTTTATTCAACACCTCGTTATCAATTCGCCAGAAGATTTTTGCTTCAAGGGGCGGAAGAAAATCACGATCTGTCTTGCCCATCAACTCTTCGTTTGTTCGACCAACCAGATCAGCAAATTTTTTATTGAAAAGAATCCACCGGTGCCTGGCATCCTTTACAAAAATGGGGGCGGCCACCGTATTAATAATGTTATTTAAAAAGTTATGCGATTCAATGAGCTCATGTTGCGTTTCCTTTTCGGAAGAAATATCGCGGATGGTGCCTACAAAATAATCGGCAGAACCCGGATCTTTCAGCATGGTAACATTAAGCAATCCCCAGAATATTTTTCCATTCTTTCTTCTGAAAAGTGTCTCTTCGTTTTTTAATACCCGCTTTTTTAGCAGAATCTCTACTATCCTTTTTCGATGATCATCATTTGCATAAACTGCGGCCGGCTTTATCTTTTGTACTTCTTTTATACTTCTGAAACCAAAGATTTTAAGAAAGGCATCATTAACATACAAAAACGAAGTGCCTATTACGCCCATGTAAATACCTTCGGAAAGATTTTCATTAATGGTTTCCAGTAGGCGCTTGGTCTTAGCTGATTCTTCTTCTGCTCTTTTACGCTCGGTGATGTCCCGAAAGTTTGAAACGATACCGTTGATTTCGGGTATATGAAGAAAGTTTGTGAGTTGCGATTCGGCCAGTATGTAGTGTCCTTTTTTATGACGAAGCCGTTGTACAAGGGTAAGTGTTTTACCTTTTTGTTGAATTAGTTTTCGAAAAGATTCGCGGCCACTTTCCAAGTCTTCCGGATGCACAAATGCAACACCCGACATTCCAATGACCTCGTGTTCGTTATAACCACAAACCTTTTTGATGGAACGGGTGGCAAACTTTATGCGACCGGACTCATCGTAGATCACAATGCCCTCGTGTGCATTTTCAATTAATGCACGAAAACTCTTTTCGCTTAAGCCACTGGATTGGCCTTTTTTTCTGGGCTTCATGGTCGGCAGATGATCCGTAGGGGTGTTGGCCGTTGATTCTTTTAAATTAATGAAAATTAATCCTCTTTCGTTACTTCATGCTGCACGCTATCTGTCTTTGGTACAAGAAATTTGTAAACACCGCTTCTTGAATCCAGCGAGCGGAGCATGAGGTTTCGCAAATAACCTTCTATCGGCAGAATGATGAATGCGACCAAAACCTGCATAAAAAAATCGATTACCGGGCTCGCGCGGGTCTCAAATACTTCACCAATTACTGTCTGAATAAATTGAATCAACATTATAATAGTTAGCAACGAAAGTAGGCGACTGACAAAACGGTATCGGGTACTTAGCCTGAACGACAGTAATACCAGGCTGGCAAAAACAAAAAACTCAAGCGCATAAAACCAGGTTCGTTTCCAGTAGGGTGGAAGCACCTCAAACGAAATTTCATCAAGGTCTTTTACTTTTCCGAAAATATCGCGCGATTGTACCAGCAGCGTATAGTCACCGGCAGGCAGATATGGAAATTCAATTTCATTGTTGTTGCTTGACCAGGCAGACCACGATTTTCCTAAACCACTTAGTTGATACCTATATTCAATTGCTTTAGCAGCAAGGTAATCGGGTTGAACTATTTCAAAACTCAGCGAACTTTTCTCCACCTCAAACTTGAGTTTTCCGGCTAGGTAGATTTTGTCGCCTCCGTTTCGAATATTTTTAAGTGCCGGGGCAAATCCGGTTTCGTTAGGGGTAAGTCTCTCACCAAAAAATTTATAGAGTTCATTGTTATCAGTAATGATCCATAAATCATCGGTATGTAAGTCCGCTGAGATAAAGCGAGGCTTAGTAAAGAGGTTTAATAATTGCAGGTTGCTTTGCTTGTTGTCAATTCCAATTAGACTCCAGGTGTGAGCGTCACTATATATAATGGTAGTATCGGTTGCAAAGTAGTGTGTCGGGCTTTGAAGAGAGTCTATCCTCACAAATACATTAGTTGACCGATTGAAACGAAAAAATCCCTGCGAATTAACCAAGATGATTTCGTTTCTCCAGCGTGCCCCAGATACTTCATCAAATGTTGGGTTCTCAATATCAATGGTCTGAATGTTTTCCAATGATGCTGCCGAAACATCCAGGCGGTAGGCTTTATCAAGTGCGTAAAACCACAACTCATTACCTGTACCCTCTACCATGGCGTTGATCTGATCTTTCAGATTTCTGAAGAGATCGGTTTTTTGCCAACCCTCCTTTGTTTGATGAAAGGCCATTACTTCATCGGCATAGGTAGATGCTATCAGCATTTCGCGCGACTTTGAAACAAAAGCTGTGCGGACCGGTTCTTGCAAAAGTGGTTGGGCTTGCAGATCGTTGATAACATAAGCTCCCCCCAGGCCGACAGCAATCAGCTGGCCGCTTATCTCCATCAACTGATTTACTTTAGCATCAATACCCTGAACTTTCTTATACAGGTAATGTGACGATCGAAGTACTTTATCTATTCTTTTTTCTTTCCTGAATTGGACCGGGGCTTTAGTTGCTTCTGGATTTACAGTGGCATCGGCAACTTGTTCAACGTTAACATCGCCTTCAGGCGTTTCGCGGTTTCGTTTCAGAAATCGAAGAAAACCCTTTCGCTTGGATTCGGTCTCTGGTGGCGTTACGGTGATTGTTGGGGGTTGATCTTTCGTGTCTAGCTTTACTTTATGATTTTTTGTCGGCTGTATTTCGACATCAACAAAATAGGTAATCTCATCAAAAAATTGTTCGCGCTCTAACTTGAACAACCCCAAGGAAGTACCTACATACACCGTGTTGTTAAAGGTAAGAGCACAAAGTAAATTGCCCGATAGCCCGCTGTAATGATTAAACGATCGGAGCGGCAAGTACGGAGCTACTCGCGTGAACCCATATTCATGCGCGGCCCAGATACATTGGCTTTTGTCGCTCAGCAGGGCGAAAACTTCATTATCCGGTAAACCCGTACTGTAGTTGATAATTTCCTTCGTTTTCCCTGTTGATGGCTGAATGAAGATCATCCCTCCACGCAGGGTTCCAAGAACAAACAGATCAGTATTTACCCAACTTCCGCTTATGATAACACTGGCATCCGCATACACCTGATCTTCCAGGAATAATTCTGTTAGCTGCAAGTTTTTGTCGCACAGATAGATTTTGCCGCTCGCCAGGCCAAGTATATATTTGTTTTGGTAGCCGCATGAGAATATCACCTCATCGGTTTCTTCCGGAAGAAAAGAAGGACGAATAAGTTTATCGCCCTCTATTTCAAAGATTCCCCTTTCTGTGTTAGTATAAATTGAGCCAAAGAGTTCAAAGATACCCAGAAAATATCCTGTTAAACTCGTAGCATTTATCTTTACCGAATCCTTTCCGGCATTGATTACTTGCTTTTCGGTAACGAAGTATAGCTTCTCATCCAGTTGAATACTTTGAAAAACATCGTTGACGGAGGTTGGAGATAACTTAAATAACTGCTGGCTTCCTCCTGAATTTGTGATTTTTCCAAAACCAGCAGTACCCGACCAGTAGACTTCACCCCCGAAAAGCTGAAGGGAATAAATTGCTCCATTCCCCGAAATCAGATCCCAGTTTCTACCATCGAACGTCTGTACCCCTTTTCGGGTAGCAAAGTACATTGTGCCATTGTCGCTCTGCACCATATCAAAGCAAACATTATCAAACCGGTCTTCTCCGGGAGAATAATGCGAAAGGAAATAGTTGCCGGTCTGACTGAATGAACAAAAAAAACCGAGCAGCGTAAACGTTAAAAAAATGTACCGCATTGAAGGTAGCGCTTAACCAAAGTTAAGGAATGAAAGTGGGTTTACCAATACACTTTCCTAGCTGATGCGACTCCAATTGATGACCGTTTTGCGCGTGGCCTCAATTTGCTGGCGGACAACTTTATTTTCCTCCTTCGATAGGTCGGGGTCTTTGTCCAGAATTTCAATAGCTGCTTCACGCGCCTCTTGAATGAGTTGTCCGTCCTTAGCCAGGTCGGCTATCAGTAAATCCAATGCTCCGCTTTGTTGTGTTCCCATGAGATCGCCCGGGCCACGGAGTTTCAAATCGGTTTCGGCTATTTCAAAACCGTTATTAGTTTTCACCATGGTTTCGATACGAACTTTAGAATCAGCCCCCAGTTTGTAATCAGTCATGAGAATACAGTAGGACTGATCGGCACCACGCCCAACACGCCCACGTAATTGATGCAGCTGCGACAACCCAAAACGTTCGGCATTTTCGATAACCATTACAGAGGCATTCGGCACATCTACGCCAACTTCTATTACTGTAGTGGCCACCATAATATTCGTCTCGCCTTTAACAAATCGCTTCATTTCAAAATCCTTTGCTTCTGGTTTCATTTTTCCATGAACAATGCTAACGGCTACCTCCGGAAAAGCACGGCATACACTCTCGTAGCCATCCATTAAATGTTTAAGATCAAGTTTTTCGGATTCTTCAATAAGGGGATAAACCATGTATACCTGACGGCCACCGGCAATCTGATCTTTCAAAAACTGATTCACCTGCAAACGATGAGCATCAAAGCGATGAATTGTCTTGATCGGTTTTCGACCCGCTGGCAGTTGATCGATGGTTGAAATATCCAAATCGCCATAAAGTGTCATGGCCAGCGTACGTGGTATCGGTGTGGCAGTCATCACCAGCACATGAGGATAGAAGTCGGTATTCTTCCGCCAAAGTTTTGATCGTTGGGCTACGCCAAAGCGATGTTGCTCATCAACAATGGCCAACCCCAGATTTTGAAACTGTACCTCTTCTTCCAACAGCGCATGTGTTCCAATCAGAATTTTTAATTCACCGTTTTGTAATCCCTCGTGAATGTCTCTCCGTTCTTTCTTTTTAACAGAGCCCGTCAATAATGCTACGGTAATATGCATAGCACTGGCGTAACGTTTCAGGTTGTTGTAATGCTGCTGCGCCAAAATTTCTGTAGGGGCCATCAAGGCACACTGCGCTCCACCACCAATGGCAATTAACATACAGATAAATCCTACTATTGTTTTACCGCTTCCTACATCGCCTTGAAGTAAGCGGTTCATTTGCTTCCCGGATTTCAAATCAGCATAGATTTCTTTTATCACTTTTTTTTGTGCTTCTGTAAGCGCAAAAGGAAGATGCTCTTTATAGAACTGGGTGAGCAGTGTTGCGTCATGAAAAATTCTTCCTTTGAATTTTTCATGACGCACTAGTTTCATTTTAAGCAGTCGCAACTGGATGTAAAAGAGTTCTTCGAACTTAAGTCGCTGCTGAGCCTTTGCCAACACATCGTTGCTTTTCGGAAAGTGAATGGTCAGGATTGATTCCATCTTTGTAATAAGCTTTCGCTGCTGAATAACACCTTGCGGAAGTGTTTCGCAAATTTTAGCATGAGCTTGTGTGAGTAACTCCTGTATTAATTTTGAAAGAACTTTGTTATCAAGATGCCGGGTGCGCAATTTTTCCGTGAGCGGATAAACCGGATGGAGGAATCCTCCTTTTTCATTTTTTTGTGTTGAGACATCTATCTCTGGGTGAGCTAAGCTAAATCTATTTCCGAAACGTGAAGGCTTACCAAACACAATGTACTCTACTCCAATTTTGATTTTTTCATTGATCCAATTTATTCCCTGAAACCAAACCGCCTCAACCTCTCCGGAATCATCCTTCAATTGTACAACCAGTCTTTTTTTAAATCCAGAACCAACAATCTCTTTTTTAACAACATTTCCTTTTATCTGCACAAATGGCATTTCATCCGTGAGTTGTTCCACCTTATAAAAACGAGTTCGATCTTCGTACCGAAACGGGTAGTGTTGAATAAGATCACCGAATGTAAAAACACGAAGTTCTTTATTTAACAACACCGCTCGTTGCGGGCCAACGCCTTTCAAAAATTCAATTGGTGTCTCAAAAAATCCAGCCATCCCTTAGTTCTGTCGTTTAAAGAATTTCAAAATAAGCAATGGATCAATACGTAACGGAAAATATTTTGTGTATTACCTTTGCCAAGAGAATTAAACCACGGGTTACAAAATCTGTCTTAACGTTATCTAGTCATGTCTATTTATGAAGGTTAGTTCAAAAATTTTTAAGGGTATTGAATATGTTCAGTTGAATCAACTACCGGTTGATCAGCGTGACACTATACTGGAAACAATCAATCAAAAAGTTCTTATCAAGATTCTTATCGATGGCAAGATTGTAAGCGATTGCATTCAGTATCGGGATTACGAAATTTGGTTTGATAACATCTACAGACCTCAAGCCGCTCAACCTTCTGAATTAGTTCTGCCTAAAAAAAGTTTGCCCGTAGACATCTAAAGTAAAATTGCTTTGGTTCTCTCATATTCTGCTCGTGTTACTTCCAATGCCTAGTTACAGAGGCTTCTCGTTTTAAAAGCTTTTAGCGGTTAAGTTTTTTTTCTGCTGCAGATAATCGGTCCAGATTTCGTGAAGTATTTCGGATGCCGGTTGAATTTTTTTGATCGCGGCAGCTATCTGGCCAATTTCCAATTCGCCTTCTTCCAGATTTCCTTCGAAAATGCCCAGTTTTGATCTCCGTTTTCCTAGTAATGTTTCGAGTTCAGGCTTATCCGCTCCCCGCCACTCTGCCATCTGAACTTGCTGGTAAAACTGATTTTTAATAAGACGCACTGGAGTAAGTTGCTTTAAGGTAAGCATGGTGTCGCCTTCTTTTGATTCGGTGATTCTTTTCTTAAAATTTTCGTGCGCTGAGGATTCTTCGCTCGTGGCAAATCGGCTACCCACCTGTACACCCTCGGCACCTAACGCATGACACGCCAGCATGGACCTTCCATCGGCAATACCTCCGGCCGCAATAAGCGGAATGCTTATAGCATCGCGAACCAACGGGATAAGCACCATAGTAGTTGTTTCCTCGCGCCCATTGTGCCCACCAGCTTCAAAACCTTCAGCCACAATGGCATCAACCCCGGCCTCTTCCGATTTGCGGGCAAACTTTACACTGGAAACCACATGAACGACTTTAATTCCATGATCTTTTAGTTTGCCTGTCCACAATGACGGATTACCGGCCGAGGTAAATACAATTTTTACTTCCGCGCGAATGATGATTTCTATAAGTTTTTCTATTTCTGGATATAACAAGGGCACATTTACCCCAAATGGCTTCTTCGTTGCCAGCTTACATTTTTTAATGTGTTCTGCTAATGTTTCGGGGTGCATGGAGCCCGCCCCAATTAATCCCAAGCCCCCGGCATTTGAAACCGCTGATGCAAGCCGCCAGCCACTGCACCAAACCATGCCGGCCTGAACAATAGGGATTTCTATTTGAAACAATTTTCTAATTCGATTTTCAGAAGAATTCATAGGCCGATAAAGTAGTCAATTTGTTGAAATGAAAGCTGTTGATTTTGCTTGAGCTTTGTTTCAACATAGAAAACATTTTAGAGTTGTCCACAAAGAATTGATTTACAAAATTTACTCTAACTAATTGATATGCTGTTACTTAATCATTAATAATTCAGTAATGTGGATAAGTACCAAAATTTGTGGACTACTTTTCCCTTTGGTTTCCACTCATTATAACTACTTGATTCTAATGTATTTCTAATTTGCCCGATATAACTTTAAAGCCCACTTTTATCAACAAAGCAAATTTGATTTCAACCTCCATTTGTCACATCCCGTTTTGATGCGTATGATTCGCTGTGTATTTACTTTTCTTGTTCTTTTTGGCGCACAGCTTTGTGCAGCACAAGAAGTAAGAATAATCAAGTTTCAAGAGTTGGAAAAAATTATCCATACTGAATCTTCGCAGATTCAGGTAATTAATTTCTGGGCCACGTGGTGTGGTCCTTGTGTTAAGGAATTACCCGTTTTTGAGAAATTAAATTCCCAGGGAAGGAGCGATGTTAAAGTTACACTGATTAACCTCGATTTTGCCGATCAACTCAAGAAGGTCAATACTTTCCTGGAAAGAAAAAATGTGAAATCGGAAACCCTTTTGCTAGACGAAATCGACTATAACAGCTGGATTGATAAAGTTGACGAAAGTTGGGGAGGCGCTATTCCGGCAACACTAGTAATTAACAGCAGAACCGGTCAAAGAAAATTTGTTGAAAAAGAACTAACCGAAGCTGAACTTGAGAATCTGATTGCAGATGTTTATAACTGATTCTAATTTTTAAACTAATGGATATGAAAGCCTTTAATTTCTTAACTATCGCTCTTGTGGCACTTGTGTTAACTGCCGGAAAAGCCCCAAAATACGAAGTTGGCGATGCTGTAGCTGATTTCAAGCTTAAGAATGTAGACGGAAAAAATGTCTCGCTTTCAGACTATAAAACTTCGAAAGGGGTAATCGTTATTTTCGATTGCAATACATGTCCTTATTCAAAGGCGTATAATGAACGAATCATTGGGCTGAATAAAAAATATGCAAGCCAGGGATTTCCGGTCATTGCCATCAATGCAAATGATCCTGGCGTTTCTCCTGGAGACTCTTTCGAAGAAATGGTTGCGGTAGCTAAAAGCAAGAAGTACGAGTTTCCCTATTTGGTAGACCAAAGCCAGGCCGTTGCCAAAGCCTTTGGCGCTTCGAACACTCCGCATGTTTTTGTTCTGAAACTTGTAGACAGCACTTTTAAAGTAGCTTATATCGGAGCGATCGATAACAACACAAGGGATGGTGCATCTGCAGACAAGAAATATGTGGAAGAGGCTGTTGATGCTTTACTTACTGGAAAGCCGGTATCAACTGAAAAAACAAAGGCAATCGGCTGTGGTATTAAGTGGAAAAATGCCTAAGTATTAGGCTTCCGCTATACAAGCAATACTGATTGGGGCGCTTGAAATCTGGTGGATGATACCCGCACAGGCTTCAAGCGTTGCGCCTGTAGTAACAACGTCATCAACCAAAAGAATACGCTTACCAGAAACAGCATCTCCATTTTTGATTCTGAAAACCTCGGAGACATTTTCCCAACGTTCTAGTTTTGATTTTCGGGTTTGAGTTTGTGTTTTCGTCAATCTTTCAAGTATATCGGTTCTAACCGGTATGGTTAACTTCTCCGAGAGTCCCTGGGCAAATTTTGCACTTTGGTTATAGCCCCTCTTTCGTTCGCGGCTGGGATGAAGCGGCACAGGGACAATTAAATCAAATTCTTCTGACAGCCCCGCCTGCTTAATTCGCTCGCCATACATTTTGCCAAGCATTACACCTACCTCTGGCTGATTTTTATACTTAAGAGCGTGTAGTATTTGCTGAACCCTTCCGTTTTTACTGAACTTAAACAATGCCAGGGCATATTCAAGCTGAACTCTCCCCATAAGTCTTGATTTAAGGCTGTTGCTCTGATCGTGGTGGTAGTTGGTCATTGGCATTTCTATCATACACCGTGTACACACGAACTCCTCTCCTTTTACCAGCGAATCATGACAGGCCAGACAACAGTCTGGAAAAAATAATGAGACAAAATCGTCAAGAATTTCTGTTACAACGGAATACATTTGATTTAGAAATATATTTGTCGACAACTGTGTTATTAAAATTAATCAAAATTGAACGATAGTATGGGGTTAGTGGAGGATTTCAATTCATATCGAAACGCCATGAATGAAAAAATTATGGCATCCGACAGCCTGATAATTAAGCGAATATTTAATCTGGACACAAACGCTTACGCAGAAGGTCATCTTGATGTCAAATCAAAAGAACTAATCGGGTTAACTTGTTCGCTGGTTCTTCGCTGTGATGATTGTGTGAAATATCACTTGGGTAAATGTAAGGAAGTGGGTTTTACCACCAATGAAGTGCACGAAGCAATGGGTGTTGCTACATTAATCGGTGGTACTATCGTAATTCCACACCTAAGACGGGCATTTGAATTCTGGGAACAGCTACAGCATGTTTAAACGAGATCTTGTACTTGAAAAAACCTGGGCCAGGCTATTGGCTGATCTTGAGCAGATCATTGGTAAAAAGCCAAAGGATCTGAACGGAGTTCTTTTTTTAATCGGTGTTCAGGAGCTTGGAAAAGGAAAGCGCGTATTCTCAAAGGAAGAGAAGCAAGATTTAATGCACATCGCCATTTGCAAAGTGTTGAGTCTCTCGGGGTATTACGAACTGGAAGGACTGGATGAAGAGGGCTGGCCCCATTGGAAGATGATCAAAAAACTTCCACACTTTGATTTGTTGGAGCAAGAAAAGTTGTTAAAAATGCATGTGTTGGAGTATTTTGAAAAAGAGTTTCGCTGGGCGATTGAACCGGGGGATATACAAAACTTTTGAAAAGCACAGGTCCAGCCACTATCTTCGGTAGAAACCGAACTTTGAACGAAATGCTTCGTTTGGAAAATAAAGACTGATTGTAATGGGCGCTGCGCATGTAATTGAAAAGATTCAGGCTTTTAAAAGAAAGTATTATCTAAACCTCTTCATTCGAGGCACAATCCTTTCATGCTCAATTCTTGGTTCCTATTTTCTTCTGGCGGCTATTGTGGAGCACAACCTTTGGCTTGGACCAATAGCCCGATTCACCATTTTCTTCTCTTTTATTGGAGCTGTTGTTTTTTGCATCTATAAATTCTTAAAGGAACCCTTACAGTGGTGGATTGCTAAGCGTGGTTTAAGTGAGGAGCAAAGCGCAAGAATTATTGGCAATTATATCCCCTCCATTAACGACAGGCTGGTAAACTTTATTCAACTTTCTGCATTAAAGAATAACTCTTCCCTTGCCTACGCCAGCATCGAGCAAAAAACACAGGAATTTGAACCGGTGTCTTTTGATAGCTTTATTCAAATTACAGAGAATCGAAAATATCTACGCTTTCTGGTATTGCCTGTTTTAATTATCGCGGCAATCCTTATGCTTAATAGCAGCATACTTACTCAAAGTACAGAAAGACTCATTCACTTCAATCGCCAGTATTCACCCCAAGCGCCCTTTGATTTTCTTGTGAATCAAAAGTCGCTGGTTGCTTTTTACAATGAAGATTTTACGATCGGAGTGCAGCTTAAGGGGGGCGCGCTGCCTGAGGATGTTTACCTGGTTACCGCCACACAACGACTTAAACTGATCAATCAGGGCAATGGTAATTTTTCCTATTTATTCGAGAATCTTCAACAAGGGTTTGAGTTTCAATTTGAGGCCGCTGGTTTTTTCTCCGATCCATTTCAAGTAACAATGGTAGTTCGGCCTGAGTTAGTGCAATTCAAGGTAGACCTTGAGTATCCACGTTATATTCAACGACAAAACGAAAAGCTTATTAATACCGGCAATCTTGAAGTTCCGGAAGGTACCATTATACGATGGAATCTGTCTACACTTAATGCTGACAAGAGCACGATAACATTTAACTCCGAAAAAATTCCCCACAAATTAGATCCTGTTTCTGATCAGACATTTTCCTTTAGTCGCCAATTCAAAAATCCAGACAACTATGAAATTGCATTGGCCAATAACAAGAGTGAAAATAAGGAGCGAATTGCATACACTATTGATGTTATCAAGGACCAGTTCCCTCAAATTGTAGTAACTAATTTCAGAGATTCAATTCTCTACCAACGTATTGTTCTTGGAGGCACTATTGGTGATGATTATGGCGTTAGTCAATTGGCTCTTCATTTCAGAATCCGCGATGAGAATCAAAAGGAAGTTCTATTGCAATCGGCCGATATCGCCATATCAAAAAATCAAATCCAGCAGAGCTTCTTCTATAATTGGTCGCTGGATTCCATTAAGCTAAATCCGGGTGATCAACTCGAATACTATTTACAGGTTTGGGATAATGATGGTGTTAATGGAAGAAAATCAACCCGAACAGCAATCTATTCTTTTCTGGTACCAACCGAAGATAACCTCGTTGCGCAAATCAGTAAATCACAAACGCAAACAGAACAAAAGATCAATCAAAGCAGCACGAAAGCAAACAAGCTTCAGGATCAAATTGAGCAAGCACACCAACGTCTTAAAGGAAAACAAAATCTTGATTGGCAAGACAAGAAAATGTTAGAAGACATTGTCCAACAAAAACAAAGTCTTGACCACGCAATTGAACAACTGAAAGAAGAAAATAAACTGCTGGAACAAAAGAAGGACGCCTTCACCGAACAAGATGAGCGTATCCGCGAAAAAGCGGCTCAGATTCAAAAACTGATGGAAGAACTACTGGATGAGGAAACAAAAAAATTGTTCGAAGAGCTCCAGAAACTTCTAAAAGAAAATACTGACGTCTCGCAAATTCAAAGAGTACTTGATAAGCTTAATCAGAATACAAACAACCTTGAAAAAGAGTTAGAACGAACACTCGAATTATTTAAGGAAATCCAATACGAGTACAAACTTGATCAGGCCGTTAAGGATTTGAAAGAGCAGATTGAAAATCAAAAAGAACTTCTTAAAAAAACAGAAGCGTTAGAAAAGGACAACAACAATAAACCATCCAGCGATAAAGATCAAAAAACAGATAAAGAAGAAAACAACTCAAAAGAAAATAGTGGAGACAAAGAAAAGTCAGCCAGTGAAGAACTTGCCAATGAGCAAGAGAAGCTAAACGAAGAATTCAAAAAGACTTCTGAGGAAATTGATGATCTCCGGAAACTAAAAGAAGAACTTCAAAAAGATGATCCACTTCCTTCAGAAGAAGAATCAAACCAGGTAGAAAAGGATCAGCAGGAAAGCCAAGAAATGCTTCAACAGAACCAACCTTCGAAATCAAAAGGTGCTCAAAAAAAAGCCGCGGAGAAAATGGAACAAATGCAGCAACAAATGGAAAGTTCTCAAAGTGCAGCAGAGATGGAGATCGACATGCAAAATCTGGAAAGCTTAAGACAGATTATTCATGGATTGGTAAAGCTTTCGTTTGATCAGGAAGGATTGCTAAAGAGTTTTAATGAATTAAATCAAAACGACCCGCGGTTTAACATAATTGCACAGCAACAGATAAAGCTTAAAGATGACGCTAAAGTACTGGAAGACAGCTTATTAGCACTTGGAAAACGTGATCCATTCATGGGTTCAATTGTTACTCGTGAAGTGGGAGAGTTGAATGATCACCTTAATAAAGTAATTGAAGCCAATCGCGAGCGTAGAAGACCTCAGGCATCAAGTGAAATGCAGATGAGCATGACCGCCATAAACAACCTTGCCTTAATGCTTGACGATCACTTTGATATGATGATGCAAATGATGGCCAATGCAAAGCCTTCCATGAAAAAGTCCAAACAGAAAGGTCAACAAGAAAGCTTAAGTCAAATGCAGCAGAAGCTTAATCAAAAGATTAAAGAACTGAAGGAAAGCGGAAAATCTGGTCGACAGTTATCTGAAGAACTGGCAGAAATGGCTGCTGAACAAGAAAGGATTAGAAAGGCTATCCAGGAGATGCAAGAGAAAATGAAGGACGGAAAAATGCCCGGTGGAGATCTGCCATCAAAAATGGAGCAGAGCGAAATGGATCTTGTTAATAAGCAGCTTACAGATCAACTCATAAAGAGACAGCAGGAAATATTGACCCGTTTATTAGAAACTGAGAAGTCTGCAAGGGAACAGGATATGGATGATGAGCGAAAGGGCGAATCAGCTAAAGACTATGACAAAGAAATTCCTAAGGCGTTTGAAGAATATTTGCGACTCAAGGAAAAAGAAGTAGAATTGCTGAAAACAGTACCTCCAAAACTTTACCCCTACTACAAAAAAGAGGTGAACGAATATTTTAAACGAATAGGAACAAACTAAACGACAGAAAACATAAAATGAATACGATAAGCATACAGGTTCCATCGCTTATGGAGAACATTCGAATGATCGAGAGCTTCATTGATAACGCCAAAGAGCGCTTTCACTTAGATGACGACATGTATGGGAATATTATGATTGCCGTTACCGAAGCCGTTAATAATGCTATCAAGCATGGTAATGCAAGTGATAAATCTAAGAATGTTTTTTTGAGCCTTGCTCTAGACGATAGTATGCTCAAGTTTACAGTTAAAGATGAGGGCCCAGGCTTTAACTACGACAACCTTCCTGACCCAACTGCACCTGAAAACCTGGAAAAATTAGGTGGTCGCGGAATATTTCTAATGAGGCACCTCTCTGACGAAGTAGACTTTAAAGATCAAGGAAGAGTTGTTGAGCTTAGTTTCTACATGAACTCATAATAGAATGCCCTCAATCCGGTTCTTCTACGAGGACATTGATTTCAAAATTACCCATCCAAGAAAAACACAGTCCTGGCTAAAGACTGTTCTCCAAGCAGAAAAAAAGAAATTAAGTACCCTGAACTATATTTTTTGTTCTGACGCTTACCTGCTTGATATTAACATCCAATACCTGAATCACAACACGTATACAGACATTATTACTTTTGGTGGGAGCGACCAACCCGATTCAATTGAGGGCGACATTTACATTAGCATTGACAGAGTAAAAGAAAATGCTAAAAAGTTTGACTCAAGCCTAGATAATGAGCTCCACCGGGTCATCATTCATGGTGTCCTTCATTTGATTGGCTACAACGATAAGAACTCCAAGCAGAAATTAGTTATGCGCAGAAAAGAGGATGCTTACCTATCTTTGCGCTAACGAATCGTTTCACGTGGAACGACCTTCAAGACGCCCCTAAGTATTTCTCGCAAAATTGTGGAAATGTGGAAAGATTTTGTGGGCAACTTTCCCGTTCCACGTGAAACCCAAGAATATGGATATGTTTCCAGAATACGATGTAATAGTAGTTGGTGCTGGTCATGCCGGCTGTGAGGCAGCTCATGCTGCGGCAACGATGGGTTCAAAGGTTATTCTCATTACTATGAACATGAATACTATTGCCCAGATGTCTTGCAATCCTGCAATGGGCGGGGTAGCCAAAGGGCAAATTGTTAGAGAAATAGATGCGCTCGGTGGGTACTCAGGAATAGTATCCGATAAATCCATGATCCAGTTTCGAATGCTTAACCGGTCGAAAGGACCTGCAATGTGGAGTCCTAGAACTCAAAACGACCGAATGAAGTTCTCAGAGGAATGGAGGCTCGCACTTGAAAAAACGCCCAACCTTGACTTCTGGCAAGAAATGGTAAAAGAACTCCTAGTAACCGAGGGAAGAGTGGTGGGAGTTAAAACAGCGCTTGGGCTTGAGATAAAGGGAAAGAGTGTTGTCTTAACCAATGGAACATTCTTAAACGGGAAGATTCACATCGGAGAAAAAAACTTTGGAGGCGGACGAGCGGCAGAAAAAGCTGCAACTGGAATAACCGAACAGCTCATTCAACTCGGGTTTGAGGCCGGCCGAATGAAAACCGGAACTCCACCAAGAGTTGATGGTCGCAGTCTTAATTATTCTAAAATGGAAGAGCAACCAGGCGATGATAACCCTGGTAAATTCTCCTACACTAAAACAGAGCCATTAAAGCAACAAGTTAGCTGCTGGATAACCTATACTAACGATAAGGTTCATCAGCAACTACAAAAAGGATTTGACAAATCCCCTATGTTTCAAGGAAGGATTAAAGGCTTGGGGCCCAGGTATTGTCCATCCATTGAAGACAAAATCAATCGATTCGCAGAAAGAGATCGTCATCAAATATTTGTCGAACCAGAAGGGTGGAATACTGTTGAAATCTATGTAAACGGCTTCTCAACTTCGCTCCCTGAAGACATTCAATATCTGGCGCTTACTAAAATTCCTGGTTTTGAAAATGTAAAAATGTTCAGACCTGGTTACGCCATTGAATACGACTTCTTTCCTCCAACCCAACTTAAAATGACTCTTGAGACAAAGATCATTGAGGGTTTATTCTTTGCGGGCCAAATAAACGGAACAACTGGTTACGAAGAAGCAGCCTGTCAAGGGCTAATGGCAGGTATCAATGCCCACAATAAAGCCTTCGAAAAAGAGCCACTCATCCTGAAAAGATCTGAAGCTTACATTGGCGTTCTAATCGATGACCTCGTAAATAAGGGTACACAAGAGCCCTATCGAATGTTTACCTCACGTGCTGAGTACAGAATACTACTTCGTCAAGACAATGCCGATTTACGATTGACTGAAATAGGTCACCAAATCGGTCTTGCTTCTAATGAAAGACTACAAAAAGTACGTGAAAAGAAAGATCAAATAAGGCATCTATTAGAGACCCTTAACAGTACCAAGGTTGAACCAAAAGAAATCAACGAAGGACTAAGCAATCTAAACACTTCAACCATTCGAGAAAAAATATCAGTTATAAACCTATTAAAAAGACCTCAGCTAGGTATGCAAGAATTAAAAGCCATATCTACTGAAGTCGCTGCAGTTATTGACAACTACAATACCGAAGTTCAAGAGCAAGCCGAAATAGCCACCAAATATGAAAGCTACATAAGTCGTGAACACACACTTGTTGAAAAAATCGGCTCACTTGAAGACTTTAAGATAAAATCGGACTTTGACTACGACAGAGTAAAAGCTCTTTCAATTGAGGCACGAGAAAAGCTTAAAAAAATTAAACCACTAACCTTAGGACAAGCTACTCGCATCAGTGGCGTTTCTCCAGCTGACATATCAGTCCTAACAATTTACCTTGGCAAATGATTTCTGTAGAAACCTGTCCTCTTTGCGGTAATTCAACTTTCCAATCATTCTCATCTTGCATTGATCATTCGACATCCCAAGAAAAATTTGATCTACAAAATTGCCTATCCTGCGACTTTGTCTTTACTAGTCCGCGGCCAGATGAAAATACACTCTCAAACTATTACGCTTCAGCGAGTTACATATCACACACAAACAAGGCTAACTCATTGATTAACAGGCTATACCTAATCGCAAGGAGACGTACACTTCAATGGAAAATAAGTCTCCTTCAAAAGTATAGCAATACCGAAAACGTAAAGATTCTTGACTATGGATGCGGAACAGGAGAATTTCTCCACGCTTGCAAAGAAAAAAACTGGAACGTCAATGGGATTGAACCCTCTTCAACTGCGCGTGACCAAGCCGCGAAAAAAACACAAGTACAAATAACCTCATCAATAGCCGAACAACTTGACAATGATTTCGATATCATAACCCTTTGGCATGTACTGGAACACGTCTCCAACCTAACAGAAATAACTCAACAATTAAAAACCAAACTCAAGTCCACAGGAGTACTCATCATAGCAGTGCCTAATCATAAAAGCTGGGACGCTAAACACTACAAAGAATATTGGGCCGGTTACGATGTACCACGACACCTTTGGCACTTTTCTCAGAAAAATATTGAACAACTAACTAAAAACACCGGCTTAAAAATTGTTGCATCAAAACCCATGCTATTAGATGCCTTTTACATAAGCCTGCTAAGTGAAAAATACAGATCAAACAACAAAACAACAGCCATTGGATTAATAAAAGCCTTCTTGAATGGATTGATTTCGAATGTAAAAGCCAAAAAAAATAACGAATACTCAAGCCTCATCTACATTATCTCGAAATGAATCTACTTCGGTATATATTTTACTCATTATTTCTTGTGGCAGCATTCTCTTGTGCAAAGCAAACTGCTCCGACTGGCGGACCAAAAGATACAATTCCACCAGTGCTGATTAAAAGCTATCCACCAAAACAGCAGACCCATTTCCAAGGAAATAAAATTGAACTATACTTCAATGAACCAGTGACCCTTGCAAACCCCAAGGAACAAATCATGACCATTCCTGACATCGGAAAAGAATATGATGTGATTGTATCAAAACGAAAAGTTGTACTGGAACTAAAAACTAAACTCAACGACTCTACTACGTACGCAATAAACTTTAGAGATGCGATCCAGGACATCACCGAAAAAAATCCAGCCATAAATTTAAAGATAGCCTTCAGTACCGGATCTTATATCGATTCACTTTCCATAAAAGGAACCGTCACCGACCTTATTAAAAATACTAAACTAAAAGAAGCAACCGTTGCACTTTATCAATCCGATACGTTCAACATCTTTAAGCACAAACCAATATACGTAACGAAGACAAATCCTGAAGGAAAGTTCATCATAGAAAACCTTAAACCAGGCAACTATTTCATTTATGCAATTGACGATAAAAGTAGAAACCTTATTGTCGACAGTAAAAATGAAGCCTATGGGTTCTTAACTGACACCATCAAACTCAATCAAAATGTTTCTGATGTTTACATAACGACATCGAAGCTTGACACCCGGGCCCTTAAACTAACCAGCGCCCGACCTTATAACACCTACTTCAACATTAAGACATCTAAAAATCTTGCGAGCTACAAAATCACTTCCTTTGATAAAGAACCAATTTACTCAGGCCTTGGAGAAGACAATGCAAACATCAGAATCTATAATACAATATCCACCGATAGCATAGCTATCAGACTTCTTGCTAAAGACAGTACCTCAAACCAAATCGATACAACGCTCTATGTTAAATTCTCGACTCGTCAGACCAAACCAGAACCGTTTGGTGTAACAAAAGATAAATTCAGAGTAGTTGCAACATCAGCAAAACTTTCAGGGAAAATAAAATTTAACAAACCAATAGGTGCCATCACCTATGACAGCATCTACTATAAGATAGATTCTATCACCACCATTAACTTCTCAAAAGAGCATTTCACTTTCGACAGTACTTCCAACACGCTTACAATCGAAAATAACTTTGACAAAAGTCTTCTTCCTAAAGCTGAAGATAAAACCAAACCTAACCCTCAACCACCAACCCAGGGCAAAAAACCAGCACCACAAAAAACTCCACCGTTTCAATTCTATCTGGGCAAAGGTTCCTTTATCAGTATTGAAAACGACTCCTCATCCCAAACGATGGAAATATTAAGACCTCTAGCCATAGAAGATCTGGGTACCATAACCGTGGAAGCCAAAACAGAGGAGGCCAACATAGTCGTCCAACTACTCGACAAATCATTCAAAGTTCTTCAATCTATCACCAACACAAAAAAAGTAACCTTTCACGATCTTAACCCCGGTGATTACCTCATTCGTTTAATAATAGACAAAGACAAAAATGGAGAATGGACTCCATCGAACTTCTTTATTAGAAGAGAATCAGAACCAATCATTTACTACACCAACGAAAAAGGAAATAGTAGTATTAACCTTAAAGCCAATTGGGACAGAGCAGACCTGTTGATAACCTACTAATAACTTGTTCATAACCTTCAACAAAAACCCTCAATTCTTCTACTTACTCAAATTCATTACAGTATAGCCTCAATCATGTTAATTAAGTAGTACATATCAACAACCTTCAACATCTCAAATCATCAACAATTCAATCATCAACACAACTTTCTATTGTTCATAACCTTCCACTATCCTGAATACTAATCATTTAGAAACCACAGAAAATCTACATAACTTCAACACCAGCAAATACTGCATAGCTATCCACATTTCAACATGACTAACTATAACTATAATATTATATATATATATAATACCTATAAGGTAGTGTTATTCTGTATAACCATTTCCGTACTTCCCCTTGAATCACTCATCGCCCAAAACCAATCTGATATTCAACTAGCCAATGAGTACGTTCTAAAGGGCGATAAAAAAAAAGCGCTTGAACTATACCGCGAACTTTCCAAACAAGAATCGAACAATACCTTCATCTATAGCAATTATGTTAACGTAATGCTCGATCTTGGTGCCTATGACGAAGCCCTGGTATACCTCAGAAAATTATCTAAAAAAGATCCAGCCAATCTCCAGTATAAACTTGATGTTGGGCTCACGTATGTGCGCTCAGGAGATTTGAGCAAAGCAGATCGCCACTTCCGTGAATTAATTGCAGAAAATAAAAACAATGTGCAGCGCACTAAGTTGATGGCAGATTATTTCGTTTCGCGATCACTGTTGGATTATGGAATTGTTGCCCTGACAGAAAGCCGTGATTTTCTAGGCAATCCCTACTTGTTTTGTCTTGAATTGGCTATGATGCATCGGCTGAAAGGAAATCAGGATAAAATGGTTCAGGAATACCTCAGTTATGTTACGCAGAGTTCGGCCAACATTCAGTATGTAAAAAATGTAATGCAGGCGCTCTTAACAGAACCGGATGAACTGGCCAGCCTTGAAAAAATTTTATATGAGAAGGTGCAGGAATTTCCCGATGTTGAAGTTTATTCAGATTTGCTAATTTGGGTAACGCTGCAACAAAAAAATTTTTACGCATCGTTTATTCAAGCCCGTGCATACGATAAGCGCTACAAACATGATGGAGAAAAATGCATGGAGGTAGCACGCGTTGCACTAGACAATGAGGATTATGAAAACGCAGCTCGAGCCTATCGTTATGTTATTCGCGAATACCCATCATCACAACATTACCTATCTGCTCGCCTGGGTATCATTCAAACAAGGGAAGTAAGAATTCGCAATAGCTACCCGATTAAAAAGGATTCTGTAAAATTATTAATTGCCGATTACAATGATTTCATAAAGCAATATCCCAATAACTCAAGTGCGTTAGAAGCCTCAAGAAATGAAGCAACACTTTTTGCCAAGTACCTTGACCAAAAAGATTCAGCTGTTAAAATTTTAAACAAGCTTATTGCAAACCCAAGGGCATCAACCTACTTAAAGTCAAAAGCTAAAATTGATTTGGGTGATATTTATCTTTTGCTGAATGAACCCTGGGAATCAACACTGCTCTACTCGCAGGTAGAAAAAACACAGCGCGAAAATCCTGTGGGATATGAAGCCAAACTCAAAAATGCAAAACTCTCGTACTACAAAGGAGACTTTTATCTGGCACAAGAACATTTGGATATTTTAAAAGAGGCAACCACCCGTGAAATAGCCAACGATGCCATGGAGCTGAGTATGCGCATCAAAGAGAATATTGCTTTTGATTCGGTTGGCGAAGCATTGAAAGAATATGCTTCGATCGAATTGCTGCTGTACCAACATAAAGATGCAGACGCCATGCAGCAAATCGAAAAATTGAAACAAGGAATTTCTTCCAGCGGTCAACCTATTTCCAATCAAGCAATTCTGGATGACGTGTACTGGCTTGAATCGAATTTGCGAATGCAGCGCGGTGAGTTCGAGCAGTCTCTTGGATTGCTTCAAAAAATTCTTGATGAATACGGTAATGATGTGTTGGCTGATGATGCGTACTTCCTGCAAGGTGAAATTTATGAACGCCAACTGAAGAACAAAGAGAAGGCGATGGAGATCTATCGAGAATTTTTGAACAAGCATCCGGGCAGCGTCTACGCAGCGGAAGCGCGAAAAAGATACCGGACCCTGCGTGGCGATTTTACCGGACAAGAACAGCCGCAATTTTAAATATCTTTAAGTAGAATGGTTAAGCGAGTATTGATTGCCTTTGGTATAGTGTTGTTGATATTAACAAGCATTCTTCTCATTAACACATTACGGTTTTCATCAAAGCAAGTATTGATTGATGTACAGCCAGCACCGGCATTAGACAGTAGTGCCGTCAAGCATTTGCAAAGCGCCATCCGGGTAAGAACCATATCGTACGATGATCCGGCAAAGTTTGACTCTGCAGCGTTTTTGACATTCCGTAGATTTTTGGAAGAAGCGTATCCTACGGTACACGCTAAATTAAATCGCGAGATTATTAACGGCTACAGCATGATCTTTTCCTGGCCTGGAAAAAACTCAGCGCTGAAGCCCATCATCCTGATGGCTCATCAGGATGTTGTTCCCATTGAGGAGGCATCCAAAAGTAAATGGACAGTTGACCCATTTAGTGGCGAAGCTAAAACTGGATATATCTGGGGTCGCGGATCAATTGATGACAAGATCAATCTCATTTCAATGCTGGAAGCGGTTGAAAAACTGCTCAAGAAGAATTACCAGCCAGCCAGAACAATTTACTTAGCGTTTGGCCATGACGAGGAAATAGGCGGAAGCGGAGCAAAGGCAATGGCCGTAAGGTTCAAACAACTTGGTGTCGAGGCCGAGTTAGTATTGGATGAAGGCGGCATTATTACACGCGACAAAGTACCAGGAATGACTAAACCTGTGGCGTTAATAGGTACAGCAGAGAAGGGATATCTTTCCATCGAATTATCGGTCGAAAAGAACGGGGGTCATTCTTCCATGCCCGAAAAAGAAACAGCACTTGACATTCTGATGAAGGCAATTGTAAAACTGCGAGATCATCCATTTGAAGCAGACTTTTCACCTTCAACACTAGGTTTCCTTAATCATGTGGGCCCGGAAATGCCATATCCTGAAAGAATAGTCTTTGCTAATACCTGGCTGTTTAAAGGTGTTGTCATAGGCATCTACGAAAAAAGTGCGGCCGGAAACGCGCTTGTTCGAACCACCATTGTGCCTACCATTTTCAATGCGGGTATGAAGGACAATGTTGTACCCAGTAAAGCAACAGCAACCATCAACTTCAGACTTTTGCCAGGTGATCACTCAGAAAAGGTACTAAGCGAGATCCAAAGCGTTATAGCAGACGATCGCGTGGTCATTAATCCCTTGATTGCATTCTTGTCAGAACCAACAGAAAATTCTCCTGAAGATGGATTTGGTTATCAACTCGTTAACGAAACAATTAAAAGGACTTTTGACCAAACCGTAACCACTCCTTTTCTGATGATTGGCGGCACAGACTCCCGCCATTTCGCTGACATTTCTAAGAACATTATCAAGTTCAGCCCCATGACAGACCCGATTGGTTTTCATGGCATTGATGAACGCGTTAGCCTCGATAGCTATCAGCACGCGCTTTGGTTTTACGAGCAGTTGCTGACAAGTGAAAAACTGAAGTAGTAAGCAGGCTAATAGAGCACGGAATTCTAGCAAAGAAATATTTTAGCACATACTCGGCATGCATAACAATTTTTTTCTACCTTCGCTAACCTTGGTCGAAAACGTATGCGGAGAGAAGAAACAGTTGACTATAATATAAAAGCAGCCTGGCATGCTATAGCGCGCATGTATAATCAGCAAGCCCACAAGTACAACGCTACTATGTCAATGGGTTTTTGCCTGCTCAACATCCATTCGGAGGACGGAACACCGGCTACCAAAATCGCACCGCTTATGGGGCTTGAAGCAAGGAGCCTCACTCGCTTATTAAAAACGATGGAAGAAAAAGGACTGATTGCCCGTGAACCAGACCCCAGCGACAAACGGTTAGTAAGAATAGTGCTGACAAAAGAAGGGCGAGAACGAAAAGAAAAAGCACGAGAATCTGTACTTCGTTTCAACGACTCTATTCGGGCTATAATCCCTTCCGAAAAACTCAGCGTTTTTTTTGAGGTACTGCAAGCAATCAACAAGACAATTGAAAAAAATAACATTTACGAAAAAGTAGTCTAATGAAACGTTCTATCCGCAAAGTTGCTGTTCTCGGTTCTGGAGTGATGGGTTCCGCCATTGCCTGTCATTTTGCTAACGTAGGTTGTGAAGTACTGCTGTTGGATATCGCTCCAAAAGAATTAACCGAAGAAGAGAAAGCAAAAGGTCTTACACTCGATAAGAAGGTTGTGAAGAATCGAATCGTCCAAAGTTCATTCGATCGCTCCATCAAGTCCAATCCAGGACCGATCTATAGCAAGAAATTTATCTCACGCGTTTCTCTTGGAAATTTTGATGATGACATGCCCCGCATTAAAGATGCAGACTGGATCATCGAGGTAGTTGTCGAGAACCTTGACATAAAAAAGAAAGTCTATGAGCAAGTAGAAAAGTTTAGAAAGCCAGGCACATTAGTTACGTCAAATACTTCAGGTATTCCGATCCATCTGATGGCCGAGGGAAGAAGCGATGATTTCAAGAAAAATTTTGCAGGCACTCACTTCTTTAACCCACCTCGGTACCTTAAACTTTTTGAAATCATTCCCACGCAGCACACCGATCCGGAAGTGACAAAATTCCTGATGCACTATGGAGATCTTTACCTCGGAAAGACAACCGTACTCTGCAAAGACACACCGGCATTTATTGGAAATCGAGTAGGCGTTTGGGGATTGCTGAAAGTAATTGATTCCATGCGCAAGTTTGATTTGAATGTAGATGAGATCGATAAACTTACCGGACCAGTAATTGGCCGCCCGAAATCCGCTACATTCAGAACATCGGATCTGGTGGGATTGGACACGCTTGTAAAAGTGGCAAACAACTTATATGCAGCACTACCCAATGATGAAGGGCGCGAAATGTTTAAACTGCCGGAGGTCGTTGCAAAGCTTGAACAGAATAAATGGCTTGGTGATAAAACCGGTCAAGGCTTTTATAAGAAATCAAAGAATGCGAAAGGAGAAACCGAGATTCTCACACTCGATTTAAATTCCCTGGAGTATAAGCCGAAAGCAAAGGCAAAATTTGCTACACTCGAAACAACAAAGGCGATCGATAATCTTAAAGATCGGTTCAAAGTATTATTGGCAGGAAAAGATAAGGCCGGTGATTTTTATCGCGATGCATTCTTCGGATTGTTTCAATACGCCAGTAATCGCATTCCGGAAATTGCCGATGAACTCTACAAAATTGATGACGCGGTTTGTGCTGGCTTCGGATGGGAACTTGGTCCTTTTGAAACCTGGGATGCTGTGGGTGTTGAAAAAGCAGTACAAACGATGGAGGCATCAGGCAATAAACCTGCAGCCTGGGTCCACGAAATGTTAGCAGCCGGTAACAAATCATTCTATCGCGTTGAAAGTGGAAAACGTCAGTATTACCATATTCCTTCTAAAGCATACAAGAATATTCCAGGCAAAGAAGAATTTATCATTCTGGAAAACCTGAGCGACAATGTCGTTTGGAAAAATGCCGAATCAAAAGTAATCGACCTTGGCGATGGCGTAATCAATTTTGCCTGGCACAGTAAGAGTTATACACTTGGAAGTTCTGTCATAGAAGGACTTAATAAAGCTATTGACCTGGCCGAAAAAGATTATCGCGGGCTAGTAGTGGGCCATCAGGGTGCTGACTTTTCATTGGGAGCAAACCTCGGCTTGGTATTTATGTTTGCCATCGAGCAGGAGTACGATGAGATTGATTTCATGGTACGGCAGTTTCAAAATTCAGTAATGCGCATTCGCTATTCTTCGGTTCCGGTAATTGTAGCACCTCAAGGCAGAACCCTTGGTGGTGGCTGCGAGATGACTCTTCACTCTGACCTGGCTCAAGCAGCCGCAGAAACTTATATTGGTTTAGTCGAAGTAGGTGTTGGATTGATTCCGGGAGGTGGAGGAACGAAGGAATTAGCGAAACGTGTAAGTGATGCTATCGAAGAAGGAGATGTTGAACTGAATGCACTGCAAAATGCTTTCATGAATATCGCGACAGCCAAGGTTGCTTTATCAGCAGAAGAGGCGCGCGAAATGGGAATTCTCCGAAGCAAAGACAGAATTTCTGTAAACAGAGATCGCCAAATATTGGATGCAAAATCGGCCGCTATTGAATTGGCCGAAGCGGGTTACACTATGCCATCCCAAGCGAAAAATATCAAGGTGCAAGGGCGTACAGGCATGGCCCTGTTCATGGCAGGTATACAAGGCATGCGAATGGGTAATTACATCAGCGATCACGATATGAAAATAGCACGCTGGATTGCCAATGTGATGTGTGGTGGAGATTTATCGTACGCACAAGAGGTAAGCGAACAATACTTACTAGACCTGGAACGCGAAGCCTTTGTTTCGCTCACTGGCGAAAAGAAAACGCTGGAGAGAATTCAATCGATCTTAACAGGCGGCAAACCACTAAGAAATTAAAATACTTAAGCTATGGATGCATATATAGTGGCCGGTTTCAGAACCGGTGTAGGAAAAGCGAAGAAAGGTGGCTTCAGGTTTACAAGACCGGATGATCTTGCTGCCGATGTAATTAAGCATTTGGTAAAATCCGTGCCCGGTGTAGAAAACAAAATGGTTGATGATCTAATCGTAGGTAATGCGGTACCTGAAGCAGATCAAGGTATGCAAATGGGAAGAATGATCTCTCTGCTTGCACTTGGTATCGACACACCGGGTATGGTAGTTAATCGCTATTGCGGCTCAGGTGTTGAAACCATTGCTATTGCAAGCCAACGTATTCAGGCAGGTCAGGCTGATATCATCATTGCTGGAGGAACAGAATCAATGTCGCTGGTACCGGTAATGGGTTTTAAGACCGCCCTCAATTATACCATCGCAAAAGATAACCCAACGTATTATACCAGTATGGGCCTTACGGCAGAAGAGGTATCCAAACAATTCAAAATTTCGCGCGAAGAACAAGATCTGTTCTCGTATGAATCGCACATGAAAGCTGCTGCCGCCTGGAAAGAAGGGAAGTTTAAAGATGAAGTAGTTCCCATCACGGTAAAAGAAGTTTACGTGGATGAGAACATGAAAAAGAAAACACGCGAGTTTATTGTTGATAAAGATGAAGGTATTCGTGCCGATACTACTGTTGAAGGACTTTCAAAATTGAAACCGGCATTTGCAGCTGGCGGAACCGTCACCGCAGGAAACTCATCTCAAACATCGGATGGAGCAGCCTTTGTAATGGTAATGTCAGAGCGCATGGTGAAGCAGCTTAATGTAAAGCCAATCGCGCGCATGGTTAGTTATGCAACAGCCGGAGTTGATCCAAGAATTATGGGCATTGGTCCTGTGGCTGCAATTCCAAAAGCGCTCAAAATCGCTAACCTCAAATTGGGAGATATAGATCTCTTTGAGTTGAACGAGGCGTTCGCAGCCCAATCGCTTGCTGTGGTAAAGGAGTTGGGAATCGATCGGACAAAACTCAATGTCAATGGTGGCGCTATTGCAGTGGGTCATCCGCTTGGATCTTCAGGCGCAAGATTATCCGTTCAGCTCTTCAACGAAATGAGAAGACAAAAGAAAAAATATGGAATGGTAACCGCTTGTGTTGGTGGAGGACAAGGTGTTGCCGGCATCTACGAATTATTGAATTAAGGAATCTCTAAAAGCATAACGTCATGAGTACAGTCGTTGGAAACAAACAAGCCATTAAAGGAGGAGAGTTCCTCATTCGTGAAACAACCGCTCACGAAATTTTCATCCCAGAGGATTTCAATGAAGAACAAAAAATGATCGAACAGCAGTGCAAAGACTTTTTAGCAAAAGAAGTTTGGCCACGACTGGATGAAATTGACTCGATGAAAGATCCTAAACTGATGCCCGCCATTTTGGATAAAGCTGGTGAGCTTGGATTATTAGGTACTTCGGTGCCACAAGATCTCGGTGGCTTTGGAATGGACTTCAACACTACGATGCTGGTGGCAGAAGTAATTGGTTCTGGCCATTCGGTGGCCGTAGCCCTTTCAGCACATACAGGTATTGGCACTCTGCCAATCTTATACTATGGCAACGATGCGCAAAAGAAGAAGTACATCCCTAAACTCGCCACAGGAGAATGGAAAGCAGCATATTGTTTAACAGAGCCCGACTCAGGTTCTGATGCCAACAGCGGAAAGACAAAAGCAGTACGTAGCGCTGATGGAAGACACTACGTCATCAATGGGCAGAAAATGTGGATCACCAACGGTGGCTTTGCTGACATTTATGTGGTATTCGCTAAAATTGACAATGACAAAAATTTAAGTGCATTCATCGTAGAGAAATCCTTCGGGGGCATTACGATGAATGAAGAAGAGAAGAAAATGGGTATTAAAGGATCGTCTACCCGTCAGATTTTTTTCAACGATTGTAAAGTGCCGGTAGAGAATTTATTAAGTGAACGCGAAAATGGATTCAAGATCGCGGTAAACATTTTGAATATCGGTCGCATCAAGTTAGGGGTGGCGGCTGTGGGTGGTTCGAAAGCTACGGTAAGCAAAACGGTGAAGTATGCCAACGAGCGCAAGCAATTCAACACGCCCATTGCAACGTTTGGGGCCATTAAGCATAAGATTGCCGAGATGGTGACAAAAATTTATGCATCAGAATCGGCCCACTATCGTGCCGGACAAAATATCGATGATGCTTACAATGCTTTTGTAGCAGGCGGAATGGACTCGGCTAAAGCAAGATTAAAAGCGCTTGAAGAATTTGCAATTGAGTGTGCCATCTTGAAAGTACACGGCTCTGAAGTATTAGACTTTACAGTAGATGAAGGTGTGCAGATTTACGGAGGCATGGGCTTCTCGGCAGAAGGTCCGATGGATCGTGCCTATCGTGATGCGCGAATCAATAGAATTTTTGAAGGCACGAATGAGATCAACCGGCTGTTGACCATCGATATGTTGTTAAAGCGTGCCATGAAAGGAACACTTGATTTGATGACACCGGCCATGGCCGTGCAAAAGGAATTAATGGCTATTCCCGACTTCGGTGCAAGCCAAGAAGAAGGCGTTTTTGTGAAGGAGAAAAAAGCATTGTCAAATCTGAAGAAAGCTGGTCTAATGGTATCGGGAGCGGCCGTTCAAAAGTTTATGATGAAGCTTTCCGAAGAACAGGAAATTTTGATGAACCTGGCCGACATGCTGATCGAAGGTTACATTGCCGAGTCGGTTCTGCTTCGTGTGGAAAAACTAATCGGCTTACGAGGCGAGAAAGCTTGCGAAATCCAAAAAGAAATGGCCATGATTTATCTTCATTATGCGATGAATAAAGGTGCTGCTGCTGGTCGCGAAGCAATCAACGCCTTTGCAGAAGGAGATGAACAGAAACTGATGTTGCTGGGATTAAAGCGGTTCACGAAAATCGATCCGTATAACCTAAAAGAAGCAAGAAGAAAAGTGGCCAATCATGTAATTGAAAAAGGAGAGTATCCTTTCTAAAGTTTTACCTTAACCTAAACTGTTAACGAGGCCGGAGCAATCCGGCCTTTTTCGTTTTCACTGTACGAATTTGTAAAAAGAAAGTGTTCATTATCCAACAACTTGCAGAGTCGTGAAATTATAAAAGTTGAAATACCGTCTGAAATCAATGATTTTTAAGCTGGCCGTCACATCGCATGATGTTTGATGAGTACATTGGAAATCCAATTAAGTATGCAGTCGAAAACCTCATCGAATTCTACCGCCACCATTTTAATCATCCTTATTTTGGTCTTTACATTTCCGATTTGGATCGGAATAGTTGGAGGCATCTTTGGTTTAGTGGTTGGACTTTTTGGTGCCGTCATTGGCATTATTGCCGGAGTTTTTGGCGCTCTGGTTGGCGCCATCGGTGGAATCTTCGGTTGGATGTTCGACTGGGACCACGATTCGCACTGGCCATTCTTCTGGAGTGGTAAAAGTATCGTCATACTTTCCATCATCCTGGCTATAATCATCGTAGCATCCCGTAAAAACAGAACCTAAGAGATCGGGTGTCGATTGTACAGTGTTGGGTTGAGAAAATACTTGGAGTAGATCGGGTACTTTTTTGACTCGCGCAACTCTGGTTTGATCTTGTTTACAAAAACAATTTTGTACTGAAATTCATAACCCTTTTCTACGCGGATATCTTTCTTTACCACGTACCATTGTTTATTCCAGGGATTTAAAACTTTCACCTCCAGGTGAAACAACCCAGGCGTGCTTCGAACACGAACCATCCTTCCCTGCATTTTATTGTAAAGTTTTCCATTTACAAATACCTGCATGGTAGTAGCCTTCTCGGTTTGTATTGCAATGCCCGAATCGTAGGCAAAGAGCTGGACTGATGACGCCAGCAGAAAAGAAAGAAGTATGATTTTCATGGCTGCGCTTTTATGAAGTAACGCAACCTCCGTGCCATCGATCACCATAAAAATTTAAAAAAGGTCGCACGAAGTGAAACCTTTTTCTGGAATTCAAAAGCAATCTTATTTCAATGAATTTGTTCTCGAAGTAAACAGAAACTTTTTACCCAGCACTTCGGCATCATCAACCTGACGAAGGGTTTTAACATAAAACCACTCAGCCTTTGCTTTATCAGAATACAAGGAGAGAAGTAAATACCCGTGGTCACGATTGTTCAAATACCTTACGTGCGGGTTTAGCTTAAGAAGTTTGTCTTCCTTTGCTTTTATAGAATCGACAGGATTTCCTTCGTCACCATTTCCGGAAGAGATGCTGGTTGTTCCTAATTCGATGGCCAATCGTTTCGAAGAAGTATGCGGAACTTCGATGGCCCAGGAGGCGTGTGTATCGCCCGAAATAAAAACGATGTCGTTGAGTTTGTTCTGAACAATGAAGTCTTCAATTCTTTTTTTCTCAGCCGGATATCCATCCCAGGCGTCAAGATTTTTTGGCATTCCATTTCGATAAAGACCTTCAATATTGAGATCACTAAACACCACCTGGTTGCCAATAATTTTCCAGGATGCAGACGAGTTCTTTAAATGATTTTCGAACCACTTGAGTTGATCAGCACCGAGCATGGAGCGCTCTTCCTGTTGAAAAGTTGGATCAGAAACACTGTCAACCGGAGCGGTTCTTCCTTCAAGGCGTTCGTCCAGCATAATCAACTCAGCAAGCGGACCAAACGAAAAGGAACGATAGTGTTTAACGCCCGGTCTTATCGGCAGCCATTCATAGTAAGCCTGCTTGGCTGCTTCTTTGCGTTTTTCAAAATTACCTTCGCTTGCCTGATGATTTTGAGCGCCCTCAGTATAAACATTATTGGCTACTTCGTGATCATCCCAAATAGTAATGAAAGGATGGCGCTGACTGGCATGTTGCAATCCTTTATCAAGATGATATTGCGCGTACCGCGTGCGGTAATCCTGTAACGAAACGCACTCATGTTCTGGCAAATGTGTTCTGCCAATAGTGGTATCACCATATACACCTACGCCATATTCGTAAATAAAGTCACCTAAGTGAATGACTGCATCTACTTCGCGCGCAGCAATTCTATCGTACGGATTGAAGTAACCAAACTCCCAATTGCTGCAACTTACAATAGCAAAGTGAAGACTGTCTTTGGAAATGGTGGGTGCTGTTTTGGTGCGCCCAGCAGCTGATGTTTTTCCAAGAGCAGAAAAGCGATAGTAGTAGTATTGATCAGCCTGGAGTCCATCAACATCAACCTTTACGGTGTAATCGCGAGCTACGGAAGTAGTAACAATATCACTTTTTATGACAGTAGTAAAAGTATCATCACTTGCTACCTCCCATTTTACAGGAATCGTTTCAACAGAATCATCGGGTGTTACGCGGGTCCAGATAATAACACGATCGGGTAGCGGATCACCAGAAGCAATGCCGTGGTAAAATGGCTTAAGGGAATTATCGTACAGCAGTGTAATAGGGTCAGGGAAAATTGGAGTATTGGTGGGCCGCTTTGACTGACAAGCGATCAAAACAATTACCAACAGTAAATTCAGAATGAGGCTTGAGATTTTCATGCCTCTAAGCTACCGCGAAAACGCTAACGAAAAATGAACTAAACTTGAAAGAAATATAAAACTTTAGCTGACGCTAATTCCCATCATTCTTAAAGTACTTGTCGTCTTCGTCAAACGACTCCTCATCTTCAATGGATTTCGGCAGCACACCAACTTCAAGAATTTTGAATTCAGTTCTTCTGTTTTTCTGGCGCCCAACCGGGTTATCTGTGCCATCTGGATTGGTGTTACGGGCGATAGGTTTCAGCTCGCCATATCCTTTTGCAACCAATCGATCGGGAGCGATACCGTGTTGAACGATGTATTTAACAGCGGCATCGGCTCGTCTTTGCGAAAGTTGATTGTTATACTCTACATCATCAATACTATCAGTGTGCGACCCTAGTTCGATTCTGATTTCCGGATTATCGATCAGCAGTTGAACCAGTTTATCCAACTCTTTCGCAGCATCCGGACGGATATCATGCTTCGCGAAGTTGTAATAGATGTTTTCGAGAACGAAAATTTTATTGATTTCAATTTTATCAAGCAAGATGGTAGTATCGAGCGTAATGTTGGTGAGTAATTCTTTAAGGGTTGACGGATCGACAGCCTTACCTTTTGTTGTATAGATTTGTCGTTTTACAAGGTAGCCATCGGTTTCGGCCACCAGGTTATAATCTTCGTTTTCATAAACCCTAAATAGGAATTTGCCATCATTACCGGTGGCGTAATCTTGCATTACTTCACCGGCAGCATCGAGCAAGCTTACTTTGGTGTTGGGCAGAATCTGAAGTTTTTCTTCTTTGTCTTTGGTGTAGGTAACACCCTGCAGGTAGTAGTTAACTACTTTCAGGTTGGGATCTTCGTTTACAAAGGTGTAAATATCGTCATCGCCTTTTCCGCCATCGCGGTTGGAGGTAAGGAACCCACGATCGGGTTTGAAAAGAAAAATACCAAAATCATCGCTGTTTGAATTTACCGGCTGGCCAAGATTTTCTATTGAGGTTTTTCCATTAACACGTTTCACAACAAATAGATCAAGACCACCATAGCCGGGATGACCATCAGAAGCAAAATAAAGTTTAGCATCTTCTGCTACATAGGGAAAGAGTTCATCGCCTGGAGTGTTGATTTCCGGTCCGAGGTTTCGTACGCGTGAAAAGCGACCACGCGTATCCATTTGTGCAGAGTAAAGATCTGTTCCGCCATAACCACCCTTGCGGTTGGAGGCGAAGTAAAGTATGCGCCCATCTGGACTGAAGGCAGGGGAAGAATCCCAACTGAAATTTTTTGCCGGATCATCAGGCCCCTTAACCACGGTATTGATGTTGATGGGAATGGGTTCGCTCCACACGTTGTTACGGTTCCTGGAAATGTAGAGGTCAACATCGTAATCAGATCCTTTCTTCTTTTCAGTATTACCCTTGGCAAAAACCATGGTCTTGCCATCGGGTGAAAACGTTATACAGCCTTCGTTACGGACATCATCATTAATGCCGGCCGGCAATTTGGCTATGGTGGCCGCATCAACACGTGCGCCCTGGGTGGTGACTTTGTATAGATCGGTGAAGGGTTTTCCTTCGGCCTCATAAATCTTACCATCACCGCGCGAGGAGGTAAAATACAATTCGTTGTCAAGGTGAACCGGTGAATACTCACTGGCCGGGGTGTTAATAGCCTCCAGGTTTTTTACCTTGTAGTAGCTGGTTTTTTCATTGAGTTTAGCCAAGTACCCGATGCCATTGATTTCAGCATTTGCCCGGTCTTTAAGGGGAAGTATAGCGGTTGATGCGACTAGTTCTTCCAGTTCTTTTTTAGCTTCATCGTATTTTCCATTCGCCTTAAGAGCCTGAGCGTAGAAAAATTTAACAGAGTCGCCTACAGCACCACGCCCACCAGCCTTAGCATAAAATGGTTCAGCTTGTTTTAACCGGTTAGAAAGCCGGTAGGATTCAGCCACAAAATAGTTGGCTTTGCTGTTGTTGGGATTCTCTGCGAGAATCTTGTTGAATAACTCAATAGAGTTTTGATACTTGCCACTATTGAAGGCTTTGATAGCTTTCTTTTCAGTGCCACATGCGCTCAGGATAAGGACAGTAACAATCAGAATAACGATCGACCTCATAACACCTCATTAAGAAAGATAAAGCTACAAATTTTATGGCTTAACTGGCTACCGTCTTGTGTGGTAAATAACGTTTTAGCCAGGAGTTACCGGCAGCCACAAGCCAACCGTTTTGAAGTTCACCTGTTGTGCTTACCAGGTTGTTGAAAACCTCCGAGTCCTGGTTCCAATGGCCGGCTTCAAAAGTCTTTTTCAATTCCTGAATACCAATGGTCATTACCTTGTCGTCTTTTTTAAAAGCAACAAGCTGGCGGTTGAAGAAATCAATGCCCAGCTTTTCGCCAAGCTCTTTGATGGTTCGAACCGAGCTATCAATGGAACAACCACTGGCCTGATCATTAGCGGCTAAAACAATAAACTGATCGTAAGCAATTTCAAAAGAAGAATCCATCGGTTGACCGTGTACACGCCATTGAAGGGTAAACGAATGGAGGGATTCGGAAATTGTATTTTTTTCGGAATCGGAAAATTTTCTGTCGGCCTGGTAAATCCAAACGCGAGCGTGATCAGGAAGGGATTGAAACGGAACAAACATAAAATCAATAAACCAAGGTGTGTTACTTCAAACCATTAGCTTCGGCAATAAGTTCGGCAAGATCTTTTACGGTTACATCAGACTCGCGTTCCTTATTTTTTATACCATCGCTCAGCATGGTCATGCAAAAGGGACAAGCGACAGCAATAGTAGTAGCTCCGGTTGCCAACGCTTCTTCTGTCCGTTCGATATTGATGTCTTTGTTACCTTTTTCGGGTTCCTTAAACATCTGAGCTCCCCCTGCTCCACAGCATAAGCCGGTTGTGCGACAACGTTTCATCTCTACAAGGTCGGCATCTAATGCTTCAAGAACTGCCCGCGGTGCTTCATATACATTGTTGGCACGACCAAGGTAGCAGGAGTCATGATAAGTTATTTTCTTTCCGTTGAAGGAGCCACCCTCCACCGTGATTTTACCCTCACTAATTATTTGCTGTAGAAAAGCGGAGTGATGCAATACTTCGTAGTTACCTCCCAGTTCCGGGTACTCATTCTTGATCGTATTGAAACAATGCGGGCAAGCCGTTACTATTTTCTTGATATTATATCCATTCAGTACCTGAATGTTGCTCATGGCCTGCATCTGGAATAAGAACTCATTGCCAGCTCTTCGGGCCGGATCGCCTGTACATGTTTCTTCTGTTCCCAGCACAGCAAACCGGATGTTGATGGCATTCAGAATTTTTACAAAGGCCCTGGTAACGCGCTTGTAGCGATCGTCATACGAGCCGGCACAACCAACCCAGAAAAGAATCTCAGGACTTTCTCCTTTTGCGGCCAACTCGGCCATGGTAGGAACATTCATCGTTTATAGGTTATGGTTGATCAATTTTCTTTAGACCAGTTGAAGCGATCGCTCGGAGAAAATTTCCATGGAGCAAAACTGGTTTCAATGTTTTGAAACATCGAATTCCACGAAGCCGGAGAGCCCG
>Ga0315910_10000389_pt1 | contig 43902 bp, 40 predicted proteins | sample EdamamesoilMG_FD_204470 | JGI IMG/M metagenome (GOLD analysis project Ga0315910, IMG submission 204470) | Garden soil microbial communities collected in Santa Monica, California, United States - Edamame soil | ecosystem: Environmental > Terrestrial > Soil > Garden | place: USA: California...
GGCTTCGCGCACGCGCTCGTGGTCCTGCGCGCTGGCCGCTTTCCAGCGCCGGCGATGCGCGTAGCGGCCGCCGAGCACGAAATCGGAGACCACGAGCTCCGGCAAGGCCGGCAGGAACTGCGGCACCACCGCGATGCGGCGCGCGCGCTCGCTCGCCGACCAGCCGTCCAGCGGCCGGCCCTCCAGGCGCACTTCGCCGGCGGAAGGCGGCAGCAGGCCCGCGAGCAGCTTGAGCAGCGTGCTCTTGCCCGAGCCGTTGGGGCCGAGCACGACCACGAGCTCGCCCGCGGCCACGTCGAGGTCGACGCCGCACAGGGCCTGCGGACCGTCGCGGTAGGTGTGCGCGAGCGCGTGCGCTTCCAGCAGCTTCACCACGCCCCCACCTCGCGCCGGTGGCGCACGAGAAGGAACACGAACAAGGGGCCGCCGAACAGCGACATCAGGACGCCGGGCTGCAGCGTGGCCGCGCCGAAGATCAGGCGCTGCGCGAGGTCGGCGCCCAGCAGGAAGATCGCACCGCCGACGATGCACAGCGGCAGCATGCGCGAGTGTCCCGGCCCGACGACCAGGCGCACCAGGTGCGGCACGGCCAGGCCGACGAAGGCGATCTGGCCGGCGACCGCAACCGCGGCGGACGCGGTCAGGGCCGCGAGCACCAGCGTCAGCAGCTTGACCTGTCCCGTGCGCACGCCCAGCGCCGCCGCGTCGCTCTCGCCGCCGCGGAACAAGTCGAGCTCGCGCGAAACGAAGGGCAGGCAGGCCGCGCCGATCGCCACCGCGCTCCAGACGATCAGCGCGTGGTGCGAGGAGCGATCCTCCAGCGTGCCGAAGGTCCAGGCCAGGATCGCGCGGCTGACCTCGAAGTCCTCGAGCGTCAGCGATTGGATCGCCGCGAAGGCGCCGGCGACGGCCATGTTGACCGCGATGCCGACCAGCAGCAGCGTCGGCACCGAGGTGCGGCCGCCGCTGGAGGCGAGGAAGGCGACCAGCGAGACCGTGGCCAGCGCGCCGACGAAGGAGCACAGCGGCACGAACAGCGCGCTGGGCGCGAAGTCGCGGTCGAGAATGCCGTAGCCTCCGATCGCCAGGATCGCCAGCGCCGCGCCCAGGGCCGCGCCGCCGCTGACTCCGAGCAACGAAGGCGAGGCGAGCCCGTTGCGGAACAGGCCCTGGATCAATCCGCCGGAGAGCGCAAGAGCAGCTCCTACGCCGGCCGCGGTCAGCGCGCGCCAGGTGCGCAGCAGCACGATCTGCTCCAGGCGCGGATCGAGCTGATCGCCGGCGGAACGCGCCGCGCCCGAGAGCGTCGTGAGCACGTCGCCCAAGGCGATCGTGCCGCTGCTGCCGACGCAGATCGATCCGAGCACGATCGCCAGCAGCAGCGCTGCGCCCAGGGCGAGCGTCGCGGGCAGCGCGCGCGAACGGCTCGCCTGGCTCAATCGCGTTTCTCCGCGGCAGCGGCGGCCTCGCGCCGGAGCAGTTCGTCGATCGCGGTCGCCAGGAATTCCGCGCCGCTGACCAGCTCGTGCGAGGCGGTGGCGAACAGGCGCGGTGGCAAGGCGACGATGCGTTCCCCGCGCACCGCGCGCAGCCCGCGCAGGCTGGGCTCGCCGCGCAGCAGCTCCGCAGAGGCTCCGCCGCGGTCCCCTTGCGTACCCTCGCCCTGGCGCAGCGGCTGCATCACCAGCAGCAGGTCGGGATCGAGCGTGATCAAATCCTCGAAGCTCACCTGAACGTGGCCCGTGCGGCCGGTCTCCGCCAGCGCGTTGCGCATGCCGGCGAGTTCGATCTGCGCGTGGATCGTGGTCTGCTCGCCCGCGCTCCAGCCCGAGGATCCGAAGTTGGAGTAGCACAGGACGCGCAGATTGCGCCGCGGCCCTTCGCGGCTGCGCAGGCGCTCGACGCGCGCGTCGAGTTCACCGACCAGCTCCGCGGCGCGCTGCTCCAGCGCCAGCAGCTCACCGACGCTGATCAAAGTCGCGCGCGCGTCCTCCCAGCCGCGCACCTCGGGCAGCACCACCGACTCGATGCCGGCGGATTCCAGGCGCGCCAGCGTGTCCCGGGCCTGCCAGGGCTCGGCCAGCACCAGATCCGGGCGCAGCGCGATCACGTTCTCGGCCAAGAAGGCCGAGAACCTCGGCACGCTCTCCCAAGCCTGCCTTGCTGGCGAGCCGCTCGAGGCGCCGCCGGGCAGGGAGGCGTACTCCAGCGCCTGCTCGGGAAGGCCGGCGAAGCGCTCGGGAGGCGCCAGCGCGACCAGGAAGTCGACCACGCTGGAACTCGCGGGCAGCACGCGCTGGGCGCGCGAGCGGATCTCGACGCGGCTGCCGTCGGCCAGCAGCACGCTGCGCGCTTTCGCTGCGGCCGGCCTGTCCGCCGGTGCTTCGTCGGGATTGCAGGCCGCGGCCAGCAGCAACGCGGACGAGGCGAGAGCCCGGCGCCAGCGCGCTCCAGGCGAGGACGAATGCATGCGAACCCTGCTTCCGAAGGTGGAGGGTCGAGGCGATCGGGCGATCCGACTTGCCGCGTCTCGCGCGGCTCACGGTTGCGGGCCAGTCCCGGAATTTCACCGGGTTCCCCCGAGCCTCGCGAACGCCCGGCGGGCGCGGCGAGGTTGTCTCTGACGGAAGGAACGAAGAGGAAGGACCAGTTTGGCGCCCGAGCGGCGCAGGCGCAAGCGCCCGAGCGGCGCAGGCGCAAGCGCCCGAGGCCTGCGCGCGGATTCAGGCCCTGGCGCCGGTTCGAACGCTCACTTCTGGCGCGCGAGCCAGGCCAGGAAGCTCCACTCCAGGTTCTCGGGCTTGGATTCCGCGGCCGACCAGGGCTTGGCGTAGCAGGCGCTGAGCAGGTCCTCGAAGAGCGCGCCCTCCGCCGCGCCCGACACGCTGCGCAGCAGTTCGGCCAGCTTGGAGTGCGAGAGCTTGCCGGCCTTGCCAGCGCCCTCCTCGTGCAGCCAGTGCACGAAGCAACTCTTGTAGGCGCGGAAGAATTCCAGGTAGTCGGGCAGGAACTCGGCCGTCGGCACTTCCTTGGCCAGCGCGGCCTGACCCAGGAAGGGCGCGCGCACGAAGCTCCGCTTGACCTTGTCGGTCGATGTCAGTTCGAAGGTCGAGGTCTTCTCGCGGCCCAGCGATGCGTCCTTGCTGGCCACGCGCTGCGAATCGCGCAGCACCTTGACGAACCAGTCCGAGCCCGCGGTCTCGCGCCAGGGGCTGTCGGCCGAGATCCCCGGCAGACGGCCGCCGCCCTTGTTGCCGCCGGGCACGAACATCGACCAGCCGTCGGTCGAATTCCCGCGGCCCGATCCGCCGGAGCGCGAATTGTTGCGGCCGTAGAGCGCGATCGTGGCGTTCTGGCACAGGCCGGATTCGAAGGCCGGGTCGAGGCCGTAGCCGTAGAGGGCGGTGCACAGCGAATGCGCCGCGCGCGTGGCCACGTGCTCGACCACGCCGGTGGGGTCCTTCGAGTTCATCGTCACGCCATCCCACGGCTTGGCGGGGTTGGGCTTGCTCGGCGGATCCTCGAGCGAGAGCACCTGCAGCGAGTTCCAGAAGCACTCGCTCCAGCGCGCGGCGCTCTCGTTCCAGAACGAAGCCTGCAAGTCCGGATCGACCCAGCCGCAGAAGGCGACCATGTCGAGGAACTCCCGGCGCGTCGGCGCGAACAGCAGCTGCGGCGGCGTCTCGCTGCGCGGTTTGTAGCCCAGCGCGCTGCCATCGGCGAAGGCCGCCGCGACGCGCGACGCGAGCGCCAGCTCTTTTTCGTCGGCGCCGAAGCAGCCGAACAAGCTGGTCTCGGGCTTGGCCAGCAGCGACGCCTGCACGCGCGCGGTGCCGATCCAGCGCTTGAGCGCGGCGAGGTCGTCGCGCACCGCCTTGGACGCGGGATCGACGCCGAACCATTCCAGCCACTGGGCCTGCAGGTCGAGCACGCAGCCCACCAGGACGCGCAACTCCTCCTGGCGCGGCTTGGCCTCCAGGCCCTGCCGCGGGTAGAGCACCTCGAAGATGCCGACCTGCTCGTGCAGCCAGTCGCGCGCCAAGAGGGCGCGCGCGTCGAAGCCGCTCGGGTCATCGCTGGCGATGCCGTGGGCCTTGCGGAACTCCGCGGCGAACTCCGCGAACGGCGGCGGAGTCGGCGCCGGAGACTGTGCGCTCGCGCCCAGGGCCAGGAGGATCGACGCGAGTGAAATGCGGACGTTGGACAAACAAGCTCCTTCGTTGGTGCAGGTCTACCCCCTGCCGGGGGTCTTGCTTCCCTAGGAACCACCGGCGCGGGCGCAGCATGCGCAGATTCCGTGAAAAGTCTGTGTAGTCCCCGCGGCGGAGCCGGCGAACTTCGGGCGCGGCCGCTTGGATTCAGGCCCGAGCCCAGCGGAACTCCACCGGGATGTCCACGTTCTCGGCCAGCGACTTGTGCACCGGGCAGGTGTGCGCCGCGCGCTCCAGGGCTTCGCGCGCCTTGGGCTCGAGGGGCGTGGGCAGCTCGATCTGCACGCGCAGCCGGCCGATGCGGCGGATCGGATCGGCGACCATCTCCTTGACCACGATCGCCGTCGCGCCCTCCATCGACCAGCCGTGTCGCGCGGCGACGATTCCCATGGTGGTCAGCATGCAAGTCCCCAAGGCAGTCGCCACGAGGTCGGTGGGCGAAAAGGCCTCGCCCTTGCCCTGGTTGTCCAGCGGAGCGTCGGTGAGCAGGCGGGACTTCGAGGGAGCGTGGGTCGCCTCGCAGCGCAACCCGCCCTGGTAGGCGATCGTGATCTGGACCATGGTGGGCGCCATCCGGTGGCGGAGTGACTGCGCGCTAGACTAGCGCGATGCAGAGCCTGAACAACAGCCTCGCCCTGGTCACGGGAGCCTCGGCCGGTATCGGAGCCGCCACCGCGCGCGCGCTCTCCGCCCTCGGCGCGCGGGTGATCCTCGCCGCACGGCGCGTGGAGCGCCTGGATGGGCTGGCCAAGGAGTTGCCGGGTTCGCGCGCGATCGCCCTCGACGTGCGCGACGCCGCGGCGGTGCAGCGCGCCCTGGGCAACGAGCCGATCGACATCGCCGTGGTCAACGCCGGTTTGGGCCTGGGCCTGGGCATGCTCGACGAGGGCTCGCCCGAGGATTGGTCGACGATGATCGACACCAACCTCAAGGGGCTCTTGCACACGCTGCGCGCCGTGACGCCCGGCATGCGCGCGCGCGGCCGCGGCGACGTGGTCCTGATCGGCAGCGTCGCCGGCCGGCAGGTGTATCCCGGCGGCAACGTCTACTGCGCCACCAAGCACGCGGTGCGCGCCGTCTACGAGTCCCTGCGCGTCGACTTCGCCGGCGCGGGCCTGCGCTTCTGCACCGTCGACCCGGGCATGGTCACCACCGAGTTCAGCCGCGTGCGCTTCAAGGGCGACGAGCAGAAGGCGAAGCAGGTCTACGCGGGCATGACGCCGCTCACGCCCGAGGACATCGCCGACGCGATCGCCTTCGCGCTCAGCCGCCCACGGCACGTGAACATCGGCGAGCTCGTGATCTGGCCCACCGACCAGGCCAGCACGACGATGGTCAAGCGCAAGTCCTGAACGAACGTACGCAGCCAGCCTCGAAGTCATCACTCCGGCCAGGATCGTTGCAACGCGCGGATTCTGGCCGAAGCGATGATTTCGCGCCTGGCTCGTACGATCAGAGCCAGCCGCGCGCGAGCGCGAGCTCGGCGTTGAGCACGCTCGCCCCGGCCGCGCCGCGCTCGGCGTTGTGGCCCATCACGGTGAACTGCAGTCCGAGGACCGGGCAGGCGCGCACGCGGCCGACGTGCACGATCATCCCCTGGCCCTGTTCCACGTCGCGCTTGGGCTGAGGGCGATCCTCGGCGAGGTGGACGCGCAGCGGGACCTGGGGCGCGGAATGCAGCGGCGTTTCCTGCAGCGGACGCCAGTTCGCCAGGCACTCGCGCAGCGCCTCGGGGCTGGGCGAGCCGCGCAGGCGCAGCGACACCGACAGGGTGTGGCCGTCGTCGACGGCCACGCGGTTGCAGCTGGCCGAGAGCACCAGCGGCGCGGGCACGACCGCGCCCGCTCGGAACTCGCCCAGCAGCTTGGCCGTCTCCGCCGGGACCTTGTCCTCCTCGCCGCGGATGAAGGGGATCACGTTGCCGCTGATGTCCAGCGCCGCGACGCCGGGATAGCCCGCGCCCGAGATCGCCTGCATGCTGACCAGCGAGACCGCCTCGACGCCGAATGCGGCGTGCAGCGGGGCCAGCGCCATCACGAGCACGGTCGCGGTGCAGTTGGGGTTGCAGACGATGCCTCCCGACCACGCGCGCTGCTTGCGCTGGCGCGCGAGCAGCTCCAGGTGCGGCGCGTTGACCTCGGGCACCAGCAGCGGCACGTCCAGGTCGGCGCGGAAGGCGCTGGCGTTGGAGAACACCAGCGCACCCGCGCGGGCGAAGGCCGGTTCGACCTCGCGGGCCACCGGGGCATCGAGCGCGGAGAAGACCACGGGCGCGAAGGCCGCACCCGGCTCCGCGGGCAGCAGGCGCGTCGCGCCTTGGCCCGCGTAGGCACCGAGGCCGGGGCGCTCCGCGAGCCGCCAGGCGCAGGCTTCGTCCAGGCGTTTGCCCGTGTTCCGGTCGCTGGCGCACAGGTGGCGCAACTCGAACTGCGGATGGTCGGCGAGCCGCGCGAGGAAGCGCTGGCCGACGACGCCGGTGGCTCCCAGGACGGCGACGGGAATCTTGGCGGGCATGTTGCGGGACAGGAATACCTGACGGAGGCGCCCCTGTTCCTCTAGAATCTCGGCCCGAATCCTGTCATGGCGGCGCCGGACGCCGCAGAAGCAACGATGAGCTCCAAGAAGAAGAACCCCAGCGACGCGCTGAGCCAGGAAATCGAAGCCGCGCTCGACGGGGTCGGCCTGCAGGACCTCGATGGACCGCGAACGGGCAAGTCCTCAGGCGCCAAGGGCTCACGCCCGGCCGCCGGCGACAAGCGCGGCGCGCGCGGTCTGGTCCCCGGACTGGTGGTCGGCGTGCACGGCGACGACGTGATCGTCGAACTCAGCCCCACCAGCCAGGGCATCTGCCCGCGCAACCAGTTCGAGAACGAGCCGAAGATCGGCGAGCGCTTCGAATTCAGCATGGGCGGCCGCGACGCCGACGGCTTGTGGGTGCTCTCGCGCCGCGAGGTGCAGGCCCTGGCCGCCTGGGACGCGATCGAGAAGGGCTCGCGCGTCGAGGCCAAGGTCACCGGCCAGAACACCGGCGGCTTGGAGCTCAAGGTCGGCCCTCTGCCGGCCTTCATGCCCGCCTCGCAGGTCGGCCTCGGCCGCGAGGACGACCTGGCGCAGTACCTGGGCAAGAACCTCGAGGTGCAGGTGATGGAGATCGACGGCGACCGCCGCCGCCTGCTGGTCTCGCGCCGCGCCGTGCTGGAGACCGAGCGCGAGGTGGCGCGCGAGAAGAGCATGGGCACGCTCAGCACCGGACAGGTCGTGCGCGGGCGCATCACGCGCATCGAGAGCTTCGGCGCCTTCGTCGATCTAGGCGGCGGCGTCGAGGGACTGCTGCACGTCTCCAACCTTTCGCGCGGCCGCGTCGCCGATCCCAACGACGTCGTCAAGAAGGGCCAAGAGCTCGACGTCATGGTGCTCAAGATCGAGGAGGGCGGGAAGCGCATCGGTTTGGGCACCAAGCAGCTCGAAGCCGATCCCTGGCAGTCGCTGGGCGGCAAGTACCAAGTCGATCAAGTGGTCAGCGGCAAGGTCGTGCGCCTGACCGACTTCGGCGCCTTCGTCGAACTCGAGCCGGGCATCGACGGCCTGTTGCACGTCTCCGTGATGGGCAAGGAGCGCGTGCGCCGCCCGCAGGACGTGCTCAAGGCCGGCCAGGAAGTTTCCGTGCGCATCGTCAGCGTCGATGCGGCGCGCCAGCGACTCTCGCTCTCGCGTCTGGACGCGCGCGGCGCGGTGATCGGCTCGGAGGATTCCGTCGACACAGCGGTGATCGACGAGGCCCTGGCACGCAACCAGGCGGTCGCGCCGCCGAGCACCAACCTGGGATCGCTGTTCAAGAAGGCGCTCGACAAGCACAAGAAGCCGTAGGCGCGCGCCTACTTCTTCGGCCTGCCGTGCTCCGCGGTCTGCCCGCGCGAGATGCCGCCCGAAACGATCAGCGCCATCATCGAGCCGCTGTCCAGCGGAACCTCGTGCACCGAGCGCCGCGGCACCGCCACGAGGAAGCCGCCGAAGGTGTAGGACAGCGGCATGTAGACGGCGACGTGCTCGTCCAGGCCCAGCGCCTCCAGCGACTGGCGCGTGACGAAGCCCAGACGCTTGACCTGCGAACCCTCGTCCTCGACGAACCACACCGGCTTGTCGAAGCTCTTCTTGTCGCCGACGAAAGCGTCGGTCAGGTCGCGCAGCGAGTGGTAGACCAGGTTGATCAGCGGCAGCCGGCCGACCCAGCCCTCGATCAGGCCCAGCGCCTGCTGGGCCAGGAAGTTGCTCGCCAGGGCGCCCGCCACGGTGATCAACAGCAGCGTCAGCAACAGCCCCAGGCCGGGGAAGTTGTAGCGCGCGAAGTGCTCGAACTGCAGCAGGCCGTCGACCCAGTGCAGCACGCTGAAGAACACGTAGATCGTCAGGCCCAGCGGCACGACCACCAGGAGCCCGCGCAGGAAGTAGCGACCGAAGTAGCGCAGCATGCGCGGGCCAGGGTAGCGTCCAGGCTGCCGCGCCGCGCGGGCTCCAGCCCGGCGCCGCGGGGTTCGATAGACTGCCTGAGCCATGTTCCTGGCCTCCCTCAACACCGAGATCGCCAAGTACACGCTGCTGCTGATCAGCGCGCCGTTCTGGTGGCCCTTCCTCAAGGCGCTCTACGCCGAGCTCAACGACGCCCTGCGCGAGGAGGGCGGCCTGGTCGGACGCGCGCCTTCCGCCGCCGAGCTGCGCAAGCTCAACAGCAGCCTGGGGACCTACCAGTCGCCGCTGGTCAGCGAAGAGCACCCGGCGGCCGGCGCTCGGCGCTCCAGCGCGCCGACCGCGGGGCGCAGGAACGCCGGCGCGACGCAGGCGCGCGGCGAGCCGCCGGCGCGACGCAGCGAAGCGCCTCCCAAGCCTGGATTCGGCCGGCCGCGCTCGGCGCGCGGGTTCTCGCGCAAGGACAAGCGCTAGTCGTTTCCGCCGCGGCCGCGCAGGCCGGCTACGGGTGGATCAGGACCTCGAGCCCGCTGCTCAGGCCGCAGCCCAGGCTGTCCCAGGGATCCTTGAACCACGCCTGCGCATAGAAGCTCGTGCCGATCATCGCCGGGCTGAGCGCATACGGCGCTTCGGCATAACCGACGAAATCCAGCACCAGCGCGGCCGCGCGCTTCAGCGGCGGTTTCACGTACAGCGTGCCGCCGAGGAAGGGCTGGTTCCAGCTCTGCTGACCGACGAACAGCACCGCGGGCTGATCGGGAATCGCCGAGTGCAGCACGAGTTGGAAATTCTGGTCCTGCACGCTCGGGAAGCCGAGCCAGGACAGCTCGGGATGGGCGCCGTAGGAACTGAGCTTGCCCAGCCCGAACCCGATCGGATGCTGGAGCAGGTCCAAGCTCGAGGCAAAGCCCTCGAGCGTCGCCAGGATGCCGCGCGCCGTGCGGTGGGCTCCCGGCGTGGTCGGGAAGAAGTAGCTCACGGTCTCGCCCGCGAGCAGCACGGTGTCGGCATCGACCGCCGCAATCGCGTGCGCACGTTCCTCGTCGCCCGCGCCGAAGTAGCTGGAGTAGATCAACCGGCTCAGGTCCGGCGCAACGCTGGCGACGAAGGCGTCGCCGGCGATCGAGCCCGGCGACAGGTTGAGCTTGCGGTCGAAGGCGCCCGGCGTGGTCGGGAAGTCCGCGGAATCGGTCCAGCCGCACACGAAGAACTCCCCGCTCGCGCTGCGCGCCATGCCCAGGATGCGCTCCGAGTTCGTGCCGCCGAGGTAGCTGCAGGCCTGCAGCGCGCCCGTGGCGTCGACCCGTGCCAAAAATCCGTCCTCGAGCCCCGCGGGCGCGGGCCCGAACACGCCGGGCGTCACCGCGAGGCCGGGGCTGTCGGTACGGCCCGCGCCGAAGCCCCCACCCGCGCCGTCGGAGGCCACGCCGTAGATGCAGTCGGCGCCGAAACCGCCGTGCGCGCTGGCCATCAGGAGCTGGACCGCGCCCGGCGCGAAGAAGGCGAGGAAACCGTCCTCGCCTCCGAGCGCGCCGCCGATCGTGTAGGGAAAATCCCCCGAGGCGCTCGAGCCGCCGACCAGCACGCCGCCGGGGTCGAGCGCGAGGTCCTCGATGATGTCGTCCTGCGCACCGCCAAGGTACGTGGACCAGACCAGGGCGCTGCCGTCGGCCGCGAGCCGCGTGAGGCAGCCGTCGGAGCCCAGGCCGAAGGAATGCTGCTGACCGAAGCTGCCCGGCGTCACCGGGTAGTTGAAGCTGGAGGTCCAGCCGCCCACCACCGCCTCGCCCGAGGCGTCGACCGCCAGCGCGTTCAGCACCTCGTGCTGGCTGCCGCCGAGGTAGGTGCACCACAGGAGCGCGGCGCCGGAGCTCGAAAGACGCGCGACGAAACCGTCCGCGGAGCCGCCCAGGCTCGTATCGAAGGCGCCGGCGGTCGCGGGGAAATCCGCCGAGCGCGTCGTGCCCGCCAGCGTGACGATTCCCGCGGCGTCGACGGCGACCGAGCTGGCCTCGTCCAGCCCCAAGCCGCCGAGGAAGGAGCACCAGCGGATCTGGCCTTGCGCATCCAGCGCGGTCACGAAGGCGTCGCTCGCGCCATTGTGGTTGGGATCGAAGACGCCGGCCGTCGTGGGGAAATCGAAGGACTCCGTGGTTCCGGCGATCAGGGCGCCACCTGCTCCGTCGTCCGCGATCGCGCGCACCGACTGCGTGGTGCCGCCGCCGATGTACGTCGACCAGACCAGCGCCGGGTCGACCAAGAGGCGCGCGCCCGGCCGGCGTTTGGGCACGGCCAGGCCGAAGCGCGTGGCGTCCAGGCGCACGAAGCGGCTCTCACAGGGGTGCACGCCGCCGTCCGCATCGAACTCGAAGGCGCGCGGCGGCGATTGCACCAGCGGGCCCAGGGGCGTGAGCAGGGCCAGCGAGCCGTCCGCGGCAAGCTCCGCGAGCGTCGCGCCTTCGACCTCGAAGACCAGCGACTCGAGCGTCGCGCCCGCATCGAGCTCGATGTCGTAGACCAGCCGACCGTTCTCGCAGCGCAGCACGAGGTCGATGCCCGCGGCGATCTCCTCGTAGCGCAGCCGCGCGAAGGAACGCGCGGCGCCGGCCCGCACGCCGGGCGCGCCGGCGCGGAAGAAATGCTGGCTAGGGTTGCCCGCTTCGAGGCCCGCGGGCGCGATCGCGGGGCCCGAGCCGGCGCGCATGCGCACCACGCAGGCCTCGCCCTCCCCGGCAGCGAGCGCGAGCCGCCAGCCGCGCTCTTCGATCGCCGCCCTCCAGCCGGTCCCGCGGGCGGCGAAATGCACGCCCTCGGGCCATTGCCCGCGGTTCTCGACGAAGGGGTGTGCTGCCTGCAGGCCGCTCAGGTCCGGGGCCGTCGTCGCGGCCTGGGCGCGCAGCGCTCCGGCCAGGCCCGCGGCGACCAGCAGCGTGAGCAGGGCGCGCGCGCAGGCCGTCCGCAAGCTCCCGCAGCGCGCCGCGCGTCCGGCGGCGGCAGCGGCGCGGAGCGGCATCCGGCACGGCGCTTCCCAAGGCTCCGCGCGCACTGCATGGACGCCCGTGCTCCGGGTCTGCAAGATCGCTGCACCTTCCTGCCACATACTGGAGTCTATTCCGTGAACCGCCGCCAGTTTCTCGGTGCCATGACCCTACCGGCCGTCCCAGCTTTCGCACAGCCCCCGCCCGCCCCCGAGTGGAGTTCGCCCGAGTCCCTGCGCGCGATCTTCGACGCTTTCGCGGGCCGCAGCGACCTCGACGCCGCCGACGACGCGCGCAACGAGGACCTGTGGCGCGAGGTGCAGCAGGCCTTCACCTGCGACCGCACGAAGATCAACCTCAACAATGGCGGCTGCTGTCCTTCGCCGCGCGTGGTGCAGGAGGCGATGTCGCGGCTCTTGGAGTTCTCCAACGACCTGCCCACGTACAACTTGTGGCAGGTGCTCGAGCCGCAGCGCGAGCCGCTGCGCCAGCGCATGGCGCGCCAGTGGGGCTGCGACCCGGAGGAGCTCGCCTTCACGCGCAACACCTCGGAGTCGCTGCAGACGCTGCAGTTCGGGCTGCCGCTGGAGCGCGGGGACGAAGTGCTGACCACGACGCAGGACTACCCGCGCATGCTGAGCGCCTTCGAGCAGCGCTCGCGCCGCGATGGCATCGTGCTCAAGAAGATCCAGCTCCCGCTGGCGCACGACGACGACGCGCTGATCGTGCGCGCCTTCGAGCAGGCGATCACGGCGCGCACGCGCATGATCCTGATCTGCCACTCGATCAACCTGACCGGCCAGCTGCTGCCGGTGCGCGCCGTGGTCGCCATGGCGCGCGCCAAGCACATCCCGGTGATCGTCGACGGCGCGCACACCTTCGCGCACCTCGACTTCAAGTTCGCCGACCTGGACTGCGATTTCTTCGGCACCAGCCTGCACAAGTGGCTCTACGCGCCGCACGGCACGGGCCTGCTGTACGTGCGGCGGGACAAGATCGGCTCGATCTGGCCGCTGATGGCCGCGCCGCAGACGCTGGACGAGGACATCCGCAAGTTCGAGGAGATCGGCACGCACCCGGCGGCCAACACGTTGGCGATCGGCGAGGCGCTCACGTTCCACCAGGGCATCGGCGCGCGGCGCAAGCAGGAGCGCATGTACTACCTGCGCGATTGTTGGGCGCAGCGGCTGGCGAAGCAGGAGCGCGTGCGCTTCAACACCAACCTCGACCGGCGTTTCTCGATCGGCATCGCCAACCTGCGCGTCGAGGGCATCGAGACGCCCAAGCTCCAGGCCCACCTGTGGAAGGAGCACCGCATCTGGACCGTGGCCATCGACCATCCGGAGTTCAACGGCCTGCGCATCACGCCCAGCGTGCACAACACGCTGGAGGAACTGGAGCGCTTCTGCGAGGCGATCGAAGCCGTGATCGCCAAGGGGCTCCCGGCATGAGGCCGCGACGGCTGGCGGCGCTGCTGCTGGCGCTCGCGGCCTGCGCGGCTCCGGATCGCGCCGCGCGCGCCGTGCTGCCCGCGGGCGGCACGCCGCCGATCGGTCCCTATTCGCCGGGCATCGCGCGCGGCGAATTCGTGTTCGTCAGCGGCCAGATCGGCTCGGACCCGCAGAGCGGCGAGCCGCTCGAGGGCATCGAGGCGCAGACCGCGCGCTCGATCGAGCGCATCCGCGGCGTGCTCGCCAGCGAGGGCTTGGGCCTGGAGCACGTGGTCAGCGTCAACGCCTTCCTGCTCGACATGCACGACTTCGAGGCGTTCAACGCCGCCTACGCGCGCGAATTCCGCGCGCCCTTACCCGCGCGCGCCACGGTCGGCGTTGCCGCGCTGCCGCGAGGCGCGCGCGTCGAGATCCAGTGCACGGCGATGCGCCCGTGAGGCAGCGCAGGCTGCGCGTCGGTTTCGACTACTGGCCCGCGGCCACCCACGCTCCGGGCGTGGGTCGCTACCTGCGCGAACTGGTGCGCGCGCTGGCCGCGCTCGAGGACGGCCCGGACTTGGCCTTGCTGGACGTCGGTCCCGAGGGCGAAGCGCTTCCCCAGGGCGCGCTCGATCTGCCCGGGTCCCAGCGCCAGCTGCTGCGCCGGCGCTGGCGCGTGCGGCGCGGCTGGCTGCAGCTGGCCGAGCGCGTGCTGCGCACGCGCGCCGAGACCTGGCTGGGCACGCTCGACGTGTTCCATCGCGCGCGCGCGCTCGGCGCGCCGCACGCGCGTGCGCCTGAAGTGCTTGCCTTGGCCGAGTTCCCGCGGCCTGGCAGCGAGCAGGAGCAGCTGCAGCGCGCCGCGCTGGCGGGCATGGCCGCGGTGATCGTGTTCAGCAGCGCGGCTCGGCGCGAGGCCCAAGCCCGCTACGCGCTCGACGAGGCGCGCGTCGCGCTGGTGCCCGTCGGCTGCGACCACTGGCTGCGCGAGCGGCCCGGCGAGGCCGCGGCGCGCGAGCGCGAGCGCATCCTCGTCTTGGGCGCGGTGCGCCAGGGCGGCGGTCAGCTGGAAGTGCTGCGCGCCTTCGAGCGCTTGCGCGCGCGCGGCCTGGACGCCGACCTGGTCTTCTGCGGGCGGCGCGGCGACCTGGCCGATCGGCTGGAGGACGCGCTGCGCTCCAGCCCGCGGCGCATCGACGTGCGCTGGATCGACCAGCCGCTGGAGAGCGAGCTGCCGGCGCTACTGGAAAGCGCCAGCGTGCTCGTGCAACTCACGCGCGAAGCCTGGACGCCGGTGACGCCGCTGGAGGCCTGCGCGCACGGCGTCGCGGTCGTCGCCAGCCGCCTGGACTGCTTCGTCGAAGCGCTCGGCGATCAGGCCGACTACGTCGATGCCGATGCGGATGCGCCGCTCGACCAGGGCCTCGACGCCGCCCTGGAGCGCAGCTTCGCCACGCGCCGCGGTCCGGCAGCGGTCGAGGCCCGCCGACGATTCGCACGCCGCTTCAGCTGGGCAGCGAACGCGCGCGCGACGCTCGAGGTCTACGCGAAGGCCTCGCGCGCGTGAGCTCGGTCCTCCGAGAACTTCCTCGTGTCCTGTCTCAGAAGTACGCTGCATCAGTCGATCCGCCTGCGCCTCCCTGGCGGCGTTGCCGGGATCCGCGCGCGAACGACGCACTGCGTCGTTCGCGTGCGGCTTCGCCGCACCGTGGCTTGGCTTTCGAGTGTTGCAGCGAACACGCGGCGTCGCGGCGCCTTGCCAGGAAGACGCATTCGGGCTGCCTGATGCAGCGGACTTCTGAGACAGGACCCTAGTTCTCGCCCGCGTCGTAGGCGAGGAAGGCGACGATCAGCACGCTGATCACGGGCAGCGCGAGCGCGGCCAGTCTCGCGCCGCTGCTGCGCACGAACGGCAGTGCGACCGCCAGGGGCGCGAGCGCGAGCCCCAGGTACAACCAGGGCGAGTACTCCGCGTAGCAGAACTCGAAGCCGACGAAGCACAGCGTCGACAAGAGCACGGCGACGGGCACGATCGCTCCCGACATGCCGCTGACCGAGGGCCGCAGCCAACAGGCGATCACCAAGGCACCCAGGCCGCCTGCGAGCGCTCCGGCGATCAGCGAGAACTTGAGGCTGCCGGCGAACAGCAGCATCAACGCGCTCGCCGCCGACAGCAGCCACAGCGCGCCGGCACCCGCGACAGCCCCCAGGCGCGGCAGCAGGGCGCGCCACAGGCCGATCACGGCCAGCGGCGCGCCGAGGTACAGCGCGAGCTTGGCCCACTCGGGATCGTCGCCCGCGTGCAGCAGGCGCTTGCGCAGCACCAGCGCGAGCGCAGCGATCACCATGGCCAGGCGCAGACCCCAGCGCAGGCCGAAGGATTGCTTTTCGCGCGATTCGATGGCGCCCAGCAGCGCGACGGCCAGGCACAGCCAGCCCAGCCAACGCCAGGATTCCTTCGGCACGCTCTCCCAGCCGAAGAGCAGCACCAGGCCGGCGAACATGCCCAGCGGCGGAGCTGCGGCCGCCGCCGCGGCAGGCGCGTCGCTGTCGCGGCGCGCGGCGGACGAGGCCAGGCCCCAGGCGAGCAGCAGGGCGCCGCCGACCAGCACGCCGGGGACCAGGATGCCGCGCAGCAGATCGAGCGGGTTCACGGACGCGCTCCGTCGCCGGCCGCGTGCCGGCGCCCCGTGTCCTCGCGGATCACGGGGCGCGCGGGACGCTCGGAAAGCTCGGAGCGCGGGCCTACTTCGCGCTGCACTCGATGCCGGCCATCACCGCGATCTCGTCGCCCAATCCTTCGAGCATGAACGTCATGCCGAAGTCCGAGCGCTTGAACGTGAAGTTCACGTCGAAGCCGGCGACCTTGCCGCCGCGGTTGTCGGCGACGCCCAGCAGATCGACCGTGACGCTCAGCGGCTTGGTCACGCCGTGCAGCGTCAGGTCCCCGTCGACCTTGAAGCGCTTGTCGCCGTCCTTCTTGACCGTCCTCGAGACGAACTTGATCTCGGGGAACTCTCCGGCGTTGAAAAAGTCGGCGCTCTTCAAGTGCGCGTCGCGCTTGCCGTTGTTCGTGTCGACGCTCTCGGCGGGAATCGTCAGCTCGACCTTCGAATCGCCCGGCTTGGCTTCGTCGAGCACGACCGTGCCCGCGACTTGGTTGAAGCGGCCGTAGAAATTGCAGACGCCGAGGTGCTTCACCTTGAACACGACCGAGGAGTGCGTCGCGTCGACGTTCCAGGTGCTCGGCGCGGCCTGCGCCGGCTCGGCGGCATTCGTGCTCGCAGCGACGAAGGCCAGCGGCGCGATCAGCGCCAAGCCCGCGAATAAGTTGCAGAAGTTCATGACGTGGATTCCTGGGCTGGAGAGCGGGCCTAGTGGAGTTTCTTGACGGCTTCGATCACCGCGTTCATGTCGCGCGCCTCGCCGGTCTTCTCCTGCACTTGCACGAAGGCGACCTTGCCCTGCTTGTCGACCACCACGCTGGCGCGGTGGCTGATGAAGCCCGCCGGGTGCACGAGGTCGAACTTGCGCGTCACGTCGAGCAGCGGATCGGCGAGCAAGTCGTGCGCAAGGCCGTTGGCCTTCTTCCAGGCCTTGTGCGACCAGGTCGAATCGCGCGAGATGCCGACCACCGTGGTGCCGGGCAGGTCGAAGCTCTTCTCCTTGGAGATGCTGCAGTTCTCCTTCTCGCAGGTCGGACTCCAGTCCAGCGGGTACCACAGCAGCACGACGTTCTTGCCCTTGTGGTCGGAGAGCTTCCATTCCTTCTCGTCCTGGGTCTTCAGGCTGAAGTCGGGTGCGGTGTCGCCTACGTGAATGGCCATGATGTTGCCGTGGGTTGGGGAGAGGAGCGAAGCCGCGGTTGCAAGACCGTCTGCAGCCGTCGATTCGCGGGCGCCAACTCTAGCAGCCCGAACTCGCGCCCTAGAAGCCCGATCCCGCTGCGATCCGGTCGATTCCCGCCGCGAGCACGAGGTCGTTCTCCGACAGGCCGCCGACGCTGTGGGTCCAGACGCTGACTTCCAGCCGGCCCCAGGCCAGCGCGATCTCGGGGTGGTGATCCTGCTCGCCCGCCAGTTGCGCGATGCGCGCGGCGAGCGCCGCCAGCGCGGCATAATCCGTGGACTGGAACCGGCGGCGCAGGCGCGGGCCGCTGCACACGCGCCACCCGCCAGCGAGCTGCGCGAGCAGCAGGTCGAGCGCCGCGCCCGAGAGCGCCGGGCTGCCCGGCTTCATCGCGACGCAGCGCCGGTCGGCCAGCGCGGGTTTGCTCGATTCGGCCTCGGCGCTCATGGGTAGAAGGTAACCGACAACCCGATCAACGTCTCGCGCACGTCGCTGTCCGAATCGTCGTAGTAGCGCACGAAGGGCCCCATCCTGCCGACGCGGTCGAACCAGAAGTCCAAGCCCGCTCCGACGTACAGGCCGGTGCCGCTCTCCTCGGGCGGCGGGACGGCGACTGCGTCGGAGTCGTCGGCGTCCTCGTCGCGCAGGAACAGGCCGCCGTTGACGTACAGCACGCCGTCCACGCCCGGGATCAGCAGGCCCGCGCGCGCGCCCATGCTCCAGCGCGCCACGGACAGGTCCCAACTCTCGCTGGGCGCGGTGGTCGAGCGAACGTCCTGGCTGGACCAGTTGAACCCGACTTCGAAGCCCGCGCGCAGGTACTGCGTGGTCAGCACGTCGTAGCCGCCCTCGATCGTGAACGCTCCGCTCTCGTCGACGTCCTGACCCACGTCGCCGTCGCGCTCGACCATCGAGCCCGAGACGGAGAACCACTCGCGGCCGTGGCCGTCGCGCGGCGGCATGCTGTTCTTGCAGGCGCTCGAGGCCAGCAGCAGCAAGCCCGCGAGCATCCGCGACGCGATCGCCAAGCGCAGTTCGCGGGCGCGCTTCACTCGTCCCCCACCGGGCACAGTTGCGCGAGTTCCCGCATCGCGGTCTCGTCGAGGCGATCCTTGAGCGCGAGCGCGCCGAGGTTCTCCTCCAGCTGCGCGATGCGCGAGACGCCCAGGATCACCGAGCTGACGCGCGGGTTCTTGAGGCACCAGGCGATCGACAGCTGTGCCGGCGTGGCCTCCAGCCGCCGTGCGAGCTGCGCCACGCCGCGCACGCGCGCGAGCCGCGCTTCGGTGCGCGAGGCGCGCAGCCAGTCGATCAGATCCAGGCGCGAGCCCTTGGGGATGCCCTGCTCGTACTTGCCGCTGAGCAGGCCCGAGGCCAGCGGGCTCCAGGTGGTCGCGCCCAGGCCGTGGCGCTCGAACAGCGGCTCGTACTCGAGCTCCAGCCGGCGGCGGTGCAGCAGGTTGTACTGCGGCTGCTCGACGCAGGGCGCCACCGCGCCGCACTCGCGCGCGATGCGCAGCGCCTCGGAGATCTGCTCGGCCGACCACTCCGAGGTGCCCCAGTAGAAGACCTTGCCCTGGCGCACGAGCACGTCCATCGCGCGCACGGTCTCCTCGATCGGCGTGTTGGGGTCGGGCCGGTGCGCGAACAGGATGTCGACGTAGTCCAGGCGCAGGCGCTGCAGCGAGGCGTGCGTGCCCTCGATCAGGTGCTTCCACGACAGGCCCGAGTCGTTGGGGCCGCTGCCGCCGTGAAAAATCTTCGTCGAGACCACGATGTCGCTGCGGCGGAAGTCCTTGAGCACCTCGCCCATCAGGCTTTCGGCCGCGCCCGCGGCATAACCCTCGGCGTTGTCGAAGAAGTTGACGCCGGCTTCGAAGGCCTTGCGCAGGATCGCGCGCGTGCTGGCGAAGTCGGTCTGGCGTCCAAACGTGATCCACGCGCCGTAGGAGAGCTCGGAAAGGCGCAGGCCGGACTTGCCCATGCGGTTGTACTGCATCCGCGAAAGTCTATCCCCGGATGCGCAGCGAGGTCGGCGGCAACGTCCTGGCCTGCGGCGGGCGCGCGCGGCAAACTGTGCGGCCATGGCCGAAGCGCGCGTTCCCCGCATCGCCGTCACGATCGCCGGCTCGGATTCCAGCGGCGGCGCGGGCATCCAGGCCGACCTGAAGACCTTCTCGGCGCTGGAGGTCTACGGCGCCAGCGTGATCACCGCGGTCACGGCTCAGAACACGCTGGGCGTGCACGGGATCGTCGACTTGCCCGCGGAGTTCGTGCGCGCGCAGATCGACGCGGTGTATGGCGATCTCGCGCCGCGCGCGACCAAGCTCGGCATGCTCTCCAACGCCGCGATCATCGAAGCCGTGGCCCTGGGCCTGCGCAGTCACGCGGCGAAGTGCGTGGTGCTCGATCCGGTGATGGTCGCCAAGGGCGGGGCGAGCCTGCTGGCCGCGCAAGCGATCGACGCCCTGAAGAGCCAGCTGCTCGTGCTCGCCGACGTGCTCACGCCCAACCTGCCGGAGGCCGCGGTGCTGCTCGGCGTGGAGCCCGCCGAAGTGTTGCGCGGGCCGCAGCGTGCCTGCGAGCGCCTGCTCGCGCTCGGAGCGAAGAGCGTGGTGCTCAAGGGCGGCCACGCCGGCGGCGCGCACAGCGAGGACTTGTTCTTCGACGGCAGGCAGTGGGAGCGACTGCCCGCGCGCCGCATCCTGACGGCGAACACGCATGGCACGGGCTGCACCTTCTCGGCCGCGATCGCGGCCGCGCTCGCGCACGGGCTCTCGCCTCTGGACGCCGTGCGCGAGGCCAAGGCCTACGTGACGGCCGCGATCGAAGCCGGCTCGCACTGGCGCGTCGGCCGCGGCCAGGGCCCGGTGCAGCACTTCCACGCGCTGTGGAAGCCGCGCTGAGGGCGTGGCTAGGGCTGCGAGCTGTGGACCGGCTCGGAGCTCGCTGCGCAACCGCCGTCGAAGAAGCTGAGCCGGCCCACGAAGGCGGAGTTCTCCTCGGCGCGCTCGAAGCTGAGGCCCAGCCGCGGCTCCTTGACGCTCCAGGATTGCGTGAAGCCGACGACGCGCTGCTTCAACGGGAGCAGCGGCTCGTACCAGACCTGGTTGGGCATCTTGCAGCAGGCGCGGTCGGGCATCGGCATGCCGCGCAGCTGCGTGCGCCCCGCGACCTCGACGTCAAAGCTCTCGCCCGCCGACGTGACGCGCACCTTTGCCGCTTCGATCGCCACGATCTGGCCCAGTTCTCCGTGCGTGCGCTCGCGCAGCAGGGCGACGATCGCCGTGCGCTGCGCCTCGCTGGCCGCCGCGTCGACGTAGACGATCGAGCGCCGCGGCGTGCCCGTGAATTTCAAGTTCTTCTCGCTGCTGACCAGCGCCGCGGCCTGCACGCCGCCCAGGTCGACGCCCTGCGAAGAGCCGCTCTCGACGGCGATCGCCAGCAGCGCTTCGCCGCCCTGCGTGGTCAGCTCGCCGTTGTAGTGGCAGGCGCCCGCGAACACGCTGGCGTTGCGCACCTCGACGATGTCGGCGACCAGTTGGTACTCGGGCGCGGCGACCAGCGGCGTGCCCGACTTCATGCAGCAGGGCGCGCATTTCCAAAGGCCCACGCCGGCGAGCGCGAGCGAAGCGATGGCGGTCGTGAGCACCCACGGATGGCTGAAGCGGATCATGGTCGTTTCCTGGGTCGGTAGCCGCGGAGAATCAAGCTGTGGGTTTGGCAGCGCCGGGCGCGCGGTAGCAGGCGCGGCCCGCCTGGCAGTCCTGGGGATCGACGCGTTCGTCGTCGGGCCCCAGCCGCATCTGCGTGCGCGCGCACCAACAATCGTTGCTGGCGTCCAAGAGATCGGCCGCGGTCAGCGCCGGACGGTCGAGGAAATAGTACTTCTTCGCGCGCAGGTCGCTGCAGAAGGGACTGAGCAGGGGATTCAGGGATGCGTCCATGGTCTGCCTCAGGCCCCCAGGCGCGCCAGGGCACGTTCGATCAGGCCGCGGGTCAGCGCCACTTTGTAGCCGTTGTGGGACAGCGGCTCGGCGCCGCGCAGCGCCAGCTCGGCGGCCTGCTTCGCCAGCGCCGTGTCCAGCTGCTTGCCGGAGAGCGCCTGCTCCGCCACCGGAACGCGCCAGGGAATCGGCGCCACGCCGCCGAGCACCAGGCGCGCACTGCCTACGCCTGTGGCGGCATTCAGCGTCAGTCCGACCGCGACCGAGGCCAGGGCGAAGTCGTAGGAGCCGCGCTCCTTGAACTTCAGATAGGTGCTCTTCCAGCCGGCGGCCGGCGCGGGCACGCGCACGTGGGTGAGGATCTCGTCGTGGGCGAGCACGGTCTCGCGCAGCGGATCGCCCTCGGTCGGCAGCGTGAAGTACTTCTCGAGCAGCACGGTGCGGCTCGAGCCCTTCTTGACCAGCACGACTTCCGCGCCCGCGCAGACCAGGGCCGGCGCGAGGTCGGAAGGGTGCACGATGTACGAAGGTCCGCCGCCCAGGATCGCGTTGTACTTGTTCAGTCCGGCGTAGGAAAAACACTCGCTCCCGCCCTTCTTCAGGCACAGCGCGCCTTCGTGGCGGTAGTACCAGCAGCGCGGCCGCTGGTTCAGGTTGCCTCCCACGGTGCCGACGTTGCGGATCTGCGGCGAGGCGATCGACTCGGCCGCTTCGGCGATCACGCGCAGCTTCTCGCGCAGCTGCGCGTGCTCGGCCAGCGCCGCGATCGTCACCAGCGCGCCGATCTCCACGTTGCCCGCGGCGTCGAACGTGATGCGGTCCAGTCCCGGAAGTCGCTTGAGGTCGACGAGCTGATCCGGCTGCGCCAGACGCTCCTTCATTTCCGTGTACAGGTCCTGGCCGCCGGAGACCACGCGCACGCGCTCGCGGTTGGCCTGGTCGGGCAACAGGCCGAGCACCTGCTCGAGCGAGGTCGGGCGGATCAACTCGAAGGATTTCATTTCGCACCTCCGTTCTTGGCCAGCGCGGCCAGTCCGTCGAGAACTTTGTCGGCCGTGAAAGGCAGCGAGCGCAGCCGCACGCCGCAGGCGTTGAAGATCGCGTTGGCGATCGCGCTGTGGCCGGGCACGATCGCGGGCTCGGCCATGCCGATCACGCCGCGCGTGTCCTCGTCGTCGATCAGCGGCACGAGCTCGGGCATCTCCTCGCAGCCGGCGAGCTTGTACTCGTTGAGGTTCGCATTGAGCATCAGGCCCAGGTCGGGGTCGATCACGCGCTCCTCGAGCAGGGCATAAGAGAGCGCCTGGATCATGCCGCCGTTGAGCTGGCTCTCGACCGCGGTGCGGTTGAGCGCCAGGCCGCAGTCCTGCACGCCGACCATCGAGAGCACTTGCACGCGCCCGGTCGCGAGATCGACCGAGACCTTCGCCGCCTGCGCGCCGTGCACACCCTGGGAGGCGAGCGCGGCCTGCCATTTTCCGTCGGCCGACAAGCCGTTGGTCCCCAGCTGGGCGCAGGCTTCCTTCCAAGTCATCAGCGCCTTGGCGCCGTCGACTTCGACCAGCGAGCCGCCGCGGAAGGCGAGCTGCTCGGGCACGCGTTTCGTGATCCCGGCGAGGTGCTTCAGGAAGGCCACGCGTGCGTTGTAGGCCGCGTCCTTGACCGCGGGCGCCAGCGAGGCCGTCGTCGTGCTTCCGCCCGAAGCGTTGGCCCTGCCGAAGTTCGAGTTGCCGATGCGCGCCGTCGCGGCCTCCAGCGGCAGTCCGAATTCCTCGGCGGTGATCGCGGCCACGTAGGTGCGCGTGCCGTTGCCCAGATCCTGGGTGCCGACGGTCGCCGAGAGCGAACCGTCGCGGCCGATGCTGACCTTGACCTCGCACTCCGGTCCCCCGCCGCCGCCCCAGGTGGCGATCGCGAAGCCGATGCCGGTCTTCGTGCCGTCGGCGCCGGGCTTGTCCTGCGGCGCCTTCTTGTTGGGGTGCGCGCCCCAGCCGATGCGCTCGGCCGCGCGCTCCAGCTGGCGCACGTAGACCGGATCGGAGACGTTGATCGTGCGCATCGTCAACGGATCGACGCCCAGCTTGTAGGCCAGCTCATCGAGCGCGGATTCCATCGCGAACGAGGCCTGCGGGTGGCCGGGCGCGCGCATGGCGCGGCTGCCGTCGGTGTGCGTGTACAGCGGGCGCGAGACCACGCGCTCGCCGTCCCTCGTGGCCACCTTGTAGACGTAGGGAAGGCTGGCGAAGGAGCCGCCGCCGATGCCGCCCATGCGCTGGATGTCCCCGCGCACCGCGGCCAGCTTGCCGTCGCTCGTCGCGCCCAGCTGCAGTTTGGCGATGCCGCCCGAACGATTGCCCGCGGCGAGGAACTCGCCCTCGCGCGTCAGCATCAGGTGCACGGGCCGCCCGAGCTCCTTGGCCAGCTCGCAGGCGGTCTTGCCTTCGAGGCCCAGACCGAACTTGGAGCCGAAACCGCCGCCCATGTGCTCGACGATCGCGGTCACCTTGCCCGGCGGAAGACCCAAGGCCTCCGCGGCGTCGCCGGGGATCGTGAACGTGCCTTGCGTCGAGGCGTAGACCGTGGCTTCCTCGCCGCCGCGGTAATCGACCACCACGCCGTGGGTTTCGAGCGAGGCGTGGTGCTGGATCGGCAGCGTGTACTGCGCTTCGACGCTCGCGGCGCAGGTCGACAGCGCGGCCGCGTACTTCTCGTCCTCGCCCTTGGCCGTCTCGCGGCCCAGGTTGCCGGTTCTCGTCACCTGTCCGGCGTTGGGCGCGAGCGCCTGCTCGGCGCTGACCGACCAGGGCAGAGGCTTGTACTTCGCGACGATCGCGCGCAACGCGTCGTCGGCGAGCTCGGGCGTCTCCGCGGCGACCACCGCGATCGGCTGTCCCAGCCAGCGCGTTTCCAGCGAAGCCTTGCCGTTCAAGGGCCTCGCCGCGGCCACGCCGGGCAGCTTGGCCGCCGCCCCGCAATCCAGCTCGACCTGCGCCGAGGGGAAAGGGCACAACAAGAGGCGCGCGAAGAGCATGCCCGGCAGGCGGATGTCGTGCGTGTAGCGCGCGCGCCCAGTGACCTTCTCCGGTCCGTCGACGCGCCGCAAATCGTGGTTGAGCAGCGTGTGCGCCTCGCGCGGCCCCCACTGCGGTCCGTCGACGTCGTCGACCTCGATTTCGACCATGGTCTCGACGCCGTCGACGACCTTGGGAACCAGGATCTTCTTTTTCTTCGGCTTGTCCTGCAGCGGCGAATGGGGGCGTGCCATCAGCGGCCTCCCTGCATTTTCAGGCCGGCGGCGAGCGCGGCTTCGAACACGCGCGGGTAGGTCCCGCAGCGGCACAGATTGCCCGAGCAGGCCTTTTGAATGTCTTCGCGCGTCGCCTTGGGGTTCTTTTCCAGACAGGCGCTGACCGACATCACGAAGCCCGGCGTGCAGAAGCCGCACATCAGCGCGTCGCAGTCGACGAAGGCCTCCTGCACGGGAGTGAGCGCGCTGCCGCTCGACAAGCCCTCGACCGTGGTGATCGGCTTGTCGATGCAATCCATCGCCAGCAGCATGCAGGCGTAGACCGGCCGCTTGTCGACGAAGACCGTGCAGGCCCCGCAGGCGCCCTGCTCGCACACGGGCTTGGCGCCGGTCAGCGCCGGCTCGAGGTGGTTGCGCAGCGCGTTGAGCAGCGTGGTGCGCGGCTCGAGCTTCAACTTGCGCTTCTGGCCGTTGATCGTGAGCTCGATCTCGCTCGCGCCGCTGCGCCGATCGAGTCCGCCGCCCTGGGCCAGGGCTTGCGCGGCGCCCAGTGCGCTGCTCGCGGCCGCGACGCCGCCGGCACCCTTGAGGAAAGAACGTCTGGAGACGCCTGAACGATCATCGGGGGACATGCGGACTCTCCTGGGCCTCGTGCCGGCGAACTGCCTGCGATGGGCGGCTCGATTCTAGGCATCGAGCATGCTGCGGCAAGCGCGGGCGCGCTCTTCCGAGGCAAGAGACGCGTGTCGTGGGAAGCCTGGGAGCGCTTGGCTCGGACCGCGGGGCGCGCGCTAGACTCGTGATGGTGAACCCCGCACGGCCCTCGGCGAAGCTGCGAGCGAAGCTCGGCCTCTCGCTGGCCACCCTGCTGGCCTTGGCACTGGTCGCCGAAATCGTCCTGCGCGCGGTCGGATTCTCGCACCTGCCCGCGGTGCTGCCGTTGATCGTGTGGAACGCGGAGGAGGACAGGGGCCTGCGCGGCGGCATGGGCATGTTCGCGGAGGATCGCGCCCAATTGTGGGTGCCGCGGCCCGGCGCCGACGTGCCCTACGGCCCCGAGGCATCCGAGCAGATCAACGCCGCGGGTTATCGCGGGCCGCTGCGCGAAGCCCTGCCGCCCGCGGGCGTGCTGCGCGTGGTCGCGCTCGGCGATTCCTCGACCTTCGGCATGGGCGTGGCCTACGCGGACACCTGGTGCGCGCAGCTGGAGCAGCGGCTCGCGCAGCAGGGCGTGCCTGCCGAAGTGCTCGACCTGGGCGTGATCGGCTTCACGATCGAGCAGGGACTCGAGCGTTTCGACGCGCTGGGCGCCTCGCTGCGTCCGCAGCTCGTGGTCGCGGCCTTCGGCGCGGTCAACGAGCATTTTTGGGCGCAGAGCCTGCCCGATCGGCCCAAGATCGACGCGCGCAAGCAGCTCGCCCAGGTCCGGCGCTGGATGGCGAAGCTGCGCGCCCAGTTGCGCGTGCTGCACGGCTGTGCCTGGATCGTCGACCGGCTGCGAGGCGAGGACCGCGCGGCGCTGCGCAAGGCCTGGAACCAGCAGAAGCGCGAACGGGACGCGTTCAACCAAGGCGTCGGCCAGGAGGATTGGCCGGGCGAGCGGCGCGTGGGACTGCAGCGATTTGCGCAGGCCATCGACGAACTCGACGCGCGCGTGCGCGGCGTCGGCGCGCGGCTGGTGCTGGTTTCCATGCCGCGCTTTCCCGAGAACGAGGCCGCTGCGCCGGTGCTCGTGCGCTACAACCAAGCGGTCGAGCAGGCGGCGCAGCGCCTGGGCGCGCCCTGCTTCGACGCACGCGCCGCGGTGGCTGCGGCGCTCGCCGGCCCACCCGCGCGCGCGTGGTCGGAGCTGTTCATCGACGCCTACCACCCATCGCCCGAGGGGCACGCCTTGTTCGCCGCCGGCTTGGCTCCGCTGATCAAGTCGCTTGCGGCCGAACGCCAGCGCGCGAACTCGCCAGCATCAAGTCGCTGACCAGGCGCGAGAAGCGCAGCGGGTCCTTGAGCGCGCCGCCTTCGGCGAGCAGCGCCTGTCCGTGCAGCAGCGCCGCAGCCGAAGCGTTGCGCTCGCGGTCGGGCGCCTCGCGGTGCGCACGCGCCAGGTCGAGGATCAGCGGATGCTGCGGGTTGAGCTCGAGCACGCGCTTGGGCGCGGGAGCTTCGCCGTGCGTCTGGCGGAACACGCGCTGCATGTGCAGGCCGAGGCCGCCGGGTTCGTCGACGAGCACCGCGGGCGAATCCTTGAGCCGGCTGGAGAAGCGCACGCGCGTCACCTCGTCCGAAAGCGCGGCCTCCAGGCTTTCCAGCCATTCGCGGTCCTCGCGCTCGCGCTCCTCGCGCACCTGTTTGGCCGCTTCGCTCTCCCAGAGCGCCTCGCCGCTGCCGATCGGGACCAGCTTCTTGCCCTGGTACTCGCGCAGCTGCTCCAAGACCCAGTCGTCGACGGGATCGACGAAGAAGAGCACCTCGCGGCCCTGCGCCGCCAGCGACTCCAGGTGCGGCGAGCGCGCCGCGGCCGCCGCGTCGAGCGCCGTCAGGTAGTAGATCTCCTGCGCGCCTTCGGGCAAGCGCGCGACGACCTCGTCCAAGCTGCTGAGCTCGTCGCCGTGCGAGCTGGCATAGAGCGCGATCGCCGCGACCTGCTCGCGATACTCGGGGTCGAAGACCATGCCTTCCTTGATCGTCGTGCCGAACTGGCGCCAGAAGGCCGCGTAGTCCTCGCGGCGCTCCTTGAGCAAGGTGGCGAAGCTGTCGAGCAGCTTCTTCGTCAGGCGCTTCTTGATCTGCGCGACCTGGCGGTTCGCCTGCAGGATCTCGCGCGAGACGTTGAGCGGCAGGTCCTGGCTGTCGACCACGCCGCGCACGAAGCGCAGCCAGGGCGGCAAGAGCAGCTCGCACTCGGCCATGATGAACACGCGCCGCACGTACAGGCTGAGCTGCGGCTTGTCGTTGCGGCCCTCGAACCAGCCCGGGGGGCGCTGGCTGGGCAGGTAGAGCAGGGCGGTGTACTCGGAGGTGCCCTCGACGCGGAAGTGGATCGCCTCCAAGGGCTCCTTCCAGTCGTGCGTCAGGTGCCGGTAGAACTCGGTGTGCTCTTCCTTCGTGACCTCGTCCTTGGGTCGCGCCCACAAGGGCCGGCGCGTGTTGAGCACGGCGAACTCGACGCCATCCACGGTCTCTTGCTTGAGGCCGTGGCCCTTGCCGAGCGCGTCGGCCGCGATGAGCACCGGGTACTCGACGAAATCGGAGTAGCGCCGCACCAAGTCGCGCAGCACGTGCGGATCCGCGAAGTCCTGGAAGCTCTCCTCGTCCTCGTCGGCTCCGCGCGCCTTGAGGAACAGCTCGATGCGCGTCCCGCTGGGAATTCCCGGCGCGTCCTCGAGCGCGTACTCGCCGTCGCCCTTGGAGCGCCAGCGCGTGCCCACCTCGGTCCCGGCGCGGCGCGTCTCGACCACGATCTCGTCGGCGACCATGAAGCTGGCGTAGAAGCCCACGCCGAATTGACCGATCAGCTGCGGCAGGCCGGCGGCTTGCTTCTGGCGCGCGGCTTCAAGGAACTTGCGCGTGCCCGAGCGTGCGATCGTGCCCAGGTTCTCGATCAACTCCTCGCGGCTCATGCCGATGCCGTTGTCGATCACGCGCAGCACGTGCGCCACGTCGTCGCACTCCAGCAGGATGCGCGGCTGCGCGCCGCCGCTGGCCAGGGTGGCGTCGGTCAGCGACTCGAAGCGCAACTTGTCCAGCGCGTCGCTCGCATTGGAGATCAGCTCGCGCAGGAAGATCTCGCGGTGGCTGTAGAGCGAGTGGATCATCAAGCCGAGCAGCTCTTTGACCTCGGCCTGGAAAGGATGCGTCTGTGCGGTCGTGCTCATCGGGCTCAGGAAATCAGCGGACGGGTCGAAGGATCGGCGCGCTCGCCGCGCGCGCTCGGGGCCAATACGAAGTCGACTTCGTAGAGTTGGTAGTCGGCGCGGCGCATGCCCAGCGCCTCGTAGGTCGCCATGGCGCGCACGTTCTCGTGCTCGACGTACAGGCGCAGGCCGACGATGCGCTCGCCCTGGGTCAGCGCGCCGCCCTCGCGGGCCTGGGTCTCGAGCCAGGCGTACATCGCGCGGTAGATGCCGCCGCGCCGCGCGCTGGGCTCGACGTACACGCTCTGGATCCACCAGAACCAGCCGTTGCGCCAGTCGCTCCATTCGCGCGTGACCAGCAGGCAGGCGACCACGGCGCCGGCGCGCTCGGCGACCACGTAGAAGCCGCGCCGCTCGTCTTCGAAGACGGCCAGCGTCCCTGCGGCCAGGCGCTGCGCGTCCAGCTCGCGGCCCTCGGTCTCCTGCGCCATGCGCGCATTGAAGTCGGCGATGGTCTGCCCGTCCGCGGGTCGTGCCCGCCGCACCGTGATCGGCAAGCTCAAAGGATCGGCCATGTTCGCAGTATCCGGATTGCCCGGCGCGCTGCCAAGCGACGGATGCATGTAAGGAATGGGCAGGGACGCCCCCGCTCCGCCGTGAGGCCGCTACGCTGCCTGTCCCTTCCCTCCAATCTGTCTCCAAAGACCGCTCGGGAGAGTTCGATGAGCACGCAACAGGGCCCTTGGCCCGGCCGATTCGTCTGGCACGACCTGATGACCCAGGATGCCGCCAAGGCGCAGGCCTTCTACCAGGCGCTCTTCGATTGGCGCATCGACGAGCACGGCATGGGCGAATGCACCTACCGCATGATCAGCATCGGGCCCGGACCGATCGGCGGCATCGTCGAGGAAAAGAACATCCCGGTCTCGCACTGGATGCCCTACCTCGCGGTGGGCGACGTCGATGCCGCGGCGGCGAAGCTGCAGAAGCTCGGCGGGACGTGTTGCGTTCCACCCACCGACATCCCGGGAACCGGCCGCTTCGCCGTCGTCGGCGACCCGCAGGGCGCCACCTTCTCGCTCTACAAGGGCAATCCCGAGTCCGCCGGAGCAGATCCCGATGCGCCGATCCCCGGCCGCGTGTGCTGGAACGAGCTGTGGACCAGCGACGACGAAGCCGCGCAGCGCTTCTACTCGGCGATGTTCGGCTGGCGCGACGAGCCCAAGGACATGGGACCGATGGGCACGTACCACGTGCAGACGCTGGGCGGCAAGCAGGCCGGCGGCCTGATGAAACACCCGCGGCCCGGCGTGCCCAGCGCCTGGTGCGCCTACTTCCTGGTCGCGGACCTGGGCAGTTCGACCGCCAAGGCGAAGCTGCTGGGAGCGCAGGCGCTCATGGAATCGGTGCCGATCCCCGAGGTCGGTTCGTTCTCGCTCTTGAGCGATCCGGTCGGCGCGGTGTTCGCGTTGTTCCAGGAAGCGCGGCGCTGATCAGTCCTTCGGCTCGCTTCCCAGCAGCTTGGACTCCTCGGCGCTGGGCAGCAGGCGCAGCAGCCAGGGGTGCTCGCGGAAGTAGGCTTCCGCTTGCGGATCGCGACGCTGGTCGCTGAGCACGTGCGCGCCCTTCGCCAAGCCTCCGACCGCGTAGTAGCCCAGCGCCGCGCCGCCGATCGCGGTGTGCCCGGCGCTCATGCCGCCGAGCGCCACGCCGCCGCCGGAGAAGCCGCCCATCGCGAACAGGCCGAGCGTGAATCCACCCAGGCTGAACGCGCCGAGGCTGAAGCCGCCCAGGGCGAAGACGCCGCTGGCGAAGCCGCCCATCGCGATCCCGCCGACCGCGCGCGGGCCAAAGGCGATCCAGCCTTTGGCGACCCCGCGCCGGCTGCGCGGGCCCGTGCCGCTGCGGATGTGCAGCAGCGGCAGGCCGAGGAAACTCGCGCTGGAGCGATACTCGCTCAGCTCGCCGCAGCTGATGCTGCGCCAGACCGCGATGCCGCGCCGCAACCGCCCGCCGCCCTGCACGTGCGCCTGGGTCGCGAGCCCGTGCGACAGGGCGTTGAGGTCGACCGCGAGCTCCAGCGCGGAGGGGTAGCGTCGATCGCGCTCGCGTTCCATCGCGCGGCGCACCAGGGACTGGCAGTTGGCGCTGATGCGCCGGTCGTGGACGCGCACCGAGGGCGGCATCTGGTGGCGCACCGCGTCGAGGATTTCGACCAGCGTGCGGCCCTCGAAGGGCCGCCTGCCCGCCAGGCCTTCGTAGAGCACCACGCCGAAGCTGTAGACGTCCGTGCGCCGGTCGACGCTCGACTCGAGCATCGTCGCCTGCTCGGGGGACATGTAGTACGGCGTGCCCAGCGGCTCGCCGGAGAGCGACAGGCTCGGATCGCCGTCGCCTTTCGCCAGGCCGAAGTCGGCGATCACCGCGCCGCCGTCTTGCCGGATCAAAATGTTCGAAGGCTTGATGTCGCGGTGCACCAGCCCGACCTCGTGCGCCGTGGCCAGCGCGCGCGCCGCCGGCGCGAGCAGCTCGGCCAGCGCGGCCTCGAAGCTGCGGCCTTCGACGCGCGAGGGATTCCAGCCGACGGCGCGCGCCAGATCCGCGGCGCTGCGCTGGCCCGCGGGCGGCAGGCGCGAGTAGACCTCGGCCAGCGTCGGACCCTGCACGTACTCCATCGCCAGGTAGGGGTGGCCGTGGCTGGTCCCGACGCTGTAGATCTGCACGATGTGCGGGTGCGAAAGGCGCGCGACCGCCAGCGCCTCGCGACGGAAGCGTTCCACGTGGCGCTCGTCGAGCGCGAGGCCCGGGCGCAGCACCTTGAGCGCCACCGGACGGTTCAACTCCAGCTGCGTCGCCAGGTAGACCACGGCCATGCCGCCGCGGCCGAGCTCGCGCTCGATGCGCAGGCCGTCGAGCACGCTGCCCGCGCCGATCGGCGCGGGGGCGGGAGCCCCGCTGCGGTGCGCGGCTTCCATTAGGCGCAGGCAGCGGCCGAGCTCCTCGCGCGCGCCGGCCGGCGCCTCGGCCAGCAGGTCGCTCGGCGGGCGGCGCTCGCCTTGCGCCAGGCGCTCGGCGTAGCGCGCGACGATTCGATCGAGCCGGTCGTCCAGGGATTCGCTGCTCATGGTTTGTCCGAGCGCGGGCCGGCCGCATTCTCGTCGTGAGAAATCGGAAATGCGCTGCGCCCCTCGCGCTCCCAGGCTTGCAGCGCGCGCCGGAACAGCGAGTGCAGCGCGCTCTCGCTGCGGCCCATGCGCTGCGCGGCCTCGGCGGCCGAGAGCCCGGCGAACTGGCGCAGGGCCAGCACGCGGCGGTGCTCGCCGGAAAGGCGCAGGAAGGCCTGCTCCAATTCCAGGCGCGTTTCGCCCGCGCTGGCGCGCGTGGCCGGTCCGGCGCTTGCCGCCGCCAGCTCGCGCGCCCGCGCCCCGCTGCTCGAGAAGTCGGCCAGCTCCAGGCGCGTTTCGCGGCCGGCGCGCTTGGCGGCGCGGCTGGCGCGCGCCGCGTCGGTCGCGCTGCGGCGCACCACGACCGCCAGCCAACGCGCCAGCCCGGCCTCGCCCGGCTCCCACGGCGGCCAGTGCTCCCGCGCGGTCCAGGCGCGCAGCAGCGCCTCCTGCACCAGGTCGTCGAGCTCGAGGCGGCGCAGCAGCGCACGGCTGGCGCAGTGCAGCGCGACCCAGCGCAGGCGCGCGGCCTGGGCCGCGAGGCGCGAGTCGGGATCGGCGGGCTCGGACGTGGAGGCTGCGGCTTGCACGCGCCGCAGTCTAGCCGCGGCGCGCGATCAGCCGTGCGTCGAGAGCGTTTGAGCGACCTCGACCCGTGCGAATTGCTCGCCGTCGCTGCGCCAGCAGCTGAGCGCGAGTCCGCTGCTTTTCTGCGGCACCGCGATCAAGGTCAGCCACGCAGCATCCGCTCCGCTGCGATCCTCGGGTGAAGGCACGCGCGGACCGCGCGGATGCGAGTGCCACACTCCCACCACGGACAGGCCGACCGCGCGAGCACCGTCCTCGGCCGCGATCGCATCGAGCGGATCGAGTTCGAACCCGACGCGCGGATCCGCGGCGACGTTGCTGGCTGATGCCAAGGCGGCGACTTCGACTTCGCCGCCGCGGCGCAGGCCGAGCAGCAATCCACAGGCTTCGTCGGGCAAGGCTCGGCGCGAACGCTCCTCGATCTCGCGCCACAGCAGGGAAGGCAGGATCAACATGGTGGTGTCTCCGCCCTCTTCTAGTCCCGGCTCCGGCATTGGTCACCCGATCCCGCGCGGCCTGAACTCGGAACTCAGCACATCGTCCCAGTAGATCCCGGTAGAGGCCTCGTCCAAGGAACCGTCTCCATACCAGAATCGCCATGGTCCGCCGTGCCGACCTTCGCGCAGCTCGCCCTCGGCGCGCTTGGTTCCGCCCGCGTACCAGAAGACCCACCAGCCGTGCGGCTCGCCGTCGACGAAACTGCCCTCGGCGCGCAGCCCGCCCGACTCCCACCACGCACGCCAGACGCCGCTGCGCCGCCCGGCCTGGAAAATGCCCTCGGTGAGCCGCGCGCCGGCGCTGTCGAAGGTGGTCCATGGGCCGTCGCGCTCGCCCTGCTGGTAGTCGCCACACGAGGCGAGCGCTGCGGAGGAATGCCAGGTCCTCCACGCGCCGTGTTTCACTCCTGCGCGGTACTCGCCTTGCTCCGCGAGCACGCCGTGGTGGTGCCAGCTGCGCCACACGCCGACCTCGAGGCCGTGCACGTATTCGCCTTCGCTCTGCAGCGGGCCGCTGGCGTGCCAGCTGCGCCAGATGCCGTGGCGGCGGCCGGCCTGGTAACCGCCGCGGGACAGCGGTTCACCGCCGGGATGCCAGGCGCACCATTCGCCTTGCTCGAGGTCGGCTTCGAAGCAACCCTCGGCGGCCTTGTTGCCGCGCAGCGGATGGAAGCGCGTGTGCCAGCCCTCGCGCAAACCCTGCGCGTAGTCCTCTTCGACGATGCGCCTGCCTTCGCTGTTCCAGAAGGTCCAGGTGCCCGTGCGCACGCCGTCCTCGAGCGGACCTTCCGCCGCCTTGCGACCGTCGGGGTGGCGCAGCGTCTGCCGCACGGTTCTTGGCGCCTCAGAGATCGCTGGCGAGGTCCTCGCCCAGGGCGGCGCGCGTCGCAGCGCTCAGTTCCGTCTCGGCGCACAGGCCGGGATGATCCGCGCCGATCGCCAGCGGCACGCGGCCGCCGACGTCGAACTTGAGGTAGTGCACGCTCGACAGGCGCGTTTCGCCGATCTGGCGCTCGTCGCAGTGCGCACGCACGAGCGCGCCGCCGGGCAGACGCAGGTAGAGCGCCGCGGGCAATTCGATCCACTCGCCGAGCTTGCGCTGGCGATCGTCGGCGTCCTCGATCTCGATCAGCAGGGTGCAGCCCAGCTCGCCCGGGGCGCCCAGCAACTCGTTGTACGTGTCCAGCTCGTGGCGGATGTCGGCTTCGCGCACGATGCGCTCGGCGCGCATCATTTCCTGCACCTGGTAACGGATCGTCTCCGTGTTCTCGAACAGGAAGGTCAGCACGCCGCCGACGTGCACGCGCCGCGGAGCCTTGAGCGCCATGACCGCAGCGCGCAGGCGCTCGCGCTCGGTCTCGTACGTGACGTAGTCGAGCAGGGAGTCGCGTTGCACGGGTTTCATGGGGCGGTTCCTGGGCCGCGGGCTTCGGCGCCGGCGTTCACATCGCGCGGCGGATGTCGTTGACCGCCCGCGCGGCGGCCTCGCAGACCTTGTTGTCGTCGTCCATCAGCGCCTGCTCCAGCGCGGGGACGGCGTCCAGCCCGGACCGGCCCAGGCGTCCCAGGTCCTCGCACGCGGCCACGCGCCGGCTGGGGTCCGCGTCGGCCAGCGCCGCGAGCAAGGACGCGAGCCGCGGGTCTTCGGCTTGAGCCTGCGGCTTCTTCTTCAGGAAATCGAACAGTCCCATCGTGTTGGCTCGGTGGTCAAGACAGCGTCGCGCGAGCGGCGCGCCGGCGCAGTGTAGCAGCCCGCGATGGCGGACCTAGGACTTGATCCACTCGGCGATGTTTTGCGCGTAGGGATTCTCCGGATCCAACTCGAAGGAGCGTTGCAGCGCCGCCGCCGCGCCGGCCTTGTCGCCGTTGAGATGACAGGCCGCCGCGCAGCAGGCCTGGATGCGCGGATCGTCGGGCAAGATCTCGACCGCGGCGTCGGTGAGCTCGAGCAGCAGGGCGCGATCGGCCGCATTCAGCTCGGCGTGGAACTCGATGCAGGTCTCCAGCGTGTTGATCGCGAAGCCCACGCGCATCGAGGCCTCGTCGGGCAAGTGCTGCGCGGCCTTGGCCAGCGCCACGCGCTGATCGCCGCGCTTGGAACGCGCGGCTTCCAGCTGGTTGGAGCGCTGCAATTCACGCGCGCGCTGGTCGTGCATCGCCGCGAGTCCGGCGTAGCCCTCGAACAGCAGCTCGGGATGGCGCTCGGCCTCCAGGAAACGCACCAGCGGGCCGGGGTTGATCTCGCGCGTCGTCTGGTGGTGCTGCTCGATCCTGGCCAGGGCCTGGTGCATCAGCTCGCGGCGCATCGGCAGGCTCTTGCGCTGCGTGTCCAGCTTGCGCAGCAACTCCAGCTCCGCGTCGCGCTCGTCGAGCGCGCCCAGGTCGTCGAGCTTGGCGATCAGCCGCGTGCGCAGCTCGAGGTCCGCGGGCTTTTGGGCCAGCTGCGCGCGCAGGTCGCCCAGCGTGCCCTGGTTCTTGACCACCGCCTCGACCGCGGCAAGCAGTTTCGCCGGCGTGCGGTAGCCGTCGAGGCGGTCGACGGGCTCGCCCCGCGTGTCGAAGAACAGCAGCACGGGCGTGCCGCTCAGGCCGAAGAGCCGGCCGAGCATCTTGCCCGCGCCTTGCTCGAGGTCGACGTTCCACAGGATCAGGCCCTGCAGCGTTTCGGCCAGGCGAGGATCGCTGAGCGCCTCGCGCTCCAGGCGCTGCGACCAGGTGCAGCCCTCGCCCCAGAGGTAGATCATCACGCCGCGCTGCTCGTCGCGCGCCTTGGCGCCGAGCTGCTCGTAGCTGCCCGCGAACCAGCCGAGCGTGCCGTGCGTGCGCGCCGGCTGCTGCGCTGGCGCGGCTGCCTGGGCTTGGGGCGCGGGCGCGGCGGCGAGCGCGAGCGAGAGGAACCAACCGAGCAGCATGGGCGTCCTGGTTCGCGCTCAGCCGTCGGAGAGCCGCTTGGAGCGCACGAAGTTGGTCACGAACTGCAGCGCGGAAAAATCGAAGACGTTCTGCGACGCCTTCAGCGCGCTGTCCCACCATTTCTCGCCGTGCGTGCGCCGCCAGGTCTCGTAGTCCAGCCCCATGCGATCGAAGGCGAAGGCGATGCGATCCGCCGCGGTCCTCAGGCCGGGAGCGACCTCCAGGCCTTGCAGGTCGAAGTGGTTGGCCGAGTCGAGGATCAGGCCGTGGCCCGAGCGGAACGTGGCGGCGAGGTTGCCGCCGCCCCAGGTTTGCAGCGCCTGCGGGCTGTCGATCAGCACATGGCAGCGCTCCGGTTCGAGCACTTCGATCAGATGCGATCCCTCGAGGTGGTAGAGCGGCTCGAGGTCGGGACCGAAGACGCCCTTGAGGTAGGGACTCTGCGGGTCGACCGCGCAGGCGACGACGTCGCCCATGACTTCGCCGTTGGTCGGGAGCTTGCGCAGCACGCCGGGGTGGATGCGCTCGATGGTCTCGGCCAGCGACCAGCAGGAGCCGAAGAGGTAGCCGCCCGCGCGCACGTACCAGGCCAGGCGTTCGACGTCCTTGGTCTCGATCTCGCCGGTGCAGTTGGAGACGTAGATCGAGCCCGGGTGGATCCCGAGCTCCTCGAGCTTCGAGGCCTGGGTCATCTCGTGCGCGATCTTCAGGTGCTCGAGCAGGCGTTCGATGTGGTCGCCGCGGCTCTGCAGCACGAAGACGTCGAGGTCCTCGAAGACGCCCTCGGGCTTGGGAGCGTAGCCGTAGCGCTCGCGGCGCTTCTTTTCCTCGACGGGATCGACGAGCTTCACACGCTCGCCGTTCTCCTTCCACCACGCCTCCCAGGCCGCTGGCTCCGCGGGCAGCTTCGCGTGCAGGTTCTGCTCCAGGTACTCGTGCGCGATGCGCCGCACGCTGGCGTCGGAGTCGCCCAGCGCGCGGATCAGCTCCGGCAGCGCTTCGACGCGCGCCAGCCAGCACAGACCGACGGCGGCGCTGGCCCGGGCGCGCCAATCGGCGTGGGACCGCAGGCTGGCGAGCGGCGCCAGCGCCGCGGGATCGCGCGTCTTGCCCAGCGAGACCGCGGCGCAGCTGAACACGGGCCACTGCGGATCGCCGATGCCGCGCACCAGGGCCTCGACGGCGCCGGGCAGCTCGGGGACTCCCAGCGCCACCGCGGCCTGCTCGCGCACGTCGGGGTCGCTGTCGCTGGCCAGCCGCTCGGTCAGCGCGGCGAAGAGCGCGGGATCGGCCGGGCCTAGGCAGCTGAGCAGCTCGATCAGCGCCAGGCTGCGCACGCTGCCATCCGCGTCCTTGGCCAGCACGCTCAGCGCGCTTTCCGCAGCCCCCGGCAGCTTGTTGCGCAGCACGCCCGCCAGCGCGGCCTTGCGCACGGAGGGATGCGGGCTCGCGAGCGCGGCCATCAGCCGCTGCAGCAAGGCCTTGGAGAGCGGCGAATCCGCGATCGCCACCGAGGCCAGGGCCGCGTACAAGCGCGTCGCGCGCGCTTCGGCCGGCGCGCCGGAGAGCGGGCCGAGCGCCGAGAACTGCTCCAGCTCGCGGCTTGGCTGCTCGGGTCGGCCGAGCTTCTCGAGCGTCTGCATGCAGGCGCGCGCGGCGGCGATCAGGCGCCGCTCGAGCACGTCGGGCAGCGCCGTCGCGTGCAGCGCCTTGAGCAGCACCGGCAGGAAGTGCGGCCGAGCCGAGAGCGCCACGGCGTCGAGCATCGCCGCGCACACCTCCAGGTCGGACCCCGCCAGCGCATCGCCGAGCAGTTGGTCCGCGGTCGCGGCTTCCAGCGAGCCCAGGCTCGCCGCGGCCGCGCGCCGCACCAGCCGGTCCTTGGACTTGAGTCCGCGTTGCACGGCGCTGCCCACTGCGGCGTCGGCGTTGGGGCCAGCGACGATCGCCAGCGCCTCCAGCGCGCGCAGCACCAGCTTGCCCGCGGTGAGCTTCACCAGCTCCTTGCTGCCCTCCACCGGCGCGACCTTCGCCAGGGTGCGCGCCGCGGCGCGCCGCTGGCGCACGATCGGCGCGTCCACGCACATGCGCACCAGCGGACCCACCGACGCGTCGCCGCCGCGCTCGGCAAGCGCCAGCGCGGCGCGCTCCGCCACCTCCCAGTCGCGGTCGTTGAGCACGCCGAGCAGCAGCTTCTCGTCCTTGGGGTCGGCCGAGGTGCGCAGGGCTTCGATCGCCGCCAGGCGCTCGCTCACGTTCTTCGACTTCAGTCCCTGGGCGGGCTCGGCGCCGGCCTGCGCGAAGGCCGTGGCGCTGCAGGCGCAGGCGAGCAGCAGGAGCCCCAGTCCACGCCACCAGCCGCGCGCACCCGTCCTGCGGTCAGGGGATTGCATGGGCCTAGGATGCCCAAGACGGCTGTCGGGCGCCATCGCCCGCCTCAGGTCCCGCGCGCGCGGCAGCGCGCTCAGGGACAGCTGTTGTTGGCCAGGTTCGGGGTGCCGCGGTCGCTGTTGGTGCCGCTGATCGTCGAACTGGCGCTGCACCAGTTCAGCGGGTCGTCGTTGGCGCTGGCGTCGAGCACCCCCGACTTGAGGTTGAGCGCCCGGCCGGGCGTGCTCGGCCAGGGCGCGGTCGAAAGGTAGGCGACCCGGTCGATCTCCAGTCCGCCGCCGTCCACCAGCACCACTTCGTCGGCGCTGTTGGCCAGCAGGAAGTTGGACCAGACGTAGTGCAGCGCGACGCCGCCGTTGGTCGCCGGGTTGCCGTTGATCCCCAGCACGCGGTACTGGCCGGCGGGGATCAGGATCCCCGAGCCGCCGTTGTCCAAGACGTGCGCGTCGATGTCGTCGTCGCGCAGCGTCCAGCCTTCGATGTCGATCGTCTGCGCCGTGGTGTTGAAGATCTCGATCCACTCGCCGCTGGCGTCGGGCACGAAGGAGGGGTCCTTCATGATCTCGGTGATCACGATCGAGCCCGCGCCGGGCGTCGGCGGGCTGAACGAGCCCGGGCAGACCTGCACGTCGAGCGCGTTCGAAAGTCCGACCTTGGTGCCGTCGGGCGCGTTGGGGTCGCGGAACCAGAACTGGAAGTAGAAGCGCTGGCCGGCGTGCGCGGGCGCCAGCGGGAAGTACCAACTCGCGAATCCGGTGGCGTCGAGCAGCTGTCCCGGAAGCCGGCTGATCGGCGGCGCCATGTACAGGGTCCCGCCCGAGAAGGGCAGCGCGCCCGCGGTGTTCGAATAGAAGGCGATGCAGCTCTTGTTCGGCACCGCGTCGGACACGGTCACGTGCAGGTCGTTGCTGTAGACGCTGGCGCTCCCCAGCCAGCCCGCCAGCGGCAGGCTGCCGACCGAGCTCAGCTTGCCCGTGCCGAAGGGCAGCGGATCGGGGCAGGCTTCGGGGTCGTTGGCGTTGAGCGCGCGCGGCGTTCCGAAGTCGCCGTTGAACCAGGCGGCGAGCGCCGAAGCGAAGTTGCTCGGCGAGGCCGGCAGCTCGACCAGGATGCGCTCGAGCGACTTCCCGGGCGTGAGCGCCGCGCCGCCGCTGCCCCAGGCCAGGGTCTCGATCAGCGCGTTCGCGGCCGTGCGCAGCGACAGCGAACTGCTGGCGTTGCTCAGGCCGAACTGCTCCCAGGGCGCGCCCAGGTCGACGTGCACGTTCCCGTTGCGCGAGCGCCGCCCGTCGACGCCGACCAGGAAGTGCTCGCCATTGGCGAGAATCACCGGGCTGGCGATCGTGAAGCTGCTCGCGCCCGAGACCAGCTTGAGGCCGGCCAGGGAAATCGGCGCGCTGTCCTTGCTGCGCAGCTCGATCCACTCGCCGTAGACGTCGGTCGTGGCCAGCGGGTCGATCAGCGCCTCGGAGATCACGAGGCTCGTCAGTCCCGCGGGGGCGACCGGCTGCTCCCAGGTCGCGAAGTTCAAGCTCTCCGCCGCGCCCGCGCGGCGCGCGCTGAAGCTCGCGCCGTCGCTGATCAGGACGATGCTGCCGTTGATGCCCGTGAAGGCGCCCGCCCCGTTGCCGGTGTCGCCGTCGGTCGTGCACCACTGCACGCGCGAGGTGCTGGTCGTGTTCCAGCGGTTGGTCACCGTCTTGGTCGGGTGTCCGTAGGGATTGTCCAGTCCCGCCGACTGCACGACCATCGCCGGGGCGAGGTTAGCGACCACCTGCGAACTCGAACTGGTGGTCGATCCGTGGTGCGCCGCGATCGCCACTTCGACCTGACCGATCACCGCGCTGGCCGGCCCCTCGACGTTCGAAGTCGAGCCATCGCCGTTGGAGGTGCAGTCGCCGCCGACGTAACAATCGAAGTCGCCGTAGCGGATCACGATCGCCATCGAGCGCGAGTTCTCCTCCTGGCTGGAGGAGCTCGGATCCACCGAACCGCCCGGCCAGGCTGCGTTGACCGCGACGACCTGCAGCGTGGCGCCGCCGCCCAGGTCGAAGATCTGTCCCACGCTGGCGATCTGCCGCTTGCCGGCAACCGCGCTGGAGTACTGCGTGACGAAGGAATTCGAAGGCTTGTTCGTGTCGCCGCGGTCGTAGGCGGCGAGCAGCGGCTTGTAGCCCGAGGTGAACAGGTCGGTCAGGCCACCGAAGTGGTCGGTGTGCCAGTGCGTCATCCAGGTGCTGTCGAGCGCGCTGACGCCGATCGACTGCAGGTAGGGCTTGACCAGGGCGTTGCCGTCCCCGGGGTTGCCGGCGTCGATCAGCGAGCGCGTGCCCGAGGGCGAGCGCACGTACACCGCAAGTCCCTGATCGACGTTGATCACGTGGACTTCGAGCTGCTGCGCCTGCGCGGGCGCCAACACGCCCAGCCACGCGACCAGGAGGGAGCAGGAGACGAGGATGCGAGCGAGTAGCGGGTGGGACATGCGGGGGAGGGCGCTTGGGCCCATCCCCCATTCTTATCACGCCGATCCGCCCGCGCCCCAGCGAACTTCCATCGCCGAGGCGCGAGCGGCGGAACTGGCCGCGGCCAGGTCCGCGCAGCGCGTTCACGGACAGTCGTCGTTGTCGAGCATGGGCGTGCCCGAATCCGTGTTGCCGCCCCCCAGCAGGCTGGAGGCCGGGCACCAATTGACGGGGTCGTCATTCAGGTACACGTCCCCGGCAAACGGGTCGAGCGTCAGGCTCTTGCCCGGGACGTCCGGCCAGAAGATCCCGTCGTCGTAGTCCACCTGGTCGACGATGTCGCCGCGCCGCGCGGTCAGGATGATCGAGTCGGCGCCGTTGCCCAGCGTGAAGTTGCTGTACTTGTAGTCGACCTGCACGCCGCCGTTGGTCAAGGGATCCTTGTCGTTGCCCAACACGAAGCGCTGGCCAGGCAGGAGCAGGATCAGCTGCCCGTTGTTGCTCAGCGTGTGCGTGTTCGTGCCCAGGTCGCTGATCTTCCAACCGGCGATGTTGATCGGATGGTTGGTGAGGTTCTGCAACTCGAACCACTCGCCGTGAGTGTCGGTGACGAACACCGGGTCCTTCATGATCTCGGAGATCACGATGTCCCCGCGCTGCGGTACGCCGCTCGCGTAGCCGCCGGAGCTGGGCAGCGCCGCGATCGAACTGCGCTGCAGTGCGCCGCCCGCGCCTGGGGCCGCGAAGCGCACCGCGAGGCCCGCGGGCAGCGGGCCGAAGTGGCTCACGCTCGCACGCCCCTCGGAGTTGGTGCGCACGAGCTGCGTGCGGCAGTTGCCCAGCCCGGCTCCGACCGGCGAGCCGATCGCCAGCAGCGCCGTGGAGTTCGCGGCCGCTCCCTCCAGGCTGATCCGCAGCCCCTCGCGTCCGGGGGCGCGGCCTTCGTCGACGCGGATCGACAGGCCCGGCGAGCTCGGAAGCTCTTCCCCCACCTCGTGCGCCAGCCCGACCTGGGCGTTCCCTTGCTGGGGCACCCCTAGCACGGCGAAAACGCTCGCCGTCAGCGCAAACAGTTGATGCATCGATTCCTCGAACTTCGGATTCGGGCGGTTCGCGGTCCGGCCGGTGCCCGAGCGCGCGACCGCGTCCGTACCCGAAGGACGCGGCATGGGAACGACCGCGCCAGCCGCGCCTGGTGGCCGCAATTCCCGGGAAAATCCGGGCGAGTTTTGCCGATTGCGAAAGCGCTCGATTGCGTCCGGCCCAGCGACTGCCTAGGAATGCCGCATGCGAACCCTGCGACGAATCCTGCTCGTGGCCGTCGTGCTCCTGCTGCTGGCCTTCTTCGCCGGTCTGATGCTGCTCGATCGCGGCGCAGCGCTCGCGGTCGAGAAAGGCGCCACGCACGCCCTCGCGGTGCCGACCGAGGTCGGCTCCGTTTCGATCCGACCCTTCCGCGGCTCGATCGGCCTGGCCGAGCTGTCGGTGGCCAACCCCGAGGGCTTCTCCGCGCAGCCCTGCCTGGCCCTGGGCTCGGGCTCGATGAACGTCGACCTGTCCTCGCTGATGAAGGACACGGTGGAGGTTCCCAGCCTGGAGCTTTCGGGCGTGCACCTGCGGCTGGAGGGCCGCGGCATGAAGACCAACTACGGAGCCTTGCTCGACAACCTCAAGCGGCTCGACGGCGGCGAGGCCGGCAAGCCCGACGGAGCGCCGAGCGAATCGCAGAAGCGCTTCATCGTGCGCGAGCTGGTGATCCGCGACGTGCTCGTCGAGGCCGATTACGAGCTCGATTCGCCGCTGGGCCAGGTGGCCTCGAGCCACACCAGCGTCAGCCTGCCCGAGATCCGGCTCAGCAACCTGGGCAACGGCGAGAGCCTGGACCTGGCGCAGCTCTCGGCGGAGATCTTCCGCGCGCTGATCCAGGCCGCGGCCTCCGGCCAGGTCAGCGGGCTCTCCGGCGACATCGTCGGCGACCTCAAGAAGAGCCTCGAGGGCTTCAAGAGCGGCGCGAAAGACTCGGGCGGGCTCGAGCAGCTGGGCCGCGATCTGGAAGCCGGCACCAAGGATGCGGTGAAAGGCGTCAAGGACCTGTTCAAGAAGAAGGACTGATCAGCTCACGCCCCAGTCCTTCAGGCGCTGGTAGATCTTCGCGCGCGAGATGCCCAGGCGGCGCGCCGCCTCGTTCTTGTCGCCGCCGGTGAAGCGCAGCGCGCGCAGGATCGCGTCGCGCTCCAGTTCCTCGAGCGTCACCAGCCGGTCCGGCGCCTGCGGCGTCAGCGCGAGATCGGGCTGGCTGACCAGCTGCGGGTCGTCGAGGTCGCCGCTGCATAAGACGCACAGGCGCGCCACTTCGTTGCGCAGCTCGCGCACGTTGCCCGCCCACGGCCGCGCCGAGAGCCGTGCGAGGACCTCGCGCGAAGCGCGCCGCGGCGCGCTGCCCGGTTCGGCCTGCTGGCGCAAGAAGTGATCGACCAAGGCCGGGATGTCCTCGGTGCGCTGCGCCAGGCTCGGCAGCTCGATGCGCAGGCCCTCGAGGCGGTAGAACAAGTCGGCGCGGAAGCGGCCCTCGCGCACCTCGCGCGCCAGGTCGCGGTTGGTCGCGGTCACCAGGCGGAAATCGACGTGCACGCTCTCGCTGGCGCCCAGCGGGCGAACTTCGCCGCTCTCCAGCACGCGCAGCAGCTTGGCCTGCAGCTCGAGCGGCAGCTCGCCGACCTCGTCGAGGAACAAGGTGCCGTGATCGGCGCGCTCGAACAGTCCGGCGCGGTCGCGCTCGGCGCCGGTGAAAGCCCCGCGGCGTGCCCCAAAGAGCTCGGACTCGATCAAGGCCGCGGGCAGGGCGGCGCAGCTCTCGCTGACGAAGGGATCCTCGGCGCGGTTGGACTGTGCGTGCAGCGCGCGCGCGGCCAACTCCTTGCCGCTGCCGCTGGGGCCCAGCAGCAGCACGGGCAGGCGCGTCTGCGCCGCGAGCTCGATCCTGCGGTGCACCTCGCGCATCGCCGGCGAGTTGCCCACCAAGCCGCCCGAGGCCTCGGGCAAGCCCGCGGCGGCCAGCGCGCGTTTGCTCGCGATCAGGGCCGATTCGGTCTCCGCCACGCGCTGGTTGAGGCGGCGGTTCAAGCGCCGGATCTGCTCCAGGCGGCGCACCTGCTGGATCGCCAGCGCCGCCTGGTCGGCCAGCAGAGCGAGCATGCGCTCGGCGCGCTCGGTGAAGGCGCCGCTCTTCAGGCGGTGGTCGACGTAGATCACCCCACCGCTCTGCTTGTCGATGCGGAACGGCGCGCACAGGACCGAGCGCAGCTCGAGCGCGATGACCGAGGCCGCGTTGGCGTGCGCGGGATCGTCGGCGGCGTTGGAGACGCGCAGCGGCCGCATCTGCGTCAGCGCCTCGGTCAGGATCGTGCGCGAAATCTCCACTTCGGGCGCGGGGATGTCGCCGCGGCGCGAGTCGAGGGCGGTGTCGAACTCCAGCTCGCCTTCCTTTTCGAGCACCAGGAAGCCGCGTTCGGCGCCGCTGACCGACAGCGCGCAGTCGACGATCTCGCCGAGCAGCGCGCTCAGGTTGGGTTGGTCCAGCAGCCGGTGGTTGATCTCGAGCAGTCTCAGGACTTCCATTTCGTCTTCCTGTTCTCCAGCGTCGGCCGCGCGCGCGAGCACGAGGTCCTCGGGCCATGGCTCGGGGTGAGCCAGCAAGTTCTTGCGCAGTTCGGCGCTCGAGCCCTCGCGCGCTCCCACGGCGCAGCGCTCCAACACGGCGGCAGCGCGTTCGAAGGCCAGCCGGCGCTCGTCGAGCGCCGGAGCGCGCGCGGCGATGGCGATCAGCACGCGCGCCAGGCGGTCGTCGCGACCGCGGCGCTCCAGCTCCGCGGCCAGCGCGCGCGCGCGCTCCAGGTCGAAGGGCGCGCGC
>Ga0315910_10000390_pt1 | contig 43855 bp, 39 predicted proteins | sample EdamamesoilMG_FD_204470 | JGI IMG/M metagenome (GOLD analysis project Ga0315910, IMG submission 204470) | Garden soil microbial communities collected in Santa Monica, California, United States - Edamame soil | ecosystem: Environmental > Terrestrial > Soil > Garden | place: USA: California...
CATCCAATGCTGACCCTGCTGCACGATGGCCACCGGAAAAAAAAGTAACGGACAACGCACCAGCGTACCGTCAGCAAATTTTCCGCGCACAAAAGGCCAGCCCACATGCAAATCGTTTGAACCGCGTTCTTCAAAAATAAAATGATCGAGGCGTTGCAGTTTCTTCAGCTTCTTGCTCGATTCATTATTCGACTCCACGCGACTATCCAACACCTGGCAAATCTTTTTGTCTTTGCCGGCAATAAGTGCGCTGATGATACTGAAGGAAGGTTCGCTGTTAAGAAAGCTCAACTCCTGCACGTCCAGACACTGATCGGCCGGCAACCGCAGCAACAGCAACGAGCGATTGTTACCCGACAGGTTGGTAAGCCTGCGCAGGTAGGTATGAAGAATACTTTTTGTTGGTGCGGTCATGAACGATGACTTCGGAACATGTCAATTCCCGAACTCCAAATATGGTGCGATTTTCCGGATGGTTTCAGCATCAATCGACTGTATATTCTGAAGGTCATCAACTGACCTGAAATCGCCATGTTGAAATCGATAGGCTACGATTGCCCTGGCGGCAGTGCCCTTTAAATAGGGATGAACGGCCAGATCTTTTTCAGTTAATTTATTAATGTAGACGCGCCTGGGCCGAAAATCCTTCTCAATAAAAGAAGCGTTCATCAACTTATTTACTACCATACTATCCAGGCCGTATACCTCCGTAAGCTGTTCCATGCTTACAAAACCGCCCAGCACATCGCGGTACTTTACAATACGCAAAGACAACTTCTCTCCGATTCCATAAATCGCTTTGAACTGAGCCGTGTCTGCCAGGTTTAAATCGAAAGGTTTTCGCTCGGCTTTATGAACCGTTGCTCTGGTTCTTACTTCACCAGGCATATCCAATTTCTCCGGTAGCCGAATGAACGGAACCAACTGCGCATACAACGCTGAATCCATTCCATAAATTTTCAGTAAGTCAGCCTTTACCCGAAACTTGCCTCCTTTCTGCCGATAATGGGCAATACGGGTTGATAACTTTTTGGAGAATCCCAGCCGCTGGAAATCCGCCTCCGAAATCGTGTTGGGATCGAATGTAAAAAATGATGAGGGTAATGCATCAGCCTGAAGTATAATAGTAGTGTCAGCTGACTTTGTATCCCAGTGAGCAATCAGGCTATCAAGTGTTTGCTTATCCTTCGAAAAATCACGCGGGCGATGACTTACCCACCAACGATAGGCTGGCGCTGAGAGCATGATCAAAGCCAGCAACGGTAGTAGTAGAACAAATGCATTCGTTTGCGAACGGGAGAATCCAAAGAAATTTCTTACCCAACGGTGAACCCTTAACATGACAACAACGGTTTAGAAGTATGCTTACCAAAATCGTAATTTTTTAATGACCACGCGAATTAAAAACTCCCTTTCGCGTAGCCTTCCCAGTACATCAGCCTCGTAAAAAGCACCATGACAACAAGGTAATCTATTTATACTCATTCTAAATTAAACAACGGTTGACATTTGTCATTAATGGTTCTCGCGCAGGTTTTACTTTTGTAACTCGAAATATGACACAGAATTTCAAAGCACTGGTTCTTACCTACAAAACGGCCCCTGTAGCCATTCGCGAGCAGGTTTCCCTGCAAGAAGGTAATGCCAAACAATTGCTCCATTTTATTAGAGATTACACTGCGTCCAGCGATGTTCTGGTGGTTTCAACCTGCAACAGAACAGAGATCTACTATACCGCTGAAAAAGACTTTTCCACAGAAATTTTTAAAGGCCTTGCCCTTATTAAAGGTATTGAGGCTGGTTTTGAGGAACATTTCACTGCACTTTCAGGAGTTGATGCAATACGCCATTTGTTTAACGTTGCCATGGGGCTGGATGCCCAGGTGATTGGCGACCTTCAGATTTCCGGTCAGGTAAAAAACGCCTACCAGTGGAGTGCCGATGAAAACATGGCTGGTCCGTTTCTGCACCGGCTGCTGCACACTATCTTCTTTGCCAACAAGCGCGTAGTGCAAGAAACGTCTTTCCGCGATGGAGCCGCCTCCATTTCGTATGCGGCTAAAGAACTTGCCGAAGACCTAACACAAAGTCTTGCTGACCCAAAAGTATTGGTGCTTGGCGTGGGCGAAATTGGTCAGGACTTCTGCCTGAACCTGGTGAACTCAAGACTTAAAAACGTTACCATTCTGAATCGCACGATTGACAAAGCTGAAAAGCTTGCACAGCGCAGCGGTTTCAAGTTTGGCGGAATCGATCAGTTACGAAACGAGATCGAAAAAGCAGATGTGGTGGTGAGCTCTGTTTCTGGCAATGAGCCCCTGATCAACAACGACCTGCTGAAAAACATTAACATACTTACACACAAGTACTTTATCGACCTTTCGATGCCGCGCAGTGTGGCGCCTTCGGTGGAAGAAATTCCGGGAACACTGGTGTACAACCTGGACGATATTCAGGAAAAAACCAACGAAGCTGTTGAAAAACGTAAAGCTTCTGTGCCCCAGGTACAGGCCATCATTAACGAAGCGATGGCCGAGTTTGAAGACTGGTCGAAAGAGATGGTGGTTTCGCCAACCATTCAGAAACTCAAGAGCACACTGGAGCAAATCCGCAAAGAAGAACTGGCGCGTTTCCTGAAAAATGCAAAGCCTGAAGAAGCCGAGAAACTCGAAGAGATGAGCCGCTCGCTCATGCAGAAGATTCTGAAGTACCCGGTACTTCAACTGAAAGCTGCTTGCAAGCGCGGAGATGCCGAAACACTTTCGGAAGTACTGCACGATCTCTTTAACCTGGAGAAGGTAACCGAGAAGAAATAGTAAATAGAGAATGAGAAGAGAAGTACAAAACGTCTTGCCCAACAGCAAGACGTTTTTATTTCAGGGCTGTGGGATTGACACCGAACTGGCGCTTAAAGGCTGTAGAAAAGTGATTGGGATTTTTATACCCTACCTTTCTGGCCACTTCGTTTACATACATCCCCTGGTCGCACAATAATTGTTTAGAGTAATTCATCTTGCGCTCCTGGATGTAATCGAATACAGTGGTATTGAACAACTGCTTGAATCCTTTCTTCAGCTTGAATTCATTGAGACCAAACATGCGCGATAGACCTTTGAGCGAAAGATCATTGGCAAAATGCTGATCAAGGTACTTTCGAAGATCATGAAACACATCAACATCGGCCGCGCGCATCTTCAGCATTGACGACTCCGCTTTCTGCTGATGGGTTAACTCACTCAACTGCAGTGCTACAATCTCCAACACCTTGCCTTCCACCAAAATGTTTTTCAGATTTCCGGTAAGTGAATTATTGAGCATGCTGTGAATGGCCTGTTGCATGGCTGCTCCTACTCGTCCATCGTTGCTGCATACCAACTCGCGATTTAAAAGTTTGTCTTTCATGCTTGCTGTGCCCCGATCACTTTCATCAAGCAAGTCAATGTAGTAATCCAGGTCGATGGCGAGATGTACAACCTGCAGGTGCCGTTGAATCCATAGCGAGTAAGCTGTTTCCGCAGCATGAATATGATGATGTTGAAGTGACGAGAGACCCGTGGTGAATTGGCTGCCTTCAAAGGACAACCCAACATCGCCCTGCAATACCATGCACACGTTCATACTTTGCAGCATTCGTTGTTCATCAAATTGCAATTGATAGTTGTTGTTCAGGTCTGCTTTATATTGAATGATATTTACATGCGGGTGCTCCAGCACTTTTACTCCAATAGATCCCCAGCTTTTGTCTTCTATTTTTTGCACGATAAAATCATCCTGCCGGGTAAGCGACTGGTGCGAAGCATTGCTGGAAATATCCGGAAAGGAAAGGGTTTGGTAATTACACATGTACAAGTCCGTTTGGGGTATAGAACGCTCCGTTTAACGGAGGGCTTGGAGCAAGGTTAGCGGTACTCCATCATTATGTAGGCATTGTAATCAAATCCGCCAGGCGTAGTGTTAACTCCCTTGCTCGTACTCATTCAACAATTGATTGCCCGTATCCATGCCCATAACTTGACTACTATTGATATGATAAAGAAGATTCTAAAATGGGTAGGTATTGTACTGGGCATTATCGTAGTGCTTATTGCCGGATACTATACCAAAGCTTATCTCGCTGTTGAAAGCCGAAGAAATGCACATTTCAACGTAACACCACAACAAATCCGTATCAACAAAGACTCGGCTACGTTGGCATTGGGTGGACGATTGGTGAAAGCCAAAGGATGTACAGACTGCCACGGTGCAGACCTGGGTGGAAAGGTATTTATTGATGATCCGGCTTTGGGTCACATCATTGCACCGAATCTTACAAAAGGAAAAGGCGGACTGGCCAAAGAATACAACACCAACGATTTTGTGCTTGCCTTGAAGCACGGTATACGAAGCGATGAAAAACCCCTCATCATTATGCCGTCACATGAATTCACCTTGCTTTCCGAGCGCGACATGGGTGCTATCATCGCTTACCTCGCGGAGATTCCAACGATTGATCGGGAATTTCCTGAAGGAAACTCACTGGGGCCATTGGGTTACGTGCTTACAGACCTTGGTCAGCTCCCCTTGTTTCCGGCTGAAATGATCGACCATAACCGTGTACTCATCAAAGAAGTGCGCGCTGAAGTAACAGCCGAATTCGGTAAGTATCTTTCTACTTCGTGCCAGGGTTGCCATCGCGAAAACATGAAAGGTGGCGATCCCATCGCTCCGGGCTTTCCGGTTGTAGCCGATATTTCATCTACCGGAAATGCTGGCAAATGGACTGACGAGCAATTCATCAACACCTTACGCACCGGAACAACTCCTGAAGGAAAAGTTTTGAACCCCGGTGAAATGCCGTGGACCATGGCCAAAGAATTTACCGATGTTGAATTGAAAGCTCTGCATCTCTACCTCAACTCACTCTAAGTTTTTAAAGTACATCCGCAATGGCTTTCAAGAATAAAGAAATCAACAATCCAAAAACCGGGCAGTCCATCAAGTTTTTGCAAACCAGCAAAGACACCAACGGAATGTTTCTGGAAATGGAATCAACATACCGGTTGATGTCAACCGAACCGCCTGCGCATTATCATCCATACCAGGCCGAAGTCTTTGATGTGTTGGAAGGGGAGCTGGCCGTTCGCCTGAACGGTCAGCATAAAACCCTGAGGCAAGGCGAGTCGTTGCATATTCCACCCGGCACCATTCATTCGATGTGGAACGACTCCATGCACAGAACAGTAGTACGCTGGAAAGTTAAACCTGCACTTAACACCGAATACTTGCTGGAGACAACCGCTGCTCTTGCACAGCACAACAAAACCAACGCGAAAGGAATACCTCCGCTGTTGCAGGTTGCTGTTTTACTGTATGCCTTTACCGATGTTTTCAGGTTGGCCAAACCTTCGTACTTCCTGCAGAAGATCGTGTTTATGTTGCTTACACCACTATCGTACGTGTTGGGCTACCGGGCCACGTATCCGAAATACCTCGACTAGCTGTTACCTGTTAATCGCCTGTTTGGTTTGGGCTTGAAGTGGCTTAGACAGTGTGATTAACAGGTAATGGTTTACTTCTTTAGAACTACAAACCTGTTTTTACCGAGATTCGTTATTGATTATTTCCTACCTTGTACACGCTCTAATGCTCTTCGTGTGCGTCTTCTCTCCCTCTCATTCCTCCTTTGTGGATTAATATTTTCAAGCTTCAGCCAGACACCTGAAGCCGATAGTATCAACCTTCTGCTCGACCACGAGGGTGACACGCCACGCAAGGTAGAACTCCTCAACGCCCTTTCATTTAGCTACTTTGCCACAAACATCGAATTAGGCAATACCACCACACAACAGGCACTCGATGTGGCCCGCAAAATCAACGATGCCACGGGCGAAGGGTGGGCACTGGCCTATCGTGGACTTTATTTTCAATTGAGTGGCCGCTTGCCGGATGCTACCTACTACTATAAGCAATCCTATTCGGCAGGAAAAAATCTCGATAATCACGATCTTCAAACCTATGCCTACACCCAACGGGGTAACGCCTATGTAGACAGAGGTTCGTTCGACTCAGCTTATTATTGTTTTCAAGTGGCCCGGCAGCTTGGCAAGAAAGCCAGCCCCTACTACCAGTCTGGTGTGTTACTCAACCTTGGGCGTTACTTCCAACTTATTCACCAAAACGATTCAGCCTTACACTACATTCAACAATCCTTAACCTTGCGCGAGGCGTTAGGCAACAATGCATTGCTCATAGCCGATGGCTGGATACTGCTCGGAAATTGTTATCGCGAAATGGACGCGTTTGATAAGGCCGAAGAGCTGTATCAGCGTGCTAACGTGGCGGCCCCCAACGACCTGATTGTACAGGCAGACTACCTGCAGAACATGGGTGAAATTTATTTCATCCGTGGTGATTTTACACGCGCCCTCGAAAACTGGAGTAAGGTACTTGCCCTTCACCGGCAGTATCAATACAAGTATGTACTGGCGGAGCTACTGTTCCGCATGGGCGCGGCCTTTCAGGAACAAGGCTACTTCAATCTGTCGAGCGAGTACCTCACACGCGCCTTGAGCATTGCCGAACATGCAGACTATCAATACCTGATGGGCAGAATTTACAACGAACTGGGCTGGCTGCATTATCGCAGTCTGAATTTTGATCTGGCCAGGATAAAAAACCAGCAGGCCGAGCAACTCCTTAAAAGCGTGGGAGCTCAATTTGAACTGACCGGCTGCTGGGATTTACGAGGTCTCATTGAGCGCAATCGGAAGCACTACGACAGCGCACTATACTATCACAAAAAAAGTCTGGCGGCACGCATTCCCTTAAATGATAAAACTGAAATCTCAGACGGATACTTTAACCTGGGTGACTTCTTTGAAAAGACCGGAAAGCCTCACGAAGCACTTCCCTACTTCTTTAAAAGTATCGCCTTAGACGAAGCCCTGGAAAACACATACGGACTGAGCCTGGGGTACAACCGCGTGGGCCGAATCTACACTTCGCTGGCGCGATTTGATTCGGCAAAAATTTATCTTGAAAAATCGCTGGCGCTGGCTACGCCCATTGCGTCTAACGAAATCTTCCGCGACAATTACATCGATCTTGGCACTTACTATGAAAAGATCGGTCAACCGGAAAAAGCGATTTATTACTACAAGCACTACAATCAACTTTCGGATAGTATTTTCAGTAAACAAGCTGCCCAGAGCCTGGCCGCGTACCAGATTTTATATGATGTAGAGCGCAACGAGAAAAAGATTGAATTACTTAATAAAGACAATGCAATAAACAAAGCGCAGGTTGAGCGCCAGCGCACTATTCTTTACAGCGTACTCGCGGGTTTCATCGGCTTACTTGTACTGGCCGTCTTTTACTACCGCTTCAATAGCCGGTTACGAAAACTGAATGCTGCGCTGGCTGAAAAAAATGAAGAGATTCAAACCCAGTCAGAAGTATTGATGAAGACGAATGAATCGCTTCATAAACTCAACGTTGAAATTGCTGAACAGAAAGAAGAAATTCAGGCACAGGCTGAAGAGCTGACCGAAAGCAATCAATCGATTTCCAACATCAACGAAACGCTCGAACAGCGCATTGAAGAACGTACTAAAGAACTGAAGCAAGCGTACAAAGAGTTGGATACTTTCTTCTACCGCGCGTCACACGATTTCAGACGACCGCTCACCACTTTTATGGGGTTATCGGAAGTGGCGAAAATTACGGTGAAAGATAATGCAGCACTTGAACTGTTTGAGCGTGTAAACGAAACCGCCCGCAACCTCGACAAGATGTTAATGAAACTGCAATCCATCAGCGACCTGGGTGTGCAGGAACTTATCTACAAAGAAGTATCCATCGAAGAAATTTTCGCCAACGCACTCGCCCAACTGGATTCAGAAATTCTTCAGCGTAACATTCGTACCACGGTAGAAGTAGAAGCTGGCCTATGCCTGTATTCTTACCCGGCCCTGATCAAGATCATGGTCGACAACCTGATCGAAAATGCGGTTTCCTTTTGTGGTGTGAACAACCCGGCCATTGTACTGAAAGCCTATCATGAACAAACCGGTGTGGTTATTCAAATTCACGACAACGGTCAGGGAATTGAAAAGGCATACATCGACCGCGTATTTGACATGTACTTTCGTGGCACCGAGCGATCGAAGGGAAATGGCCTCGGCCTGTACATCGTAAAGAAAACAGCCGACAAACTGAAGGCGCACATTGGCCTGACCAGCGAAACCGGTGAAGGAACAACCGTAACCATCCACTTTCCCGGCACGAAAGAATTTACCAGCTAAAGAACACGTTACCTTAAGTAATTCAGGATCACGCAACCCGGCCTGTAATTTTCTTTCCTTATCTTCGACCCATACACAAAGTACCCGCTCACTTGGCGATAGAGGAAGAAAAGAAATTCATTAACCTGATCAACGAGCACCAGGGCCTGATTCATAAAATCTCCATGATGTATGAACACGACCCCGATGCCCGCAATGACTTGTTTCAGGAGATCGTGCTTCAGCTTTGGAAATCATTTCCCTCCTTTCGGGGCGAAGCCAAGATTACAACCTGGATGTATCGCATTGCGCTGAACACCGCTATCTCCGGTTTTCGAAAGTCAACACGACACATTAAAACCGAAGACCTGCAGGAAGTACACCTGAATATTTCTGAAGGCGCAGGCGATGATCGCGAAGAAGATTTTCAAAAACTGCAGTGGGCCATACGCCAGCTTTCGGAAATTGAACGAGCCATCATTATGCTGGCGTTGGAAGAAGTACCCTACGAAGAGATTGCCGAAACCATCGGCATTACACAAAATAATGTACGCGTGCGGATGAACCGCATTCGAGAAAAACTAAGAACACTTATGATTCCTGAACATGGAACTTGACGAACTTAAAAGCATCTGGAAAAATAACCCCGACTTTCAGGCAAAAGCCGAAAGCGAAATTGCATTGATGCTGAAGGGCACCAGTCAGTCAATTGTGCACAAACTAAAACGAAGTGTGTGGTTCGAACTCATCTTCACCGCCATTGCCGGTATTGGCTTACTCGTTTATGCTCTTACCCTTCCATCAGGCGCCTTAAAATGGACTTCCATTTCCATCCTTGTATTGTTTGTGGTTTACTCGTTTTACTACATCAAAAAACTAGTGCTGCTTAAACGGTTTAATCCTGCCATCGAAAACGTGCGAGCCAACCTGGAAATACTGATCAACAACCTGACAGGGTACCTGAAATTCTATAAACGCAGCTATACCATTTTATACCCCGTGTACTTTGTATTGGGATTGCTCTTTGCTGCGATCGAGCGCGGCACTGATGAGTTCATCGAAATTCTCTCGCACCCCAAAACCATACTCTACCTGATCTTTGTAGCCGGTGTGTTTTTCTTTTTCAGCACCTGGTTTACCAACTGGTACCTTAAAAAACTTTACGGCAACCATCTTACTAAATTAAAAGGGTTGCTTAATGATTTAGATGTTTAGGTTTGAGGGCTGGTGTTCGATGTTCCAAGTTCTAAGTTCAAGATTCCAAGTTGAGGAACATCAAACTTCAAACATCAAACCATGAACATGGAACTTAGAACCATGAACCCAAACTCATCTGCCCCGCTTAAACGTTGGTAGCGAAAGTTTATACTTCACCGCCAATATGCGGATGATGAAAATTATCGGAATTGAAATTAACAGGTTGATGTTCCGGTCCACATCGAAGTAGTACAACAGCAGGTATACTACGGCACCGGCAAGACAAGCGGTTGCGTAAATTTCTTTTCTGAACAAAACAGGAATTTCATTTGTAAGCGTATCGCGGATAACGCCACCCATAATGGCGGTAAACATTCCCATGATGGCGGCAATCTCCGGGCGCACGCCCAGGCTTAACGCTTTCTCAACGCCCAGAATAGTAAAGAATGAAATTCCGATCGCGTCAAAAAACACAAACGTCTTGGGTAGTTTAAGCAACGGTTCAAAAAAGAAGTACGCTACAACCACGCCTATGATGATGGCGTAAAGAAAATTAATATCACCAATCCACACCAGCGGATAACTGCCCAGCATGATGTCGCGAAGTGTACCACCGCCAATGGCGGTAACAAAACCCATAAAGCCTGCACCAAACAAATCATCGTGACGATCCTGAATGGCCAGCGCCCCGGAAATAGCAAAGAAAAATGTACCCAGTAATTCGAGCGTGTACTGAAGGTTTGACATAAATACGAAGGTAAGTTTTTTTGTTTGAGGTTTCGAGGCTCCATGTTCAAGGTTCCATGTTCGTGGTTCAAGGTTCAAGGTTTATTCTTTAACTTGGAACCTGGAACGTTGAACCTATGAAAGCTTATATTATTGTAGATGTTACGATTACCAACCCCTCGCGGTATGACGATTACAAAAAATTAACGCCCGGCTCGCTGGTACCTTTTGATGGTGCGTTTCTGGTACGCGGTGGTGCCAGCGAAACCCTGGAAGGTGAATGGCAACCGGGGAGAATAGTAATACTCGAATTTCCTTCCATGGAAAAAGCTAAAGCCTGGTGGTCGTCAGCAGGGTATGCCCCCGCCAAAGCCATTCGACAGTCCGCTTCAGTTACGCAGATGATTGTGGTGGAGGGGATTGGATAAAACCAATTTCAAGAAATCCAGCAATACACTGGCAACAGATTCAAGTTCATTTTTCTCTCCATACCGCTGAGTCACCTCAACCTCCACGCCCGCATACGCATCATCCGAAAATTTTGTGCGCAGGTAGGTAGTAAACCCATCATCAATACCAAGGTAGGGTTCGTTTAATTTAATTTTCCAGGCGGGTAATGTGGCTACCAAACTTTTCTGCAATACTTCACATACTTTCTTCTCCTGTGTTCGTGCCGGATCAAACAGTAGCCCGATGTCAACATCGCGTGGTACTCCGCCCAGTACAGGGGTGAATGTATGAATAGACAAATGCAGCACAGGTTTTAAAATGCTGCGTATGCATTCTTCCACGTTTGTGCGATACGGCATGTAAATGGATTTCAGCAATTTTTGTTTTTCCTGTTCAGGCAGCGATTGCGTAAATGCCGAGAACAGTTGTGGGTGATCGACAGACCGGTTTGTTTCAATAATCAATCGTGATGTATTGCAGAAGAAGAAAGGCACGTCAAGCTTTTCGGCCAGCCGGGCAGCAATCGCGTGTGCCCCCGGATCCCAGCCCCGATGCGAAGCCAGCACATCGTCATTCCCGGCAAACAAGTGTTGGTACTCCGGTGGAACTTCATTCCCGGCATGCTCGCAGGTGATGATAACCGATCGCTTCATTCCATTAAAATAGCCGAATTGAGCCTCACCCTTCGCCACAAATTCAAACTTTTTACCCCATACCTTCAACAACACCTGAAAAGCAGATTTTCATCTTAAACTTTTGCTAACCTGTTCACCCCACAATTCGTAATTTTCGGGTAAGACGCCCCAACTATGAAATGGTCTGAACGACTGAAATCACCGTTTCCTTTCTACCTGAACGATGACCGGAAAAACTTCGTGCTTATTCTGGCTATCAGCGCATTTGTAGTTGTATTCCTGCATGTTTACCGGCCGTATAACTTCCATACGGAGTTAACGCTGGGCCAGGAATTTCTCTTTGGTGGTGTTACACTTGCTATTCTCGCGTTCGACATACTTTTACTTCCCAAACTTTTTCCAAAAGCTTTTGACCCGCTAAACTGGACGGTGGGAAAATACATGATGCTGACAACCTTTCACATGATCGTTATCGGGTTGGTGAGCACAGCCATTGATGAGCTCTTTATTTGTCCGGAGAAGAGCCTGATGGATAATTTTTTTGGAGCCAACATTCAGGTAGGGCTAACCGGCATTATTCCGATAACGATCCTCTTTCTTTTTTTGAAGAACAACCTGTTGCAACAAAACCTGAAAAGTGCGCTCAAAGCCAACCAGGAATTGGAGCGAATCAAGAGTCTTAAAAAAGAGGTTCCGGTTAAAAGTAATGGCATCGTTCCCATCACCCTGCATTCAGACACTAGCGAAACCCTCAGCCTGCACCTGCCCGATCTTTTGTTTATTGAAGCGGATGACAACTACTCCACCGTGGTATGGAAAAACGGGCATGGCGTTCAAAAGAAATTGCTGCGGGCAAACCTGAAAAACATTGAAAGCCAAATCAACAATTCGTTTGCCATCCGTTGCCACCGGTCGTACATCGTGAATGTTAACGCCATCAGTAACATTACCGGCAACACGAACGGTTATAAGCTTCAGATTCTGGATACTGAATTTACCATACCCGTATCGCGGCCAAAAGGCAAAGAACTGATTGAAAAGATTCAGCAACTGCGCAATGTCATGGAACTGGCCTGACGCCATTCGCCACAATTGATTTTCATTCACCCCAACAATCGCTGTTCGCGACAAGGTGTTGGCTGTTCACTTCATTAACAGGCAATAATGAGCATCGATGCTTTCCTTCGCGTTGTCATTCAACAAAAACTACCGCTATGAAAAATTCTATCTTCAGTCTTATCCTGGCCCTGTTCGCTACTGCCGCGCTGGCACAGGAAAAACCAGCTCCTGCTAAAGAATTTAGTGTTGAACTCTCCGCTCCAAGCCTGGAGATCAAACCCGGTCAAACCAAGAATGTGACCGTAACCCTGAACCGCTCAAAAGGTTTTGCAAAATCAAACGCAACGCTCGGTCTTTTATCGGGTCTGCCGGAAGGCGTTACCGTTACGTTCGAACCGGCTGAAGGCGTGATCACCAACAGCGTTGCCACCATTGCCGTAGCTGAAACCACAAAGGCCGGAAACTACATGATCATTTTCAAAGGAACGCTTCAACATAAAAGCAAAGGCGCTACGCTGAAACTTGCTGTTACCGATGGCGCTACTGAAGTAGTATCGAAAAATTAATGTTAGCTTATCGTTAAATGGTTCATGAACGTTGAACCATTTAACGATTACTTATTCCAGGTGTACACGTTCAATCGCTACACCATGTTTCTGCTGAAGGTCAACCTCGGGTATTCCAGGCCCAATGGAAATTTGTAATGTTTCAATCGCTTCAAGTTGAAGGGATGTTGCCACCGAACTCTTAAAGAAGTAGTCTAGAAATGTTGGGTACGGCCTTGGCAGTGTAACGAGGCTTACCGGTTTCAATTCCGACAAAGACAGGCTGTATTCAGCCCGCGTTGTTTTTACTTCTACAATGCCACCATAAGCAGTACCGTCTTTCATGATCAAGGCCAGTTGCAGGATGCACGGCTTATCGTTGAGTGATCGTCCGGTAAAGACCAGTTTCGTTTTCTGAAGTATGTCGGTTGAACGTCCCGCTACTTTTCTTCCGAAGAAATAGCGCATGGAGTAGTCTGCGATTTTTACACCGTTTCTATTTTCAGGATCAGGCGTAAAGAGTTTCTCAACATTCACCACTAACTCCGAGCCGCCATCTGCTGTTGGCAGTATTGCGGAACTCCGTTGCCATTGACGCGACAATTCATCGGCATCGGTGCGGGCACTAAACAATGAAACAGGAAATGATTTTCGCACTACCCGCACTTCGTAGGGATGCGTATCATAAAAATCCCAGTCACGTGGGCTGCCTTGAATATCCGATGGATAGGTTCGAGCATCATAATCGTCCTTAACAACGATAAAATACTTCAGCATTCCTTCCTTTACTATTCTATCCGGAATTGTTGCCGTGTAGGAGTACCCCTTCGCTCGTGTCATGCGCAGCACTTCCGAACGTCTGCCATCACCAAAGGCGTGTATTTCCACTACCGGCTCCCGGTTGGTTGATACTACCGTAGCTGCCACAGTAAAGGCTGCATCCGCTGAAACCTCTGCCAATGGTTTATGAATAACATACGTCTTCTTCACCGAAGTTGGCGGAGCACTAAATTCGTTCAGCACAATATTCTTCCACCGATCGGTTCTGTTGAGTTTAGTCGTGACACCATTCTTCACCAGCAAATACGTACCAGGAGAAACAGAAAGTGTCTTTGAATTCACTGTTGCTTGAAGCGTGTTGCCATCGTTGATGCCTGTAATCGAGAAGTTCTCACCCAGATCAGGAAGGTTGATGGTCATGGGCCACTCCTTCCAGTTTATTACCGCTACTTCTTTCTTCGGACTGGTGCGCTCAAACGGATCGATCACCCAGATGGCATCGGGCATAACTTCCAGTCGCCACACACCCGTCTCCAGCCGATCGAGAAAGTAGGCACCGGTTCCTTCATACTGTACCACTGGTGAATTTTCTGAACCTGCAACGTGCTCCAGCTTATCAACTGCCATCGGATTGGTAGTAGTCGAGTTGGTGTAATAAAACTCTTTCTCTGAATTGAACTCGGCAAGATCCTCTTCATAGCTCACCCGAAACTTATCGAACGATGCGTTGGCCGGATATCTTCCAAAACTTTTATACAGTGGAATGGTATGAAATACCCCGGAAGAAATTTTCAAGCTCAACGCTTTCTGCGGAGCATACGCCAGGTTCATGTAGTGTGTACCGTATTCCGTATTGACATTGGCCATAAAGGTAGGATCGTACGCAAAGTGCGTAGCCACCTGTATGCCGGCTTCGCGGAAACTGCGTGCCATAGCCGGATAAATGTATGACCGGCCTACATCGGCAGCGTCAAATTCATAAACAATCTTCGCTGCATTTTTAAACTTCGGATTATTCGCGAAAGGAATTGTGTAACGATCAACATTCGGCAGAATATTTCCCCCCAACTCATGACGCGACCCTAATCCTGTAGGATACCACTGAAACGTTCCACCTTGAATCGGAGCCTTGAAGTAAGCATCCACCAAATGAATACTGTGACTGATGTTGTAGAAGATTGGCTTCTTGCAGCCCGTGTTGCGCATGGACTTCACCATCCGGTTGATGAACGCTGTTACTTTTTCGGGCGCTTCGTTGTGGTGAGGTTCATTGCTGATTTCGAACGCGATGATGGCCGGATCATCCTTGTACGCTACACCCGTGTATTCATTAACATGATTTAAAAACTGGAACAGGTATTTCTCCTGCGCCTTGATCGCACCTTCATTGGTCAGGCAATCACCTTTACCATACTTTGCAGAGAAGCCTGGAGTTTTTTCGTCAGGTTCGGGCCAGCCATTGCCCCAATACGCAATCGGGGTGATGATGAATTTCATGCCGCGCGCTTTCATCTTTGACAGTGCATAGTCGAACAATCTCAGATGATCGTTTTGTAATACATTACCAAGGGTATCGCTAATCTCCGTATCCCACACATGCACACGATAGGCGTCAAATCCCAATCGCGCAAAGTGATAGATGTCGTTGTCAATAGCTTGTTCGAGCGAAATATTTAAGCGCTTTGCTGTTTTGTATGCGTGCGCAAACATGGCGGTGTAGTTCACCCCAAAACCATGCACTTCTTCTTTTGAACTGCTCCAGCGCATTATACCTTTTGCGTCAACATATACATCGTCTTTCTTTTGCGCTGTTGCCGGAATAATGCTTACATAGAAAAAAAGTAAACAGGTAATCAACACCTGTAGTCGGTGGTATTTTGTCATGGTTGTACTTTTTTGAGTTACGGACTTACGTGATGCGCGATCGCCACGCAAAGAATTCTTATTTGTAATCGGCTGTCATGAAGTCGAATGTTGGTGTGGCATTGCCCTCGAAATCAAAGTAGGTGCAATTCTCCCACGATGATCCGGTGCCCCATAGGTCTTTCATGGATGAACTTATCCACGCAGGCTCCCAGTAAATCACCCCTATACCGCCACCATCCACTACCTCTTGTGTAATCTTCTTTAGCACATTCAATTGACCCTGTGGTGTTTTTGGGAAGCCACTAAGGGCAGGTTCTGTTCCAAAACTGTTATTGTAACTATCATCGGCAGCCGTGGTCCACGGATAGGCCGTTTCCAGAATCATTACATCTTTTGCGTACTTGGTCTTAAAGCTTGAAATAGTGTTTGACAGTTGATCGAGTGTTACTGTAGTATGCCACAGCGGATAGTACGAAAACCCGATGATATCAAAATCAGTAACACCTCCGGAAGTAGTCATCTTACCAAACCACCAGTCTACATTTTTAGGATCGGCTACATGCAAAATGATTTTTGATTTGATGGCAGTAGTGGCCGTTACATCTTTCACGGCATCGATAGCACGATTGATCACCGCTCCCATGTTTGTCCACGAATCACCACAAACATAACATGATGGAAAATCCACCGGTGCATCTGTATACAGCATACCGCAGTTGGTTTCGTTTCCAAGCTGTACAAACTCAGGCAACAAATTCTTACCCGATAAATATTCCATCACCTTCTTTGTGTAGTTGTAAACAGAATCTTCCAGCACGGCCAACGATTTAATTTCCTGCCATGCTGCGGGAATCTTCTGATTACCCGGATCGGCCCACACATCGGAGTAATGAAAGTCGAGCAGTACCTTCATACCTTGTGCTTTTGAAAGTTGAATGGCTTTTTCCACATCGAGTATATCGTTGTAGAGCTGATCGCCTTCAGGCGAGTACACCGTCTTTGTCCACTGTGGGTTGTGCCACAATCTCAACCGCACGAGGTTGGTGCCGTTGTTTTTAAAAATCTGGTAGGGACTTTTTGCTGTACCCCCGTCTTTATACACACCGCCATGATCGAGTATCTGATTAACATACGAGAGATCAGCACCGAAATAAAATCCACTCATGTCGCGTGGTGGATCAACCGGTGGGTCAGGCTTCTTATTGTCATCATCACTTCCACAGGTTGCAAGGCCCAACACCGCAGACACCAAAAAAATAAACAAACTCTTCTGCTTCATCCGTATGGTTTTAATACCAACAAAGATAAAGAGCAAACGATTGAGAAAAAGGGATTTGATGTATCGGATTAAGGTACCGGCAACGATTTTTTACCCCTACCTTTACGTCCTAATCCGATAGCCATGGAAACCACAACGAATTATCGCAAATGGGTTGCCTTCAACAACAACATTACAGAACGCAGGTATATCGAAAATCTTGTTAACGCTATTGATCGCGTAAGTCATGAAGGTTCCATTCGGTGTAGCCAGGTGAATGATGATGGATTGATCAACTACGAGCTTCACGATAGTACGATGCCCGAACGTCTGCTGCTGACCGAAACGGAGCGGGCTGATCTTCTCGTCTACCTGAAACTGCACTACCTTCCTTCAGCACCTGAAGCTGATGAGTCTGGCGTTGAAAAAAAGAATACAACACTCCACAACGGATCAACTCAAAGCAGCCGTCAAAAAGAAAGCAGCCCTATTGAGCATCATCCTAATCCCTACTTCTTCAATAAAATTATCCGCAAGCATGTTGCAGGCTACGCAATAATCGGAATTGTGCTGTTGCAATTCTTTGTTATCCCCACCAATGTGTTTAACATTAAGTATCCCGATTATCTCCAGTTTGTGTGGGTGTTCTGCTTTGGATTACTTACGCATCTTGCCGTTCGCAATTACAAAAAGGAATATCTGGTCGGTGGAATTCGATATGGAACGGTGTGGTCCATTACCTTCTGGCTGTATACGTTTATCTTTTTTATTGGTGGTCTTGAAATCGGCATCATTGATTTTATAGATGGAAAAGGAATTGCCAGCGTATTTATTCTGGTGCCCATTATAGTGCTGGCCGCGTATGTAAGCGGTTGGATACTATCCTTCCCAATCTTTTTTATGAATGGGGGAAAACTGGTCACCAATCCGGATGAGATCAAGTATCGGGAACCGTAAGGGTCATCCCAGAAACATCTTGTTTTGCGCCAGGCATCCGCAGAGTTTTCTATACACCAACGCGATGTTCTCGGTTGACTGATCTTTTCCAATAGCATTCATAATCCGCGCGGCAAGCGAACCGTTTTGCAATACTACACCAATCTCTCTTTTCCATTTTTCCAATGCGCTGTTGCCCGCCTTTACCTGTTGATTAAAAATATGATTCCACAACTCGTTGACTTTTGCCTTGTCTGCTTTGAACCCAAAAACACCCAGATAGTCTGTGTTGGTAATGATGGCATCTTGCGCATGTTCAATGGCAACATCCAGCAACGGCACCAGTGCATCGGTCTTCCATTTGATTTGTGCCTCGTAGTCGATAAACTTTCCGCTCACCAGCGACTTGATGGTTTCAATCACCAAGGTTTGAATAGCCATATCCGCAGCCGGGCACTCCTGAATATCCATTACCCGAATTTCAATTGATCCCCGATCGAACCGGGGAATCGCACCGCGTGAATTCACCCAGATGGGATTCAGTATATTTTCCGGATCGAATGGCGCAATGTCGCTCTTTATTTTTTCGTAGATGGTATTGAGATAATTGCGCCTGGAGAACACGGCCTCTGGAATGACGCGCCCGGTTATCGAAGGTATGCGCGCTTGATTTGTTTTGTAGTACTTCAATCGTGTATCGTGCGCACCGGTAAGGTTGCCATCCAATATTGGTGAACTGGCACACAATGCCGGCAAGATTGGCAGCACCAACCGAATGGCTGCGTGAAGCCGGGCAAATTCTTCGTCATCATAAAACGGGAGGTTGAGGTGTGTGCTCTGAAGATTCGACCAACCATGCCCGCGACAATTAAAGATCTTGTTGTACACATCGTATACTTCATTGTTATCGTGCGGCCAAAGTTTTGTTTCCGTTAGCGGATTCATAAACGGATGGGCTGCTGTCGGCATAAGCATGGCATTCCATCCTGTAAGGATGGCGTTAATACGTTTTACATTCTCGGCAAACTCGTGCTCCAGCGCATTGAAATTACCTTCCGGCTTAGTCGACTTAAGTTCCACTACATGCAGCACCAACTCGTTCGACCACGTTACCATACCGTTTTCATAATCGCTGCCGTAGCTGCCAAGTTCATGCTTTAGCAGTTCATCGGTGATGGGCTTTACCTGAAGCGTGTTACGATCTACAATCATATACTCCAACTCAACCCCAAATCCCTGAAATAAATGTAAGCGTGATGGTTGCATAGTATTCATTGCGCGAAGGCTATTTGTCGGCTTTGATCTTATTCAAAAATACATCCATAATGGTGGTGTACAATTTATCCTTTAACACTTTGTCTTCCATGCCCGCATCAATATTCGGGTTATCGTTAATTTCAATGACGTAGAATTTTCCATCTACTTCCTTCATGTCTACTCCGTACAAACTTTTACCAATTAATGCGGTAGCTTTCAAGGCAGTTTTCAATAAGCCCGAAGGTGCCTGATCAACGGCAATACTTTCCACCTCACCATCCTGATTTTTCTTTTCCGAATTCCAGTTAACAATCTGCCAGTGTTCGGTTGCCATAAAATATTTACACACATATAACGGCTGACCGTCAATAATACCTACGCGCCAATCGAATGGTGTCGGTAAGTATTCCTGGGCAATCAACAACTCTGATTTCTCGAACATGGTTTTGCAAACCTGCTTGAACTGATCGGTATTATCAATCTTGAATACACCTTTGCTGAAGGCGCCATCCGGTTGCTTTAAAATAAACGGATATGCCAATTTATCCGGAAGACTCTTGTAGTTATCCCTGCTGATGACAAACGACTTTGGTGTGAGAATTTTATGGGCATTGAGCAATTCATAGAGGTAAACTTTATTGGTACACTTCAGGATAGAATCCGGATCATCGATTACCGCGAGTCCCAGCGATTTTGCTTTTTTTGCGAACTTGAATGTATGGTGATTCACAAAGGTAGTTTCGCGAATAAATAATGCATCGTACTGGATGAGTTCGCCAAAATCATTTTTCGTAATCACCTCAACATTAAAACCTGCCTGATCGCCAGCCTTTACAAATTTTTGAATGGCCCTTTCATCGGATGGCGGATACTCATCGTCAGGATTAACAAGTATGGCCAGATCATATTTCTTTTTATCGGGCCGAACATCGCGCTTTCGCTGCAGGTACTTCTCTACCGCTTTATGGAGTAACAACCTGTCTTCTTCGGGCACTTCACCCAAACTTAGCGGCTTGATGCTTTGAAGTACCCATTTGCTCTTCTTCGAAAAGGTAGCGCTGAGTGATGGTGCCTGAATGTATTGAAAAAGTTGCTGTGCCAGTTTGTTAAGCTGCTCGTGCTGGGTGATACCAAAGTAAATATCGAACTCTACCTTATCGCGGGTTTCAGTTTTAAAGGATTGCTGAATCAGATCATCAAAATCCTGCGAGTCTTCGCGAAGTATGGAAGGAAAACGAAAATCCTGCACAGTGGATATACCTGGAAGCACTTTGTGCTTTCGTGCTTCCGCCAGCAATGAAACATAGTAGCCGGTGCTTTGATACTGGTACGATTTACAAAGGTTGATAACTTTTAATCCTTTGGTTTGTTGAAAGGCTTCTCCTGAAATATACCGTGCAGGTGTAATAACCTCCACATCATCCAGGTTGAATTTCCAATGATCGGGGTTTTCAACAATAATCAGTTTGGGCATTTGGTTGAGGGTCTTTAAAAAATTACATCAAACTTCAAGGTATTATGGTGGCGGTGTATTCATTCATGGTGTTTGCTTTTCTTGGGTTCGATCACCAGCAGGTTAGCATCGTACGTAACAATGCCGAGCATAATACTATTGATCAGTCGTGAGAAGCTCACGCTGTATACTTGTCCTTTTCCCAACGGGTTGGGTTCCATCGGATCGGCAATGTAGGCCACATCCTTTTGTTCATCGTAGGCGGTAATGACTACAAAGTGTCCGGCAGGTTCGCCTTTAATACTATCGTAGATATCGAACTGCGGAATTTCGCGTGGTGTGCGATACAGGTAGGTGGCGCTTAATCCGGTAAGTATGGGTGTGGCTTGGTTGAGATACTTCTTAATCAGCGCTGCATCCAATTCGTTGTTTCGTACTTCACCACCGGCTTCCAGAAATTTGATGTATGCTCGCGATGCCACCTGAAGTTTTCTGCGTTTGTTTTTAAAATTCATCTGGCGCTTCAGGCTCTGAATCATTTTGCGCGAAGAATGTCCAAACCAGGTAGGATCAAAAACATTCAGGTTATACGTATAGATGTGCGCTTTGTAGCCGCGCTTGAGGGCGTGGTTGCCCAGCATCACCGCGAGTGTGCCTCCGGTCTTTAATTGCTTCACTTCCTTGATAACCTGCTTGAGGGAAATGGTATCGCCATAAAAATTATAGAGTGCCTGCAAACAAGTAGGGCCGCAGGTAACCTCATCGGGTTGTGCCTGAATGTCGAAACCAAGTTTTAATTCTTTACGCATACTTATTCGACAAGCTTCAGAAGTTTGGTAATAATCAGATCAAATACCTCCACCAGAATCAAGATGATGATAATGTATTCCAGAATACTGCTTTCGCGCTGATGAATAATTTCGCGAAATACAGAGAGGTTATCTTCGATGATGCGCAACGTATACTCAATCTCGCTATAGCGAACGCGCAAATCGAAATGCTTCATCAAGCCCTGATGCAGTTTATCCAGGTATTCGTTATCCCACACCAGCTCGGGCGCATCAAAGATGTAGATATTTTCAGCGATCTCATTTTGTGTATTCAACGCGCGTCCGATAAAACGCATCATGTTCTTGCGACTGATTTTCAACTTGCCGGTAAGCTCCAGTTGATTGGCAAATCCTTTTACTTCGGTGAGCAGGTTTTCAGAAACACCGTGGTAGTAATCAAGCGCCACGGATTGAGCCAGGTTAAACATGGCAATGCGAATTACTTTCTCATCCAGTCGGCCTACTACTACTTCATCAAATTCAAAACGAACATCATTCCCTTCGTCAAGCCGAAGTTCATGATCATCGCGCAGCCAGTTTGGTAACGCATTTTTCTGATACATGGCTACGGTCTTCACCGCGTATTTCATTTCATCTTCGGTGTACCCCGCGAACACAATAACACCATAGTTAAAATAGAACTGATACTTGCCCCCGCTAAAACCATAGTATAACTCAGAAGATGAATCCGCCAACGGCTTAATGTCCAGGAAGCTTTTGATTCCTTTTATATCCAACTGATTAGCAACAAGGAAAGCGGAGAGTTTTACCTTCTGCGACATAAAAGCGCCTTTTACTAAAGATATAAATTAAAATTCATGAACAGGCAATCTGGTATTTTAGATTTTTGAACAAATTGCGGCAACTTATTTAACCCATGAAAAAATTACTTACCCTACTCCTCGTTTCCATCGTATCGCTTTCCGCTTTTGGCTGGGGCGCAACCGGGCATCGTGCGGTTGCTAAAGTGGCCGAGAAGTACTTGTCGAAAAAAGCAACGAAAGAATTACAACGCGTTTTGGGCGGCCAATCGCTGCCGATGGCCTCCACCTGGATGGACGACATCTACTCAGACTCTACTTACGACTACGCCAGAGACTGGCATTGGGTAACCATACAAGATGGGGAGACCTACGAGCAAAGTGTGAAGAATCCAAACGGTGATGTGATCGCAACCTTAGAGCGAATCATAGCCGAACTGAAATCGAAAAAACTAAGTGCCAAAGAAGAAACGGAACGTATTAAAATGCTGATTCACCTGGTGGGCGATATACACCAGCCCCTGCATGTGGGCGGAGGAACAGATCGCGGTGGAAACAGTGTGAAGATAAGCTGGTTCCGCACCGACAGTAACCTTCATCGTGTTTGGGACTCCGATATGATTAACGACACACGCCTGAGTTACACCGAACTGGCCGAGTCATTGGATTTTCCGGCAGAAGCACAACGCCTGGCATGGTCAAAAGCATCCATCCGCGATATCGCCTACGAAAGCATGACCTACCGAAAACAAGTGTATGATATTGGCGATGCCAAACTGGGCTATGAATACTCGTACAAATACTTTCATATTGTGCGTGGCCAGTTGGTGAAAGCCGGAGTGCGGTTGGCTGCCATTCTCAATGAGATTTACGGAAAGTAGTCGGTAGTAAAGTATTGGGTTACTAAACTGGTTATCTATGGTACGGAATACGATTCTCGGTTTCCTGTTGATGGTTTTTCCATCAACAACTTTTGCCCAGCGCACGTATGCTGAAAAACTGGGTTTCCCGAAAGATGTCAAAGTATTGATTCTTCATGTAGATGATGCAGGCATGTCGTGGGACGCTAACGAAGGAGCCATGAATGCCCTTACCAAAGGCGTAGCGACATCTGTAAGCGTAATGATGCCCTGCCCCTGGGTGCCGGGCTTCGTACACTTTCTTAAAACACATCCCAATACCGATGCAGGATTGCACCTCACGCTTACCGCTGAGTGGAAAGAATACCGGTGGGGGCCGTTGACCGGAAAAGTAAACGCTCCTGGACTTACAGATAGTGAAGGAGCGCTTTGGCCGTCCGTTGCAGATGTTGTTCAACATGCTACCGCAGATGAAGTGGAGGCCGAGATCCGCGCTCAGCTTGATCGCGCACGCACCATGGGCTTTGAACCTACCCATCTCGATTCGCACATGGGTACACTGTTCGCCACTCCCGATTTTATGCAGCGCTACATCAAGGTGGGCATCGAAAATAAAATTCCGGTTATGATGCCCGGTGGTCACATCACAATGATCAGTAAACAACTCAATGCTCCTGCTGCACTCATCGACCAACTTCAACAGGTAGGACAACTCCTCTGGAATTCAGGCTTACCGGTGTTAGACGATTTACATAATGTAAGCTACGACTGGCAGTATCCTCAAGGCAATGATGTTTCTGACGCAACACTCCAAAAGTTTGCCACAAGCAACTATATTGAAACCATTGCTGCGCTGAAGCCCGGTCTTACTATGGTGATTATGCATTGCACGTCACCATCGTCAATGTTTGGTCATATCTCGGATTCCGGAAGAAAACGCAAAGGCGACATGCTGGCCATGATGGATCCAGCTTTAAAAAAATACCTTGAGAAAGAAGGAATCATTTTAACGACCTGGCGCGAGGTGATGAAACGAAGACAGGAAGTAAAGGAATAGCATCTGCCTGCTCAACAGGCCAGCGCTGCATACATCATGGTGCTGCCATACACCGATGGCCGTTCCGCTACCTTCGTCACGGAAGTAAATTCATAGCTACTCAAAAGTTTCTGCAGTGCTGTAAAGCCAATCGGATATGGCACCCATGCAGTTGCCCTGGCTGTGTCGTACTCAACAACAATCAACCGGGCTGTTGGCTTCATGACCGAGCGCAGGTTAGCCAGCAAGGCTGCTTTATCCTCCACGTAATGAAATGAGTTCGCCATCAGTATTCCATCTACAGCCGCAACCGGAATCGTGCTCCGCACAAAATCCAATTGCCATTGAACAATCGCTGCACCTGTTGAGGGCATTTCAACGAATGAATCCTTATCGATGGCATAAACCGTACTCTCGCGATTTAACAACCCGGCCAGTGCCCGTGTAAATACACCTGAACCCGAACCCAAGTCGAGCCATAGTTCGGAAGAAGATAACGATTGCACTCCGTGCTGAATCATCGCTGTAGCCTCGTGGTGTGTCATGGCTGGATAACAGCATTACACGAAAATAAATCCATTGTTGAAAAACATTTTTGACGGGTTACTGTAAATGGAATAGATTCGCGTTAGAAAATAAAAACAAGACCCATGTCGAAACAAAAAATCGCTGATAACAAGTTTTACAAAATTGAAGTATCAACAGAAAAGAACCGGGCGTACTTAAAGATCATTGGCTTCTGGCGAAACCCTGATGCGGTGCCAGACTACATCAAAGATTGGACAAAGGCAGTAGACCAATTAAAGAAAGGTTTCACCTTGCTGACCGATGCCTCTGAAATGAAAACACATCCCGCTGATGTACGTAAACTTCACGAGCAGGCACAAGCCATATTACTGAAAGGTGGTGTAAGCAAAGTAGCCGAAATTCTAAAAGACGATGTGGCCGAAATGCAACTTGATGCTGTCGCCAAGACCACGCAGTTTCCAAAAAGAAATTTTAAACTGGCTGAAGCTGGCGAGAAGTGGCTCGATGAATAACCCGTAAGGCGTTTACTAAAATAAACCTGCTCATGACTACCGAAATCTTTCTGCGTTACATTCACTTCATCAGCATCTTTGCCATTGTCGGTTCGCTGGTGTCAGAACATCTGCTATTGAAAAAATCGTTAACGCGTGCAGAAGTCAGGCGCATTTCGATCATTGATGCTGTTTATGGAGTTGCTGCCTTGATGCTTCTCGTAGCCGGGCTCACCTTGTGGTTAGGAAGTTTTGGCAAGCCGGCAACGTATTATACCCACAACTGGGTTTTCCACACCAAGCTTACCTGCTTTGCCGCTATCGGAATACTATCGATCTATCCCACTGTGTTCTTTATTAAAAACAGAAAAGGCGATCCAGCCGAAGTCATTGCCGTTCCTAAAAGCATATTCTGGATGCTGCGAATGGAGTTATTGCTACTGTTTATCATTCCGCTGCTGGCCGGTTTGATGGCGCATGGAATAGGCTATTTTGAATAACCAAAAACACAATTACTACAAAAGAACCTTAAGGTGTAATCATGATCATACCGGATCATGATTACACCTTGTTGATTAATAGTAATGATATACTGTTGTTTGCGTGTTGCCTGTAGACGAGGCCGTGCGTTTTACAGGTAAGCCCTCCTCGTTCATTTCGTAAGTAAGCCAGTACGTGGCATCCGTCTCCAACGTTTCTTCACGATAGCGGCCCGCCAGATTTTTCTGTGATTTCACCCCCGGAACTATTTCAACCATGGAAACTGGCGCAAGGGCTGGCAAGTACTGATCGTATGTACGCGTGCGGATCAATACCGGTTCTTCCTGGCCCGCCACGTCCTGATACAATAAGGATTTGTAAACATTGCCATCAACAAAGTAAAGGTATACCGAAAACATTCCGCGCTTGAACGACCCATCTTGTTGACGATGATACGGATCTACTCCGGCAAGATTTTCGGCTTCGTCATACGCATAGTTAGAATAATCCTTTAGCACACCATCCTGGTATAACTCGGCACGCTCAATCCTACCGTTGCTCCACAGGTAGTGAATATCGCGGCCGGGTGACTTGTTTATTTTAACAAGCCTGTCCTCGTCATCATAAAAGTACGTGTCAGTGCCGGTGCGGGTAAAGCCGGTATAGGTCTCCCAATTGATTTTTGAAATTCTTCCTTTTGCATCGTATTCATAAAATCTTTTCTCAGAATCAACGCCACCGTTGTTTTCGTAACCTCTCAGTTTACCAACCAGCTCATCATCCTTGATTGTAAGGTTCTGCAATAGTTGTGTTCCTTTTACTATTGATCCCGCTGTGGAAATAATAGCGAAAGAAACTTCAGTATGACCATTTACTTCTGAATTGTTAAGCGTAGCTAGTGTAAAACTCAATGAAGCAGTACCGACCGGTGCCAGTAATATGATTTTTCCATTTTCTACCGCTGGGTTAGTAACAAATGAATTTGTATTGAGGGAGGTTACAGAAACGGTAACTTTACTATCCGTTGCCACCGCCTCAGACAATTGAATGGTGTAGGTTGTACTCGTTGTGCTATTCTCCAATACAGCTTCAATTTGCGCTGTAAAATTCGCGGTACTGTAAACCGGTGCTTCGTCATCATCATGCACGGTAAGTTGAAACTCATGGCGCTCGCCCACCGTAAAAAATGATGAAGGTTTAATCTGGATTTTTGCCACCACATCGCCATCCACCACTTCGTTATTTACGGCTTTAATGCTGAATTGTAGCTGACTTGCTCCTTTTACTACCGGTAGCACTACCTGCCCGCTGGTATGCGCAGGTGTTGTCTGAACTCTTGCTTGGGTAGTGTTGTCGATTTGCAGGGTTACAGTTCCCGTTGCAGTAGCTGCTTTATTCAAGGTAAGCGTAACCGTTATTTCAGTATCATCATCTTCATTTGCTACTTGATTGCTCTCATCAAACTGAATGGAGATACCTTCGTTTGAGGTTGGGGTGGACTCATCCTCACAACCAAAAAGAATACTTGTGGCCAGGAGGGCCAACAAAAAATGTTTTTTCATTGTCATTAAATAAAGTAAGGGTTCTAAATAATTTTTTGGCTCTATGAACGCGATGCTACTGGCTTGGTTTTGCCACTCATGGAAAAGTAGCCTTGATGCATCTATGTATAGTGAGGTTTAGCTTCGGCTTTGCCAACCAAGACTAAAGCCCATATGGCCAGGGCACCAGAAGCGATTTCTGTAAGCAGCCAGGTAACAACAAATTCATTGGGCTTACCATCTACTAAAATTCCAGAAAGCCTGCCGATCACAAAGCCGGTAACATACAAGATCACTAACACGAGTGGCGTTTGCGGGCTTCCGAAAATACCGTACAAGCAAAACACACCAAACGCCAGGTGCATGCCCCCGTACACGGCCCGCATGGAACTGAGGGCGCTTGCATTGTCGAGCACAATACCTACCTGGGCTAACACAGCCTGCGGGTCGATCAGTGCTTCAATACCGGTTTTACAAAAGGCAAGCCCCAGTAGTCCCAGTAAGATTTTTGGAAATAAGGTTTTCATGGTTAAATGTTTTTAAGCTCTTTCACGATTTTCATTTGAGGTTCGGAAATGATACTTTGCGACAATAATCGGACATTTCACGACACGCCATGTTTGCTCACATGCCCATCATTCAGGGAATTCTTTACGGTGCCACACAGCATGGCGCCCGGCTGTCAGAATTGTGTAGCGCCATCGGAATCTCTCCCGATCAACTGGGAGATTCTGAAGTAAAAGTTCCGTTTGAGCAGGCTTGCCAAACGTGGGAGCAATCTGTTAGGATAACCAAGAATAACTTGCTGGGTCTTCACTTAGGCGAGATAAGCACAGTATCGGTAATGGGTATTGTTGGCAACCTGATGCAAAGCAGTCCGGATTTACTTTCAGCCTTTGAAAATCTTATACAGTTTGTATCAACCGCAACGGATATGATCGTGTTCGGAATAAAACGAAATGGTCATGAAATATCGTTAACCTACAAACCAGTAACGCTCTACCAAAAAACCTCTCCGGTTGCTGCCCGACATTCCATTGAACAATCCATGGCCGGCACCCTTAATGTATTTGGTCATTTAGCCGGAAAGAAAATAAAACCGTTATGCACAACCTTTAAACACAAGCGCGCTGGCGATCTCTCCGAATATCAGCGTGTGTTTGGCAATGTGGCATTCAATACTAATGGAAATCACCTTGTCTTCAAGAAAGAAGACTTGCTTACACCGGTGGTGAGCCAGGACAAGACCCTGTTCGCCATTTTTGAAAAAATGTTACAAGAAAAAAAGTCAACTAAAAATCTAACCCTTCCGGCACAAATCAAACAATTGGTGCGTACCGATTTCCAGGGACAGATTCCATCGCTTGAAGTTATCGCTTCGCGTATGAATATGACTCCACGCACCCTTCAACGCAGGCTGACTGATGAAGGTACTACCTTCCGCGAACTTGTAGCTTCGATTCAGAAAGACCTGGCTTCGGAGTTGTTCAACCTAAAAGGAAGAATATCACAAGTATCCGGGCTGATGGGCTACTCCGATCCAAGCGCTTTTCGCAGAGCGTACAAGAAATGGAATGGCCAAAAGTAATTTCCACTACTACTCTACTACTCCGACCGAAGGCTCTTCACCGGATTGGCTAATGCTGCTTTAACGGACTGATAACTTACAGTCAGCAACGTGATCAGCAACGCGCCCACACCTGCTGACGCAAATATCCACCACACCATCGTACTGCGATACTCATACTTCAGCAGCCAGTTGCTCATAAAGTACCAGGCCAGCGGCATGGCCACCAGCAACGCGATAACGACCAGCTTCACAAAATCCTTTGATAGCATACCCCACAGGTTCACAACACTGGCTCCCATTACTTTGCGCACACCAATTTCTTTGGTACGTTGCTCGGCCACGAAGCTGGCCAATCCAGAAATACCCAGGCAACTGATAAACACTGCCAGTATTGCAAAGAAACTGGCAAGCTTGCCCACGCGTTCTTCATCGCTGAACTTGTTTGCATATTCAACATCTACAAACTCGTGGCTGAAGGGTGAGGCCGGACTGTACTTTTCAAATACAGTTTTAATTTTTTCGATGGATTCATGAACGCCCATGGCAGGATTGAGTTTGGCGATAACAAGGTTTACATTGTCATAGCGATCGATGTGCCACAGGGAAGGACGTACAGGTTCGTAAGGCGACTCGATGATCATGTCCTTGATTACCCCAATGATGGTATAGGGACTACCGTTCCAGGTGAGTGTTTCGCCAACTGCATTTTTGAATCCCAGAAATTTCTCGGCCGACTCGTTGATCACAAAGGCGCTGGAGTCGCTGGCGAATTCGCGCGAAAAATCGCGACCATCTTTAAATTGCCAGCCCACGGTTTTACCAAATTCATGGCTTACCCCATTGTTTGGAAAGTCCACCGCCAACGATGGATCTTTACCCTGCCATGTAAAGCCGCCATTACTATTCCACACTTGCGTAGTAGGGCTACCGGCCTCTGTCATCTCTACGATGGCACGCTGGCCGATCAATTCATTGCGTACTGTTTCGAAATGTTCATGAATATCGTTTGTCTGCAAGTAAACATTAATCAGTCCACTGCGCTCGTAACCAATAGGCCGGTCTTTGGCAAACTGTATCTGACGAAACACTACAATAGTGCCGATGATGAGTACAACCGAAACCGTAAACTGCAACACCACCAGTACTTGCCGGGGAAGCGAAGCAAACCTGCCCACACGAAATGTTCCTTTCAATACCTTCACCGGCTGAAACGATGATAAGTAAAGCGCTGGGTAACTTCCGGCTACAAGACCTGTGATGAGGCTGAACGAAACACCCGCAAGCCAGAACACAGGACTGTACCACAATAATACAAGCTGCTTGCCTGCCACTTCGTTAAAAAATGGCAACGCCAGGTATACCAGCCCGATAGCCACAACAAACGCCAATAGGGCCACCACAATCGACTCGGAGAAAAATTGACCGATAAGTTGTGCGCGCATCGATCCAACCGATTTACGAATACCTACTTCCTTCGCGCGCTTTTCCGAACGCGCTGTGCTCAGGTTCATAAAATTGATACACGCCAGCAACAGCACAAAAACACCAATGATGCCGAACATCCACACAAACTCGATGCGGCCGCCAACATTCTTACCTTCTTTGAAATCAGAATACAAGTGCCACTTGCTCATGGGGTGCAGAAACACTTCAGGTTTGTATTTCCGTTCATCATCAGAGCCCAGCTTGTTATACTTCACGTTTATGATTTTTGCCGAAACCTGATCGAAGTCGGCATGTTCAGTAAGTTGTGCCCAGGTTTGTGTAAAGTTGCTGCCCCACGGATCGTCCATGGTTTTAATCCACTCGTTTTCCAACAGGTAGAGCGACCACGGCATGATAAAGCTCATCTCGCGAAAGCGCGAACTGTGCGGCATGTCTTCATACACGCCCGTTACCTTCACATCATTTTTATCGTTCACACGCACCGTCTGGCCCATTGGGTCGGCATCGCCAAAGTAAGCTTTGGCTACTGATTCGGATAGCAGTATAGAGTATGGGTCTTTCAGTGCGAGTTCAGCATCACCTTTCAGCAGATTAATCGAAAGCATATCAATTACAGGAGGCTCCCAGTACATGCCGGCTTTGCTAAACTTCTTATCACCCACAGTAAGAATGCGTCCAAAATTCCAACTCGACTGGATAACATATTTAAAATCGCTGCCGTATGTATTCCGAATTTCCTCGGCCATTACGTACGGATTAGACATCTGCGACTGGCGTACACCATTATATAAGTTATGCTGCCACACTTGCGCCACGCGGTCGTAATTCTTGTGGTAGCTATTGAATGTAAGCTCATCCCAAATCCACAACCCAATAAGCAGCGTTACGGCCATGCCAGTAGCCAGGCCTGCAATGTTGATAAAGGTATAACCCTTGTTTTTGGAGAGGTTACGCAGGGCAATCTTGAAATAGTTACGGAGCATACTCAGGCTTCTTTTGTTTAGTGTAGAGACTAAGCAAATACCCCCAAAAGTTGAAAAGGTTGCAGCAAAGTCAACGTTTTTTTTTCGAGATAGATAAGGATCAATTCAAGAGATAAGGAGAATTTTCCGATTTGTGTTCGATCGGAACATCACCCACGCGAGAATGCTAAAAGAAATTTTTGGGGGCACTGTTGCATTTCCGAACAGACGCTTACATTGCACAATGGGTTTTACAGTTGTAGGTAATTGTATCGGAAGAGTCCTGACGATCGGCTTCTTGTTGGTTTCCATTTCATTGGCAGGTCAATCCTGGCAACTTAAGGATGAAGAAGAAGGAATAAAGGTGTACACACGCACGGTGGAAAACTCAGACATAAAAGCCATTAAGGTAGAGTGTACGATTGAAGCCACACTTTCGCAATTGACAGCCGTGTTGCTTGATATTCCAGCCAGCGATGAGTGGATTTATGCAACCAAATTCTGTCGGGTGCAAAAAACCATCTCGCCACAGGAACTAATCTATCATTCTGAAATTGATGTACCCTGGCCAGCCAGCAACCGCGATTTTATCGTGCGTGTGAAACTTGCGCAAGACAGTATCACCAAAAAGCTTACGGTGAACGGAGAAAATCTACCCAGTTACTTAAAGGAGCAAGAAGATGTAGTACGCATAATGCACACCGAGAGCAACTGGACGGTAACACCAAGAAACAGATACCTTGATATTGTCTTTACGCTGCATGTACATCCGGGGGGATCAATTCCGGCATGGCTTATTAACCTCTTTGCCACCCGCGGTCCGCTGGAGACCTTTCGTAATTTGAGAAGCCAGGTAAACAAACCAGCCTATAAAGGAGCGAACTTTTTGTTTCTGGTGGATTAGTTCTCCGGAAGCCTGTACCGAGCCCGACCCAACAGGGAAATAAAAAATCCACCTTTTTAACGATGGCTTTAGGTTTTTAGCATATCTAAGCGAATCCAGAATTTTTTGGACGTAATTATTCCATTGTATTTCAGCGGCATTTACCGAAAGCTTGTCACATTATTTTCCTATCAGGTTTTTTCTTCCGAAACTTCTCTGTTTTTATTGAACCAAATTACTAAAAATAGTTGCAATGCAATTCTTGGTTGCCAGGATACGTCCAGGCAAATACTTGACATACACCACCATTTTCACAACCTATCTGATATAGGATATGTTTTCCTCATCGTTGCAGGGTTACAGACATCAATCCGATCACTACATCATTTGACAGTGTCCTGACCGTTAGTTGTTTTAAGACTTTATCAGGATCAAGCCTAATGTCTTGCAATACACCTGCGCCACCTGCAATCTCCCGTCCATAAACGCCTTTGATGTTCAGTGCTTTTCCGAGATCATTGCTGACGATACCTGAGGCGAAATGGAGGCGATACTGGCGCGGTGCATCAAGTTTGAATGCATAGCTATCGATAAAGTAATCCTGTTCAATCGGTGCCCAAGTCTCCGGGTTACGTAATTCTAACTGTTCAAAGCTGCCATCGGAATACTCCACATTTACATAGCCGTTTGAAATACGACTTTGCATCTGATTGGTGCTCCCAGCCATGAGTAAATAAACGTGACTAGCTTTTCCCGACAGCGGAACCGTTACACTATCAGGGTAATTGGACCATAGTGAGGTAAAAGCAATATTTTTACCCGCTGCAGGCGTACGGAAAGGAACACCGAGACTTGTGGTAAAGATTTGATCGCGAACTTTAGAACGGAAAACTTCATCATTTATGTCAGCTGTAGTTAAGGGATGACACCACTCTCCGATCCCTTGAATGGGAATTTGCAATGTAGTGTAAGGTGAACGTGGTGAAAGATATTTATTCTTGAATATATCAGTCACAGATGCATTGAAGAATGACTCTATATTTACGGTTTCACACTTATCCACTTGCACGTTTGCATAGATTGTTGGGAATGGTGCTGGAACTTTACTCCGATAATGTACAGCAGACCACCAACTCATCTGACCTTGCTTCACTTCTTCAAATTTTGTGCGGTTACCGGTAGCAGGTGATATTGTGATAGGCTTGCCACTCCAGATAATAGTTATTTCATTTGCCATACCCTGCGGCATCTCAACTGACGAAATGAATATCGAAATGTATGGAGCGCCTACGATCGCGTCAGTCATTTTCCATTCTACCGCTTTTCCATTCACTTTCACATTACTGATCTTATCCTGGCGAGCTGCTATCTGCAATTCAACGTTGAGCGGTTTAGAAAAACGAGAGGTAATGGTATAGATGTCTTTGCCAGCCTGCTTCTTATACCGGAAATCAATATCCGGTGTATGCAAGGCAGCCTGTGGCCAGCTCGCAGGAAATCCAGGACGGATAAGCAGTCTACCATTCATCACATCGGGTGTAATCCCGTAGAGGCCCTGGATAAAAAGCCGCGAAGCAATACCGATGGCATCTCCGAAATCACGGTAACATTCTCCGCGGGCTGCATCGTAGAAAGAAATTTGACCAAGATTACCGGGACTATCACCAATATACATCCCATCAAGGATCGAACTTTTTAAAACCAGGAATCCCTCCTCCTTCCGTCCTGCAAGGAAATACGCAAGGGCTGTGTGCCACACTTCTTCAAACGCAACATTATTGGTGCTCCATACATACGGCATCCAATTGCTGGAAGAAATGGTTTGATAACCCTCATCCTTCAGTCCTTTTGCACGAACCGGTATATGGTATTGCAAGGTCCTTTCTACACCACGCTTATCGTCATTGTAGGAAGTGTATGCATAAGAATCTCCCTTTTGTTTCGCCATCATAATCTGTGCAAGGGTTTGCTCGCTGGCTATCAACATGCCCCAAAAAAAAGCTCCATACATCGTCTTTTTAGTCGCGAGTGTATCTATTAATTTAATTGCTCTTTCCAGCATAGTTCATCCGTTATAAAAATCATTAATTGAAAAACTTTCAATCTTTTCAAGAATTAAAATTATCGAAAAAATAAGTTGTAATTAACTATCGGGATTATCCCAGCTAAACCTGTAAAGTATTTTGCAAGCCTTCCCCCTAAAGCAGGAACTTCTTCTGCGAAAGGTTTTTTCGATCTGAATTTCAATTTCAAGACCATGCATCGGCAGACGATTCAAAATCAACTATAGTATCACACCGGCAATAGATGTTAAAGATTTAACGCTGACAAGTACCAGGTCCATCATAAATGACCAATCAAAACATAACAATGTTTCAATAAAGGTCCCCACCTTTTGCAGACATCGAGACTGGGTTCGGTTAATAGCAAACAACGAGCGTCAATATTCAGAGTGAGGGTGAGTGTGAAAGCGAAGAAAAAAAAACAGAGGAGTCTGTTCCCTTTCGTTCCCACACTCACGCTGTTTTTTTTGTAGTCCCGAGAGGAATCGAACCTCCATCAAAAGTTTAGGAAACTCCTATTCTATCCATTGAACTACGGGACCAGTTATTGCGAGAACTATGAACCATGTTTCTTCTCTGCCATCCCTCATGATACCACGAAGAGATATGGGTAATTCCACAAGGCTGCAAAGATAAAAATTTATGGCGCTTATCAAGTTGCCTCGGTGGGCCAGGGTGAAAATTCATAACCATCCTTCAGGTAGTTCGGAAAAATCTCGATGTGTCTTCCCTTTACCTTTTCAAAAATCATCTGCTTGAGGGCTGTAATATTTTCATTTGCCGTAGCCGAAACAAAAATCACCTGATCGAACCCATGCTCGCGGTAGTAGCCTTTCATTTCTTCCAGATTAGCTTCCGGATGATTCTTCCGATAAAGATCAATTTTATTTAACACAAGAATGGAGGGAACATTAGCCGCACCAATTTCTTCCAGTGTTTTGGTTACTACTTCAATCTGGTTGTTGTGAAACGGATGCGCCAGGTCCACCACGTGCAATAGCAAGTCGGCTTCGCGCACTTCATCCAGGGTTGATTTGAATGATTCAATAAGATGGTGTGGCAGCTTGCGAATAAATCCAACGGTATCCGACAACAAAAATGGAATGTTGCCAAAGACCACTTTCCGCACGGTTGAATCTACGGTGGCAAATAGTTTATTTTCTGCCAATACACCCGATCCGGAAAGTAAATTCATCAATGTTGATTTACCCACATTGGTATACCCCACCAAGGCCACCCGCACAACACTGCCTCGCGATTTACGCTGTGTATGGCGTTGCTTCTCAATTTTCTCCAATTGATCTTTCAGCAACGAAATACGGTACTTTATATTCCTGCGGTCGGTTTCAATTTCTTTTTCGCCCGCACCACCGCGTGTACCGGTACCACCGCGTTGGCGTTCCAGGTGAGTCCACAGCCGCGTAAGGCGCGGCAGCAGATATTGGTTCATGGCCAATTCCACTTGTGTTTTGGCTTGCGCGGTCTGCGCACGCCAAACAAAGATGTCGAGGATCAAAAGACTTCGATCGTAAATCTTTACTTTCAAGTCTTCCTGCTCTTTCGGGTTCAGTTCACGCTCAAGATTTCGGAGCTGCGATGGGGTAAGGTCTTCATCGAAGATTACATTACTCACTTTGTTTGCCTGAACAAACTCCTTCAACTCGGCAAGTTTTCCTTTACCAATAAATGTGCGTGGATCAGGATGTGCTAAATTCTGGACAAAACGCTGAATGGTTTTGATACCCGATGTCTCGGCCAAAAAAGCCAATTCATCCAGGTGCTCATCAGTCTCCTCCTGCCCGCGTAGGCTACCCAACGCCACTAAAACTGCTGTATTTTCTTTCTGTTCGCGCATACATTATTAACGGAGGCCAAACTAACGTGAAAATTCCAGTCCATGTTGCGCAGGCCGGTTACTTTTTTTTACATTTGAAGAATTTAATCTGAATTTTCGTCAAGAATATCTGATTTTTCAGCCATTTAACAGGAAGAAGGATCGTGAATGTTCTCATAAAAAAGCCCACATGAGAATTGCTATTGTCCTGAATACCTCCTGGAACATCTATAATTTCAGGATGAATTTCGTCAAAACACTGCTAAGCCAGGGTTATGAAGTTCACACCATTGCGCCCGGAGACGAATACACAAAACACCTGGTAGAAATTGGATGCATTCACCACAAAGTGCGGATGGACAGCCGCGGTGCAAACCTGCTTAAAGATTCAGCGCTTATTCTGGAATTGTTCATGATCTACCGGAAGGTACGGCCCGATTTGATTCTTCATTACACCATAAAACCCAATGTTTATGGAACACTGGCGGCCACGCTGCTTGGAATACCTGTGGTAAATAATGTATGCGGATTGGGGACGGTGTTTCTTAAGGATAATCTGGTATCGGCAGTAGCCATCTTTTTATATAAGGTCAGTTTTCGCTTTGCCAAAAAAGTCTACTTCCAAAATCCGGATGACCTGAAATTGTTTATCGACAAAAAGCTGGTGCCTGAAAGCGTAGTAGATTTAGTACCCGGCTCTGGAATTGATTTATCGAAATTTCAACCAACCGGATTTAAACGAAATGAGAAGTTCACCTTCCTGCTGATCTCCCGGCTCATTACCGACAAGGGAATTCTGGAATATATTGAAGCCGTTAAAAAACTAAGATCGACTGGAGTGGATGCCCGCTTTCAGATTTTAGGAGCGATGGATCCGGAACATAAACGAGGTATTAAAGTAGAAATTATCCAGGAATGGATTAACTCCGGAACGATTGAATACCTGGGAACCACCGATGATGTTCGGCATTTCATCAACCATGCCGACTGTGTAGTACTGCCGTCTTATCGCGAAGGGACACCACGCACCTTATTGGAAGCAGCCAGTTCTTCAAAACCCATTATCGCCACGGATGTACCGGGATGCAATCATGTGGTTGAAAACAATTTTAACGGATTACTTTGCAAGCTGAAAGATGTAAACGACCTGGCTGAAAAAATGAAAATGATGGCCAATTTTGAAAATGAAACGTTAAGACAGTTTGGAGAAAATGGCAGAGCAAAAGTGGAATTGGAATACAACGAAGCTGTTGTCATCAATAAGTACCTCAAGACTATCCAAGAATTTAAAACAGCGCTATAACTAACCCGTTGCTAACATGGAAGTAAGAGAAACGGGCCTGGAGGGTTTACTGGAAGTTATTCCTGAAGTTTACTTCGACAACCGCGGCTGGTTTTATGAGTTTTATCGCGAAAAAGCTTTCGCACATCATGGCATTCATTATCGGTTCGTACAAGAAAATCAATCCTTCTCAAAAAAGGGTGTAGTTCGCGGACTTCACATGCAGGGCAAGCCATTTGAACAAGCTAAGTTGGTTTCGGTAACGGTGGGAAAGGTACTGGATGTTGTGGTTGATCTCCGAGCCGGCTCTAAAACATTTGGTGAAGTTCACGCGTGTGTGCTTGATGCCGAACGACACAACATGTTACTGGTGCCCGAAGGCTTCGCCCATGGATTTGCCGCATTGGAAGACACCATCTTCTTTTATCAATGCAGCACCGAGTATCACCGCGAATCGGAGATCGGACTATTATGGAACGATCCACAACTTCAGATAGACTGGCAAGTTGAAAATCCAGTCATTTCAACCAAAGATCAACAACTCCCAACGCTAGAGGAGTTATTAAGAAAATCAGTAATTTCACGTTATTGACCTGATTTTAAATCACTGTACGTTGAAAAGACTATCCTTCTTGTTTTCTGCTCCATTCTTATTGACGGGGCTTCTGCTCACATCTTGCGCTTCCTACAAGCAAAACATCATGTTTAAAGTGCCCGAAGGACAAACCCTTGCCACCGAAGTTGAAAAAGCAGAGAAAGACTATACCATAGCACCCAACGATCTGCTGGAACTCGAAGTGTACACCAATCAAGGCGAGCGATTAATCGATCCGGAAGTTTACCTCAAAACTGATCGGCCCGATCCTGAATCTTCGGACACTGACTTGCCTCAATACCGGGTCGATAACCAGGGAATTGCCAAACTGCCGGTAGTGGGCGAAATCAACATTAAAGGATTAACCATACGCCAGGCCGAATCACTACTTCAAAAGCAATACGAAAAATATTATAAAGAACCTTTTGTAGTACTCCGCTTTGCCAACAAGCGCGTGGTGGTACTGGGAGGTCCGGGCGGACAGGTAATTCCATTAACGAACGAAAACACTACCCTTACGGAAGTTATTGCCTTGGCAAAAGGCGTTGATAACTTTTCCAAAGCACACAATATCCGTGTGCTGCGCAACGACCAGGTCTTTCTGATCGATTTTAGTACCATTGATGGTTTTAAAAAAGGCAACATGATTATTGAACCAAACGATGTAGTTTATATTGAACCGATACGAAGACCTTTTAGTGAAGGTCTACGCGACTACGCTCCAGCCTTCACCATCCTCACCAGCCTGGCCACACTTATCATTGTCATCGTAACGCTATAACTGTGGCAGAATTACCAACACCAAATACAAACCAAACCCCCTTCGAGGGCATAGACCTGAACAAACTGCGCGTTATCATCTGGAAAAATATTTTCTGGATCATTGCGATTTTATTGGTTACTAATGCCATTGCGATTCTGATCATCCGCTACACCAAAGACCTGTACGAATCAAGTTCTGAAATAAAACTTGACATCAAGAACGATGCATCCGAGCTGGGTTTTAAAACATTCGCACCTGATGAACCTCAGAATGCCGACATCATTTCAGGTGAAATCGAAATCATTCGTTCAAAACTTTTTCTGAACAAAGTACTCGACTCGCTGAACCTGGATGTCAGCTACTTTAGCAAAGGTGAAGTACTCAATCACGAACTTTTCACCAATACCCCTTTTTTCATTTCGTTCAACATTACTAATCCAAAATTCTTCAATTCACCATTCTATCTGGAAGAAGAGAAAGGTAGCACGTATGTGCTGCGTTGGAATGAAAGTTCTACAACATTACGCGGCCGGTTTAATGAACCTGTATCCGTAGAAGGCCTTACCCTAACGCTGCGAAAGAATCCTGACTTTATACAAGATCAGGAAATTGATTTTTTCTTTGTCATCAATAGTCGTGATGCGTTACTCGCCAACCTCACCGCCAACCTTACCGCAGAGCCGATTAACTTCTATGCCAAAACCATTCGTATTGCATTTAAAGATAATAACCCAAACAAGGCCAATGCCATCATTCATGCCATCGACAATATTTATTTGACGTATTCCTACGAACAGAAAAGCCTGGCGAACAAACAGAAGATTGATTGGCTTAATAACGAGCTCCACCAAATCGAAATGAAGATGGAAGGCTACGAAGACTATTTCAAAAAATTCACCCTCGAAAATAAAACCAACAACCTGGATGAAGATTTAAAAAAGACCGTGGCATCGCTTAACCGTGTTGACTCGCAGCGTTACGAACTGAACAGGCGAATCACCGAGGTCAATAAACTCATGGATGGACTACAAAACAAAGAGATCATCCTTACTCCGGCAATGCGGCAAGTGATGCCAATCTACCTGACGAATGACATCGACCAGATGCAGGTGCTTTTTGTAGAGATGGAAAAAATGAAACTATCGTACAACGAGATCACCTTTACGTACAAACAACGCCAGCAGGAAATTGACACCTATGTACGAAAAGTATCCCACCAGCTAACAGCCCTGAAATCTGACTGGCTAAAAAGACTTCAGGATGTAAACAATCATAAACGGCAACTCGAACAAGAGTTTATCAACATGCCGGATAAGAGTACACAATATTCCAAAAATCAGCGCTTCTATAAATTATACGAAGAGTTCTACCTGTCGCTAATGCAATCAAAATCCGGATTTGAAATTGCGCAGGCCGGTACCATTCCCGATTTCAAAATACTTTCTCCGGCTACGCTTCCAACCAAACCCATATCACCCAACCGGCTCATCATTGCCGGCATCGGCCTGGTGTCCGGATTTGTTATTGTCGTTTTCTTTATCGGCATACTCTACATTGTAAACGACAAGATTACCAACCTGCATGAACTGGAAAGAATCAGTGGCATCCCTGTGCTGGGTGTTGTTCCATCGTCACGCTATTCGAAATCCGAAAGCTTGCATGTGTTAACGCATCCGAAATCAATTGTAAGCGAATCCATCCGTACGCTGCGCACCAATCTTGAATTTTTTCGGTCGGATTCTCACCAGAAGGTAATTGCCATTTCCTCCACGATCTCCGGAGAAGGAAAATCATTCGTTGCGCTCAACCTCGGAGCCGCCCTAGCGCTTTCGCATAAAAGGGTATTGCTTGTTGATCTTGACATGCGCAAAGTAAAGCGTGATCTGCCGATCGAGATTGCCGATACTTCCAAAGGCATCAGTACGGTATTGATAAACAAGAATTCGTTGAAGGATTGTATCATCAAAACGAAACTGGAATTTCTGGATTACCTGCCGTCAGGCCCGACACCACCCAATCCTTCTGAACTGCTGCTGAATGGTGTCTTCTCGAGCGTACTGGAAGAAATGAAAAAAGAGTATGATTACATTGTACTCGATACACCGCCCGTTGGTTTAATTACCGATGGTATTCAGGCGATGAAGAAAGCCGATATCTCGATCTATATTTTCAGAGCGAATTACTCGCGAAGAGATTTTCTGCTGAATATGCACCGCATTGTAACGATCAACAAAGTAAACAACATTACTTCGTTGCTTAACGCCATGCCATCCACCGGAGATCGTGCCTACGGCTATGGCTATGGTTACTATGAACAACCTGGAAACAAAGGGCTCAGTAAGATCAGATCTTTCTTCAAACTATAAGTGTTTAACTGGTTCAAGAAAAAATCGATTCCTGGTGAACATTCGCTTTTCACCGATGTTCACTCGCACCTGCTACCCGGGTTAGACGATGGTGTGCAGTCGTTTGAGCAAGCCGAAGAAATTATTCGATACTTTCAACACCTTGGATACAAAAAAATAATCACGACACCGCATGTCATGAGCGATGCCTATCGCAACACCCGTGCAGGCATCCTTGCTAAACTGGCCGAGCTGCGGCAGCACCTCGCATCGCAGCACGTTATCATTGAACTGCAGGCAGCCGCAGAGTACTACCTGGATGACGTACTCTTTGCAATGCTTTCGCAAAACGATCCGTTACTGACATTCGGAAACAATTATCTACTCTTCGAAACCAATTTTATAACCGAGCCACTCAACCTCAAAGAATTTATCTTCCTGGCCACTACCAAAGGATATAAACCTGTGCTCGCCCATCCCGAACGCTATCTTTACCTGCAACAGGATTTTTCCAAAGCTGAAGATCTTATTGACCGTGGTGTTCTGTTTCAATTGAATATCAGTTCTATTACCGGCTACTACTCAAAGGGTGCGCAGGCAACAGCCAACAAGCTGATCGATAAAGGCTGGGTACACTTACTTGGCAGCGACTGCCACATGATGCAACACGCCAAACTCATTGAAGCAGCTCAGCATCTGAAGTATTTTCGAAAAGCATTATCATTACCTTTGCTCAACAACAATTTGTAATGCTTAACCTCTGGATTTTCAAATAGCATGATAGCAGTAACAGGTGCCAATGGGTTGCTGGGAAGTTTCATTGTTCGAAAACTACTCGAACGTGGTGAATCCTTTGTTGCACTCAAACGAAAAGACAGTGACACTTCATTGCTAAGCGATGTCAATCACCTGCTAACCTGGCGCGAGGCTGATGTATGCGATGTTGTTTCGCTGCGCGAAGCGTTTGATCAGGTAACACACGTTATCCATACCGCTGCGGTTGTATCGTTCAACCCACGACAAGTAGACCGCTTGATGGCAATCAATGTAGAGGGCACACGCAACGTAGTAGACGAGTGTCTGGCGCAGGGCATAAAACGATTGGTGCACATAAGCTCAGTTGCTGCACTGGGCCGGCAAAAAGGACAGACGCTTATTGATGAAACAAACAAGTGGCTTGATACCGAACCACACGGAGCGTACTCCGAATCAAAATACCAGGCGGAACTGGAAGTATTTCGCGGGCAGGAAGAAGGACTAAGTACCGTTATGATTAATCCTTCGCTTATTCTTGCACCAGCCGATTGGAATAAAAGCAGCGCCCGATTGTTCAAGTACGTGTGGTCGCAGAAACCATTTTATCCCGATGGATTTCTAAACTATGTAGATGTTCGCGATGTTGCCAACATTGCGTGTGCGCTTCTTCATCATCCGGTTGAAAGCCAGCGTTTCATTTGTAATGCCGGTGTGCTTTCATTCCAGGATTTTTTTGAAAAAATTGCTGCACAATTCAATCGAAAAGCACCTGCTATTAAAATCGGAAAAACAGCCTTGAAAATTGCTGCACAACTGGAGCGTATTCGCTGTGCATTTACGGGCACCGAACCAGCTGTAACGCGCGAAACCGCACGGTTATCGGGTGTAAAATTTTTATTTAACAATCAAAAAATACAAAAAGCACTTGGTTGTGAATTTCAACCGATTGATAAAACCCTGCAATGGTGCTGTCAATATTACATGACAAAAGCAACGGGTAAAAAATAGACTGAAAGGTCGTAGCTTTGCCACAGATTTTACCTAATTTAGGAAAACCTTATTAGTCCATGTCGAAAGAATATCGCAAACGAGAAGAAGAGAACGAACTTATTAAACGTTTTGAAGATCACCTGCGAAAGAAGAAAGCCGAATTTTTTGACCTGGATGCTTACGAACAGATAATTGATTACTACATGTTTCGCAGCAAGCACAACAAAGCGCTGCAAGCCGTAAACCAAGCCATCAGTCAATATCCGTTTTCAACTGAACTCATCAGCGTTAAAGCACAAATACTTTCGAACCTCGAAGAATTTGACGAAGCGTTGAAGTTGCTTGAAAAAGCACATGCACTTCAACCGAACGATCCGGATATTTATTTAACCAAAGGATCCATCCTCTCGCTGCAAGGCAATCACAACGAAGCCATTGAAAACTACGAGCAGGCATTAACGTTTGCCGAAGATAAAGACGAAGTGTACTACAGTATTGGTCTCTCCTATCAAAGTATGGAGAACTATGCAGCAGCAATTGATGCCTACAAAAACGCAGTAGAGATCAACATCAACCACGATGGCGCTTTGTACGAATTAGCCTTCTGCCTTGATGTAACCGGACAACTGGAAAGCAGCATTGAATACTACCAGAAATTTATTGACGAAGATCCATACTCATCGGCCGCATGGTATAACCTGGGTATCGTTTACAACAAACTTGAAAAATATCAGGACGCGCTGAACGCCTACGACTACGCCATCACTATTGATGACTCGTTTGCATCAGCCTACTTCAACACCGGTAACACCTATATGAACATGGGTGAATACACCAAGGCGCTGGATGCCTTTCGTAAAACCGTTGACATTGAAGGACCAAGCCCGGAGGTGTATTGCTGCATTGGTGCAGCCTACGAAAGCCTGGAGCAATACGAACTAGGCTTAAAATATTTTCAGAAAGCCACCAAGTTGGATACCCTGTACGATGAGGCCTGGTTCGGAGCAGGAGCCTGTCTGGAAAAGCAGGAGAAGTGGTACCAGGCACTTCATTTCTATAATAAAGCATTAAAACTTCATGTAGAAAATCCTGAATACTGGAAAGCTGTGGCTCATGCTGAATTTAAAGTAGGAAATTCGGTTTCCAGCATCGATGCCTACGAAGAAGCCAGTAAACTCGATCCGCACGATAAGGAAATTTGGCTTAACTGGTCTTTTATCTTTTACGAACAAGGCGACTTCAATAAAGCCATCGATACTATCATGCTGGGTTTCGAGGATAATCCTGAAGATGCCGAATTGCTCTATCGCCTCACCGCTTACCTGATTGAAGGGGGTCGTTTTAAAGAGGCCTTTAATTATCTGGAAAATGCCTTACTTTTGGACTTTGATGGTCACACGGCATAGTTCGATTTTT
>Ga0315910_10000391_pt1 | contig 43829 bp, 23 predicted proteins | sample EdamamesoilMG_FD_204470 | JGI IMG/M metagenome (GOLD analysis project Ga0315910, IMG submission 204470) | Garden soil microbial communities collected in Santa Monica, California, United States - Edamame soil | ecosystem: Environmental > Terrestrial > Soil > Garden | place: USA: California...
GCTCGCCGACTTTGGCGGCTTCTGGACCAACCGCAGCAACGGCACCATTGATTTCACCTCCAACAACAGTCTCGACTACGGCGGGGCCGGCGGCTACGGCACCATCTTCAATCAGGGCGACATTCGAAAATCCGGCGGCGCCGGGATGAGCAACCTCCGCGTCGCCGTCCACAACTCCGGCCTCGTCCGCGCGCTCAGCGGCACGATCAATCTCGACTACGGCGGCACTTCTTCCGGCGTGTTCCGCGCCCCGGCCGGTTGCACCAACAACTTCGGCGGCCAGACTCACTCGTTGGTCAGCGGCGCCCGATTTGAGGGCGCGGGCCTGTTCAAAGTGGCCAACAACTACACCACCGCCGTGCTCGACATCGCTGGCCCGCTCACCGTCACCAACCGCTTCCAGATCAATCTTGGCGGCCAGCTCTCCGGCACCAACACCGTCACCTTCACCGGCATCTTCGACTGGGTGGATGGTGTCATGAATGGCGGTGGCACCACCGCCTTCGCTCCCGGTGCCCAAGTCACCTTCTCCAGTGCCGCAAACAAATTTTGGCGCAACCGCAACGTGGACAATCAGGCCCTCGTCAACTACACCGGTAGCGGCTGGCTCGCCGACTTCGGCGGCTTCTGGACCAACCGCAGCAACGGCACCATCAACTTCGTCTCCAACAACAGCATCGACTACGGGGGCGTGGGCGCACGCGGCACCATTTACAACCAGGGCGACATCCAGAAGTCCGGCGGCGGCGGCAACAGCAACTTGCGCGTCGCTGTCCACAACTCCGGCCTCGTCCGCGCGCTCAGCGGCACGATCAATCTCGACTACGGCGGCACTTCTTCCGGCGTGTTCCGCGCCCCGGCCGGTTGCACCAACAACTTTGGCGGCGAGACTCACACGCTCATTGCCGGCGCGCGGTTCGAGGGCGAGGGCCTCTTCAAACTCGCCATCAACTACACCACCGCCGTGCTCGACATCGCCACCCCGCTCACTGTCACCAATCGGTTTCAGATCAATCTCGGTGGCCAGCTCTCCGGCACCAACATCGTCACTTTCACCGGCGTCTTCGACTGGGTCGAAGGGTTAATGATTGGCGGCGGCGTCACCGCCTTCGCCCCCGGCGCCCAGGTCACCCTCTCCGGCGGCGTTACCAAATGGTGGCGCAACCGCAATGTGGACAATCAAACCCTCATCAACTACATCGGCACCGGCTGGGCTTCCGACTCCGGCGGCTTCTGGACCAACCGCAGCAATGGCACCATCCTGTTCGTCTCCAACAACCACCTCGACTACGGTGGCGTGGGCGCGCGTGGCACGATTTACAATCAGGGCGACATTCAAAAATCCGGCGGCGGCGGCAACAGCAACCTCCGCGTGATCGTCCACAACTCCGGCCTCGTCCGAGCGCTCAGCGGCACGATCAACCTCGATTACGGCGGTACTTCCTCCGGCGTGTTCCGCGCCCCGGCTGGTTGCACCAACAACTTCGGCGGCGAGACCCACACCTTGATCGCCGGCGCGCGGTTCGAGGGCGACGGCCAGTTCAGTGTCGCCAACAACTACACCACCGCAATTCTCGACATTGCGACTCCGCTCACCGTCACCAACCGCTTCCAGATCAATCTCGGCGGTCAGCTCTCCGGCACCAACATCGTCACCTTCACCGGCATCTTCGACTGGTTGGATGGCTTAATGACCGGCTCGGGCAAAACCATTTTCAACAGTTCGGCGACCGTGAATCTTTCCTCGATCGGCACCAAACGGTGGCGGCAGCGCACGGTGGACAACCACACGCTCGTCACTTACGCCGGCGGCGGCTGGCTGGCGGACCTCGCCGGCATCTGGAACAACCAGAGCGGATCGGAGATCAACATCACCGGCAACTTCGGCATCGGCTACACCGGTGCCGGTGGTCCCTGCACTATGTATAACCACGGCACGGTCCGCAAATCCGGTGGCACGGGCAACGGTGACGTGCAACTCAACTTCCACAACTCGTCGGCTTCAAGCTTGGTGCGCTCCGAGACGGGCGCGCTCGGCTTCAGCTTCAGTTTCATTCAGACGAACGGTCTGACGGAATTGGCAGGTGGAAATTTCTTCGGCGCGCTGTTCGACTTGCGCGGTGGATTGCTCACCGGGGCGGGCAACATCGCCGGCAATGTGCTCAACAACGGCCACATCGCGCCTGGCAGCGGGGTCGGCCTGCTCACCATCTCCAACAACATTGCCCAAACCTACACTGCCAATTCCGGACTGGTCAGTTTTGAGATCGGCGGTCTCCCGCCCGGCTCAGGCCATGACCAGATCCGCTTGAACAACGGCACCGCCACGTTGAGCGGCACATTGCGCGCGTTGCTGGCCAACGGCCATGTACCCATCAGCGGCAATACCTACACCGTGATGACCTTCACCGCGCGGTCTGGTGTGTTCACAAACTTCGTCTTCCCTGACTACGAGTTCGGCGTGGTGCACACGGCCACTAATGTGATTCTCATCGCGTCCAACGCCCTGCCTGCCGTCAGCCTCAACGTGCCGACCAATCAGCTGGTTTGCGTGCCGTTCCGCCTGACCACCTTCGCCAGCGATCTCGATGGCACGGTGACCAATCTCACGGTGTTGCACGGCACGAATATTCTGGGAACCTGGACGAATGGCAACAGCCGCAGCTTTGGTTACACGCATGATTTCCCCGGAGCGACTGTCTTTACGGCCCGTGCTTACGACAACAAGGGCGGGATCCGCGAAACAAACATCACCACGACCTATTACACGCTGCCGCTGCATGTGCTGAATCTTGGCGGGGTGGTGACGAACGGTAGCGAGTCATTCAAGTTCTGCATGCTGGGTCAGAGTGGATCGAATTACAACGTGGTGGCCAGCACGACTGCGGACCTGCCGCTCGCCAGTTGGGTGACGGTCGGTGCGATGCAGGAAACCAATGGCGTCTTCCGTTATTCAGACGCCGGCGCGATCACCAACCAAGCGCGCCGGTTCTACCGGACACAACAAACGCCTTGATCGGGAAACGATAAACCGGCCCGCATCTCACGGGCCGGTTCGCTCAGGCCTGCGCCAGTTGATCAAGCAGGCTCAGGTCTCAAAAGATTTGCCACAACCGCAACTCTGCTTCGCATTAGGATTTAAGACCTTGAATCCGCCGCCCGTCAAGGAATCACTGAAGTCAACTTGCGTGCCCCGGAGATAATCGGCACTGAATGCATCCACCAGCACGGTAAGGTCCTGATCCTTGATACAATTGTCTCCCTCGCGTTTTTCATCGAATACCATCCCATACTGCATCCCCGAACATCCTCCCTTCTCCACGTAAAGGCGCAGATGTTTACCGGCATTCTCTGGTTTGCCGAGCATGTTCCGGACTTCGCCCACGGCCGCGGGCGTAAGGGTGATCAATAGATTTGATTCGGTGGCAGTCATCGCAACTACAACTCACATTAAGGTCGGCGGCAAAAGGTGTCAAACGGCAGGCACTGCATTTCTAATTGCCGGGGCCGTTGGCACGTGGCGTTTCGCCCCGGGTCTTCTCAACGGCTTCGAGCCGGCGCTTTTCCAGCTTGGTGTGCAAGGGTGGAAAAAGCTTCTGCATGCGCACACACAATTGCTCCACTTGCGGCCACTGCCCGAGTTCACGCCCCACGCGAATGGCATCCAGCCCGGCTTTCTGGCGGGCAAACGGATCACCCGCTTCCTCATAAAGCACATCCAGGTATTGATTGAAAGCCGCGATCAGATTCGTGCGGGCCGGCGGGCTGGTGGCGGCGGCCAGCTTCTCCAGCACCAGGCCGCAGCCGATCCCCGCGAGTCCCCGGGTCGCGCTGCTGGCAGCAGGGATATTGGTAGCTTGTTGGAATGCTTCGAGTGCTTTGGCATAATACTCCGGATCCAAAGTGCCCAATTGATAATAAGTGTTGCCGATCTCTCCCCAAGCCTCGGCTGCGGTGGCCGTGCCGGGATTCTCCCCCCGGATCTCGCCAAAGACCAACGCCGCCAGCTTCAGATTTGCGATCCGGTTTGTCGGATTCGTTTCCTCCAGCAGGCGCAACGTGCTGCCGTAGGCGAAGCGCGCGGGTGATTTCAACCCCGGCGGGCAATTGGGATTGGCCGTCAGGTTGGTGAAATGAGTGATGGCTTCGCGATACCCCAGCCGGCCGATCGCCGATCGCCCGGCCATCATGCAAGCCTCGGGCGCCAATTCGGATTTCGGCCAGTAATGATACAACGTGCTGAACTGGATCTCTGCCGCCTCATAGTCCCCTTGCCTGAAAAAATAATCACCCAGCCAGTAGCGGGCCGCCGGCACCAGATCGTTCGTTGGAAAGCGCGTGACGAAATTGGTGAAAAAGCCGTAGGCATTCGTCTCGCGGTCAGCGCTTACCGCGGAGCGGGCACGATAAAACTCCACCTGCGGCAGCAACGGATGATTCGGGAATCGTGCGCCCCAGGCCACATAGCGCGCTTCCGCCTCGGTCCAATTCCCGCGTTGTTCCGCCACCCGGGCGGCTGCCAGATCCACCTCCGGACGCAATGCTGAGTCTGGAAACAAGGACGAAAACTCGGCAAAGAGCACTGCGGCTCGCTCCGGTTGTTGGGCGTCAGCAAAACCTTGGGCGGCCAGCAGGAAACTCCGCTCCCCCAAGGGCGCCACCGGCCCCAGCCCGAGAATCTTCCGCATGGCTTCTTCCGCACCCGCGGCGTCCTTGAGCGCCAGGCAGGCCCGCTCCAGTTGATACCATGCCTGCATCGTCAAGGCATTCGTAGCCACGGACAGTTTCGCCATCGTTGCCAGCGCGGCCCGATACCCATCGCGCGCCGCCGTAAAATCACCCAACGCGTAAGCCGTGTCCCCCACTTTGAACTGCGCCACGGCCAGGGACTCGGACGCCGGCAGACGCGTGACCGCTTCCGTAAATGCCGCCCGGCTTTGGGCGATCTGGTTGCCGAACCAGTAACACCAGCCTCGATACAAATGAGACGTGCCAACCAGTGAGCTTTGCGGTGATTCGGTCACCAGCCGATCCAGCAGTGCCAGGGCTTGATTGAGATGATTCGTTCCGGCACTGCGGGTGACGTGCTGTTTCAAGTGCACTTCGGCCAGGGACAAGAGGGCGACGTCCGCGGCGGGCGTATTGGTTGATCGTTCCAGGAACGCGGCCAATTTGCGCATCGCCTCATCGGTTTCGCCACGAGCGAGGTGCAATTCTGCCAGCTTGCCCAAGGCTTCGCGCTGGCGCTCCAACGGCACGTTGGCCCCGAGGTTTTGGGAATATGCCTCAAGAGCCCGATTCGTCTGGCCCAATCGTTCATGGATCTGGCCGCGGAGGGCCCAGCTTTCCGCAATACATTCGGGTCGGGCCGTAAGTCCGGCCAGCAACACCAGGTTCGTGCTCTGCCGATCAGCTTCATCCGCCCGTCCGGCGGCCAACGCAACGCGGGCCAGCAACTGCTGGCGTTGCCAGGTTTGTTCCGCGTTCAGGATGGCAGTATTCATGGGTTGAATCGCCGCCAACGCTGCACTGGGGTTATTACGTTCGAGACTCGCCTGCGCCAACAGAAAGCGGCCCCGGATCACCCCCGGGCTGCCAGGTCGGTTCGTTGATGCCTGGTAGAATACACCGTTGAAGTCGCCCAACAGTTCCGTGACCCGTGGCCAGTCCCGTAACCGCGCCCGGGCTTCCGCTTCGCCCAGACTGGCTTCGAAACCGTAAGCCGATCCGGGGTGATTCCGCGTCAGTTCGGCGAAGGCCGTTGCGGCGGCCACGTAATTGCTGCTTTGAAAATGCGCTTCACCAATCCAGTAAAGGTAGAGATCGGTCTGCTTGCCGGCGCCGGCCTTGCGTTCCTCCAGCAGCGGGATGGCCTCGCCGAACCGGTTCAACTTGAACAGCGCCTGAGCCCGATAAAGCACGGCCTCGATGGTCAGTGGGGAATCGGGATACCGTTCGATGAAGCCGGCAAACTGGCGCTCGGCCCGATCCCAAATGGTGTCGTCAAACGCGCTCCGGGCTTCCTTGAAGGCGCGGTTCTCCGCCGCTGAATCCGCCAGAACCAACGACACACCGCCCCCCAGCCACAGCATGGCCAGCAGGAAGCGGGACAATCTCAACATGCAAGACAACTGTAAGCGAGGAGTTGGGTGGGCTGAAAGACTGAAATGGAGTCGCCCGAGGTTCGGGGCTGGAAACTTCACGGATCGAACACAGACCGATGCTGCAACGGCAGTTCGCTAAAAGTGACCAGCGATTGCACCTTACTTTGCTTGACCCAGCACACTTCGCAAATAGCGGCCGGTGTGACTCTCGGGACATGCTGCCACCTGCTCCGGCGTGCCTTGCACCACGATCCGCCCGCCGCCGTCGCCGCCTTCCGGCCCAAGGTCGATCACCCAATCAGCGGTCTTGATCACGTCGAGGTTGTGTTCGATGACCAGCAACGTATTGCGAGCCGCCCGGAGTTTGAACAGCACCTCCAAGAGTTTGGCGACATCATGGAAGTGTAATCCGGTCGTCGGCTCATCAAGAATGTAGAGCGTGCGACCGGTCTGTTTGCGGCTGAGTTCTGCGGCAAGTTTGATTCGTTGCGCTTCGCCGCCACTGAGCGTGGTGCCGGATTGCCCGAGGTGGATGTAACCGAGTCCGACTTCTGCCAGCGTCAGGCATGGATCGTAGATCTGCGGCACCGCGCGGAAGAAGTTCACCGCCTCGTCCACCGTCAGATTGAGCACGTCGGAGATGTTCAGGCCTTTGTACGCGATTTCCAACGTTTCGCGATTGTATCGCTTGCCCCCGCAGTTCTCGCACGTCACATAAACCGGCGGCAGGAAGTTCATCTCGATCTTGATCAGCCCGTCGCCCTGACACTTCTCGCAGCGACCGCCCTTGACGTTGAAACTGAACCGGCCCGCCTCATAACCGCGCACCTTGGCCGCCGGGAGCCGCGCGAACAGGTCGCGAATGGCGTTGAACATGCCAGTGTAGGTCGCCGGATTGCTGCGCGGCGTACGGCCGATCGGCGTCTGGTCGATCACCACGATTTTTTCCAACCCCTCGTAGTTGTTGATCTCCTTGTGCGCCCCGGGGCGTTCCTTTGAACCGTAGAACTTCCGCATCAACGCGCGCCGCAACGTGTCATCCACGAGCGTGCTCTTGCCGGAGCCACTCACACCCGTCACGCAGGTGAACAATCCGATGGGAATGCGGGCGGTCACATTCTTCAAATTGTTCTCGCTCGCGCCGACGATCTCGATCGAGCCCCGATCCTTGGACGGTTGCAACCGTTCCTTGGGCACGGGAATGTTCAATTCATCGCGCAGGTATTTGGCCGTGAGCGAGCGCTCATGCTTCAGCACCTCGGTCAACGGGCCAGCCACTACCAGTTCGCCACCGCGCTTACCGGCACCGGGTCCGAGATCAAGCACGTAATCGGCGGCCCGGATCGTGTCGGCATCGTGCTCCACCACGAGCACGGAGTTGCCCAGGTTACGCAGGCCTTTCAGCGTCTCGAGCAACCGGTCATTGTCCCGCTGATGTAATCCGATGCTCGGTTCGTCCAGGATGTAAAGCACGCCCACGAGCCCGGCACCGATCTGCGTCGCCAGCCGGATGCGTTGCGCTTCACCACCGCTCAACGAACCACTTTCGCGATTCAACGTCAGATACCCCAGCCCGACATTCTTCAGGAAACCGAGGCGCGCGCGGATTTCTTTGATGACCTCACCCGCAATCTTCAACTGGAACTCCGTCAGCTGGAGGTTGGAAAAGAACTCATCGGCCTTTTCAACTGATAACAGGCAAACGTCCATGATGGAGAGTCCGGGAATCTTCAGATGCGAATTCATCATTACACCACCCAAAGTCACGGCAAGGATCTCCGGTCGCAGTCGTTTGCCTTGACACGCGTCGCAAAACTGCGGACTCATGAACGCCTTGAGCCGGTTGCGGGTGAACTCACTTTCGCTCTCCGCGTACAGTCGCTCCATGTTCGGCAGCACGCCCTCGAACGGTCGCTGGATGACACTTTGCTTGCCGGCGCGCCAGAAATGAAAGGTGATTTCCGCCTCACCTGAACCGTGCATCAGTACGCGTTTGAAATCATCCGGCAGCTCCTTGTACGGCTTCTCCAGGCTTTGTTGGTAGTGCGATGTCACCGCCTTCAGCATGGACTTGTAGTAAACGATCATCCGTTTGCCACCGCGCCGCCACGGCAACACCGCACCTTGCTCCAAGGATTTATCCGCATCCGGCACGACGAGTCCTTCGTCGAAAACCATTTTTTGCCCCAAGCCATGACAAACCGGACAGGCGCCGTTCGGCGAGTTGAAGGAGAAATGCTTGGGAGTCGGCTTCTCGTAACTCTTGCCCGTCCCCGGCGAATACATCCGGTTGCTATGGAGGGTCTCAATCCAGGCATCGGATTTCACCTCCGCGGCTTTGGCCTTCGGACTTTGAACCTTGGGCTCCGCCGGAAGCTGATGCATCGTCACGATCACTCCCTGCCCCCAGCGCAAAGCCGTCTCCACCGAGTCCTGCAAACGCACCCGCATCTTCTCTTCCATCACCAGCCGGTCCACGACGGCTTCAATCGTGTGGGCCTGCTTGGCGTCCAGTTTCACGCGCACGTTGGGATCGGTAAGTTCCACCATCTCACCATCCACGCGCGCGCGGACGAATCCTTCCCGCTGCAACCGCTCGATGACATCGCGGAACTCCCCTTTCTGTTTGCTGACCACTGGCGCGAGCAGCATCACGCGCGTCTTCTCCGGCAACGCAAGGATCTTGTCCACGATGTCGCTGGTGGTCTGGGCCACGATGGGTTCGCCGGTATCCGGACAATGCGCCTGCCCGACATGGGCATAGAGCAACCGCAGGTAATCATAGATCTCCGTCGTGGTGGCGACCGTCGAACGCGGATTCATCCCGCTGGTGCGTTGCTCGATGGCGATGGCCGGCGACAGGCCCTCGATATAATCCACCTCCGGCTTCTGCATCTGGTCGAGGAACTGCCGGGCGTAAGCGGAGAGGCTTTCCACGTATTTGCGCTGGCCCTCGGCATAGATCGTGTCGAATGCGAGTGAAGACTTACCACTGCCGCTCAGACCGGTGATGACCACCAGCTTGTCGCGTGGGATCTCGAGCGTGAGATTCTTGAGATTATGCTCCCGCGCTCCGCCGATGCGGATGAATTCTTTGCTCATAGCGGCAAATTCTTGGACTCAAATAATCGAACAGCCTAGGGAAGTTACATCGGCGATGAAAGCAAGAATCCCCACAAGAATTCCAGATGGACCACCACTGTCAGCCGGGTCAGAGTTGCCCCGCTGGACGCTGCGTCGCGGCACTGCCGGTTTTCAATCCAACCTTCAGCCATTGCGCCGGCGGCTGTCCAAGTTGAATCTCCAAGGCCACGGCGGCCAGCAAGGCATCCCCCGCCCCGACCGTATTGCGGGGTTTCACGCAAGGTGGTTTGACAAAAGTCTGGAAACCCTCTGCCACATTTGTGAGCAGGCCACGCTTACCGCCGCGCGAAACCAGTACCCAGCCCCGCGTTTGTGCTGAAAGCGCACGAGCCGCTTGGAGGATTTCCTTTTGCGTGCCCACCGGTTTGCCCCACCACTGTGCGAGTTCGTGTTCGTTCGGTTTGACCAGGAACGGTCGTGCCTTGATCGCGGCGGCAAAGGCCGGCCCGTCGCAGTCCAGCAAGGTTCGCACGCCGGCATGGTGGGCCAGCCTGATGAGCTGTGCGTAAATCGTGACCGGAACACCCCGCGGCAGACTACCGGAAAGAATCAGCAGGTCGGAGCGGCGCAGCTGTCGTAGGACCTCCGACCGAATTGTGTTCAATTCAGGGCTTGAAAGCTTCGGCCCGAGCGGATTAAGACGCATCTGCCGTCCGGCATCCGTGGTGATGATGACATTGACGCGAGTGGGTTCACGCAAGGGAACGACGTGTGGCAGGATCTTTTCCGTCCGCAGATGACCGGCCAGTTCGTCGCCGGCCTGTCCGCCCAACGGGAGGACCAGCTGCGGCTTCCCACCGAGATGTTTCAACCAGCGGGCGACGTTGATGCCCTTGCCGCCGGCCCAACGGCGTTCCGATCGGACATTGTTCTTCTCCTCCCACAGCACGTCGTCCACCCGCCACTCGGCGTCAATCGATGGATTCAACGCGACGATGAGCGCGGGCTTCACGGCCATAGCCGCAGCCGATAGTAACGGAGGAAGCCCAGGCCGCCGGTCTGCGAACCGTCGTCGATGTAACCGAACCGGCCCGTCGGCGAAGACACCGGGGGCGTGAACGCCGACCAGGTGGTCGGTGGCACGAGATTGGTCGTCCACTGCACTTCGTAGAGCTGGTTCGTGGGACCGTTCCAGAGCATCTCGTAACCCTGCGGCACGCGCTTGATCGAGATGAATCTGGGCGGCGGCACGAACGGATTGATGACGATGCCCTCGGCCACCCGGAAGTACCGGTACGGCGACGGCAGCGGCACACAGTAAGTCGTCAGCAGTCCAGTGCCGCGTACAGTCGGCGACACGATGGCCCAGTTGGTGTCGTTCAGGCTGGTCTTGCCTTCCACGTGATAGGGTACGCCGGGCAACGACGTCCACGTGATGCAGAATCCATTCGTCGTCGTCTCCATGTTGACGATGACGATGTTCGTACCGTAAACCGGCCACTCGTACGCCGCGGCGCAATAGCTCACCGGGTTGGCAGTCAGGTTGACGGCCGCGAAGAACCAGTCACCCGGCGTCAGCGGCACGGGTTTGGAGAAGTCGAACACGGTGATGACTTCATCATTGGTGTACGGATTCGCGCTCATGTAATCGAGCACGGTGAAGGTCGGCGGCAAGCCCTGGCGCAAGAGTAACACCATGTCGTCGCTCAACGCAGTCAATTCAAACTGCGCCCGCTTGGCGCTGGGACTCACCACAAACCGGTAATAATCGATCGGTTCGGCGGGGCCGGGGTTGACCGCGCAATACGGCACGCCGTTGGTCAGGTCCACGAAATTGGGGAACTCGTTCAGATCAAAATCGATGCAGAGTGTCGTCACCACCGATGTGGTACCAAGGTTCTGCACCCCCAGGAAGTAGCGCTGGCCGGGCAGCAACACCGGCGGTGGCGCGACATTGGTCGTCAGCGTGTAACTGGCGCCGGAAGTGGCATTGGTCAGCAACATGTAATCCGGCGGCGCCGTGTTGGTACCGGCCGGCGGGATGGATTGGTTGAACAGCACGTTCACCGGACCACTGGCAAAGAGGAGCCGGTTGGTCACCGCGCGCACATAGGACGGAACATCGATGGCATAGTAACGGATGGTGCCAGCCGGCACCAGCGCAGTGCTGCAATCGCCGGGCTGGATCCGACCAGGTATGGGCAGGACCTCCTGATAGAGGAAATCCAACTGCCAGCTTATGAGCCGCGGCTGCGGGATGTTGGCCCCGGCACGCGTATCGAGGATCTCCAGCCGCCATTCGCCATAGGCCACTTCGCCCTCGAAGGCCTTCAAGGATTCCTCGGGCAGGAAATAGAGCCCATCCGGCGGCTCGGTGATCACAAAGGAATCCAGCAGCACATCCGATTGGCCGTCCTCGGAATAGACATTGACCGGCGTCGTGTTGCTGGCCGCGATGAAGACGGCCGCATTGGTCTGCCATACCGGCGTGCCGCGGACCTGATTGGTCACTCCGCCTGCGGCGATGAACGTGGGCGATGTTTCGCAACCAGTCGTGGGAACGATGACGGCCGCAATGGTCGTGGTATCCCACGTGAAATTATTGTTCGTGCCGTAACCGACCACGAAATCGACCTGTTCACCGGCAACGAGGTTCAGGTTCGTGGTGAACGAGGGGCCAGGACCGTAGGCGTTCACAATCCCGTCGAAGATCGGCACGCCGTTGCGCAGGATATGGACGTCCGTGGTGGTCGGCCCCACGAAATCGGCACCCCCAAAAGTCGCCACCAGCCGGTAGGCGTCATTGGTCGTGCACGTGTAACGGATGATGCTCACTTCGCCGTTGGGACCCGGATGGAAAGCCAGTTGACGTGCGCCCAAGGTGATAGTCGTGCTGGTCACCGGCGTACCCGAGGGATTGAAAATGATATTGGGCGCGCCAAGCCAGAGGTTGGTCCGCCAGTATTCAAACTGGCCGGTGCTGCCGTTCTCAAAATAGGGGATCAACGTCCCGCCCACATTCGTGCTGAAACCATAGGTCCACACGCCATTCGGGTTGCTGTTGGTGGAAAAACCAACAGCCGCACTGTTTTCGGGACGGATCACCGGTGGCAGCGACGGCACACACTTGCCAGCACTCCCGGCGGTGTAAATCAGGTTGATCTCACCGGGTGACAACGCGCGACTGTAAACCGCGAGTTCATCGATCGCGCCATAGAAGGAGTTGTCGATGTTTCCACCGGGGTTGCGCCAGCCGCCGATGTAGGAGCCGTTCGAGTTCGTATAGACAAACCCACCAGAGTTGTAAGCCGCCACAGGATAACTCACCCCGTCCACGTAGAATATCACCGTCGTTCCCGTCTTCGTCACCGCCACGTGATGCCAGTTCGTGTCCGTGATGCTGACGGGCGCAATGGCCTCATTGACCTGCAACTTGCCCACGGCCAAGACGGCATTCGGACGCAGATAGAAGCCCATGCCATAGCCACCTTCACCGACGGCAAAAATCTCACCGCCACCATTACCGTTGAAGGAGATCACGGAAGCACTGCTCCGCCGGATCCAGCCTTCGATGCTGAAATCCTGCAGGTGCAGATTGGCATTGGTGCCGACAAACACCGCATCCTCATCGCCATCGCCGATGAACGTCTTGCCGACAAAACCGTTCGTGAAGGTCACCTCGCCAATGGCGCCGCCGTCGTTGCCATCCACGATGTCCTCGTAACTGTTCTCCGCCGGCCACCAACTGATCAGACCATCGAAGAGCGAATTGCGCCGATAGGCATAGCTCATGCCGTAGGTCTTGCCTTTCTTGGTGCCCAAGGTGCGCTCCATCGAACCGGTGCGGACGGCCAGTGAATTCGGCCCGGCATTGACCAACGCTGGGTCGTTGAAGACTTCTACCGCGGTATTGGACAGCACGTTCCAGCCATCCACGGCGATGGGCCCGGGGTAAGACTGCACCAGTGCGGTATCGAAGGAACTGAACAGATAGTTCGAAGCTGTGGTGGCAGGGATAAATGGCGGTTGCCCGAACTTGATGGGCGTGGTGGTTAACTCGGTGTCTTCCGTGAAGATCAGGTAGTTGTGGCCATACAGGATCGAGCTGGCGGTGTAACTCCACGCAGTAGTGGGCGACGGGTTGCCACCCTCGTTCATCACGATCATCACCTTGGTGTCGAAACCCGGACCATAATTGATGACAAACTGCTTATTCGGCCCGGTCGGACAACCGTTGTTGATGAGGCCAGAATCGAAGATACGTGCCCCGTCATAGTAGATGGTCATGCGATCGGGCACGCAGATGAAATTGTAGTCGATCGTCAGGAAGCCTTCGGTCAAACCAGTATCGATGATGTTTGTCTCCGTGACCGCGCCGCCAGCCGCCGTCGTCGGATAGGTGTTCGTGATGCCGTACGAGGTGCCGAACCCGAAGGTGTTCGTCCGCCCGCGATTCTCGGCCAGCAACACCCGCGTGCCGCGCGGACTGATCAGGGTGATCGCCAGATCCGAGATGCGGGGATGATCGATGCGCAGGCCCACCTTCACGTCGCCGACCCGGCCGAAGTTGGGATTGAAGATCGAGGCGTACGTCACGCCGTCATCGAGGATGGGGATTTCCACGGCCGAGTTGAACTTGAGCGAATTGTCCACGCCCGGCGCCCGGGTGATGGTGGCGATGATCCGCAAGGTGACCGCGCTGCCGTTGGGATTGTAAACGCCGATGAAATAACGCCCGAAGGCCAGCGGCGGCAGATCCTGAGGTGAAATCGAAAGACACCCGCCGACAGCAGGGATGCTGATGAAATGATCATAATCATCCCGGGACGGGAACGAGCTCCGGCGAAGATAAAGTTCGACCGGCAGGCTGTTGCCGGTGATGCAGACCGTGAGATTCGTGGCGTCCGGGGGGACATCGATGAAGTCGAACGAGAATGAATTGGCCCCCACGACCACGTCTTCTTCTCCATCCACGTTCTGCTGCTCCAGCTTCAAGGTAGCGTTGTTCACAAACCCGGTCTGGCTCAACGCGTCGTCGATGAAGGTGAAGATCCACGGACCGATGCGCTCTTCCCCGACGAAATCGCGCAGGCTACCCGGGCCATCGGTCGAAAGGAGCTGGAAAGGCGCCGTCGGCGAGAGGAATTCCTGATTGTCCTCGTAGATGAAGTAATACGGCCCGGGAGCGACCGGATCGACCGGCGGCGGCCGGTGATTGTTCAACGCCACGACTGCGGAGTTGTGCGCCAGCACGCCGACGATGTCGCCCAGGTTCTCGTGCGTGATGATGTTCGTCACCACCACCCGTCGGACCTGGCCTTCCAAGGCGCACGGACAAACGATGGCGGCCACATCCGATATCCGCGCCACGCTGGCAGGGTTGCGATCCGGTATCACCGCGTCCACGGGATAGCAACGGACCGTGCCGTCCGAGGAATCGAACGGGAAGAGGCTGAAAACGCCGAAGAACGCATATTCCGCCGCCATCTGGTCCTCGGATTTCACGCCAATGAAGTAAATGGCGTTGGGCGTCGAGTTGCTGAGAATCACCTGCTCGGTGCCACCACGCGTCACTGATTTCGCCGCGCTATTGATGGCCGCGGGATTGAGCGACAAGAGGCTCGGATCCGTGGAGACAAATAGGTCGATGTCCGCCTCGATGCGCGTGCTATTGGCGTCATCGGCCTCGCGCACGCCCATCCGCGGCGTGGAGAGGTTCGCCGGCAGGAAGGTGATGAAGGCAGCATTCGAGAACGTGGTCGTGTTGGTCACGATGTAGAAGTGCCACTGGTTCGTGATACCATTGGTGGTGCCGAGCAACGGCGTGTTGGCGCCCACCAGTTGATTCCCGAGCAGGAAGCCGGATGCTTCTGCGCCTTCGAACGTGTTAGTCACGGTCGTGATCTCCGGCGCGAACAGACCGATCTTCGGCGGCTCGGTCTTCAGACTCACGGCTTCCGGCACTTCGCCACCACCGACGGACACGATGAGTGCGTAATCCTGCGCGGTGTCGTCCGGGTGGCCGGTAAGCGCGTTCACATTCACCCGGCGGGCCCGGACGGTGACGGAGTAGTTCGTGCCGAGATCAGGTTCGAGGTAGATGTTCTCGACGTTGTTGACCACATCGGCGGTGTAAACTTCGTTGGTGTCGAAGGCGTGGGTAAAACTGCTGCCCGATTGAAAACGGTTGCCAAAGAATACTTCGCCGGTATCCAGGTTTGTCACCACGAGGTCGAGATCGTTCACCAGCTTGACGCCGGCGGCCGGATTGCCCGGCGGATCCGTCCACACCAGCGTGGCGCGCAGCGGCAACGTCCGGCCGGCCGAAGTGACCTCAAAGGTCCGGGTCTGGCTCTGCGCGGTGGCCAGCGCGGTGTTCACGTCTTGATCGAAGAACTGCACCGAAGCCGGACCGCGGGTGACGCCCGTATGTGGAATGCCATTGGTGACCCCGGACGGCAGGCTGTTATCGAGATTGATGACCCCCCATCCTTGCAGGTTGATGGTGTTATCCACCTGGAAATCGTACGCCGGCCCGGCCACCCGCGCGCCATTGATCAACGACGCCTTGAGCAACGCCGGGCTGACCGACAAGCCCAGGCCCTGCTCGAAAAACTGCTGCATCAACGCCAGCGTCCCGGATACTTCCGCCGCCGCCATGCTCGTCCCGGATTCAAACCGATAATGGGGGGCCATCGCGTCGTTGAGTTCCCGCAGGATATTCTTGGCCAGTCCCGTCTCATCGATCACCGCCACGGTCGTGACCAGATCAAAGCTCAACTCCTGCGTCGAGACGTTGACGACCCGGTAGAACCAGGTGGTGTCCACCGGCGTCAATGGCAGATTTCCCGGCATCGAAAATATGTTCGTGTTGACCGGTGAAGCGGCGTTGGGCGGCGCGGGCTGGCGCACAAAAATGGGCGTGGGCGGGAACGGTGTCGGCGATGCGGCATTTGGAAAGATCCGGATCCGCACCTGCACGGCGTTTTCGGGAACAAAAATGATGTTCAGGAAACTCTCGCCCGGCACCAACGTCAGGTTCCGGATCGTGTTCGCCGACACGCTGATGGGATCGTAATAAGCCGCCTCGTTCCACTGACGGGAACGGCCTGAGACCACAAACGTTCCCGGGGCCACGACGTCCGGCTTGAACCGTCCGTAATCGCCTTCCAGACCGATGCCCACATTGCCGCGGCTGGAATAGGAGGCCACCTGGTTGAACGAATCCGTCGCGCCCGCGAACGGCTGGTTCGTATCACACACGATGTTCGTCGAGACCGTGACCGTATTGCCATTGGTCACATTCACCAGATTGGTGGTGCAGTTCGAGAGGATGGCGTTGGTGATGTCCCGCAGTTGTTCCAAAGCGCCGACCGTGATGACGTTCTTGGCGGTGCCCGGCGAACTGATCGAACCGGCATCTCCCGACACCCCGACCTCCGTGCCCGCACCCGAGTTGCCGGCGCTGAACACATAGACCAATGGTTGCGATCCTGTCGTGCCCGGCTGCGCGTCGCGGACTGCCGCGTCATAGCTGGCGGCAGAGATGCTGTAGCTGTTGTCATCCGCGTAACCCCAGCTGTTGTTGGCGATGAACGCATTCGTGCGGGAAACGGTCTCCTGGAGATACGTATCCGGCAGGAACGGCGTGTTCGGTCCATTGGTGCCCCGGTAAAGCATGGAGAAGATCTGCGCCGCGGGCGCCCGCCCGCGGTAGTCCGCGTTGGCCACCGAACCCGGCGGCGGATTGGAGACAGTCAACGACTGCGCCCCGCTGCCCGCGATCGTCGTCGCCACGTGCGTGCCGTGGCCGGAAATATCCGTGAGGCTGGCAGGGATATCACCGATGACCCGTCCGGCCAGATCTGTGAACCCGGCATCCACACCTTCATCGGCCATCGCCACCCGGATGCCCTGCCCCGTCAGTCCCAGATAATTCGAGGCGGTGACCAGCGTGTTGGTCGCCACGGCGATGCGGACCCGACTCATATCATTCGCCCGCTGGCGGTCGGTCGCCCGTTCAACGATCTGCACGCCGCTCAAGTTTGCCAGCGCCACGAGACTATCCGGGGCCGGCTTCACGCGCAAAACCGGTCCGAATGGCGAACGATCTTCCGCGACGATTTCACCGCCGAGATCACGCACGGCCTGAGTCGTGGCGGCAGCCGTGTCGGCAAACAACACCAGGTTCAACACCGCATTCTCCGGCAACACCGCTTCATTGACCGCCAACGGCAGGAGCGTCGAACGGATTTTGTAGTAGGGCTCGAACGGCACCACTGTTTGCGTCTGTGGATTTGCTTCCAACTGCGCGACGGCTTCCGCCGAAGCCCGGACGAGATACGCATTGTTGGGAATGTAAGAGACGATCGAGGCGCCCGCTTGCTTGATGGCAGCGCGGTAGGAATCGGTCAACACCCCCTGCGCCTGCACGATGTAGGCGCCGGGGGTCGCGGAACGCAGATGCGCCGGAATGGCCGGACGCGCGGCCACCGCCGTGTCCAGAGCAGCATTCTCCAGCAGGATGGCGTGATCCGCGCGCAGCAGTTCGGAATAGGGCCGGGCGGAATTGGTCAGCCGCAAGGCCAGGGCGGAAGTGTTCGTGGCGATGCGCCCAGCGGTCGCCGGAGTGACGACCGGGATGCCGGTGGACTGCGGGGTGATCGTGGTGGATTCGGCGCGGACAGACCGGGGCAAAGCGGCTGCATTGGTCGCCGCCGGGGCCGATTGCCGGCGCCGGGCCACCTGGGCATCGCCCCACTTCCAGAAAAACCACGCACCAGCCAGACAAAGCAGGCTCAATGCAAACCACGCCAACGGACGTTTCAACATACAGACAGTCTCTAAATCGTTATCTCAAAACCATCGCCCGACAACCCGGCATTACCCGGTCAGAATTGGACCGGCGCGCCGGCAGTTCGTGTCATCCAGTGCGGTAGAATGGGATAATCACACCCACCACACAATGTCGGGTTTCCATCATCCTACCCGGCTTCACCAACCTCAATCCGCCGGCAGGAAATTGAAATTCTCCTGCTCGATCCCGGGGGTGGCCGAATTGGGATTGACCACCCGGATGACGGAACGCGTGGCAATCTCCGCAGTCACCTGATAATTCGTGCACAGTCCAAAGAACTGACCGCTGGTCAAGATCGCGCCGGGCGCGGGCTTGAGCGCCTGGCCATAGGCGTAAACCACATACCGCGGCTCGGTGAACTTGAGCAGGCCCATGACCTGTTGTGGCAGCCACTCATAAACGGGATCGGTCATGCCGGTCCGGAAACGCTGGGCTTCGGTGGAATCCTCCTTCCGCGCAGTGGTGATGTACGGCGATTGATCGGTCAGTTCTGGCACGGCCAGGATGTCGCCAAGCCGGGAGAAAATCTGCTGAGGGAAAAGGTTCGTATCGGTGCGCGTGCGGCTGATGCCGGAATAGATCCGGGCCATCGGGCCGGACGGGCCGTCCACTGAAACCGGGGCGACGACGTAAGGATACAGATCGGTCGCCGCCGCCGCGTTGCTCACGGCCACCACGCCACCGAACACTGCCGACCACGCCGCGAGGTTCGTCTGGTTCACCGGCAGCAGGCCGCGGGTGACATTTTCATCCACCGTGGCCGTGAATATGTCAAAGAGCCTCCGATCGCTCGCGGGTTTGGAGATTTCGGCGTCCAACGGGTATTCATTGCCCGTCCATTTCTGCCAATCCCTTGCCCGGGTCACACCCGCGGATTTGAGGTAAACGGTCTGCCACGGCGTGCCGCGATGCACGCGCCCGATCAAGCCGATCTGCGAATACGTGCTGTTCGTGGGGAACACCCACCGATCAGAATCTATCAAGCCCGGATCCTTGAACACCGTGTCAAACAAGTCGGGCAAGCCATCAATGACCTCACCTTTTGCCGTTCTGCCTTGCGTGCCCCACGGAGCGTAACGGTTGTTGACGAGACCGATGTTCTCAAACGGTGGGTATTCGACGACTCGATTCAAGGGAACTCGCGCGATCGCATTGGTGCCCACAACGTCGATATCTCGAAGGTCACTGGCCAGGTAATGCACGAAGGGATCGTTCACCTGGAGCGTGGTCCGGTGTAGTTGGATGCTTGTTGGCGAGAACGGCACCTGCATCACCGCCTGCGTGGGCGATGCGGAATCAGGGAACATGAAGTCCAGGAACTTGGCGATCTCCAGGTCTTTCGTGCCTTTCCCGTCCTGGCCCCAGCGCCCAAAACCTTTCCAGTCCTCGTTGTCGGTGGGTTCGGCCCCCAGTGAGATGAGTACCTGGTTCAAAATGCCCTGTGGCAAGCCACTGTTGCCTACCAAGTTCGTGCTCCAAAGGCCATCAAGGCCACGCTTTTTGTCGGCGTCCCGAACCGCCTCCGCCAGATTGAACCCGCGATTGGATTCATCGATCTGCACGTAATCAAGGATGCGCGGCGGGCTGGTCGAACGATCGATCATCATGTAACGCAGGCGCAGCTTGGTGTTGATCCCCCATTTGGGCTGCGGGAAATCAGTGCGGTCATCAAACCCGGTCGTGAGCCGCGTGTTGAAGTTACGGGGCTGTTCGTAGATGGCCGTCGGCAGATAAAGCTGGCCGATATTCAACGGCACGATGAACGAGCCCTTGCCCTCCTTGCCATTATAACCCTTCCAGTTGTTGAGTGTGATGGGGGCTGGCGCTATCAAGGTGCTGTTGCTCATCACGATGCTGCTGTCCCGGCTCAACACCCCGAATTCATTGGTGACCACCATCACGAGGTCACCGCGGATATCAAGTTCCACCGTGTCCGGGAAGTTGTTGGAGTAGGAGTTCCACGCCTCCAGGGCGATCGAGTTGGAGATGCTCAACGAGTATTGGAGGTTCGTGGTCCAGCGCGGCCCGGGTGAACTGGAATTGGGCGGGCGGGTGATGAGCAGCTTGCGTGTGAGATCCGCACGGGTGGCGAACCCGATCTCGTTCAAGTTGGGCAGGCCCTTCTTCGCGCCGATGACCCATGGCACGCCATAGACGTTGGCATCCACATCCGTGCCGGTGGACAACGCCACGATGTCCATCGGCAGCGTCGCCTTGCTGAGGTCGGTGGAAACTTCCTCGTAACTGGAGATCGTCACCAACCCATTCGCCTGTTTGGTGAACCGTGGTTTGAACACCATCGGAAAACGGCTGGTGGTCGAGGACTCATACAGATTGGCGGCCAGTTGCAGGGAACGGTGGATCGCCGGGGTGTAGAGGGAAACGCCGTTGGACCAGACCGGGATGTCGGTCACGCCGCATTGGAATTCCGGATAGCTGCGCAGGATACGGTTCGCGGCGTTGGTGAAGAAAATCAACGACCCGGGCACACCCGGCATGCCGATGCGCGCCCCCAGATTCGGATCGTGCCAGGAAACAAAGTTGGTCTCCCGCAAGCCGCCGATGTTCACGTAATTCAGATTGAGCTTGCCGGTGTCCGGCGCGGAATCCGTCCCGAGCTGTTCGTTCAGGCGCTGGAACGTGGTGGTGTCGTAGGTCGAGATCCGGTCCTTCGTCAACCAGCCAAGCTTGCGTGCCACGCGGCCCAGCCGGTTGGTGTCGAACCAGTCCTGATGATTGAAGATATGGTTCGGATTCTGGGAGCCCGGCCAGGGTTCATTCACCCGGCCAGCCAACAGATCAGGATCGGTGGGGGCGTCCCAGGGGAACTGCAAAGGAAATGTCGCTGCCGTATAGCCATCGCGCAGGTCATTCTGAAAACTGAACGCGCCAAAAGGACCGTAATTAGCGCTCACGCTGTTGAGCACACCGTAGTTCAGACCGTTGAGCCGGTTGCTATAAACCCGGAATGCATCCTCGAAGGTGGTGCCGAAAGCCGGCCAGGTTCCGCTGAACAAGGCAGTACTGTTGGTCGGATAATAAGCGTAGGTGGTTCCTGGCCAGGCGTTCGAGTTCAGGTCCGTCAAGAACGCCGCCAGGTTGATCTCCCACGGACCGATACCCTGGTTCCGGAAGAAATCTCCGCCGGATATTGTCATCGTGGCCTTGTTCGGATTGTAGGCCTGGTTGTGGATGTAATTCACGTCCAGCGCGTTTCCGATGGGTACGGCGATGAAACAATAACGGGCGATGAAGCGGTTGGAAGGCGAGTGCGGAAACTCCGGCCGCTCCAGGACGCCGATCCACTGGGGATCGCCCACGAAGTAGTTCGAGAAATAGGTGCCGTTGGTGGTCAGGATCGCGTTGCCGTTCAGGTCGCGCACCGTGAGCATGCCGTTGGTGTCGAAGTGGCCGTTGCGATTCCAGTCGAAGTAGAAGCGGAACTCCTCGGTGCCGGCGATGCGATTGGTGACATAGACCGGCACGCGGGAATCGTAGAACAGATTGAGCAGATTGTTGCGCTGGTCGACGAGACCCAGACCCGGCGTCCCAGGTTTATCGTGATAATAATCGAAGTTGACGTTGTTCACGTTCAACACCCCGTTCGTGAAACCGGCCTCAACGTAATAATTCGTGGAGATGAACAGGCTGGCCTGGAAGCCATTGCCATTGCTGGTCGCGTTGGAATTGATGCGCGCGACGAGGTCGGCGACAAACCGCTCGTGGGCGGCGGCGGCGGCCTGCCGGGCCACGGTCTGCTGCTGGGCGGTACCGGCCGACAGCTTTTGGCTGTTGCTGATCACCAGGAACGTCACCGCCATGAAGGTGATGACCGCCAGCAGGATGAGCGTGATCACCAGCGCGACGCCGGCAGCGGAAGAAATGGGTTTGCGCAGTTTCATTGGTAAGCAGCTGCATCGACGTTACGGACCGGCACCCGGAGGCGGAACATGTGGACCTTGCCTGCCTGTTCGGCCAGAAAGTTGCGCCGGGGCAACGGCGGCGTTTCGGGGATGGATTCGGCGCGCCGCCGGGTGCGGTCCTCGATGATGCCGATCTCAAATTCCACGTACGCCGGCACCGCATTGCTCCAGAAATACTGCTGGTCCATCTCGCCCAATGCGGCATTGGTCTGAACGAACACGTTGCCCTGCGTGAAGTAGATCGAGTTGGTGATCATCAATCCGCGGGTATCGTAGGTGCGGGCGACAAAATGCACGACCCCATCCAGCACCCGGCTGCCTTCTTCCAACGCCGCGTTGTAGAACAGGTTGAACAACCCGCCGGGATGCCGCGTGGCATTGGTGGTGTATTCATAGCGATACAACGACCCCAAGCCATCAGTGGGATTGCTCACGCGATAGCCGATGCCGATCCACTCCTGGTTGCGGCGGGTCAGGAAGTAAAGGTCTTCCATGATGTTCAGGCGCGGACCGGCACCCGGAAGTTTCTGGACGAGTGGATCGGCGGTATTCGTAGCCACATAAAAGTTATAGGCGCTGTACAGATGACACGGTTGGATCTGCTGCAGTTCACGGCCCAGCATTTCGGTCACTCCGCGCCCGCCTTCCAGCACATCCACCTGCGTGAGCCCGGCGCGAAACACCCGCTGGGTCTGGGTGAACATCGCGAACAGCCCGAGGGTGATCAGCGAAAGCAGGCCGACGACGATGATGATCTCGATCAACGAGAACGCCGTCCGCCCGCGGGAATCCAGAGGTGCGCTGCGCATGATCATAGCCGGCGGTAGGTCAAGGGTTGAAAGTAGTAGGTCACGATGTTGCTATCCGCCGGGACGGGATGCTCGACCTTGCGGCTGCCTCCCACCTGCGTGCGGTAAACCTCGCGCCCGGTCGGCCCGATGTCACCGTTGGGCCGCACCGGCCAGCGGTAGAGCAACCGGATCTCGTTCAGATTTGTCTGAAGATTGCGGTGATACGCATCCAGCGCAACCTGCAAAGCATTGGTGAACGGCGGCACCACGACCGGCATCGACTCCACCGTCACCTTGTAATTGAAGGCGAGATCGCGGACGGATTGATTGGTCTGCGGCGCCTTTTCCGTCGCCGCGCCGCTCAGCGCCCGGACGTAAGCCACCACGTTGTTGCTGTAATAACGATCCGGATTGATGAGATTAGGCTCATACTTGGGCCGGCCCAGCAGACCGATGATGCGGTCGCCGTTGATCAGCCGATACGAGGTGGTCACTGCCCTGCCGTCAAACGGGGACGTGTTGCCTTCCACGCGGTAAACATCAGTGCCAAGGAAGGTGGGCCCGCCGCCGCCAAATTGATATTCATACCGGTTGTGCCGGATCTCGTAGACATAGTTCCGCAGATCGTCGGCGCCGCGCGAACCGTTGCGCAACGCGTCGAGCAGATAGGCGGCATCATGATCGATGATCGTGTCTTCGCGATTCTGCTTCTGCGTCTCCATCCCCAACGGCAGCACGCCGACGATGGCCACGAGGGCAAAGCCGATGACCGCCAGCGCCAGCGCGATTTCCACCATCGTGAACGCGGCGGTGCCGCGGGCCCGACCGACCATGATGAGAGGAGTTGTTTTCATCGGACCTCAATCTGTTCGAGCGAAGCGCGCCCGGTCGTGTTGTCAATGCGGATGAGATTGAAGGCATTGGTGCTGTTGCCCACCGGGTTTTCCCGGACGTCCGGCACCGACGCGATCGGGATCCTGTCCCGGTCTGCGGCGACACCCACGCTGCCACGCGCCAGCGGAATGCACACGTCACCCGCCGCGGGGAATTCCTCCCCGTTTTGCCGGACGGTCAACCGCCCCAAGGAATCGAAAGCGATGTAAGGCAGCGGCACGTAAGGCATGTTCCCGGCCAATGCGGTCGCGTTCGGGGTGGGAAACGGGATGTCATACGTGACATCGAAGCCATAAACATTCGTCACCAAGACGGCGTTGACTGACGGAAGCGGTGGATCGTATATCGGGGTACCGAAATTGTTCGGCAGGAATTTGAACTCGGGGATGATCACTCCCTGCGGCAGAGTCCGCCAAGTGGAAAGATACCGGGCGTTGGGTCGCCCGGGCTGATCGCCGACGGTGCGCAGCGTCACGAACGCGTAACCGACCCGCTGTTTGTCGTAGAATTTCGCCGCTTGGGCCTTCTCGATCCCGGTCAGGTTATTGAAGGCAGGATTGGCCAGGCCATTGAAGGTGGGTGTGCTCCAATAGTTCGTCGGCAGGAACACCATGTAAACCGTGGTCCGCTGGCTGATGGCCAACTGCCGCGCACGCGCGATGTCGCCCATCAGCGACCGCACGCCGCCGGCCAGATTCTCCCCGCGGAAATTATTGAGCACCGGCAGCGATATGGCTGCGAGAATGCCGATGATGGCGATGACCACCAGCATTTCGATGAGGGTAAACCCGCGAAGGCGCAACGACGGCTTCATAAAACTCACTCCTTCCAGCTCAGGATATTGTCGCGGTTGTCACCGGCGTTGGCTTTCTGCGTGTTGTTCACCTTCCCGTCCGGCCCAAGTGACCAAACCATCACCTTGGCGCTGGCTTCGTACTCATTGGAACTTCCAGTGACATTAGCGTTCTGCAGCCCATTAAACCCCAACCCTTTGCCATTGGTCTCTTGCGAAACGCTTTGCCGCTCATACACGCCATCGCGGGTCTTGTCGTTGTAACTCAAATCCAGGCTGATGACGTAGGGATTGCCCCAAGGGTCACGATACAAACAATCCGGACCGATGCCCGATTTGCTCATATCCGTCACGCGGGCGCCATTGAGGTAAACCGTGCGTTTGGGATTGCGGGTGAAATCGCCATTGGGCCAACCGGTCTTGGGGCCGGTGATGGAGTTGTCCGGATAGTTTTCTTCGCTCAGCAGGATGGCCATCAGCGGTGAATTGCTTGTGCCCCCGACATAGCCGGCACCATTGATCAGGGGGCCGCCGAAAGTGTAGTCCGAGACGCCGGTAGTGGTGACCCACGGCGGCACCGGCATGCGACTGTAGTCGGTCTCATAACGGTTGATGCCATTGACGATGTCCGCGATCTCCTGCTTGGCCCGGGCGATCAGGGCTTTCTTCTTGGCCACAGCGATGGCGGGCAGAAGCATGGCTGCCAGGATGGCGATGATGCCGATGACGACGAGCAGTTCGACCAGCGTGAAGCCACGGCGGGGACGATAAACAGGGAGTGCTTTCATGATTGGGATCGTTGAGGACTGGACTTGAATACGGAAGTGAGTATCTGTGCCCGGGATGCCCGCCGGAAATGAAAGAACCGGGCCGGGACCCGCGTCGGCGGTTTGCACGAGACCATCACCGACCAGGCGGCCTCCTGCCATTGGACGGCGAGGCGCATCGAACGCTGGTTGGTGGGGGTGTCAGGCATAAAGATCAAGGCACCTCAAAAACGACCTGGGGCCGCGCGCTCCAGTTGCTGACGCGAATGACCTTCTTGCCTTGGACAATGTCCACCCACAGATCGAACTCGACAAGATTGTTACTCGGGTTGGAGGAGTTGTAGCGCCACGGATTCGGATAAACGCCAGTGGTGTCCGCCGTAAAATCCGGCATGACCGTCGACATGATCGGAGAGGGAGGGTCCTTCGGCCATTGCACGGAACAAACCAATACTGCGGACCCTTTTCCGTTCACCTTGCCCATAACCAGATGCGCACCGGAAAGGTCCTTGAGAAAATCCTGCGCGGGCGCGCTTTCATCGGCATTGCCCCGGGTGCAATTCATGAAGCCCGAGACCCCGCCTGTGCCAAAGGCATCGGATACCTCGGCGGTCGTCAAAGTCATCCGGTTGTCCAAGGTCTGATAACTGTTGCCGCCAAGCTTGGTGCCCTTCAGTTCATAGTAAAGCGGGTTCAAAGCATAATACTGGCTTTCGTAGGGTTGACCGACCGCCAGCCGGTTATCCTGCGGATAATGGCCATACTTGGTATGATAGGCTTTGATGGCAGTCTCAAGTCTTTGCAGCTCGGCCTGCGCTTTCTTCAAGTGCATCTTGCGCTTGATGCCGCCGAAGGCAGGAAAAATCATCGCCGCCAGCACGGCGATGATGCCGATGACAATCATCAATTCGACCAGGGTAAAGGCCAGTATCCGCACCCGTTTGGTGATGGTTGTTTTCATGGGTTTCAGCTTAACGTTCGCGCAGTTCATTTTCCATCCGCTCGCTCAACCACTGCTTGATCATGCTCTGATAATTCAAATACCGGGACCGGGCCAGCCGCTTGATCCGGGCGAGCATCCGCGGATCTATGCGCAACGTGATGGTCACCGATTCCGAGACCTCACTACTGCTCGCCACCGCCGCTTCCATAAGGCGCAAGTCCGGCCGGTGTTCCGACCAGAACTGCCCCTCGGCCTCTTCGTTATCGAAGAGTGGCACATCTTCCCAAGTCGCAATCGCGCGCATAAAATCTCACCACTACTCAGTCGCCGCCCTCACTAGGAGAGCATCTGATCCATCTTGCGCTGGTAAAAGAACTTCTCTTCCGGCTCAAACAACCGCGCGCTGATCACCCGCACCAGCTTACCATTGGTCCGATACACACTAAAAACGCCGTGCCCCGTGGCCGACATCCCCAGATTGAAATACCGGGCCTGAGCAGAGAATCTTGGGGAGTCTGGTAACAGCTTGATAGCGAAGGGGTCCTCAAAGGACTCCTCAACTTCCCGGTGACTCAAAGAACTATCCAACTCAAAGGGCGGATTGTTCCAATCGAACTCCATGTCGAGTTAATTGTATGTGTATCGCCCATGCAATGTCTTTACTTTGTATTTACGCACAGGCAGACAGGTTGTCAACGGTTTTTCTTTGTCGAGGGTCAAAATCGCAGCAAATCAGTCCCAAACCGGCGACTGAGCGGTTAATCGCCCTTGTCGCCATCGGTAGAGCCGACCTGATTCATCATCTCAATCAGTGGCAGGAACATCGCGATGACGATACTCCCGACGACCACGGCTAGAAACACGATCATGATCGGCTCAAGCAACGAGGTCATTGCAGCTACAGCGTTATCCACTTCTTCGTCGTAGTTGTCAGCAATCTTGAGCAACATTTCCGGCAGCGCGCCGGTCTGCTCCCCGACGTCCACCATGCTGACGACCATGGGTGGGAACACACCCGAGGCTTCCAATGGCGCAGTGATGGTTTCACCTTCTTTCACGCTCTCATGGACAGCACCGACGGCATTGCTGACAATGACGTTGCCAGCGGTTTCCTTGACGATGGTCAGCGCCTGGAGGATCGGCACGCCGCTGCTGATGAGCGTGCCAAGTGTCCGGGTAAACCGGGAAATGGCGACCTTGCTGACGACGGGGCCCAAGATGGGCATCTTCAGTTTCAACTTGTCCAAGACATGTCGCCCAAACTTCGTCTTCCCGAACAAGATCACCGCCACGACGAGAACGACGATAGCCCCCAACACCAGCAGAATCTGGTTCTTCACCATTTCACTGATGCTCAAAACCAGGCGGGTAAACGCCGGCAAGGTGATGTTCATGCCCTCGAACACGGTGCGGAACTGCGGCACGACCTTCACCATCAGCAAAATGAGGATGGATACCGCGACGATGAGCACCGCGACGGGGTAAAACATGGCCGCGATGACCTTGCCCTTGATTTTCTGCGCCTTTTCCATGAACTCGGCAAGACGCTGTAATACGACTTCAAGCACACCGCCCAGTTCGCCTGCTTTCACCATGTTCACGAAAAGCCGGTTGAAAACCTTGGGATGCTGCGCCAGCGCTTCGGAGAATGTACTGCCGCCTTCGATGGCCAGCGCCAACTCACCGATGATCGAACGCAACGTCGCATTGCGTTCCTGCTTTTCCAAAACCCGCAAACCGCGCAACAGCGGCAGACCGGCATCCACGAGCGTCGCCAACTGCCGGGTAAAAGTAGTTAGAACTTTGGCCTTCACCTTCCCACCCAACCCGGGAATGGTGATGTTAATGTTGCCTTTGCCCTTCTTTTTGCCGCCCGCGGCCGGGGCCGCTTTCGCCGCTTTGGTGCCCTTGTCCTTCTCCACCTCGACAATCTTTGTCGGGAACAACTGCATCTCCTTGACGCGCGCGATGGCCTCGTTCTGGTTGGCCACTTCGAGCGTGCCCTTCTGTTCCTTCCCGCGACTGTCCATCGCGACGTAGCTAAACTTCGGCATAAATCACGTGTATTTTACGACTTCCTCAATCGTGGTGTCACCTTCAAAGATGCTGCGCAAACCGTCCTCGCGGAGCGTCACCATGCCCAATTCCACGGCCTTCTGGCGCACCACCACGGTCGGCGCACGTTCAGTGATCATGGTGCGGATGGTGTCGTTGCAGACCAGCAGTTCATAGATGCCCTTGCGCCCTTTGTAGCCCGTATCATTGCAATTAGAACATCCACGCCCGTAGTAAAACACTTTGTCGCCCAGGTCATGCGGTGAAAGGTTCAGTAACGCAAGCTGGTTCTCCGTCGGCTCAAACGGCGTCTGGCACTGCTTGCACACGCGACGCACGAGACGTTGAGCCAGCACGCCCATCAAAGTGGACGCAATCAGGAACGGCTCGGTGCCCATGTCGATGAGACGGGTAACCGCACCCGGCGCATCGTTTGTATGCAGCGTGCTCAGCACCAAGTGACCGGTGAGCGAGGCCTGGATGGCGATCTGCGCCGTTTCCAGATCGCGCATTTCGCCGACCATGATGATATCCGGGTCCTGGCGTAAGAACGATCGAAGCGCTTTTCCAAAAGTCAGCCCTACTGCTTCCTTGATCGCCACCTGCATGATGCCCTCGATGTCGAATTCGACCGGGTCTTCCGCGGTAAGCAACTTGGAATCAATCGTGTTCACTTTGCGCAAACACGAGTAAAGGGTCGTCGTCTTGCCCGAGCCCGTCGGTCCGGTCACCACGAAGATGCCATTGGGCCGGTTGATGACATCCGTGACGTACTCGTGGACGTATTTCGGGAAACCCAGCGATTCGATGTCGAGATTGACGGCATTGCGATCCAGCACGCGCAACACCACCGATTCGCCGAACTGCGTGGGCAGGGTGGAAACGCGCAGGTCAATCTGCCGCGAGCCCAACGTGTAGGCGATGCGCCCGTCCTGCGGCACGCGGCGTTCGGAGATGTTCAGGTTCGCCATGACCTTGATACGCGAAATCACCGGCAACGCAAGGTGCTTGGGCGGCGGTGACATTTCGTAGAGCGCGCCGTCCACGCGATACCGGATGCGAAACTCGGTTTCAAACGGCTCGAAGTGGATGTCGCTTGCGCGATCATTGACCGCCTGCAACAGCACGAGATTAACAAATCGCACGATCGGCGCTTCATTGGCCAGGTTGGCCATCAACGCCTCGTCGTCGGTGTCACCGACTTCAGCAACCTCTTTCGCGATCTCCTCGTCACCGCCAAGCTGCTTGAGGATGTCGGAAAAATCCGCGCCTTCGCTGCCGTAATTCTTTTCCAGGGCCTTCTCGATGTCCGTCGGATCAGCCACCACCACCTGCAAATCGCGTTTCACCACATACCGCAACTCGTCCATCTTGCTGGTGTCGAGCGGATCTGCGAGCGCCACCTTTAGCGTGCTGCCATCGTCCTCCACCGGGATGCACTGATACATCTTGGCGGTATTGGCAGGAACATTCTTCAGCAGGTCCGGCGGGAACTGCCGGTCCTTGATGCTCACGACCTCTGTGCCCAGATAATTCGCCATCAGATCCAGGATCGTGGGCATATCCATGATGCCGAAATCCTGGAGAATCTGCGCCACGGGCGTGCCGCTGCGTTTGGCTTCGCTGACCACCTCCTCATACTGGAGGTCGTCAATCATGCTTTGACTCCGCACGAGGGCCAACAGTGGACTGATGATTTCTTCCGCCATATTGCTGCTTCAATTATTCGCCACCCGACTCTTCGCCGACGGCTTGTGCCAATTCCAGTTCCTGCAATTTGGCTTGAATCGTCACCGGATCCTGCGCCTTCGTGATGACTTCCTCGCGCGCAATCATGCCCGCCATGTATTTCTCGAGCAGGAATGAATCAAGCGTCACCATGCCCCACTTGGCGCCGGTCTGGATGTCCGACTGGATGCGGAAGGTCTTGTTGTCGCGGATGAGCGCGGCGATGGACGGGGTGTTGATCATGATCTCGAACACCGCCACGCGACCGGGCTTGTCCACGCGCGGTATGAGCAACTGCGAAATCACCGCCTGCAACACCGTGGACAACTGGATGCGCACCATTTCCTGCTGGTTCGTCGGAAACGCGTTGGTGATACGATCGATCGTCTTGGCTGCGCCCGTGGTGTGCAGCGTGCCGAACACCAAGTGGCCCGTTTCGGCTGCCGTAATCGCGGCTTCAATCGTTTCCAAATCGCGCATTTCGCCGACCAGGATCACGTCCGGGTCCTGACGGAGGGCGCGGCGCAAGGCTTCGCCGAAGTTCGGCACGTCCACGTGCACTTCGCGTTGTGTGACCAGCGCCTTCTTATGTTTGTGATAATATTCGATCGGGTCCTCGACCGTAATGATGTGCGCTTCATCGCGCTCCTCGTTGATGATGTTCAACAGCGAAGCAAGCGTTGTCGTCTTGCCGGAGCCCGTCGGTCCCGTCACGAGACAGAGCCCGCGCGGCTTGTAGAGCAGTTCCTTCACCGACGGTGGAATACCGATCTGCTCCATCGTCAACAGCTTGCTGGGGATCTGACGGAGCACCATGCCGAAGTTGCCCTTTTCCTTGAACACGCTGACGCGGAAACGCGCGGCGTCGCCGAAGGCAAAACCGAAATCCGCGCCGCCGCGCTCGCGCACATGCTGGATGTGATCCTCGGACGTGATGCTACGCATCAACTCCTCGGTGTCTTCCGGCGCTAACATCGGTCCTTCCACGCGATGCAAAATCCCGTGCACGCGGATGGTGGGTGGCGTACCGACCCGAATGTGCAAATCGGAGGCGCCTTCTGACACCACCAACTGCAACAAATCTGACATCTGATATGACATGCTCTGTTCTCTTTAGCGTTACCTGTGAATTATTGACCGGGGCGCCGGGCTTTACTCACGCTTCGTCGCCCACCGTGGCGCGGATGACTTCTTCGGGGGTGGTGAGTCCGGCGAGCACCTTGCGCACACCGTCTTCGCGCAGCGTCCGCATGCCCATCTCCCGGGCCCGGGCCCGCAACACCGACGCCGGCGCCTTGTCGTAGATCAGCTTCCGCGAATCGTCATCAATGACGAACACCTCAAAAATTCCCATACGCCCGCGGCAGCCGGTACCGGAACAATTATCGCAACCCTTGCCTTTGCGGAACGTCGCTTCCTTGACCTGGTCGGACGTGATGGACAACGCGCGCAACTCGGATTCATCCGGCGTGAACGAAGCGCCACACTTCTTGCAAATCTTGCGGACAAGGCGTTGGGCCATCAGACAGCGGGTGGACGAAGCGACCAGGAAGGGTTTGACGCCGATATCAATCAAGCGGGTCACCGCGCTGGGCGCGTCATTCGTGTGCAGCGTGGAGAACACCAAGTGACCGGTGAGTGACGCGTTGATGGCGATGGACGCCGTCTCCAAGTCACGGATTTCACCAATCATGATCACGTTCGGCGCCTGGCGCAGGATCGAGCGCAATGCCGCCGAGAACGACAATCCCACTTGCTCGTGTACCTGCACCTGATTGATGCCCGCGAGAATATATTCCACCGGGTCCTCGACCGTGATGATCTTGCGGTCAGGCCGGTTGATGAAGTGCAAGCAGGAGTATAGTGTCGTCGTCTTGCCCGAGCCCGTCGGACCGGTGACGAGCAGGATGCCATCCGGCAGACCGATCATTCGCTCGAAAGTCTGCTGATCATCCGAAAAGAAGCCCAATTCCGCGAGCCCAAGCCGCAAGCCTTCCTTGTCGAGAATACGCATCACGATGGATTCACCGTGATTCGTCGGCAGACACGATACACGCAAATCGATCAGCTTGTTGCCGACGTTGGTCTGGATACGTCCGTCCTGCGGAATGCGGTGTTCCGAGATGGACATGTTCGACTGGATCTTCAATCGGCTGACGATCGCCGCCTGCAATCGCTTCGGCGGGTTCTTCATCTCGTGCATCATGCCATCGATGCGATATCGCAGGCGGAACTTCTTCGCCAGCGGCTCGAGATGGATATCCGACGCGCGCATCTTGAACGCATCGATGATGATCTGATTCACCAGCTTGATGAGCGGCGCATCCGCCTCCACCGTCCCCCCATCCGCGGCTGCCCCAGCCAGTTCACCCACCGCTGCGATCTCGACCTCACCTTTGGTGATGTCTTGGATCATCTGCTCGACCCGCGAATCACCTCGTCCGCCGTAATACTTTGAAAGCGCTGCCTCGATGTCCGCTTCCGCCGCCACCTGGAGCAGGATTTCCGAGTGCAGCAGATGCTGGAGTGTGTCCACCGTGGCCAGGTCGGATGGATCAGTAATCGCCAGCGTGATCGCACCTTCGTGCTGGGCAGTGGGGATGACACGATACTTGCGGGCGATGTCCCGGCGCACGGCGCCGATGACGTCGTCGGGGATCTGCATCGCACTGAGCGTGACCATTTCCACGCCGAAGTGCGCAGCTTTGGCCTGCGTCACGTCCTCGGGCCGGATCAGCTTGTTTGCTACGAGCAAATCCACTACCCCCACGCCGGCACTGGCGGCCTCACTCCGGGCTTGCGCCACCTGATCAGGCGACACAAAGCCCAAATCGGTGAGCATGTCTAACAAGTAATCGTCTTTTTCGGCCACAAATCGGTTTTCTAGTTCTGGTGTTGGACCGGCAGGGTATCGCGCACCGGGTCAAAGTCAATTCGTAGTCCCCGAAAGTTGTTCATAACCGGGAAAATTTCCAGAGAAAGCTCCATCGCCAGACAAAACCGCCGGAGAGCGTTCTCCGGCGGTGTCATTCAAACCGTTCAAATTCACGGTAGCGGCGGGCCAATGATTACTTGGTAGAATCGGAACGGGTGCAAGTTCGCATTCGTATCCGACCAATTGAACGGCATCGCGGGTGAGTTTGTGCTGAAGATGGTCTGCCAGGTGATGAAATCCACCGTGGCCCGAATCGTATAGTCCGGCCCCACGTCACCACTCACCGACGAATCGAATTGCCCACCCGTGTAACTCCCCTGCCCCAACGCCACCGGACTAATCGCGTTCACCAGGATGCTGAAACTTTGGGAAACATTGAGCGAAGGCTCACCATTATCCGCCACCTGAATCGTGACAAAGTTGCTTGAGCCAGCCTGCGTCACCAGCGGACGAAACTCGAATGCGCCGCTGCTCACGTCGAGTGTCGCATTCGTTGGACCGTTGACGAGCGAGTAGCTCAGGCTCTGTGTCGGCACATCTGCATCGGTGGCAAGATTGGTGAAGCTGACCGTCACACCCACGTTGATGGCATAATTCCCAATGGCCGGAAGCAAAGGGGCATTGTTGCCAACCGTAAGCGTTGCCGTACTACTTGTCACTGACCCCGCAGTGGTGGATACCACCACGGAGTAATCACCGGCGTCATTGGCGTTCACGTTGTTGATCACCAGCGTTGCACTGGTCGCGCCGGGAACATTCGTGCCATAGTGCAGCCATTGATAGGTCGGATTTGGAATACCCGTGGCAACCACAGTGAAACCGGCGGTGGCCCCGCCAGCGACAGATTGATTCGATGGCTGGCTCAGAATATTCGGCAGCAACGACGGATTCCAGCCATTGAGCCATATGTTGGCGGTTTGTGCGGCAACCAAACGCCCGTCGCCCGGCGACAACACGGTGAGGCCGAACGTCCGCGGCAGCGTATTGTCGAGATTGCTGTTGCCGTATTCCCAGAGGATCTGGCTGCTGATCACAGCCGCAGCGGGATTCGTGTAGTTGTAATCGAAGTTGCAACTGATGAATGCTGCATTGCCACCGGCAGAGCCATTAGCGCCGGCAACCGTGGTGTTGGTGATATTGCCGTTGATCCGGGTGAATTGGCAGCGCATGAACGCGAGGCCATTTGTTCCCGCGAGATCAGTGCGCGACGCAGTGACGTTGCCGCCAGAGAGCGAACCACCTGCTCCAGTAAGGGTACGGATTTCGCAATTCGTGAAGAACACCCGGCCCCCGCCCCAGACGTAATCAAACTGACCTTGCACGAGGCTGTTGTAGAAATAGCACTCGGAGTTGTTCTGGTTGACCAGAATCGTGTCCTGATAACTGCCGACGTTGACGTTGTGGCAGATAAACCGCCGGGCCGCAGTCTCAACCATGATCGCCTCGGCCTGCGAACCGCCGACCGGTGTGCGGTTGGTGACGGTCATATTTTCAATCGCGATATCATTGGCGTTGATCTTGAACGCCATGCGAGCGTGAGTGGTGCCCAAGTTGGCGGATTGATAATTGGCGTTATTGAGATAGCCAACCACTACACCGCCCCGGCTCTGACCACGGAAGGTGACATTGTGCCGGGCAGATACATTGACGAGTTCGTTGTAATCGCCGTTGCGCACGGTGATCAACGTGGACGTTGTGTTACCACTGGGCAACGCGTTGACCGCACCCTGCACGGTCAGGAAATCACCGCTGCCATCAGCCGCCACAACGAGACTGGTCGCATTGGCAGGCCCAGCCGGCTTGGTCGTGAACTTCCAGGCATTCGTGTCTGTGATCCCGGCAAAGTATGCTCCGGTGGCGTCCGCAAACACGCCGTTGTCCACGATGACATAGTAAGTCTGATTGGAAGTCATCACATTGAAGTGCGGGAAAATTTTCGCCGTGTTCCCCGCGATGGCCACAACGTTGTAGGTGAACGACTGTCCATCATTTGGGAAAAAGCGCTGCTGCGCATTGCCCAGACTGAGATCAATCGTATCCACGGGTGTGACCGGGTTGGTGACATTGTAAATCTTGATCATGCCGGCGGAACGCAGGGTTGGCAGCTGGCTGAATGTGATGCTCAACGGTGTGTCGTAAAAGACGCCGTTGGCCGCATTGGCAGGCGAGAGTGAAGTCACAGCCATCGTCGAATTGACGATCAAAGACGCACCGCTGCTGAGCACCGAACCCGCTGCGTTGACGATCAGCACGGAGTAACTGCCGATATCCGCTGGCGACGCGCTGGTGAAACTCAACGTGGCATTCGTCGCGTTGGCGATCGGGTTGCCGTTCTTCCTCCACTGATACGTGACCGCCGGAACGCCATTCGTGGAAATGACAGTGAAGGATGCCGCCTGCGAATTGGTGACCACGAGATCCATCGGTTGCACAGCGATGACCGGCGGGACGATGACCGTCAAAGCGGCACTGTTTGTTTTCAAGCCCGCCGAGTTGCTCGCCACGATCGTGTATGTTGCCTGATCGCCGGGGTACTGAACGCTCACGATCGTGAGATTTGCCGAAGTCTTACCGGCAAGCTCCGCACCGTTTTTGTACCACTGCACGGTAGGCACCGACTTTCCGGAAACGGACGTGGTGAATACAGCATTGTTGCCTTGGACCACAGTCAGGTTGTTCGGCCCGTTGATGATCGGTGCGATGTCATTGGTGCTGATGATGAGCGACGCTGGCGGTGTACTGGTGACCGAACCGTAGGGATTTGTGGCAACGATGGTATAGCCGCCGCTGTCGGTCTCCTCCGCGGCGGTGAAGGACAACGTGGCAGTAGTCGCGCCGGAGATCGTCGAACCTGATCCGGTCAGCCCGTCCGCAACAATGTTCGTTCCGTCTTTCAGCCACAATACCGTGATAGGTGTGCTGCCCGAGTAAGCCGCAGTGAAGCTCACATCGTCGCCGGGACTGCCGCCATAGCTCCCTGGCAGGCTGGTGATGACCGGCTTTGGATCGGTGGGCAACATCAGATCAATTGAAGCGTTGGCGGTGTTGTTAAAGAGATACGCGCCCGGCGCTGCACCAGGCACAGAGCCAAGGCCGAAGTTGTAGCCGGCGCCACCGATCGTGCCGGTGTATTTCACCAGCGTGAACTGCGTGGGATAAGTCGCGAACACTGGGATGGATGGAATGCTGATGATATTGGTCGTGCCGCCGGTCACGAGGTTGGTTGTGACCATGTTCGGGCTGTTCACGCCACTGACAATTAATTGGAACGTCGAGTTCGTCGTATTTACTGCGGTGATGGCTTTGCTGAGCGATCCGACGGAGTTTGTAACGCAAAGGGTTCCGTTGGTGAGCGTGATGATATTGTTCGTGCTATTGGCCCCTGCCGAAATGCTGTTGGCCAGCACGGTGCCGCTGCGGATGTTCAACTGACCACGCGTGGCGAGCACCGCCGCTCCGGTCGTCTGCACGGTCCGCCCCAGCACGAGGCTGCTGTTCACGCGCAACGTGGCTGTGCCATTGACGTTGATGAAGCCGAGGTTCGGCGCGGTGCTGGTGTTCGGGCCAAGCGACTGGTTGCCCGCGTAAACGGTGTTCACATCAATCACGCCCGCACTAAAGGTCAACACGCCGACGTTGTTGGCAGTAGCGGTGTGATTCGGCGAACAATCGCGCGCCAGCGAAAGCACATCGACCAACGCATCCACCGTGCCGCCGGTGAAATCATTCGTGCCCACGGCCACCTGTGCCGACGACGCATTCGCGTTCATATCACCGATGGCCCACCAAGTCACCCGGCTCGCATCACCGGATGCACCGCGGATGTAAGCGTACGGATTGCTGAAAGCCGGATTGAACCCCATCCAGGCCGCGGCGCTCGCGGATGCCTTGTCGCGGCCAAATCCCATGCTGTCCAGGTAAACAGCATTGGTCTGCCCCAGCACGAGCAATGAAAGGATGCCTGCGTTGTTGCCCGGATTCCGGCTCATTTCCAGCGCGTTCGTGCGGTTGGCGGTCTGATAGTTTGCGAGGGTGTCGGTCAAACCCAACACAATCAGATTGGTACGAGCCAGAATGAGCGAGCCGGCTTCGCGCTGCACCGCGTTGCCAGGATTCAGAAACACCGTGCTGCCGAGTCCGATGCGCCGCACGCTGGCGTTGAATGTGCCGAGCCCGGCCAGGTTCAAGTTGCCGCGCGTGCCGGAAATCCCTGCCGCCGAACCTTGATTGATGGCGAGCTGCGCCGTGGTGTTGCTCAAATTGAGCGTCGCGTTCAAACCGATGACGGTATTGGTCAGGTTGCGCACCGCACCCACGTCCGCAGGTGTGCCGACCACCAATCCACCTACGTTGGTGATGTTCAGGGAGGTTCCGTCCGCGATGGCAATCGTGTGAAAACCATTGGTGTTGCCTAATTGTAACGAACTGATGAAACCTGCGAACGCTCCGTCCGCAAGATTATTGGCAACGCCCAGCGCGCCATTGGTGCCATTGTCAAAAAACTTCACATCGTCGCCGCCGCCGGGCAAGCCACCAGCCCAGTTAGCAACGGTGGACCAGTTGGTGTCAGTGCCGCTGGCGCCGGACCAAGTGATGGTTGCGGCGGGCAACGATACGACACTCGCACAAATGACGAGGGCGCCGAGCGTCGAACAGAACGAAGGGGGTAAAAGTCGTTTCATGGGGTTTACTGGGGATCGGTGCGTGGAATTTTTCCGGGCGAATCCTAGTCGAGTTGGAATCGAAAAATGAACCCGTGATTCTGCAAGGCAGAGTGAAAATCGTGCAAAGTCATCCGCTTGACACTGGGAAAAGAATGAGGCCGGGAATAACTTCCCGGCCCCGCTGAAACAGCAACTTCAGCCTTACCAGTTATGGATAAGCCAGGCGGAAGAACTTGTGCGCTTCACCTGCGGAGATCACATGCGGGCTGGTGGCACCGGTGATGTTGGTGTAAGTGCCGGTGACACCGGATGACGCTTGCAGCGAGAACGCCGGATTGCTCCACGTCAGGGTCACATCGGCGCCGGATTGCGTGATGGTGAGCGGAATCGGATTTGGGGCTGATGCCGCGACTTCGACCAACAACCGCGTGAACTCAAGCGTCACGGCAGACTGCGCGGCGTTCGGGGCGCGGAACCCGACCGTATCGAATCGCGGGTAAGCATAGGTGGAGTCCGAGACCGTATGCGTCCAGTTCGACCCACCGCCAGTGATGCTGCAGGTGACATCGCAGTTTGTGGCTGAGGTGCGGGCGACCGTCAGTTGGAAGGTGTAGTTCACACCCTCCTGAAACGCTGGCTGGTTATTGAGATTTGCCGGACCAGCCCCGAGCTGGAGGTAATCGCCGGTGGTGCCCATGAGGTCCGTCGCCGCGAGGTTCTGGCGCGCGAAGATGGTGATTGGATTGCCGGTGAAGTTGGTGCCGTAATTCACGTTCACCAGATAGCCGCGGACGTTTGCGGCACTGACGTTGTTGCCAAATCCATTGGCGGTCAGGCGGGTGGCCCCATCAGCATAATCGAAGAAACCGATGCGCAGGCTGCCGCCATTGGAAGTGACTTGTGATCCCTTGAAGACCAGCGAGCTCTTCAATGCCCGGCCCACGTCGAGGTGGACGGGCAGATTGGTGATGGAATTGTCCGTGTAATAGCCAATCCAGTTCACTGAACTGGCCGGAACCAGGCCCAGCATGGACAGCCCACTGTTGGCATCGAGCGTATCGTTAACACCGGCAAACCAGATGGAATTACTAATGCCGTAAGTGCCGTTGTTGTATCCTCCATCTTGGAAAACGTCATCCACGACGACTCCATTGGGAGTGACCGCACCGTTCACAACGGTCAAGGTAACTGGCGCAGAAGTCACCGAAGAACCACCACCACAGGTCACACTGACAATCACCCGGAACTTGTTCCCGTTGTTGCCCGGCGTGGTGGCGGGGGTTTGATAGGTTGCCGCCGTCTGGCCGATACCGCCGCTGACGTTATTCCAAGAGGTGCCACCATTGGTGCTGATCTGCCATTGGAAGACCGGCGAGGTGCCTCCCGCAATGACCGCAAAGCTGCCGCCGATCCCTTCGTTGACCGTCCGGTCCACAGGTTGCGTCGCGATGCTGGCAGCGGTGCAAAGTGCCTGCGTCGAGGTCACGTTCGCCCATGTGGTGGCGACGCGGAACTCGTCAAGGTAGATCCCGGCGGGCACCTGGCCACCTTGGGGGTGACGGATGTGAAAACTGGAGAGTGAGGCGATATCAGTCCCGGTGATGACTGAGAGGTTTGCCCCGGGAACACTTCCTTCCGGCGCATTCAGCGAACCGCCCGGCGGGTCCACCCACAGTGCGACTTCATCGTCATCAGTCCCGGCGTTCCACGTGTACCGCAAGACGACGAGATGCGTGCCGGCTCCGAGCGGAGTCGTGGTGGCGGTGCCATCGGGCGCCGCCGCGGTACTCTTGCTGATCCCCAAAGTATTTGTCGAAGTCAGCCAGACACCCGCGATGGAATTTCCACCGGTGCCAGTGGTGACCGTATCCAACGTGGTGAACAACCGATTGTTGGTCGGGCTCGTCTGGATGTTCATCAGGAATGACGCATAAAGCGTCCCGGAGTTGACCGCGGGAAACAACATGGCGCGGCTGCGGTTGGCGGTCGTGCCGTTCGTGCGGATGAATAGTCCGATGCTGCCGGGCGTTTGAAAAAGTCCAGGATAGGACAGCGTGTTCTCGCCGCCGATGGCAAGGCAGCTGCCGCCGCCCGGTGTACCGCCGAAGCTCCAGACCGTTGTCGTGGTGCCGTTGCCGATACGCCGGCCGGGAAGTGTGGCGGGTGCGTTGGTCGCCGGCACGGAAATGGTCTCGTCAGCCGCCCCGTTCGTATAGGAGGCAGGAATCGGCTCGTAAATCGGCAATGGCAACTGCGCCGAGGCATTATTGGCGATCAGGGCGGCGATGCCAAAGAGCGCCAGAGTATTGACTGCTATTCTTAAGGGATGATGGGTCGGGGTTTTCATTTTTGATTTGGAGAAACGATTGTAAAACAAACTGTCGCTACAAAACTTCTGGCTAAATCTCTACCGCTTCCAAGGTGTCATCGCTTCGCGGCTACTGAAGCATGATGCTACAGTGCACGAACCACATCTGGCAGGCTCACGGATTCCAAAGATTCATGATCTTGCGGAACTTCAATCCGTCGTTCTTGACGCCATCCCACAAGGTCTTGTCAAACGCTGCTGCATTTCGGCGCGCGCTTTGGAAAACCACGTGACCGTCCGGAAACAGCGCTTCGATGCCGCTGATGGAACCATCGCGATGCGCCGCGGTGGAAGCCGTCGCATTATCAACCAAGTCGGTCGCCATGCTCTTGTTGACATCTGCCTGCGTCAGCTTCATCGGCAGAAGATACTCGGAGGTTCCTGGTCCGGTGTAATAACCCGAAGGCGCCGGCGAGAGCTGAGGCAGTAAAAGACCTGGCCCCATGTTTTGCTGTGACTTGGATTGCGGATAATAACTGTAGCCGCTCTTGAGCTTGTCGTAGCTTGGCACCTCGGCGCCATACGGCCATTCCGCGTTGACCGTGTAATAGGAGTACGTCCACTCTCCGCCGTAGCGCTTTCCGCTGCCGCAGTAAAAGACCTGGGGATCTGGAACTGTTTTCGTTGACCAAAGCAGCCCGAGATTAGCCGGCCCTTCGGTGATCTGCTTGGCCGCGTTATTGACCCGGGCCATTTCTGACGTATACCACGCGTTCGCATCCCGGAACTTGCAGACCGGCAGCTTGTCGCTGTTGTCTTGCGAGTACATGATGATGCCGATACCCACCTGCTTCAGGTTACTGGCACAGACCGTCCGGGTCGCCCGCTCCTTGGCTTTCGACAACGCTGGCAGCAGCATCGCCGCCAGAATGGCGATGATGGCGATGACCACCAGCAACTCGATCAAGGTGAACGCCCGCCGGCGGGCTGGGCGATTCAGGTGGCACTTGGGGGCTCGATTCATTTGCATGGTCGGTGATTTATTGATCCTAAATTACCCCTGGTTATCACGCGACGCTACAGGAGTTTGGGCAAGGTGCTTTGAAAAAAATGCACCGTATTCCGATGGAATTCCTGACCAATCCGTTAGCCCCTTGGTGTGCTTGGGCCGAAAGAAGTTGTTCGTACCGACACTAGCTGACTGCACAGACCCGGGCGACCAAATCGTCCGGAAGAGTGACCACCTCCACGCCGCGTCTGGAAATGGAACTGACCAAAGATTTCTCCGCCGGCATCTACGAGTGGGAAGTGGAGTGAGAGGACAATTCGTATCTGCTGGAATTCACCTCGCAGCCTAGTAGGCCTTCGTCAGTAGAATCGCTCCAGGAGCAAAATCAGATTCTTTGCCGACTTTGGTAATTACGTTGAATTTCCATTTGGTACTTTTGGGCTCAGAAACAATCCTGTGTGTCTTAGGGTCGTATTTTTCAAACATCCACGAAACCGTTCCAGTTTGAGAGAGGTCAAACGAGGCGACTGCTTTCTCACCATTCTTGAGGACGACTCGCCCCTTGGATGGTTCCTCACTCGAAAAGGCTACACCCACAAGTGCAATCTGGGTGCCTTTCAAGTCTGGCATAATCTTGAAGAGCTTCTCAAATACCTTATCCGCAGCTCTGAACCTCTCCACCATTGAGGCACATAATTGCGCTATAGTTTGCTTTTCGTCAGGGTCCAAGGGCAACTGCCCCTTTGCGTCAAAGGAAACGGATAACGTCAGAGCGCCCTTATTCAAAGTATGGACTATGCGCGCATTGTCTTCGTCTTCTTTGGCTACAGGAGGCAGGCGAAACGTACCATTGCTAGCAACCGTTATCTCTGTTCGCGCTTTCGGTGTCTCCAAAGCCAATCGAAAGCTTCGGGTGTCAACGGCATCAGTGTGCTCGAGCGTCAATTCTGCGACAGCACCATCTATGCGACGAAGTTCTTCCACGCAATCCTGCAAGGATTTCACTGCCGCATACGGAATAGTTTGTGCAGTAACTAGGACTGGCAACGCGAACAGAAGTGCGGAGATTCGTGTCGCTATGTTTGTTTTCATAGTCCGGTTTTATTTAAGACCGTTACGCCTGTCAACACGAGTTCTGTTACGAAGCTCCACGGCGGAACATGCCGCTCCTGACGGAGCTTGATTTCATTTGATGTTGCGGGCTGCAAAGATGTCGCGCCGATGGCGCTGAGGAATCAGCCACGCCAAACAAAAAAGCCCGCTCTAGCGAGCGGGCTGAATTGAGTCTGACCGGGCTTACTTCTTTTCCTCGGTCTTGGCTTCGCCTTCCTTCGCTTCAGGCTCGGGAGCGGCGGTGACAACTTCGTCCACCCATTCAATGATGGCTTTCTGCGCGGAGTCACCGGGGCGTTGCTCGAGTTTCACGATGCGGGTGTAGCCACCAGCGCGGCCTTTGAACGCCGGCGCGATGTCTTCGAAGAGGATGCGGATGACATCCTCGTTCGTGCGCCATTTCTGCTTCTCGGCCTTGGTCATCTGGACGCCGGCGCCCCGCGCATGCAGACGGGCGGTCGCCAACCGCCGGGCGTGAACGGTGCCCTGTTTGCCGAGCGTGACAATCTTTTCCGCCACGGAGCGCACGGCCTTGGCCTTGGCCAGCGTGGTGGTGATGCGTTTATGCTTGATGAGGCTGCACACCATGTTCGCCAGCATCGCGTTGCGATGCTCGCCGGTGCGGCCCAGTTTGGCGGTTCGTTTCAGGTGACGCATAACAAATCAGATGAGCTTGGGTTCTTCCTTCGGCGCGTCGAGCAAGCCGGCTTCGAAGGTCATGCCGAGACCGAGGCCCAACGCAGTGAGCTTGTCCTTGATCTCGTTGAGTGACTTCTTGCCGAAGTTGCGGTACTTGAGCATTTCCTGCTCGGACTTCATCGCCAGCTGGCCGACGGTGGTGATGTTGGCGTTGTTGAGGCAGTTCGCAGCGCGGACGCTGAGCTCGATCTCGTTCACGCTCATGTTGAGAAGCTTCTTCATCTTCGTCTTCTCTTCGTCCTGCTTGTCCACGACTTCTTCGAACTCGACCGCGTTCTTGTCATAGCCGACGAACACGTCGAGGTGATGCTGAAGAATGGCGGAAGCCTGCGTAAGCGCGTCGTCGGGCGAGATGCGACCGTCGGTCCAGATTTCGAGAACCAGGCGGTCGTAATCGGTGCGCTGACCGACGCGAGCCGCCTCGACCGTGTAACGCACGCGCGTCACGGGCGAGAACAGCGAGTCGATGGCGATGACGCCGATGGCCTGGCCGGGTTTCTTGTTTTCGTCGCCCGGGCAGAAGCCGCGGCCGATCTTCACTTCCAGCTCCATCTCGAACTTCTTCTTCTTGTCCAGCGTGCAGATGTGCTGGTCCGGATTGACGAGTTCGACGTTCTGGTTGGTCTGGATGTCCGCGGCAGTGACGGCGCCATCCTTGTTCACGGAGAGCAAAAGCGTCTGCACGTCGCGCGTGTGGGCCTTGAACTTGACCTTCTTGAGGTTCAACACCAGATCGGTGACGTCCTCGACCACGCCGTCGAGCGTGGTGAATTCGTGCATCGCGCCGTCCACCTTGATGGAGGTGATGGCCGCACCTTCGAGCGAGCTGAGGAGCACGCGACGGAGGGAGTTGCCGATGGTGTGGCCGTAACCCGTTTCAAAAGGTTCGGCGACAAATTTTCCGTAGGTGGCGTTGCTGACCGCTTCGTCCTTGGTCAGCCGCTTGGGCATTTCAAAACGTCCGAGACGTACTGGCATGGTTTCCTTTCAACAATTTTAAACTGACACCGGCGCGGTTATTCCCGGCCGCAAACCGGAGTCCGTATAATTGTTTTTTCTGTGTCCCGCAGGCGGGACGGGTTGTTACTAACGGGAATAAAATTCGACGACGGCCTGTTCGTTCGCGATGGGTTGGATCTCATCGCGGGTCGGGATGCGCATC
>Ga0315910_10000392_pt1 | contig 43816 bp, 37 predicted proteins | sample EdamamesoilMG_FD_204470 | JGI IMG/M metagenome (GOLD analysis project Ga0315910, IMG submission 204470) | Garden soil microbial communities collected in Santa Monica, California, United States - Edamame soil | ecosystem: Environmental > Terrestrial > Soil > Garden | place: USA: California...
TCGTCGCGCCCGGGCGCGCCGAGTTTGCGTAGCATACGTGCGGCCATGGTGGGGATGCACCAACCGCGTGCCGTCCAGGCGCTGGTTTGGGCGCTCGTTGGGGGGCTCGCGGGCGTCTGCGCGATGCCCTCGCTCGCCGTCGCGAGCGAGGTCCGCGTCGTCAGCCGAACGATGGGCGAAGGTTACCAGGTGCTCGTTCCAGGGCCGAGCCGTCAGTTGCTCGGACGTCGCCGTCTCGTCCAATACGTCGACCTCGGGGTCTACAACTTGTTGCCGCCGCGTCGACCCGAAGATGGACCGCTGCGCGACCCCGAGGACGGCCAGCTCGAGATCGTTTCTTCGCTGCGCCTACGGCACGACTTCGGCACGTTCACGCGCGAAGCGACCGGCGCATCCCGGGAGCTGCTCGAGAGCCTCGACGGGCGGCAGATCGACGTGCTCTACGGGTACTTGGAAGGGCGTCGCCTCGCGCGGTTCTTGGACCTGCGGATCGGCCGTCAGTTCGAGATGTCGGGGCTCGATTTCTTCGCGTTCGATGGCGGCCTCGTGCGCGCCGTCACGCCCGCCCACTTCGCGATCGAGGTGTTCGGCGGCGTGGCGGTGGACGGCAGCGCCGTGTTCGGCTATCCCACGTTCGAGCTCGATGGGCAGCGCGACGAACCCAACGTCTCGCCCATCGTCGGCGCGGCCGTATCGCTCGTCGACATGTCGTTCGCGGACGCAAGGATCGCCTATCGCAGGACGTGGACGCCAGGCTCCGACCCCGACGACACGACCGTCGATCAGGAGCTCATCAGCGCATCGTTCGCGCTGCGCCTCGCCAAACAACGGGTGCAGCCGTTCATCGCGGGGCGCTACAACCTCGGGGTCAGCCGCCTCGACGATCTGAGCGCGGGGATCGCCTGGACGCTCACCGATCTGCACAGGCTCCGCGTGTTCTTCTGGCGCAGCCAGCCGATGTTCGATCTGGACTCGATCTTCAATGTCTTCGCCTACGAGCCCTCCGAAGACGTCCGGTTGATCTACGAGGTGCGCCCAAGCGATCGATGGACGTTCACGGCGCGTGGGCAGCTCCGCCTGCTGCACGCCGAGCCCACCGCAGAGCTACAGACAGCGCCCACCGATCCCGTCGCGTTCGGTGGGGGAGGGGGACTCTCCGCGGCGTATCGCCGCCGCCGCTTCGCGATGCGGCTCGATGCGTACGGTCAGGGCGGATCCGGGGGGATCCGCGTGGGTGGAAGCGTCGACACCCGGACGCATGTCTTCTACGATCGCGTCGCCATCGATGCGCGCGGATTCGCAGCCTACTACGAGCCCGAGGATCGTGGCGTTTCGGACTACAGCGTGGCGTTCCAAGTGGGCACGCACGTGCACCTTGCCCATGGAATCTATGTCCATGCGTTGGCCGAGGAGCTCGTGAGCGGATCGCTGAAACACTCGCTCCGCCTGTTTGGCATGCTGAGCATGGATTGGGCGTTCCGGGTGGGACAACGATGAGCCTCCGGCCTCATGCGTGGATCGCAGGCGGGCTCGTCGTGTTCGCGTTGGGGCTGCGTGCCGGCGGTGCGCCTCCACCTTCGGCGCCGCTTGGCCGCACGCCCACCATGGCGACGCAAGGCCCCGGCCAAGGTCCCGGCTCCGAGGCGGCGCGCGAGCGTGCCGAGCTGCCGGCGACGCTCGGGGTGCGCAGCGGCCCCACGCGGCCTGGGGCGGCCGTGTATCCCCAGCAGACGATCCCGCTGCGGTTCAACCACGGCCAGCACCTCGCGCTGCGCATGCGCTGCCAGGATTGTCACACCGCGATCGACGCGAGCCGGCGCGCGAGCGATCACAACTTCCCGCGCGGCCAAGTCTGCGACCGCTGCCACGGGCCCCAGCATCCGCGCCCAGAGGCCGAACCGGCGCGCTGCAGCCTCTGCCACACCGCCGTAGAGGACAATCGCGTGACCGTCGCGCTGCGGGCCCCCAAACCGCTCCTGCACTTCAACCACACGGTCCACGCGCAGAAGGGGTCGACCTGCGAAGACTGCCACGGCGACATGCGCAACGTTCGGCTTGCCACGGTGCTCCAGCTCCCGCGCGAGCCCATGTGCTTGTCTTGCCACGATGGCTTCACGGCCACTTCCCGGTGCGGCGCGTGCCACCCCACGGCAAGCGATGGGCGGCTCATGACCCGCGCCCTCGATGACCGCACGTTGCCTGCCTTGGTCCCGGCCAACCACGACCTCGCCTTCGTCTCCGACCACGCGGGCGTCGCCAAGGCCAGCCCGCAGCTGTGCGATTCGTGCCACGCCGAGAAGTTCTGCACCGATTGCCACGCGGGTTCGGTCCGCCCGCTGCGGATCCACCCGCCCGACTATCTCGGCGGAGCTCACGTCGTGGACGCACGCAGCAAGGCGCAAGATTGCCAGGCGTGCCACCGTACGCAGACGTTCTGCTTGGGGTGCCACGAGCGGCTCGGGTTTGGCGAGCGCGCGCAAGGAGCCTTTGGCGTCGGCGGAGGGCAGACTTTCCACCCCCCCGGTTGGTCGGGCCCGCCCGGAGCTCCGCAGGCGCATGCCCAGGCCGCGCAGCAGAACTTGGCGTCCTGCTCGAGCTGCCATCAAGAAGACACGTGCCTCTCGTGCCACGCCACCACGCAGGCGGTATCTCCGGGGCTCGGCGTCAACCCCCACGGTCCCGGGTTCCGTGGATCGGCCAAGTGCGCGGCGCTGGAATCCAGGAACCGGCGCGTGTGCCTGCGATGCCACGCACCCGGGACGCCCGAGCTCGCGTGCGGCTGAGGCCGGATGACTCAAGCACGTCAGCGCGCGAGCGGGCTGAACACCGTGAAGAGCTCGACCTCGGTCATCGCAATCAAGCGGTACGTCTTGCCGGGATCGATGAACGTGGGGCTGGCGGGCATGAGCTCCGAACGCTCGATGTCGTTCCCTTCGAGGATCTCGAGCACGGCGCGCCCTCCGGTCAGCATGACGTACATGTCGCGCCGGTTCTGCGTCGCGACGGGGACGCTCTTCCCTTCCTTGACGCGCAGCACGGTCGCCTGAAAGTACTCGCCCTTGGCCCAGACGAACGAGCCCCCGAACGTCTTGGCGATGAACGGCGGGCCGAAGTCGCTGTCCTCGGCATCGGCATCGTCCTCGTCTTCGCCGTCCTCGTCGTCCTCCTCGTCCGTGATCTCCTCGTCTTGGGCTTCGACGTCGTCGGCGACCGGATTGGGCTTCGTGTCCTCGGGGGACGGCTCGGGGCTGGCCATGGGGGCCCAAGCCTACCGCGACTTGGCGTCCTTCGGTGACTGGACCTTCGGTTTCTTCACTTGTTGTGGTTGTTTTGGGGACGCCGATCCGTCCGAGCCGGGATCACCTTGAGCGGCGGGCTGCTCCTTGGGCGCGTCCACCTCTGCTTTTGCTGCGGGTTCTTCGCTTTGGGCCTTGGCTTCGTCGCCCTGCGCGTTGTTGCGTTCGCGCTCTGCTTGACGCATGCGACCCGCGGCATCGTGATCCCATTCGTCGACGCGCCCATCGCCCGTCAGATCGTAGCCGATGCGATCGACCCGGCCCGCGACGTAGTGGGCGAACATGTCGGGTTTGCCATCGGCGTCGCGATCCGTCTCGATGCGGAGCAAGCGGCCCTTCTCGTACCGGCGCCACGCGTCCACGTAGCCATCACGGTTGTAGTCTTGTTCGTCGACGACGAGCTCACCGCCCTCGTAGATCCGGCCAATATCGATGTGCCCGTCGAAGTCGAGGTCGAACTGCTCGCGCTCGAGCTCGCCTTTCTCCCCGTAGTGGAAGAACGCGTCGACGCGACCGTCGAAGTTGAGATCGGCTTGGCGACAGGTCAGGACGGTGCCATCGCTCTCATAGATCGAGATCATGTCGTTGCGCCCGTCGTGGTCGAGGTCGACCTGGTCGGACCGGCGTCCGCGCACATCGCAGCGCCGGCCATCGACGGCGATCGCCTTGAGGTTGGGATTGGCCGCCCGCTGCGTGGCGCGCGGGTCCTCCTCTGGCGGATGTTGCGCCGCTGCTTTCGTCTGCGGCTTGCCACAGGCGAGCAGCCCCAACCCCGCGACGCTCGCTGCCCAAACGAGGTGCGCTCCCCATCCCCGATGCCGATGCACCATCGTACTCTAGGGTCCACATCCGGCGCCGGCAAGCAACCCCCAAACTGTGGTAGGTCCGCGCCTACGCCTACATGAGTGGCTCCCCCAACAAGACCTCCGGATCGGCGGTACCCACCGCCCCCGACCAAGCGCTGATCCGCAGCTTCTGCATCATCGCCCACATCGACCACGGCAAGAGCACGCTCGCCGATCGCCTCATGGAGTTCACGGGGCTCCTGGGCGAACGCGATCGTCAGGAACAATACCTCGACCGCATGGACATCGAGCGTGAGCGCGGAATCACGATCAAAGCCCAGGCCGTTCGCATGGCGTTCACCGCCGCGGACGGGCAAGTGTACGAGCTCAACTTGATCGATACCCCAGGCCACGTCGACTTCGGCTACGAGGTGTCCCGCAGCCTCAAGGCCTGCGAAGGCGCCCTGCTCGTGGTCGATGCCGCGCAGGGCGTCGAGGCGCAGACCCTGGCCAACGTCTACCTCGCCCTGGATGCGAACCTCGAGATCATCCCCGTCATCAACAAAATCGATCTTCCGAGCGCCGAGCCCGAGCGCGTCGCCGAGGAGGTCGAGGACCTCGTGGGGCTCAACGCGGCCGATGCCCTCATGTGCAGCGCGAAATCGGGGATCGGCATCGGACCGGTCCTGCAAGCGATCGTCGACCGAATTCCGCCGCCCAAGGGCGATCGCAACGCGAACTTGCGGGCCCTCATCATCGACAGCTGGTGGGATGCCTACCGCGGCGTCATCTCCATCGTTCGCGTCGTGGAGGGGCGGATCAAGGCCGGGGACGATGTGCGCCTCATGGCGACCGGAAAGCAGTACGACGTCATCTCCGTCGGGGTGTTCGCGCCCGAGATGACGGAGCTCCGCGAGCTCGCCGCGGGCGAGGTCGGCTACCTCGTCTGCAACATCAAGGAGGTCGCCGATTCGAAGATCGGTGACACCGTGGTGTTCGCGGCCGATGATCACGCGACGGCGCTACCCGGGTTCAAGGAGATCCAGCCCATGGTATTCGCGGGCGTGTTCCCCACCGACAACGGGGACTACACCGCGCTGCGCGATGCGTTGTCCAAGCTCACCCTCAACGACGCCAGCGTGACCTACGAACCGGAGACGTCCGAGGCGCTCGGATTCGGGTTTCGGCTCGGTTTCCTCGGGCTGCTGCACATGGAGATCGTGCAGGAGCGCCTGGAGCGGGAATACGATCTCGACATCATCACCACGGCACCGAGCGTGAAGTACCGCGTGCACCTCAAGAATGGGGACGTCCTAGTCGTGGACAACCCGGCCCGGTTCCCAGACCTTGGGAACTACGAGTTCATCGAGGAGCCGGTGATCGTGTCCCGCATCCAGGTCCCGCAGGAGTTCGTGGGCTCGGTGATCAAGCTCTGCGAAGAGCGGCGCGGAGTCCAGCGCGAGCTCAAGTATCTCACCCCCACCCGCATGCTCCTGACGTACGAGCTGCCCCTCGCCGAGGTCGTGTTCGGGTTCTACGATCAGCTCAAGAGTCGCACCCGTGGCTACGCCAGTTTGGACTACGAGGCCGGGGATCATCGCCGGTCGGATTTGGTCCGCCTCGACCTCCTCGTCAACGGGGAGATGGTCGACGCGCTCTCGCTCATCACCCACCGCGACACCGCGTTCTTCCGCGGCCGCGACCTTTGTACCAAGATGAAAGAACTGGTCCCGCAGCAGCAGTTCGAGGTCGCAATCCAGGCCGCCATCGGCACCCGCGTCATCTCGCGCACCACGGTCAAGGCTCTGCGCAAGAATGTGACCGCCAAGTGCTACGGCGGCGATATCTCCCGTAAGCGCAAACTTTTGGAGAAACAAAAGAAAGGCAAGCGCCGTCTCAAAGCGATCGGAAACGTCGAGATCCCTCAGTCCGCATTTCACGCCGTCCTGAGCCTCGGCAGCGATTAGACTCTCCAGGTGACGTCGATGGCCCACGGCAGCGAACCTCCCCGCAGCAGCGAAGAGCGCGGCAAGCCTCGTAGCGCGCGTCACGTGAAGACGGCCGCGCGCCTGCTGCAAAAGGAGGCGCGCTCGATCCTCAAGCGGCACGTCTCACGGATCGCCTCGGATCCCGCAGAAGATATCCGAGCCTGCATCGCGGCCATCGACACCCATCGCGCGGCGGGGGACATCGAGGCACTGGAGCGGGAGGCCGAGCGTCTCGACGAGCTGTTGCACCAGCACGCCACGTTCGCGCGCAAGAGTGCCCTGCGGGAGACGCTCGAGAACGTGGGCATCGCGGTCCTCATCGCGCTCGGGCTGCGCTCGTGCTTCTACGAGCCGTTCAAGATCCCGAGCGGCAGCATGATGCCCACGCTGCGCAACGGCGATCATATCTTCGTCAACAAGTTCATCTACGGGGTGCAGATCCCGTTCACCTCCACGGTGGTCGGGGAGTCTTGGGGGAACATCGAGCGCGGGGAGGTGCTCGTCTTCCGCTATCCGCTCAACGAGTCCGAGGACTTCATCAAGCGCGTGATCGGCTTGCCTGGCGACGAGATCAAGGTTTCGGGGCGTGCGGTCTCCATCAAGCGCGCCGGCGAGACGGAGTTCGAGCTCCTCGCGCATGAACCACTCGAGGAGCCCTGCTACGACGAGGACAACAAGACCGTCGTCGAGGCCTGTCAACTGTTCCGGGAGACGCTCGGCGATCGCAGCTATGTCGTCCGCTACTTGAATGGCTTCGATGCGATCGACGACGTGCATGGTCCCGCGCGCGTGTGGAAGGTGCCTGCGGACCGCCTGCTCGTCATGGGCGACAACCGCAACCAATCCCATGACAGTCTGGCGTGGAGCGTACGCGTGGAAGCCGTCAACGCCGACGACGTCCTGCGCGACAAAGACCTGCGCGACGTGACGGATGGCAAGCTCTTCACGCTGACTCGTCCCACCGACATCGACGACTTCAGCGATCCGAGCCACGACCACGTCACGTACCAGTCGAGCCATCGCGCGCCGAGCTACGACCTCTCCCTCGCGATCTGGCGCGACCCACCGATCCCCGCACCCGCGATCTACGAGGCCATCGCACAGCGCACCCCCAACGGTCGGTCCACACGGGTCGCCCAGCTGCTCGCCGGTGCGCCCGACGATCCCAAGACCGATCGCGCGCGTCAGGTCGGAGCCGCGCTCGATAGTCTGACCATCGGCGACACGGGGACCCTGCGGCACGCCGTCGCGTTCCTCGAGCCCGCCAAGGCCGTGCTGGAGCTGCGATGCGGCCACGCCCAGTGCCCCACCGAAACCGAGCTCGCGCTCCAGTTCACCGAGATCATCGGCCGTTTCGAGCAGGACCACGATCAGGATGCCCGCGAGATCGCGCCCCGAGCCGACGATGCCCGGTACAGCACGCACTGGACCGGCCGCTCCGACATCCGCGATCACTTTCACGCGACTCGCCTGCACGTGGAAGGGCAGGACGCCGATCCTTCGCAGGACGTGTCGCTCCGGGCCTTGCGTAAGCCCAAGCCCGAGCTCGACGTGCTCCAAGACGCGGCGCTGCGCCAGTTCGGCGTGACGACCGTGGATGCCCCGCGGCTGCCCGCGCTCGGGGAGCGCGCGTGGCTCATGGAAAGCGCCGGGGCCTTTCATGTGGTCGCCGCGGACCCGGAGCGCGAGATGCTGATCATGCTGGATTGCGGCCGAGCCCGCTGCGCCAGCGCCACGGCAGCGACCACCCTCGCGCAGACCGTGTGGGCGCGCGTTCCCGAGGCCGCCGCCGATCGCCGCAAGATGCGGTCGCTGCTCGTGCCAAGCGACATGCCTGGGACCGTGCTCGACCCCGTTCGCCCGCCGGATCGCGACGCGTACGACCGCGTTGGCCTCGAGGCGACCGTGGAGGGCAAGGACCACACGCTCGACCTCGAGATCTGGCGTCATCCCCCCGAGGGGCTCGCCGCGAAAATCGCGGCCCTGCGCGGCGAGTATGGCCTAAAGGCCGATACGCGCGTCGCCCCCGGCGGTGCGTTCGGCGAGGACGAAGGCGCCTTCCATTTCGCGGTGCCCGTGGAAGAGTCCGAGACCGTGTTTCGGATGCGCTGCCGCAAGGGACTGTGTCCCACCGCGGAGGTCGCGACCCATGTCGCACGCCGCGCTCACGCCAACGCCGTCGATCCGACCAACTTCGTGGATCCGGAGGCGGAGCGTCCGCGGCCGTTCGTCCCGCGCGGCAACGTCAAGGGCCGAGCCGAGCGGATCTGGTTGCCGCTGCGCCGGTTCTGGCTGCCCATCGAGTAACTCCGAGCGGGCCGAGATGCCCCCCCGGGCGAGCGACGTCCTTCGTGGTGGAGGACGACGCCGCCTCCATCGCGTAACTCCGAGCAGGCCGAGACGCCCCCGGCGAGGTGTTGTGTTCCCCCAGAACGCGCCCGGGCCAGCCGAAGTCCGCTTCGAGCGGTTGACGTGGGAGTTCGCCGCGACCCATGCTTGGACGTGTTCCTTCTTGTTCCCTTTTGTTCCCTTTCGTTCCTGCAACACGCACGCTCGGGAGGGCTCGCGCGCGGGAGCGTGAGGGTCACGGTGCTCGTAGGGCGGGACGGAGGCCGGCGATGACCTTTCGACGCCTGCGACGCCTCATGGAACACCCCGCGCACCGGCGGTGCTTCGCCACCCTCGGTGCACTCACGGTGGCGCTCACGACCTGGAGCATCAGCCGGGGAGGGGGGAGCGGGGGCCTGGCCTGGGTCGTTGGCCTGTTGGCGTGGACGCCCACCGAGTACCTGCTGCATCGGTTCCTGTTTCATGTTCCGCAGCAGCATCCGCTCGCGAGCCTCGGTGCGAAACACCATCACGCGCATCACGAACACCCCAGCGAGCCCCCGATCACCAAACCTTTGTTCCTCACGCTCCCCCCCTTGGGGATCTTGATCGCCGCGGGGGCGTGGCTCGGCGACGCTGCCTTCTGCGGCGCGGTCGGGTTTCTCGCGGGCTATCTTGGATACGAGCTCTGCCATGTGTCGGCACATTGGCTCGGCGCCGCGCACCCCCACCCGCGCCTCCGCGATGCTCACCTGCGACATCACGCGTTCCAGACACGGAATTTCGGGATCACCTCGAGGGCGTGGGACCGTCTGCTTGGAACCATGGAAACGCCGCTCACCAAACGCGATGGTCCACGGTGCGCGTCATGCCTGGCAGGCCCCAGAAAAAGCTCGCGCGCGCGATGATCCCCCAAGACCAGCGATCCTCGGGTTCCTCGATGGGCGCCTCGTCGTAGCGCGTCACGTAGCCGAACACGGTCGCGGCCATGAATGCGACCGGCCACCACTTGATCGCAAGGGCACCCCCTTGGGAGCCGCCCGCCGTGACGTCCTCCGCACCGCGGCCGAGCCACATCCCATCGTAGCGCGCCGCGAGCTCGAGCGCGCCGCCGCCCCACCGACCGTCCTTGCTGCGCCCCCTGGGCGCCCACCCGACTTCGCGAGGCGACCCGACGACGACCCACGCGACCTCGGCCGTCAATCCGTACGCGTAGAGTTCCGGCAGAACCGTGCGGGGCGTCGATTGGTTGCCATCGTCGTCCCGCGATCGCTCTTCGCGGCTCACCGCGCCCTCGACCGTCAGCCGCACGGGTCCCACGTAGCCGACCGCATGGCCTTGTCCCACGACGCGAAGCCCAGAGACGACGATCGGCCGGAAGTAGACGAAGCCGAGCGGAGTTTGACCGGAGATCCCGTCGCGGTCGCGCACGCTCTCGACCAACACCGATCCACCGAGTCGCAGTCCATGGCGGCGGTTCGCCGCGGAGGCCCCCTCCCATGCACGGCCGAGCACGAGGTCCAACGCCCCATAACCCGCCGGAAGCATGTTGTCGTTGCCGAGCGGGCTCCCACTTCCGTTGCCGATCCGGACGCACGCTTCGAGCGGAACACGAAGAGGCGCGAGGCGGACATCGGCGCCCACGTCACGCCGCACCCGGAAGGACGTCACCACCGGCGCGCGGTCCGGGAAGGGAAGCGTGTGCACGGGCTCCTGCACGAACGAAGCGAACATCGGAGGCTTGGAATGCCCGGCGGTGATCGTGACCCAGTGCGTGGCCCGCAGCTGCAGGAACGCGTCCAGGATGACCGGGTGCTCGCCCGCGTATTCGACCGTCGCAACCGCACGAAACCAAGGCGTGGGCGCGAGCGTCAGCCCTGGACGCAACCTCGCGACCGCGAAGCCGCTGTTTCCCTCCTCCTCGGAAGGGTAGACACGGTAGTCGATCTCGCCGAGGACCGTGGGTCGGAGCCAGCCCCAGGCATCGGGGGACTCGGACGGCTTCGCGGCGGGAGTCGGGGGTGGGGGTGGGGCGGCGCTGGAGAGCCCCGCCACGGCGTCTTCGAGGCGGGTGAGACGTGCTCTCAGGGCCTCGTTCTCTCGCGCGAGCTTCTCGACCTCGAGCGCGTCGCGCTGCGGCTGCGCACCCACGGCCACCACCGGAGGCGCCGTCGCTTCGCTGGCAGGCGTGTCGGTGACGGCGTCGGGCGCTTCGCCGACGGCCGTCTCGGTGACGGCGTCGGCCGCTTCGCCGACGGCCGTCTCGGTGGCGGCGTCGGCCGCCCGTGGGTCTTCGGTCGCGACCGCAGTGCCCGGAGGGTCCTGCACGTTCGCGAGCGCAAAAGCGACGACGCTCGCGAGGAGCGAGGGAGCAACACACATGGGCCGCGGCTCAATCCACGGGAAGGATGTGCAACTTGTGCGTGATCCCGTCGGCCTCGTCCGGATCGTGATCCGCCACGAATAGCCTGCCATGCGTTGGGTCGTAGGCGACGCCACGCACCTGCTGGAAGCCCGACCAAAACACGGAGGCAACGCCCAAGGACGAGATCTGGTAGAGGACCCCTCCCGTGCTACCGGTAAAGATCGAGCCGAGCGGACCTTCGGCGATCAGGTCGGGCCCAGGAACCGCAGCAAGCACTGTATAGGTGCTCGGCGTGGCCAACGGCGCTTTCAAGATCTGCCCAAGGTCTTGGTCGGACACGTAGAGATCGGTACCGATGGCCAGGACGCCCACGGGCTTTTGCAGGCCCGTGATGACCTCCGGCTCGGTTCCGGCCAACGCCAACGAACCCACCGCACCCACGCGATCGCCCGTGGAAAGGCGCACGAACCACGAATCGTAGAGCGCTTCGTCGTCCGTCACCGTGAGTCCGATGCGGCGACGCTCGGGATCGAGACCGGGAACGATCGCCGGCACGCCGCCGGGAGGCACGAAGACGACGTCACCGACGGTCCCATAGCCGAACCTGGTCACCACGATGGTGCCGTCGGCCAGGGTCACCAGCTGCCCGAGTCCAGCCCCCTCGGGTGCCGCAGCGGGTAGGTCGCTCACGAGTGAGAAGCTGGCTTCGTCCGTCCACCGCAGGATGCGGTTGCCGTTGTCGTCCGCGATGTAGAGCGCCTGCTCGGCGTCGTTCCACCACAGTCCATTCGCATCACCTTCGATCGGCAGAAGCGTCGGGCCACGCTCGACGACCTCGTCCGAAGGGTCCGAGTCCGCGTCTTCGCAGGCGGCGAGGAAGAGTAGGGCGAGGGAGAGCGAGAGGGAAAGGGAAGGAGAAGAAACGATCTTGGAATGCATCATGCTGCAATCACTTCCGCGACGCGGTCACCACACGAACGAACGTCGTAGCCGAGCCGAGCGAGCTCGCGCCGAAATCCGAGCTCGGACAGGCCATCGAGGAGCCTTTGGATCCGAGGATCGGCGTTGCTCTCCGCGGGGATCACGAGGTCGTACCGCTCTTCGGTGAGGGGAACGAAATCGAGGTCCATCAGGAGCGCCGCGTCTCTGGTGGCGATGCCCGTATCCGCGGCGCCCAGGGCAACCGCACGTGCGACATCGAGATGGCCTCTGGCCTGCACCGCCGATGCGGCGATCTTGGGGACCGAAGAACCGATCGCGCGAAGCTCACGGTCGAGCAGCCTTCGCGCTCCCGCGCCTTTCTCCCTCACGGCGATCCGCAGCCCAGGTCGCCCGAGGTCTTCCACGGAACGGAGCTTTTTCCCGCACTCCCGCGAGACGAGCAGGCCGACATCCCACCGCCCGAGGGTCACGAGGACGACGGAGAGACCCCGAACGATCCGTCGCACATCCGCGACATTCGCATCACCGGTCTTCCCATCCACGAGATGGACCCCCGCGACGTGGATCTGACGGCTTGCGAGCGCCTCCAGGGCCTCCGTGCTCGACCCCGGCAGCCAAACGAAGCGCCCCGGACCCCGCTTCGCGTTCAACCGATCCGTCAGGACGCCAAGTCCCCCCGCGCAGCCCAGGACCACCACGTTCTCCTGCGCCAGGCTCGTGTCGCGCAACACGTCCACGCACACGCCCTTGCCTTTGGCCTGCGAGGCCCCCAAGAGCGCGTCCGCAGACAGCCTCATGCCGTCGTTGCCCAGTCCGTGCGCCACCCAGCGCCCCCCGATGTGGGCGAGCAGCAACCGGTCCGAGGCGATCGCGGAGACCGGCTCCGCGACGAGGGCCGACGTTTCCGTCGGGACGTCGCCAAACAGCGACTCGACGGTTTGCTCGAGCGCCTTCGCGATCCGGAGCGCCACCTCCACCGAGGGCGTCGCGCGACCCGCCTCGATCGCGCCCACGCTCTGCCGCGTCAGGTTGGCCGCCGCTGCCAACTCGGCCTGCGATAGCCCCCTGGCTTCGCGCGCTCGACGTACCCGGTGCGTGTTTTCCGTGCGGATCGCCATGACAAGAGTCCATTACATGATGGAAAGAACTGATTCCACGGAAATCTTGCCGTGACCCGCGTTTCGTGAGCGGGCTGGGACCGTCGATGCAGCTCCGTGCCCACGCGATGCGATGCGTGTCGCGTCGCCGCACACGGGGACGACCACTGGCAGACCGCCACACTGCCACCGCCATGCCTGCGAACGTTGGCGTGGCCCGAGATTCCGAGCCGCGTGACGGGGCGGGCTACACCCGGCGCCCGCGGGCGGCATCGACGGAGCCTGCGAACGTTGGCGTGGCCCGAGACTCGAGCCTCCGCGTGACGGGCGGGCTACCGGCGTCCGCGGGGGGGGGCATCGACGATGCGGAACGTGATGCGGACTTTGCCCGAGCCGAGCGATCGGCGCGCATGCATGGCAAGGCGTTGGCCCGCAGCAGCGCGCTCATGCTCCGCGCGGAACGTTGCGATGAGCTCATCGAGCTCCCGATCGCTCCCGAACTGAAAGTCACGGTCGAGCGTCTCTGGCTGAACTTTCTTACCCATGTCAGGACTCGCGGACCGGGTGCCGGTGGCGGCTTGGATCGCAGCATACCGCCTCGAGCGGGACCCACGGGGCCTCCCTTGAAGCCAGACCCGGAACGCCGATAATCGATATTATGTAAACTAAAGTCCGGCACGGCTGGCGGGCCACGGGTTGCCAACGCGTGTGCCCCCGGCGGCGTGCCTTCCACGAGCTGGAAGCGACTTCCCGAGGCTGCACCCGACCGCACAGCGTCGCGCTTTTGAAGTCCGGATACGGCTTCTTCCGTGGCTGCACACCCCGGCCGCACGCGTCGCGCCCTTTGAAGATCCGGATACCGCTTCTTCCCGAGGCTGCGTATGCCCCCGGCGGCGCGCCGTCGACGAGCTGGAAGCGGCTTCCCGAGGCTGCACCCCCGGCCGCACGCAGCCCGCCGCAGCCCGCCGCAGCCCGCCCGGGGCGCGGCGTGGCTTCGACGGAGCCGGAAAGCGGCTTCCGCAGCACAGCCGGCCCGCCTGGCGCCGCGCCCCGCCTTACTTCTCGGGGATCACGGGGCAGCCGAAGACGATGTCGACGGCGTCGACTTCGTTGGCTTGCAGCGCGGCACAGGCGGACCCGTAGAAGGTCACTTGGTTGCTCGTGGCGTCGTAGTCCCAGCCGTCGGTACGGGTGGGGTCGCGCTCGACGAGCTCGGCGTCGAAGAACGCGTAGAGGTCCGCGGGATCGGGGGGAACCTCGGCGAGGAGGAAGTCGCAGGAGACGATGCTTCCGGCGATGTCGGCGAACGCCTCTTGCAGCGCGGTCGCGTCGTCGGCCTGGTAGTAGACCGGATCGGTGTCGCGGGCGGTTCCGCCGGCCATGGCCATCGCAGCGAGTTGTGTGGGATTGACCCCGCTCCCGAAACCGACGACGAATGTCCGCACGTCTTCGGGTTGTGCCCGCAGCTGCGCCACCGCGACCTCGAGATCGTGGTCCGTGCACTCCATCGGCTGACCATCGGTGAGCATCAAGACGAAGTTGTCGCGATCCGGGTCCTGGAGCCCTTGGTAGCCGTTGAGCGCGGTGATGGTCTCCCCGATGGGGGTCCCGAGCGCGCAGGCGCCGGAGAAATCGATCTGGGTCGAGATCGCTTCGGCGGTCTCGGGCGCGGGATCGATGAACACCCCGCCGGCGTCGCAAGGATCATCGAGACCGCACTCTTCCGACGCGCCAGGGAACATCATGAGGCCGAAACGGATCTGCTCGGAGAACGCGACGGTCACCTCGTCGATCGCCGCCGTGGCAATTTCCCACTTGCTGGGCGTGCCCCCGAGGACGCCATCGAGGTCCTCGGTCATGCTGAGCGAACGGTCGAGCACGATCAGCATGTTGGGCGGAATCGGCATGCTCCCAAACAGGGCTCCGCCGCAATCGCCGGTGTCCTCGAGCGCGAGATCTGGCGGAGGCGCGAGGTCGAAGCGGATCGACGGGATGTCCTGAGTCTCTCCGGACGTCTCTTCAGCGATGGCCGTGGTGCTCGAGGTGATGACGCCGGTGGTGCTCGTCGACGTGGTCCCGGTGGTGTCCGCTCGGCTCGGCCCGGTGCCTCCGGTGGCGTCCGCGGTTCCCTCACCCGTGTTCGGATTGGCGGTCGTCGTCGGGATGCCGCTCTCCTGGTCGCCTGAAGATTGCGGGTCTGTGGGGGCGGCACACGCCGAAAGAGAAGCGAGAACGACGAGGTGCGGGACGGCGGCGCGGGAACGCATCGAGGCCATGAGTCTGACATAGACCCCGCAAGTCGGAGCGCTTCCGACAGGAACTTTTTCTCACTCGTGCTCGACCCACTCGGCGTAGGCCGTGAACGTCTGCGCGAGTCCCAGGGTCACGAGGTGCTCACCGAGGCCGTTGTCGATGAACAACGCATGCCGTTGTCCCAAGACCACACTCTTGAGGTTGGGAATGGGAAAGGTTTCCGCGTGAGGGTCGCCGTACTTCTTGCGCAGCGCCGCATACGAGGGCCACCGCCACGGAATCGTGGCACGCCAGCGCAATTCGCAGCGTTTTCCCTCCGAAGGTCTCCCCTCGACCTCGAGCCAGCCGTCGTAGAGCCCATAAACCGAGTCACGCTGGCTACGGTCGGGCATGTGAAAGACGGCCGATCGCGCCTTGAACGGCTCGTCGCAGTCGTGTGTACGGCGGATAGCACGCATGCGCGCGCGCACCTTTTCGTTGTCGCGCACGATCCCGGGATCCAGTCGAAAGTCGTCTCCGGTGCCGTCCAGGTAGTGGTCCATCAGGAGACCCGATTGGCGGAGCATCCCCGAGAGTGCGGCTCCCGTAGCCAGCGTGCGGTAGAGATCGCGAAGGAAGGCCTTCTCGCTCTCCTCGAAAGCGTCCCCGCGAACCGCGGCGCGCTCGAGGGCGTCGATGCGCCGCTGCAGTCCGGGGGTTCCAACTCCCGTCGCAAGCGTGAAGGCCAACACGATCCGTCGGCCAGGAAAAAGCAGAAACGGTGCAAGACAGACAAAACTCGCAACCATGGCGACTCGCCAACGTCGGTGCCGCACGACACGGGAGAACCAACGTGTCGTCCCGATCCCCAACGCGCCCTCCTCTCCTCGCGCGACAGTAACACCGAGATCGGCGACGGGAGCGACCGGGGGGCGGAGCTCCCCATTTCCCTGCGGGACTAGTGCCCCGACCGATGAATTTCTGACCTTGGAGGCACTAGTGCTCGTCGTCGGCCACCCCGTAGCGGAGCAGGCGGGCGTAGAGCGTCTTGCGATCGATCCCGAGGATCTTGGCCGCCCGACTCTTGTTCCCCGCGCTCGCCTCCACCACCCTCAAGATGTGACGCCGTTCGACCTCCCCGAGCGGCAGGAAGCCGGAAGCCAAGCCATCGTCGGCCTCGTCGACCGCGTCCTCGGTGCTGGCGGCAGCCTGCTGGAAGTGTGAAGGCAGGTGGTGGAGCTGGAGCTCCGCACCTCCGCAAAGGGCGAGCGCATATTCGATGGCGTTGCGGAGCTCGCGGACGTTCCCGGGCCACCGATGGCGGCGCAGCGCGGACTCCACGGGGGGCGAAAGTCCAACGGCATCGCGGCCGGCGGCGAAGGTTTCGCAGAAGTGCGCGGCGAGCAGCAGGACGTCATCGCCGCGATCGCGGAGGGCGGGAACCGCGATCGTCGCGACCGCGAGGCGGTAGTAGAGGTCGGAGCGAAAGTCGCCCCGCCGCACGGCATCCAGCATGTCCTGATTCGTCGCTGCGATCACGCGGACGTCGATCGCGATCTCGCGGTCGCTGCCGACGGGACGCACCCGTCGCTCCTCGAGCGCACGCAGCAGCTTGGGTTGGACGGCGCGGGACATGTCCCCGATCTCGTCGAGGAACAGGGTGCCTCGGTGAGCCTGGCGCAACAGGCCCGTTCGTTCTTGGCGGGCATCGGTGAAGGCGCCCTTGGCGTGGCCGAACAGCTCGCTCTCCAGCAGCTGCTCGGGAACCGCAGCGCAGTTGACCGCCACGAACGGTCCATCCGCGCGTGGGCTGCAGCGGTGGAGCGCCCGGGCGGCCAGTTCTTTGCCGGTTCCGCTCTCACCCACGAGGAGCACGGAGGCCTCCGAGGCCGAGAACCGATCCACGAGGTCGTACATGCGCTGCATCGCCGTGCTCGTGCCGACCATCCCCGCGAACCCCGCTGCGTTGCCGCAGACGCGGCGGAGCGTGCGGAGTTCGTCCGAAACGCGACGGTGATGGAGCGCGCGCTGCAGTAAGAGCTCGAGCGCATCGTGCTCGAAGGGCTTCGTGAGGAAGTCGTAGGCACCGAAGCGTATCGCCTCGACGGCGGCGTCGATGCTGCCGAAACCGGACATGACGACGACGGGGACGTCGGGGCGCACCCGGACGATCTCGCGACAGAGCTCGTTCCCCGAACGCCCGGGCATTCGCAGATCGGTGAGCACGATGTCGACCTGAGCGTCGCGCAGCGCCGCCATGGCTTCGTCGGCGTCGCCGGCGGAGCGCGTGGTCCAGCCGTGCTCGCAGAGTTCTGCGGCGAGGAGCTCTCGCATCGAGCTTTCATCATCCACGATGAGGACTGTCGCCATCGCCGTTCACCTCGGGCAGCCAGACTTCGAAACATGCCCCCGGTTGGGTGGCACGGTTGTGCACCGCGAGCACGCCTCCGTGATCGCGGACGATTCCGTGGGCCACGGAGAGGCCGAGCCCGACCCCCTGCCCCACGTCCTTGGTCGTAAAGAACGGATCGAGGACGCGATCCAGGATCTCGGGGGCGATGCCCGTGCCTTCGTCCTCGACGGTGAGGCACACCCAGGACGAGCACGGAGACCCCTCCTCGCCGCCCGCGGGAGCGTGTGGATGTCCCCCCTGCCAACGCACGATGATCGCGCCGCCATTGGACATTGCGTGTACCGCGTTGATGAAGAGGTTCGTGAGCACCTGCTCGATCTTGTCACGTCCCACGTCGACGAACACCTCGGACGGTCCCGTCACATCCAGTTGAAGACCACGAGTCCGGATCAGCGGCTCCACGAGCGTCACGGCGCGATGGACCACATCCCCGATGCGCTGTCGGACGCGCTCGGTCGAGCTCGAAGAGCGCGCGAAGGTGAGGAGCTCTTGCACGATTCGGGTCATGCGCCGGCATTCTTCCGCGACGATGTCCAGATCGTGACACACGCCTTCGTTTTGGCTCATCCGTCGCGCATGTTTCGCGCGCCCGAGCACGACGTGGAGGGGGGTGCCGAGCTCGTGGGCCAAGCCGGCCGCCAACGTGCCGACGGCGGCCAGGCGATCCGCGTGGCGGAGCTGCTCCGTGGCGTGGAGCCTCGCCCGCGTCTCGGACTCGACCTGTTGACGCGCGTCCTCCAAACGGATCGCCATCGCATCGAGGGCCGACCCGAGCTCGCCGAGTTCGTCGTGCGGCCGCGGTGCGGAGCTCTGCTCGAAATGCCCCTCGCCGATCCGACGCGCTTGTTGCACGAGGGCCGAGACGGGTTGCCCCACCATCCGCGCCCCGAGGGCCGCAGCGGCGATGGCCCCCGCGAAGGCCATCCCGGCCGCGACGGCGAGGAAGCGCACGGTCGCTCGGCGCAAGTACTCCTCCTTCCCGCGAAGGGCCGTGGAGAGCTCGAGGGCGGCATTCCGGCGGCCGTCCGCATCGAGGGGAACCCAGGTATGGAGCGTGGGCGGGTGACTGTACGCGGCGAGCTGGACGACCTCTTCGCCGTGCCGCAACCGTCCGAGCAGCTCCGGCGGGAGGGCTTTGCGTGGACCGTCGATCGAACCATGGGTCAGATCGACCAGGCGCACCGCGATTTCATCGTCTCCGACGTCCGTCCGTTCCAAGAGCTCCTTCGCCGCGGCAAGCCCGTCTTTCCGCCACACGCGGGCGCAGACGGCTGCGAGCGTACGACCGAGGACGTGCTGGTTCTTGCGCAGATCGAGCTCGTAGAGCTCCGCCTCACGGGCGCTGCGCAAACGCGCCTCGATCCCGAGGATCGCGACGATGAGCGCCAGGATGGCCAGCATGAGTTTGAGGGCGATCCGCATGGCTGGTCAGAAATTCTTGGTTCGCAGCACTAGACTCGCCCTCGTGTTCAACGAAGCCATCAGTCTGGCCGCGATCGCGATTCAACACCACCAAGCGTTGCGGAACCAGCTGCTCCGCATGTGGGACCGGCTCACCCGCGGCCACACGCGGATCGTGGTGTTTGGAGGCGCGGGCGCGGGCAAATCGAGCTTCGGGCAGCTGCTCGCCGGGAAGAGCCTCGGACGCGGCGAATACCGCGAATCCACGGAGATCGAACGCTACGACATCGAGGGCAGCACGAGCTGCACCGTACTCGTCCCCCCAGGCCAGAAGCGGTTGCGGGAGGCGACGTGGTCGGGCCTCGAGGGGTTGATCGCGTCGTCCCCCTGCGTCGTCGTCCACGTCGTGGATTGGGGGCTCGACGAAGTCGCTCCCCTCACCTACCGGCAGCTGCGCACCTTCGCGGAGGGCATGGACCCGCGCGCCGCCCTCGAGACCTTCGCCGCGCAGCAGCGCGCCCACGAGCTCGACCCGCTGGAGCGCCTCGCCGGCGTCCAACCCAAAGACGGCACCCTGCGGCTCGTCACCGTGGTCAGCAAGCAGGACCTTTGGTGGCGCTGGCGCGATTCCGTGCGCGCCCACTACGAGGAAGGGGCCTACGCAGAGCGCCTGGCCGCCCTCGAGGAACGCCTAGGATCCGGCAAGCTGCATCACACGCTTTGGTCGGCCGCACCGATCATCAAGAACTTCCGGGATGGCGAAGGCAATGTGCTGCTCCCCTGCTCGGAAGGCTACGACGAGCCCCTCCGCCGCTGGCACGAGCAACGCCTCGTCGAGATCGTCGGCGAGGCCGCCCGGAATGCCTGATCCGACGACCGATCCCACCGTGGCGCTCGCCCGACTGGCACCGAAAACCGAAGCCGTCACACGTTCGGACCGGGCGCTCGGCCAGATGCACGCGGGCATCGCCACCGTCCTGCTCGGCCTTGCCCTCCTCGCCGTCGCCCTGCCCGGAGTCGCCGGTTGGGCCCTTGGAGCCGCCCTCCTCGCCGGCCTCGCCGTCGCCCCCCGGTACCGCCAGACGCGAGCCCGGCAGCAGGAAGCGCTCGCGGCCCTCCGCCAGGACTACGAGCTCGTCTCACGGGCGCTCGACCACGGCACCGCACTGCCCTCCTCTACGGAGGGTGCGGACGGTGCCGCACTCGAGCTCGCCAGGGACGCGCTGGGACGCTCGCGCCCCCCCGAAGCCAGACGCTGAAGGATGGACCCTCACTTCGCGTGCTGGCCGACCCAGCCGACGGCGCCGTCGCGAGGTTTGGCCAGGTACTCGTAATACAGGGTCTCGATTTCGGGCACGGTGGAGCGCTTGACGCTCGGCCGCTCGAGCAAGGCCTCGGTCCAGCGCTCGACCTTGGGGAGGCCCTTCAAGACGGCGAGTTCGGGCACCATCGCGTCGGTCCATCGGATCCGTTGGAGCAGCGGCGCCGTCGCCGTGTCTACGAGCGTGAGCGACTCGCCGCGCCAAAGTGGGCCACGCACCTCGGCCTCCAGCCGCTCGAGCTTGGCCCGTACCGTGGCCGCGAGCTTGCGCGCCTCGTCTTGGTGGGGCGTGGTGCCGAAACGCCAATGATCCATGAGGACTGCCGACGAGAACTCGATCCATGCGCGATCCCGGGCCTTGAGCAAGGGGTCCTCCTGGGGCAGGAGGCGCACGCCACCCGCCACTTCGTCCAAGTACTCGTTGATCACCGCGGACTCGAACAACACGATCTCGTCCACCTTCAGGACGGGGACCTTGCCGAGGGGCGAAAGGGCCAGAAACCAGGGCGGCTTGGCGGCCAGGTCCACGTACGTGATTTGATAGGGCACCCCCTTCTCCTCGAGCGTGATCGCAGAACGCTGGACGAAGGGGCACAGCTTGAAGGAGATGAGTGTGAACGAGGCCACGGGAGGCAAGACGCCGCCCGCTTGGGTGAGTTACCCGGCCTCCCGACCTCTCTCCATCGAGGTTTCGATCCGCACGCCCTCCCGGCGCGATGAGGTGCTTCCGCTTCGATCGCTTGGGTGGCAAGCTTCCACACACCCGGCACCCGTGAGCGACGAAGACGACAGCGCCCCTCCCCGGGAGGGACCACCGCCCCACGAGATCTCCGAGTCCTCCCTCGCGGGGGACCTCGATCTCGATCTTTGGGGCGCGCGCGCCGACGGCATGTCGGACCGGGAGCCCGGGGCGCCCATCGGCCCGATCAAAGACGGGGACTCGGATGAAGCTCACCACGCGACCTCCGAGGCGCTCGCGCGCTTCCTGGCCGACCGCTACGACTCGGAGCTCCCATCGAGCCTCTTTCCTCGCGGGGTCGATCGCACGTCGCCGCGTACGCCCTTGCGCCGCGACCTCGACGCCCCGGCACGCTTCGAAGGCGCGCTTGCTCGCGTACAGAGCGGCGCAGTGTCGGCGCCGCCGCGCGAGCCGAGCCTGCTCACCGTTCCCCTCGACGTCGAGGATCTCGGCGAAATGCTGACGACCCCAGCCTGGCTCGACGAGTCCTCTGCGCGTCGCTCGGTCCCCGTCCTCCCCAAAGCTCCTCCTCCCCCCGAAGTGCAACGCGACCTCGCGGCTCGCGTGCGTACGCCCGTGCCTTCGTCCCTGCTCCCGATCGATCGCCTGGACGTCCCGCAACGTCGTCCCCGCTCGCCCGCAGCAGGCTTCACGCAGCCCTACCCCGTCGGTGGCACGCCGCTCGCGGCGGACGAACCGCCCTCACCGTCCGAGCCCGCACGCGAATCGGCGCTTGCACCCCACACCGGCGCGCCAACGGCCGTTCCCGAGGTTTCCACCGAGGTCGTCGACGTCGGCGAAACCGCTTCCGATCCAGCCACGCCACGGCGCGAGTCCTCCCCTTCTCGGGCATCCGCCGACGAGTCGCTCGATCTCTTCGATTCTCAAGACGCCGAAGATCCATCGTCGCGCACGCCCTCCTCCGCGAGTCGCAGCAGCCTCGATCTCCAGGCCTCCGCCGACGCACCTCCCCTCACCGACTTGGGCGGGTCGCGTGGCACCCCGCCGCCCAAGGGCGCGTGGCGGCGTGCAGGGCTCGGCACCGCCATCGTCGTCGTTGCCGCGGGGGCGCTCTGGCTGAGCCGCACGCCTGCACCGGAACGTCCCGCCTCCGAGATCTCCGCGGCGCAGGCCGTTCCGAGTCCGTTGCCCATCGAAGCACCCACTCCCGCGCCTGCGCCGGTCGACCCCGAGGTGCCACTCCCTCCGTTGCCGCGCCCCTCCGTCCACGCGGCAACGCCCGCCCCCCCCGTGGAAGACCAACCCATCGAAACGCAAACGGAGCTCGCGCTGCCCGAAGAAGCGGACGGGGTCTCGCTCGTGGAGGACACCGACGGGCCCGCCGAAGACCTCCCCCCCGCCCCCCTCGATCGCGCCATGGTCGAGCTCCAAGCGTGGGAGCAGATCGTGGATCTCTGTCGGCAGCGCGATGGCGTCGAAGCGAGGAGACTCTTCCGCGCCCTGCGTGGCGCAGAACCGCGGACGCACGCCATCCTCGGTTGTCGCGACCTCGGCATCGACCTCCAGGTCGAATCGGCCGGACCGACCGCATCGGAGTATCTCGAGATGGCGCAAGACGCCTATGCCGGCGGTGATCTCGGCCGCGCCTATCTGCTCGCGCGCAACAGCAGTCGCGAGTCGCGGACGCCCGAGGCCCTCATGCTCATGGGCAACGCGGCCTGCGATCTGAAGGACGAAGAGAAGGCCCTCGTCGTCTACCGCATGCTGATCCCACGCGACAAACGCAAGCTCGCCCGCTACTGCACCCGCAGCGCGCTTCGCCTGCGATGACGGAGCGCCCCTTTGACAGCGGAGCCGCGCGGAGGTAGTCTCCGCCCTCTTTGCTCGCATAGCTCAGTTGGATAGAGCGACGGTTTCCTAAACCGTAGGTCGCAGGTTCGATCCCTGCTGTGGGCACCCCTGTAGCGGTCGAAAAGCGACGGCTCCATGAGCAGGTCCGTGTCCCGCAAGAGGTCGGCGTAGTGGCGCTCGTCTCGGATCACGCCCGGCTCCACGGTGGCGAGTCGATCAGCGTAGGAAGCCAGCGACTACGAAGTGGTGGCGCCTGCGGGCCGTGCCGGCCACGCGAAGCCCGGGGGGCTGGGGGTGTCGCGGAGCAGCATGTCGGCGACGACGCGGCCGAGCGCGGGGGCAAACTTGAAGCCGTGGCCCGAGCCGCCGCCAACGACCACGATGTCCGGATCGTCTGGATGGCGGTCGATGAGAAAGTCCCAGCTCGGTGTCAGGGTGTACAGACACACGCGGTGCGCTGCGATGGGCCCCGCGGCGGCCGGAAAGTAGTGCTCGGCGAAGACTCGGAGGGGCTCGGTGTCCGATGGAAGGAGCGCACGCTCGACGAGATCGGGATCGACCTCCGTTTCGATCGCGTGGGGCGTGCGATGCAGGCCGAGCTTGAGTCCGGCGATGCCGTCGGGCGTCCATGGAAAGCCGTAGAAGAACCCCTGCAGCGTGTGAGCACCCCAGACCGGGAGCTCGCGTAGGGCAGGACTCGGATCGACCGCGATCCAAACCATGACGCGCCGGACGGGCTGGAGCGCCGCACCGGGCAAGAGTGCCGTCAGCCCTGCTCCCGCTGCGAGCACCACACGGTCGGCCGCGACCGACCCATGGTTCGTCGCGATCTGGAGACGTCCACGCGAGCGCTCGAAGCCAAGGACGTGGACCCCTTCGCGCACCACGGCACCGGCCTCGATGGCTTCGTCGCGCAGCGCATCGAGGCACGGACCCACGCGGAGATAGCCGCCCGAAGGCGTGTGGCAGACGAGCCAAGCGTCGGGAATCGCAAAGGGATACCTGCGGCCGGCTTCCTGCGCCGTCAGGATCTCATGCGGGATCGCGTGCTCTTCGGAGGCGGCCACGGCCGCGCGCCATCCGGGGTCTTCCGCGGGGCCCCACTCGATCATGCCACTGCGGATGAGCAGGGCTTCGCCGCGCCGCGTCTGCAGGTCGCACCACAGGCGGTCGGCTTCCCGCACCCACGGCACGTAGCGCCCGCCCTCGTGGTAGGCGTGGCGAATGATCCGGGTGAAGCCGCTGTGACTCCCGAAGTCGTGGACGTGGCCCCGACGTTCGAGCACGGTGACCGCGGCCCCTTCACGCGCGAGTGCCCACGCGGCAGCGAGGCCCATCGTTCCACCACCGACGACGACGACCGAAGCCATGGATGGCGCCGCTTGGGTCTTTTTTGCGCTAACGCTGCCGCTCGGTGGCGGGCCGAATGACGAGGGTGCGGCCGGCGAGTTCCGTGCCGTTGAGCTGACGCGTGGCTTCGGCGGCGTGGCGGCGATCCGCCATGGTGACGAAACCGAACCCGCGGGAATCACCCGTGTCGCGGTCTTCCACGACGACGGCATCGGTCACGGCTCCGAAGGCTTCGAAGGTCTTACGTAGATCGTCGGAGTTCAGGCTCCAATCGAGGCCGCCGACGAACAATCGGCTCGGGATCCCGCTGGCGTGGGAGGTCACTTCCGCTTCCTCTTCGCCTTGCTGGATCCGCAGCGACTGCATCGCCTCTTCGATCGACATCATCGGGCCGCCCTGCACTTCTTCGGCGGTGGCGACCGGGATTCCCACGCCGGAACGATTGTCGCGGCGGTCCGCCTTGGTCTTCTTCTTGCGCTCTTTGTCGCGCTCTCGTTGGCGTTTTCCGGCGGAGTAGTTGATCTTTGCCATTCAGTGGACCTCATGGAAGGTGACCCGCGGCCGTCGAGCGACACACGCTGGGGTTAAGGGTTGACGGACGGGGTGCGCGATTCGCATCCACGGCAACACATTCGGCTCCCCGGTGACTGGCGGCTCCCCGGTGACTGGCGAGGCTGCACGCGCAACTATGCGCACACGCCCTCGCAACGGACGCCCCGAACCGATTCCGGACACCGGATCCTGGAGGCTACGGTCGTCGGGGAGAAGCGAACGCAGTTCACAGCGAGACGAACGACCTTTCGGCGACCGCGTGGGCACCGTGGCCACCCGCGGGGACCCCCACGGCTCGAACGCAAACGCCGCGGAGTTCGGTTGTCGTCACGCAGAAAACGGGCACGCGTGCCTGGTCCCTAGCGCGGGTGGGCGCCGCTGTCAAATGGGGTGGGTCCGCCGCGATTTCGCGTGTCTCGCCGCCGGGTTCGGTGTAGTGTTGCAGCTTCACTGAGCGCGGACGGACTTGCGGCGCAGGTACCTTGCCTCCACCAGGGATTTCAATCAACGGATTCACGGATCGGATCGAGCTCCTCGCCCAAGCGCCAAGGCCGAGCATGCGACAACAAAGGTTGAGCCCCCCATCGCGGTGGTTTGGCCTGTGAGAAGAAGAAGAGAAGATGGGTAACAAGCTTTTTGTGGGTGGTCTCAGCTGGGACACCAATGATGAAGGGCTACGAGATGCCTTCGGGCGCTTCGGAGACGTGGTCGAGGCCAAGGTCATCACGGATCGGGATACCGGTCGGTCGCGTGGGTTTGGGTTCGTCACCTTCGCGGATGGTGGTGCGGCCCAGGCAGCCATGGAAGAGATGGACGGGAGCATGCTCGACGGCCGCTCGCTGCGGGTGAACGAAGCCCAAGAACGCCAAGGCGGCGGGGGGGGTGGCGGCGGTGGTGGCGGTGGCGGTGGCGGTGGCCGTCGCTTCGGCGGTGGCGGTGGACCCGGTGGTGGTCCCGGCGGTGGCGGTCGTCCGCCCGCAGGTCGCGGTGGTCGTGGGGGCGGTCGCGGCGGCCCCGGTGGCGGCGGCGGCGGCGGTGGCGGTGGTCGCTACTAGTCCCCTCTCCTCCCAGCCCAAATAGAAGACCCTTTGCGCCCAAGCCTCGGCTTGGGCGTTTTCGTTGGTCGAGTCCCGGGGCCGGGCTTGCGCACGTTCGATGTTAGCCTGCGCGGCGATGATGAAGACGCGAACGTTCGTGCGGGCGGGACTCGAGACCTCCGAGATTGGCCTTGGATGCTGGCAACTCGGGCGCGAATGGGGCGAGGTTCGAGACGCAGACGCGCATTCGCTCCTCGATGCCGCGCTCGATGCGGGGATCACCTTCCTCGATACCGCCGACGTCTACGGCGATGGACGCAGTGAACAGTTCATCGGCGAGTTGACCCAGCGTCGCAGGGAACGCCTGTGCGTTGCCACCAAGCTCGGGCGTCGCATCGGCTACCCCGACGGTTACAGCTACGCGGTTTTCCGCACCTGTGTGGAGCGATCGCTCGCAAACCTTCGCACCGATTGCCTCGATCTCGTCCAGCTCCACTGCATCCCCGGCGCATGGTTGCGGCGCCCCGAGACGTTCGGCTGGCTGCGGAGGTTGCAAGAAGAAGGGCTCATCCGCCACTACGGCGCAAGCATCGAGACCATCGAGGAAGGCCTCGTCTGCCTCGAAGATCCCCACCTCGCTTCGTTGCAGGTGATCTTCAATGTATTTCGACAGCGGCCCACGGAGGTCTTGTTCGAGCGCGCGAAGGCGGCTGGCGTGGGCATCATCGCTCGGCTTCCACTCGCGAGCGGGTTGCTCGGTGGCCATATCCAGACCTCCACCCAGTTCGAGCTCGGTGACCATCGGCACTTCAATGCGCACGGGCAAGCGTTCAGCGTCGGCGAAACCTTCGCGGGGCTCGGGCAAACGCGTGGCGTCGCGCTCTCCGAGGCGGTGCGCAAGCTCTGTCCGCCCGGCCTCACGCTCCCGCAGATGGCCCTGCGGTTCATCCTCGATCACGACGCCGTCACGGTGGCGATCCCAGGCGCGAGGCGAGCCGCCCAAGTGGTGATGAACGCAAACGCGAGCGCGCTGCCGCCACTGCCGAGCGAGACGCACGCGGCCCTGCGCGAGTTCTACGAGGTCGACGTCGATCGTTGGGTTCGTGGGCCACGCTGACGACGGTGCGCCCCGTCGCGGATCCCGAACGCGTGGAGTGGTCTCGCGCCGCGAACCTGGGGTAGAAGGCCGCGTGCTTCGCGAAAACGTCACGCTCGGGGGAGCCGCGCTCTTGCTCGGGCTCGGGCTCGGGCTCGCCTGCGACGGTGGACCTGGACCCGAGGTTTGCTACGGGATCTGCGGACCAGGTACAGCGTGTGTGGAGCAACGTTGCCTCCCCGCCCCGGCCGAAGCCGAACCAACGCCAGCGCCGGAACCCAACGCGAAAGGTCGCAAGGGTCGCAAAGGCCGGAAGCGCCCACCGAACGCTGAAGGGACCCCGTTGGAGCCATTTCGGCCCGTCAGCGACGCTCACGTGCCGCGCTATGACGCCAACGAAGTGCAGACGATCGGACCGGGAAGCGGGAGCGAACGCCTGCCGGATCACACGATCCGAGAGCACCTCGGGCGCCTCGAGACCCCGTTCAACCGCTGCATCGCGACGGCGGCGGAGTACAGCCCGCAAGAGCTCGCAGCCGGCACCGTCGAGTTCGAGTTCGGGATTCGACCGACGGGGCGGATCTCGGGCGTGAACGTCAAGGCACCGAGCCACCTCCGCGTGTTCGGCATCGTGCCTTGCCTGCGCAAGGCACTCTATGACCACCGGTTCCCGAGCTATGACGGCCCGACCACCGGGGTCACCTACCAATTCCGCGTGGAATAGCCCTCAGCCGGCCGCTTCCACGGCCGCGACGACGGCTTCACCCATCGCGCTCGTGGACAGCGATCCGCCGAGATCGCGGGTCTTGGCGCCCGAAGCCAGCACTGCATCCACGGCGGCATCGACCGCGTCGCCCTCGGCATCGAGGCGGAGCGAGTGGCGAAGCAACATCGCGACGCTGGCGATGGCGCCGATCGGGTTCGCGATCCCCTTGCCCGCGATGTCGGGCGCCGACCCGTGGATCGGCTCGTAGAGACCCGGACCAGAGTGGCCGATGGAGGCGCTCGGAAGCAGGCCGATCGATCCGGCGAGCACAGAGGCTTCGTCGGTCAGGATGTCGCCGAACATGTTCTCCGTGACGACCACGTCGAAGCGGCGCGGGGCTCGGACCAGGTGCATCGCGGCCGCATCCACGAGGACATGCTCGAGCTCCACGTCCGGGTAGTCTTTGGCGACCTCGGTCACGACTTGTCGCCACAGCCGCGACGACTCGAGAACGTTGGCTTTGTCGACAGAGGCGACGCGACGACTGCGTTTGCGCGCGAGGTCGAAGGCGAGCCGCGTGATCCGCTCGATCTCGTCGTCGTGATAGATCAGCGTGTCGATCGCATAGCGACGGCCGTCTTTCTCGCCGCGCAGCTTGGGCTCGCCGAAATAGAGGCCTCCGGTCAGCTCGCGCACGACCATCATGTCCGCACCGGCGACGAGATCGGCGCGGACGGGGCTCGCTTCGGCCATCACCGGATGGCACCGGACCGGCCTCAGATTGGCGAACACTCCGAGACCGGCACGGATCGCGAGCAGGCCTTGCTCGGGGCGAACCTTGAGGCGGGGATCATCGAAGCGCGGATGGCCGACGGCCCCGAGCAACACGGCATCGCTTGCTCGACACGCCTCGAGCGTCGCTGCGGGCAAGGGCTCGCCCGTCGCGTCGATCGCCACGCCGCCGATGAGATGTTCCTCGTACGTGAAGGTGTGGCCAAAGCGGCGGCCGATCGCGTCGAGCACGTGGCGGGCTTGGGCGAGGACCTCGGGGCCGATGCCGTCTCCCGGCAACGAAACGATGCGCGCTTGCATGACGGCCCTTCTCCATCGTTCGCGGGCGATCGTCAATGGGACGTCTACAAGGCGGTCAGATCGAACGGAATGCGAAGGTTTTGCACCCGTGCGAGCTCGAAATCGGCGACGAGCGCCCGCGCGCTGACCCGCGCCACACCGCGGGGGAGAAGCCCGAGGGATCGGGCGAGCTCGGCGACGACGCGCTCTGGGTCGCCGCCGCGGGTGCGCAGCGCGGCGATGTCCGGGGCCAGGTGGCGCTTGGATAGCTTCTCGCCGTCCGGGCCGCAGAGCAGCGGAGCATGGGCGTAGTGGGGCGTCGGCAACCCGAGCGCGCGTTGCAAGAGCACTTGCCGCGGCGTGCTCTCCAAAAGATCGGCGCCCCGGAGCACGTGGGTGACCTCCATGGCGGCGTCGTCGACGACGACGGCCAGTTGGTAGGCCCAGGCGCCGTCGGAGCGTCGCAACACGAAATCTCCGGCCTCCTGCGCGACGTCCTGTTCGAACGCCCCGCGCCACGCGTCTTCGACGCGAACGACGGCTTGGGGGACGCGCCACCGCCACGCGCCGCCTTGCGAGCTCTGTCGCGGGCGCTCGCGACACGTGCCGGGATAGACAGGCTCCGCGCCGTGTGGGGCCAGCGTGGCCGCGCGGATCTCCTTGCGCGAGCAGACGCACGGATACGTATCGAGCCGGGCGAGTGCAGCCGTGTACCAGGGCTCGCGCTCGGACTGGCGGTAGGGACCGTGTGGACCGCCGACGTCGGGGCCCTCGTCCCAATCGAGCCCGAGCCAGCGGAGGTCCTCGATCAGGAGGTCCTCATAGGCGGGCCGCGTCCGTCCGAGGTCGAGATCTTCGATGCGCAGGACGAACGCGCCTCCGGCGGCTCGCATCTGCAGCCACGCCAGCAGCGCGGTCCTGGCATTGCCCAAATGCATGCGCCCCGTGGGACTTGGGGCATACCGCCCACGCACGACCATTCGAGCGCGATGATACTCGAGGACCGTCGGTCTCGCGCGGGCGCTGCGGACGAGCCGCCACCCCCTGAGCCCCCGCGCACAATTTCGTGGAAGCGGGAGGCGTCGAGGGTAATCTCCCGCCCACCATGGCCGACCGCCTGGACATCTCGCAGCGTAAGAAAGACCACCTCGCCCTCTGTGCGGGTCCGAACGTCGGCTTTCGCGAAAAGACGACGTTGCTGGAGCACGTTCAGTTGATCCACTGTGCGTTGCCCGAGATGCACGCGGACGAGGTCGACAGCCGCACGACGTTGCTCGGAAAGACGCTCCAAGCTCCCGTGATCATCGCCTCGATGACGGGGGGCACCGAGTGGGCGGGCAAGGTCAATCGCGAGCTCGCGGCGGCTGCCGACGAGCTCGGGCTCGGCTTTGGCCTCGGATCGCAGCGCGCCATGTTCGAGCGACCCGAGACCGCCGCGACCTTCAAGGTGCGGGACGTCGCGCCCAACGTGTTTCTCACGGGGAACCTCGGGATCGTCCAGGCGAAGCAAATGAGCACCGCCCAGATCGCCGATCTCGTCGGCGAGGTCGGGGCGGACGCGCTGTGCATCCACCTCAACCCCGCCATGGAGATCGTGCAGCCGGGGGGCGACCGCGACTTTTCGGGCGGGCTCGATGTGCTCGCGCGCCTCGTCGAGTCCTTGCCGGTGCCCATCATCGCCAAGGAGACGGGCTGCGGTCTGTCTCGGGCCGTCGCCGAGCGGATCAAAGCCGTGGGCGTGCGCGCCGTCGATGTCAGCGGCGCGGGTGGGACGAGCTGGGTCGCCGTGGAGGCCCACCGTGCGATCGACGAGGCTCAGCGCGAGCTCGCCGAGGAGCTGTGGGATTGGGGGATCCCCACGGCGGCCTCGGTGCTCCAGTTGCAGGGCCTCGGATTCGAGATCATTGCCACGGGGGGCGTGAAGACCGGCTCCGACGTCGCGCGGGCGCTGGCCCTCGGTGCGACCGTGGGCGGCATCGCAGCCCAAGCGCTACGCGCCCAAAAGGCGGGTGGCTCACCGGGCGCCAAGCACTACTTGGAGGCGGTCGTACGGGCGGTCCGCGCCAACATGCTGCTCACCGGTTCGCGCACGGTCGAGGCCCTTCGCAACGCCCCCAAGATCTTGACCGGGGATCTCCCCCGCTGGGCGCCCTGACGGCTCGAAGGAGACGGCATCCCACGTGGCGCTCGCTCTGCATCCCTCCGCATCTGCGTGCGGGAAGGTCATCCTCATCGGCGAACACGCGGCGGTCTACGGCATCCCGGCGATCGCGGCGGGGCTGCCCGACTCGCTGCGGCTCACCGCGCAGCCCCTGGCGTCCTCGCGCGAGCCCATGCGGCTGCGGGTGACGGCGTGGGATCTCGACCTCGTGCTCGAGCCCTCGACCGAACATCCGGTCGCGCGCGCGTGCCTCGAGGTGCTCGGCTTCTGCGACGGCCCGATCACGGGATGGGCGATCGACGGTCAAACCTCCCTGCCCGCCCGCGCCGGCCTCGGTTCCTCGGCCGCGCTCACGGTGGCGCTCGCCCGCCTGGTGCTCGGCCCTCAGGCCGATCCGGCGGATCTCGTGGAAGCGTCGCTCGCCGGTGAACGTCTGTTTCACGGTGAGCCTTCGGGCATCGACAGCGAAGTCGCCGCCAGGGGCGGAGTCCTTCGCTTCGTCCGCGGTGAGGGCGTCGAGGAGATCACGTTTCCGGGCGAGCTCCCGCTCGTCATCGTCCCAAGCGGAGTGCCACGCCAAACCGCCGATCAGGTGCGCAAAGTGCGTGAAAGACTCGACCGATGTTCCACGGTGATCCGCCCCCTCCTGAGCCTATTCGGGACGGCCACGGGGGCTGCACTGGATGCACTAAAGTCGAACGACCTTGCGTATTTGGGAGAGATCATGGATGTGACACATCACCTCCTGGGGGCGCTCGACGTCTCATCGTCGATCCTCGATGAGCTGTGCTCCGAGGCACGCCGCCAAGGGGCGCGGGGTGCCAAGCTCACCGGGGCCGGCGGTGGGGGGTGCATCCTCGTGCTCCCCCCACCCTCGCCTGAGCCCCTCTTGGCAACCTTCCACGCCCGCGGCCTCAACCCCCTCTCGGTGAACGTCCGATCATGAAATCCGTCCTCGCCATCGCGCATTCGAACATCGCGCTGGTCAAATACTGGGGGAAGCGCGTCGACGTCGACCCTCGCCTCAACCTGCCCGCGGTGGGCTCGCTCTCGATGACCCTCGATGGGCTCTGGACGCAGACCAAGCTCCAGCCCACGACGGGTTCGGACCGCTTCGTCCTCGGTGGGACGGTCCAGACCGGGAGCGCGGCCGCCAAGGTGTGGGCCCACCTCGATCGCCTTTGGGCGCACGGGCACGGCGGTGCCCGGCCCGCGTGCGTCGTCGATTCGAGCAACCACTTTCCCACCGCCGCGGGTCTGGCGAGCTCCGCGAGCGGTTTTGCCGCGCTGACGGTGGCCGCGGCCTCGGCGTTCGAGCTCCGCGCCACCCCCACGGAGCTCTCTCGTTGGGCCCGCATGGGCTCGGGCAGCGCCGCACGGTCGATCTTCGGCGGCTTCGTCCGCCTTCACCGGGGTGAGCGCGCCGACGGGGAAGACTGCTACGCAGAGCCCATTTCCACCGGCGAGCCGCCTTGGCCGCTCGCGCTCGTGGTCGTGCAGACGGCGCTCGGGGCCAAGAGCGTCGGCTCCACCGAAGGGATGGAGCGCTCGCGGACGACCGCGCCTTACTACGGCCCGTGGGTCGAGACGTCGGCGCAAGATCTGGCCGACGCAGAGGCGGCGATCCAGCGCCGTGACCTCGCCGCGCTCGGGGCCATCGTCGAGCACAGCTGTTTCAAGATGCACGCGTGCATGATGGCCAGCCGGCCGCCCATCGTGTACTGGAAGCCGCCCACGCTCGCCGTGATCGCCCGCGTCGGGGAGCTCCGCGAGGCCGGGGTTCCGGGGTACGTCACGATCGATGCCGGACCCCACGTCAAGGTCCTGTGCGAGCCCGACCGTGCCGCGGCGATCGCCCAGGCCTGCGAGGACGTGCCCGGGGTCGAGGCGGTGATGATCTGCCAGGGCGGACCTGCGGCGACGGTTCGGGAGATCGCCGCCGGGGGGCGTGGATGAGCGATTCGTGCCCTAGCACGCCGGTCTCGGCCCCCGGCAAAGCGTTCCTCATCGGAGAGTACGCTGTCCTCGAGGGCGCGCCGGCCTTGGTGACGGCGATCGATGTCCGGGCGGTCGCCCATCGGCCGACCACGCCTCCTCTCGAGCCGCCGAGCGCCGTCGTCCGCTGCGCGCAGGAACGCGTTGCGTTGTTCCTCCAGGGGCGCGGGGCCGACCCCACCGACGCACAGGTCGTGGTGGAAACAGGCGGCTTTACCATGGGCGCGCGCAAGCTCGGCCTTGGCTCGAGCGCCGCAGTGGCGGCGGCCGTGATCGGCTTTCAGCTCGCCAACGCCGGCCTCGATCCCGCGGAACCCACGATCCGCCAACAGGCCCTCGATCTCGCGATGGCGGCCCATGCCGAGGCCCAAGGCGGTGGCGGGAGTGGGGCCGATGTCGCCGCGGCCGTGCTCGGAGGTACCCTGCACTTCCAGGCCGGCAAGGCGGAGCGGATCACGGCGCCCTCCTGGTTGCACGTCGGCTTCGTCGATGCCGGTGCACCGGCGGACACCTCCTCGTTCGTGCGCCGCGTCAAGAAGGCCGCCGCCACGGAGGCCGAGCGCTATCGCCAGGCGATGGGCATGCTCCGCGATGCCGCGACGCAGTTCCTGCACGCGTATGGCCGTCACGACTCGCCGACCGGCCTGCTGGAGCTGATCCGCCAGGCGACCGCGCGCCACAACGAAGGGTTGCGCCTGCTCGCCCAGCTGAGCGGCACCCCCATCATGCCGCCCTCGCTCGAGACGATCCTGACCGCTGCGTTCGAGGCCGGTCTCGCCGCCAAACCGAGCGGTGCGGGCGGGGGTGACCTCGTCGTCGTGTTCGCGCACGAGCGGCGTCAGATCGAGCAGTTTGGCGAACGCCTGCTGCGGGAACACGGGTTCGCCCTGCTCTCGGATCTGCGCGCCGATGCCGACGGCCTTCGCAGCGAGCAACGGACCCCGACGAACTCGCGCCTCGCAGGCTTCTTCAAGCTGAGCGTGGAAGCGAGGCGCCAGGCCGTGGCCGCCGTGACCGGGTTGCCGGAGTCTCGCCTGCGCGACCTCGATGCCGGAGCGCTCGACGTCCACCAAGCGAACCACATGATCGAGAACGTGGTCGGGACGCTCGAGCTGCCGCTCGCGATCGCGACCAACTTCCAGATCAACGGGCGCGACTTCCTGGTGCCCATGTGCGTCGAAGAGGCCTCCGTCGTCGCCGCAGCGTCCAACGCTGCCCGGATGATCCGCGCAGGCGGCGGGTTCACGGCCCACAGCGATCCGCCGTGGATGATCGCGCAGGTCCAGCTCCTGGGCGACGATCGTCCGGGCGACACGGCCGAGATCGCCGAGCGCATCCTCGGGCAACGCAACGAGCTCCTCGCCCTCGCCGATGAGGCCCATCCGCGTCTGCTCCAGCGCGGTGGCGGGGCGCGGGACCTCGAGGTCCGCATCACCGACGCCCGCATGGTCGTCGTCCACGTGCTGGTCGATTGCCGCGATGCCATGGGCGCGAACCTGCTCAACACGGTCGCCGAGACCTTGGCGCCGCGACTCGAGGCCCTCACGGGATGGACCGCGGGCCTACGGATCCTGAGCAACCTCGCCGATCGCCGGTGCGCACACGTCTCTGCCCGGATCCCGCCCGAGGTGCTCGGCGGACGCGGATTCGACGGCTCCCAGGTCGTCGACCTCGTGGTCTCGGCGTCGCGCTTCGCGGAGGTCGACCCGTACCGTGCGACCACGCACAACAAGGGCATCATGAACGGGGTCGATGCCGTCGTGCTCGCGACCGGCAACGATTGGCGCGCGATGGAAGCGAGCGCCCACGCCTACGCGGCGCGCGACGGTCGCTACCGGCCCTTGGCCATTTGGCGGCGGGGCGAGGACGGCTGGCTGCAGGGGCGCATGAGTCTGCCCGCGGCCGTCGGCGTCGTCGGCGGGGCGACCCGCGTGCATCCGGTGTGCCGCTTGGCGCTCGAGATCCTGCACTGCCGCCACGCCGGTGAACTCGGTCAGGTCATGGCGGCCGCAGGCCTGGCATCCAATCTCGCCGCGTTGCGAGCCCTCGCCACCGAGGGCATTCAGCGCGGACATATGTCACTACATGCGCGTAGCATCGCGCTCGGCGTCGGGGCCAGCGGTCCCGAGGTCGAATGGCTTGCCCAACGCATGATCGAAGTGGGAGAGATCAAAGCCGAGCGGGCTGCGTCGCTGCTCGAGGAGCTCCGCCACCACGCGCCCACGGCCGAAGCCTCGGAGAGAAACTGAGATCCCATGGTCAACGCTACCGAACCTCGCCTCTATTGCGTCCCGCTCGCACAGGAAGCCGACGACCAAAGCCACGGCTTTGCGCCTCCCGACGGAGCCCCCCCCGGCCCATGGAGCATCGAGGCGGGCTATCGCTTCTGCGAGCGGATGGCCGCCAACCACTACGAGAACTTTCCGGTCGCGAGCAAGTTCCTGCCCGCCTCCATGCGCCCCCACATCGCGGCGATCTATGCGTTCGCCCGCACCGCGGACGACTTCGCCGACGAGCCGCGCTTCGAAGGTCGCCGCGCCGAGGCGCTCGACGCCTGGGAGCACCTGCTCGAGGCCGCATATCACCGCGAGGTGCAGCACCCGGTCTTCATCGCCCTGCGACAGACGGTCCGGCGCAACAACATCCCCATCGGCGCGCTCAAGGCCCTGCTCACGGCGTTCCGGATCGATCTCACCAGGCACCGCTACGGCACGTTCGCCGAGCTCCTGCACTACTGCCAGCACTCGGCGAACCCCGTGGGTCAGCTGGTGCTGTTCGTGCACGGGCACCGCGAACCGGAGCTGCACCGGTTCAGCGACGAGATCTGCTCCGCGCTGCAGATCGCGAACTTCCTGCAGGACCTGAGCGTCGACATCCCGCGCGGGCGCGTCTACATCCCGGAGGAAGATCTCGTGCACTTCGGGGTCAGCCGCGAGGACCTGATCGCCAAGCGTTCGACGCCGGCCTTCCGCGAGCTCATGCGGTTTCAGGTCGCCCGCACGCGCGCCATGTTCTACCGGGGCCAGCCGCTCATCCGCCAGGTCTCGCCCGGGCTCTCCATGGAGCTCGATGCGACGTGGCGCGGCGGTATGGCGATCCTCCAGCGCATCGAAGATCAGGCGTTCGACACCTTGACCTCTCGCCCCACGCTGGAGAAGCGAGACATGGCCGGGATTGCCGTCCGTTCGTTGTTTGCGTTCGGCCGCAGGTTCCTGCGCGGTGAGGCTTGAGGCCATGGTCGGGCTCGGCGGTCGCACCTCTGCGCTCCTGCGGCGCCTGACGAAGCGCTCGTCCTCCAACTTCAAGTTCGCGTTCTTGTTCCTCGGCAAGGAGCAACGCGAGGCGCTCAAGCTCGTGTACGAGTATTGTCGCGTCGTCGACGACATCGTCGACGAGCGGCCCGCGGGGCCGGAGGGCGAGGCTGCGGCGCGCGTGGGCCTGGACCTTTGGCGCCAGGAGATCGCCCGCATCTATGCCGAGGACATCGCCGCCTGCGGACCTCCGGAAACCGAGCTCGGACAGGGGCTGGCCCGCACCCACGCGCTCTTCCACTACCCTCGTGAAGGGTTCGACGAGATCATCGCGGGATGCGAGATGGATCTCGAGCAGACCGAGTACGCGACCGCCGAGGACCTTCGCACGTATTGCTACCGCGTCGCGTCGTGCGTGGGCTTGCTTTGCATCGCGATCTTTGGCGACCAGACCGAGTCGGCGCGCGCCTATGCGATCCACCTCGGCCTCGCGCTCCAGTACACCAACATCCTGCGTGACGTCGCCGAAGATGCAGTCCGCGGACGGGTCTATCTGCCCAAGGACCTGCTTGCCCGGCACGGTCTCACGGCCGCAGACGTCTTGGACCAGGTCTACGACCAGCGCTTCGTCGACGCCGCCGGGGAGTTCGCCGCGCTCGCCGAGACCGAGTACCAGCTCGCGTGGAAACGCCTGCCCGAGGTCAATGCCCGCGCCCTGCTCCCGGCCGAAATCATGGGCCGGACCTACTACCAAATCCTCGTAGAGACCCGCGCGCGTGATTTCAACGTATTTGCCCGCAGGGCCGCACTGCGGCGGCGCGACAAGCTCAAGGTCGCCGCGCTGGCGATCGCCCGCTCGGGCCTCTCCGTGGTGTAAAAGGCGGCCTCGTGACGAGCGCTGCCCAGGATCGAGTCGTCGTCGTCGGAGCCGGTTTCGCAGGCCTTTCCGCGGCGGTCCGCATCGCCGACGCCGGACGCTCCGTCGTCTTGGTCGAGGCCACGAGCAAGGGCGGAGGTCGGTCGCGCTCGTTCCCCGACGGACGCTCGGGGTTCGAACTCGACAACGGCCAGCATCTCCTCATGGGGTGTTACCGCGAGACGTTGGCGTTCCTTCGGACGCTGGGCACCGACCGCGAGATCGAGTTTCAGCGCAACCTCGCGCTCGACATGGTGAAGCCCGGTGGCGCCCGCATCCGGTTCCGCTGCCCGGCCCTGCCCGCGCCGTTCCACCTCGCTGCGGGCTTGCTCGCCACGCGGGGCCTCGGCATCGTGTCCAAGGCTGCCGCCGTCCGCTTGGGCCTGCTGCTGCGTGCCGAGGTCGACCGCCCCAACGACAACGAGACCTGCGACGCGTGGCTCACGAGGCTCGGGCAGCCGCAGGGGATCCGCAACATGTTCTGGGATCCGTTGATCTGGGGGACGCTCAACGACGATCCGCTCGTGAGCTCGGCCGCGATGCTCGTCGCCGTGCTCGAGCGCGCCTTCCTGGGCACCCGCGACGGTTCGAGGCTCGGGGTCTCGCGCGTGCCCCTCTCACGGCTCTACGTCGACGCCGCGCTCTCGCACCTGCGCGAACGCGGGGCCGACATCCGCCTCGCCCAACCCCTGCGCGCGGTCGAGGCGGACGATCGAGGCGTCTGCGGGGTCGTCCTGCGGTCCGGAGAGCGCATCGCGACGCGCACGATCGTCTCGGCCCTTCCACCGCAGCCGCTGCTCGAGTGCCTCCCGGACGCCCTGCTGCGCCATCCGGTGTTCGCCGACGTCGCGACCCTCACGACCTCTCCGATCGTCAACATTTGGGCCGTCGTCGATCGTCCATTGTTCGAGGGCATCCCGTTCCTCGGGTTCATCGGCAGCCCTTTCCACTGGCTGTTCGACCGCAGCCAGATCGAACGCCGGGACGAGCCCGGGCGCGTGCTGCTCAACGCCACGATCTCGGGCGCGCGCGGCCTCGTCGACGATCGCCCCGAGGCCCTCGTGGCGCTGTTCGAGAGCGAGATGCGACGGTTCTTTCCGCAGAAGCCATTTCGCGTGCTCGCGTCCAAGGTGGTCAAGGAGAAGCGCGCGACGATCTCTCACGCTGCCGGGACCTACCAACGGCGCCCGCCCACGGTCAGCCCGCTGCGCGGCCTCTACCTCGCCGGAGATTGGGTGCAGACCGGTCTCCCCGCGACGATCGAATCCGCGTGTCAGAGTGGCCACGACGCGGCGCTCGCCGTGCTCGAGGGACGGCTCCCGAGCTGACGGGGCCCGGGCTTCCACCGCGATCGCGCGCGCGATCCCCTGCGTCGGTCAGCTCAGCCGCACCGTGGGTCGGCGCTGACTCGAGCCGATCCCGGGATCGTCTCCGAGAGCTTCCGAAGCGACGAGGAGCTCGAGCGTCTCGCCGCCCTCGCCGGTGGCCGTCAGCACGGTGCCAGGGGTGGCGAGCGTGCGGCGCACGATCGCAAGTCCGATGAAACCACCGTTTTCATCCGGCACCCACGTCGTGAGCGTCCCGGCTTCCGGGCGCTCCGGATGATGGAGAGCCACCGGTATGCTGCAACGGCGTTGACCCGCGACGCGGACCATGACGCGATTCACTTGCCCGCGCGCGTGGATGCGGGCGAGCGGTTCCTGGCCGAGATAGCACCCCTTGTCGTACGAGACGCCGAACGCGAAGCCGACCTCGGGCGGAAAGAAGCCCACCGCGAGCTCCTGGCCCCACGCGGGGCTTGCCGACTGCACCCGGTAACGGTCCCACGCGATCCCCGACACGGGAGTGAGCTCCGCGAGCGCGCGCTCCAAGGCCGCAGGCTCGGACGACCAGACGAGCCACGCGGGCGCGGGATAGCGGGTCGCGACCGCGTGCACCCCGTCGCCCACTGGAGCCAAGAGATCCGCCACGGGGTTCCAAGCGACCGCGACGGCGTCCTCGTGGGGCCCGTCGACCGTGACGTCGTCCATGACGATGTGGCGCTCGAGGAGCGCCGCGACCTCGGTCCCGATCGATCGGGGGACGAACAGGTCGTAGGTCTCCTGAGCCGCGTCTCCGCCGGGGACGGCGATCACGTCGCTGACGAGCTTCCCCTTCACCGTCAGCAGGCCGCCCGCCTGTGCCGTGCGTGGGGCCTCCGCGGGGGGGGCCTCGGTCCCGAGATCGCAGCTCAGCGTCCCTTGTAGGAACCGCCGCGCGTCTGGCCCAGCGAGGCGAATCCGTACCCGGGCTTGCTCGCCGAGCGAGTGGAGGAAGACATAGGACGGACCCATGCGATTCGATCCATAGCATAGTCCCCGCAGGCAGGGCTTGAACGTGGGCGTTCGCGGCGGTACCCATGGAGCCCCGTGCGAACGGCCCTCGCGCTCACCGTCGCCGTGTCGTGGCTCGCTCCCGTCGTCGCGTCGGAAGCCGCAGGCGCGCAGTCGGTTCCACCCCCCCTCGGAACCTCCGAGGCGCCCAAGCCCGCCGCACCGACGCCCACGGCCGCGCCCACCCGGGCAGCCGCAGCCACAGCCGCTCCGACTTCCGCGTCGCCACCAACGGCCGCGCCCGCTCCGACTTCCTCATCGCCACCAACGGCCGCGCCCGCTCCGACTTCCGCGTCGCCACCAACGGCCGCGCCCGCTCCGACGCCCGACGCGGAGCCTCGGGTGCACGTTTCCGGGGCGGCGTTCTCGAGCCAGGCCGACACCCTGCTCGACGCGTACGGGGACCGTCCCGCAGGCGCCCCCACGCTCGCTTTCGAGGAGATCGTCCGGTTCGCGCTCCAAAATCCGCTGGTCCAGTCCGCCAAGGAGCAAGTCGAGGCCATGGAGGCGCAGGTCCAAAAGACGCGCTTCGCGTGGATCCCCGTGATCTCCACCGAGATGACGCTCACCCCCGGTGCGAACGTTCACTGCGACGAGCTCACCCTCGACGACGGCACCATGGAGGGTTTCGATTTCCAATATTGCCGCGCGCGCGACGACTCGAACTTCAATCTCAACCGGATCGCGGACTACTTCAGTCAGCTCGCCGAAGCCGGCGTCCGGTTCGAGTTTCGGGCCAACACCGTGATCCCGGTGACCACGTTCGGGAAGCTCCTCAACATGAAGAAGCTCGCCCACGTGGGGGTCGACCTGGAGCAGCTCAAGCAGGCGCAGATCGAGCACGAGACGATCCTGCGCGTGCACCAGGCCTACACCACGCTCCTGCTCGCCCGTGAATCGCTCGCGATCCTGCGCGAGGCGTACGACATCGCGAGCAAGGCCGTCTCCCGCGTCGAGGCCGACCTCGGGGGGGGCGGCGACGACTGGGACGAAGAGCCCGAGGGCGACGTGGACCCGACCCGCGATCCCGACGACATCTTCAAGACCGAGCTGGCTCGGCTCGAGATCGACGAGCTCAGCCGCCAGGCCCGACGCGTCGAGGCGGTCTCGCTTGCCGCACTGTGGGCGCTCGCCGGCCGGGCCGCACCGCGCGGCTTCGACATCGCGCAGCGCCGCCAGACGGCGTACGCGCTCCGAGACGGCGTAAAGCCCCTGGCGCACTACAAGGACCAGGCGCTCACGCATCGCCCGGAAGCCAAGATGGCAGCCGCGGGGGTCGAGGCGCGTCGGTATCAGGAGCGTCTCGCCCGTGCGAACTTCCTACCCGATCTCGGGATCTTGCTCAACTTCGCGGTCGCACGCTCGACTGCGGTCGATCCGGAGATGAGCCAGCTCTACTACGGCAACGCGTTCAACTACTCGCGACTCACGATCGCGCTCGCCCTGCGGTGGCGCTGGGACTTCCACTTCAAGGCGTTCGATCTACGCGCGGCTCGTGCCGTGCAACGGTCGGCTCGCTATCAACGAGAAGCCGCCCAGCTGCTGCTGGCGCAAGAAGTGGAGCAAGCCTACCACGAGCTCGTGGAGATGAAGCACCGCATCTCGATCGAACAAGAGGTGGTGGATCTCAGCTGGAAGCTCGTCGTGTCTGCGCAACAAAAGGACACGATCGGAGGCGGTGACGCCGAGGAACTCGTGAAGTACCTCGAGAAGTGGTATCGCAAGCGCTTCGAACTCGCCGAGGCGGTCCAGTTGCACAATCAGGCCGTGGCACGCTTGTCCCGTGCGGTCGGAACGCAGCTCGCAGTGCCCCCCGCCGATGACACCAGCTCCGCCGCCGGGTTGTGATGCAACGGCGTCGTGGCGGTCGCTGCGGAGGCCGTCGTTGGAGCGCCTCAGGGCCGAAGTTCACACCGTGCCTTGCACCCAAGCGCGGGCCTGAATACGGTGCGAGGGACCGCCGTCCCTCGCATCAGCCCCGCGCGCCGCGGCTCGCTGGACCCAGGACCCAGGACCCCGAGAAGAACCGTGCTCGCCGCTCTACCCCAGATCCTCGTCGCGATGCTCTACCTCTCCCCCGCTGGCGAAAGTGCGCCGCCGGACGACCCCGCGGAGCCGGCGGAGGAGACCGTCGTCCCCGCCCCGCCGAGCGCCTTGGAAGCGTTCAAGAACACCCAGAGCGCCGTGCTCGAGAAAGTACGCAAGAAGGCGAGCGACGCGACCATCGAGGCCCTCGTGGACTCGTTCCTCGACTATTCGTGGATCGCCCAACAGTCGCTCGGCGGACAGGGGCGCTACGAGAAGCGCTGCGAGCCGCGCTGCGCAGAGTTCGAGGCGCTGCTCGCCAAGCTCATTCGCAAGAACTACCTGCGCAGGATCCACGACGCCGACAAGGGCGGGCTCGACTACCTCGGCGAAGAGACACGCAAAGGCGGGACCAAGGCCAAGGTCGATACGCTCGTCACCTTCAAGAATGAGGAAGGCGCGCTCCAGTACGTCAAGGTCTCCTACGTGATGCACTGGGTCGAGGGCGCCTGGATGACCCGAAATATCATCACGGACGGCGTGAGCCTCGCGAAGACGTATCGCTACGAGTTCAACAAGCTGCTCCGCGAGGGCGGGATCGATCGCCTGATCGCGCAGCTCGAGGGCCAGATCGCCGAGCTCGCCAAGGCCGATTAGTTCCGCGTACGCGCAGCGGCGAGTTTCCGGCTTCGCGGGCCGCAGAGCGCGTATGCTCGGCCTGCATGCGCTCGGACGTCGAGAGGCGCGGACTCCCCACGCTCGGGTTGCTCCTTGCGGCGGCGTGCCAACCCGATCCGATCCTCTTCGAGGGCGAGTTTGGACGCACGATCGCCATCGCGAGCGGGACGACGGCCGACCTCCCTCGGTTCGCGTTCATCGACGAGGAGTGCCCAGGAGACGCGACCGCTGCGGGAGGCTGCGGCGATCCTGCTCGGCCGTGTGAGTGGCTCCTCATCGATTCGCTCGCGCCCCTGACCGTCATCGCGCTTCCGAGCGGGGAAACCGAGCCGAGTTTCGGCCGGGAGTGCCTCGAGATCCGTGGCGCGGCCGGCCTCTCCGACGAGCCCCCGACCCCCGACGCGCTCGCGGCCGCGGTCACTCGCCTGCGCTTGCTCGATCTCCCGGTGTTGCGTGCCCCGCTCGTCACGTCCACCTGGACCTGGCAAGCCGGGACCGCGCTCGATGGAGCGATCGAGATCGGCGGCGTGCTCGGAGGGAACGCCCTCAACGACGGCGCGCTCGCGATCCGCCGCACCCGCGCCGGGGACGGCACCGCCAAGCTCTACGGGGAGCTCCCCGGCTCGGAGGATGAGCTCGCGGACGAAGGGCGGGCAACCTTCGGCGTGCAGTTTCCAGGGCGCTTGCTCGGCCGGGAGCTCTCGGATCGCTGCCAGGTGGAGCCAGGACTCGAGTGCACGATCGGCGGGCTCGATCCCAACCTGCGCCCGACCTCTGCGATCGAAGAGTCGCGGATGGTGATGGATGCGTGCCTTGCCACCCCACCGTGTCGGATCCACTACGCCAAAGACGTTGCGATGCCCTTCGCGGCGGGGACCTGCACCGCGCACCCAGGGTTCGACACGAACCTCGGCTGCGCTTCCAGCCTCGACCCCGTCGCGGGTGGCCGAGAGGCGAGCCTCCTCGTGGCGACCAGCGTCCCCGGGCTCGTCTTGTTCGCCGACAGCGCGACGCGCATGTTTGGGCCGCTGGAAGCCTTGCCGAGCTGCGACGCTCCCCCCGGGGAGGCGCTCGCGTGTCGTGACGGCGAAGACACGCTGTACCTTCCTGGGTGGCCTCCGGCAGGCGATCCTGCGACGGGCGAGGCGCCTCTGCTGCGCCTTCGCGTCCGCTCCATCGGGCTCGTCCCAGGCCTCGTCGAGAGTCGCGGGATCGGTGCGTGCGAGCGCGCTCAGAACCGCATGGACGCGCTGCTCGGCCAGTGCACCGCGTATACGGACGCCGTGGAGGGCCAGCCCTCCATCGAGGACGCGACGCCCCCGTATGCGTTCCCGCGCGACGCCGACACGAGCGCGAGCCTCTCCGTGCTCGGCGAGGTCCACTGGCTGCAGGACCAGACCGAACCGGATCCCGCGCGGTGGATCCCTACGCGGATCATCCCCGAGGATCATGCGCTGGTGCTCGCGCTGCGCCGCGACGTCGCCCCGGAGGCGCTGGAACTCGATGGGTTGCTCGGGACGGTCCTGTTCGACGACACCGAGGTGATCCTGGACTACGGCGGAGAGATCCCGGGACTCAAGGCCTCGTGTCTCGACCCGCGAAGCGGCGATTGCATGGTGGCGCCGCGCTGCGACGCCGATGGCCGCAGCGCCTGCTGCTACGGCCTCCCCCTGCAGCTCCTGTCCGAGTTCATCGTGACCGGGGACAACGAGACCTGTTGCCCGGCGCTCTCGCAAGAGGAGCTCGCCGAGATCCAGGGCGACGGCCACTGTTTGTCGACCCTGCCCCCCTAGAGCGCCGACCAGTTTGATTCCACGCGCTGATGCACGCCTGGGACCGCCCACGGCTGTGTCGCTCGGCGCTCGCAGTGTGCCCGACACAGCTTCG
>Ga0315910_10000393_pt1 | contig 43802 bp, 40 predicted proteins | sample EdamamesoilMG_FD_204470 | JGI IMG/M metagenome (GOLD analysis project Ga0315910, IMG submission 204470) | Garden soil microbial communities collected in Santa Monica, California, United States - Edamame soil | ecosystem: Environmental > Terrestrial > Soil > Garden | place: USA: California...
GCCCACGGCTGTGTCGCTCGGCGCTCGCAGTGTGCCCGACACAGCTTCGGCCTCGCTCCTACCCGCGGACGGCCCCAGACGCGCCTCAGCACGCGAAATCAAACTGGTCGGCGCTCTAGCCCCCGTCAGGCTTTTCGTGGCAGCTGTAGTCGATGCGCGCGGTGCTCTTCTGCGGTTCGTCCGGCGTGCCGTAGGTGACCTCGATCCGCGACATTCGGCCGACGGTGTCATAGGCGTACGTGAGCTTGCGATCGATCGACCGATTCAAGTCGAGGTCCTCCTCGATCGCGACGATGCGGCCCGCGTCGTCGTACGTGAACGTGGCCTCGAGCGGTGCGCCTTCGCTCGGCTTCGCGACGCGAGCCTTGGTGACGCGCTTCTCCTTGATGCTGATCTTGATCGCCGACTTTTTCGCGTGGAGGGTGTACCCCGGCTCGAGACCCACGAAGCTCGGGAGCGTGACGATCGTGACCTCGGATCCTTTGCCGCCGGACTTGGCGGTCGCGAGGTTTACGGTGTCGTCGTAGGTTGGCGCCAGGGTCGAGACGTCCTTCCCGTCGCACGCCTCGTCGAGCTCGAGCTTGCGCAAGCGCGCGCCGTCGAGCTCGTAGGTCGCACACGCGTCGGCCTTGCCGTCGTGGTCGTGATCGAGGCGAACGCTGCCACCTTGCTCGGTGTACGCGAACTTCAGGATCGCGCCGTTCGACCAGCGGATCGTGCAGGGTCCCTTCTCCGCGAGGGGCTCGGCGAGGGGATCGGGATCGAGATCGCTATCGGCGGTGGGCTCACCGTCGGGCGGAGCTGCGGGCGGTTCGGCGTCCGCGTCCCAGGGGTTGTCGTCTTCGGCGGCGGGAGGAGCCTTGGTCTCCGGTTGCGGGGGAGGCTCGGTGGGTGGAGGCGCACTTTGGGCCTTGGAGGCTTGCGGGTCCTCGTTCGCGTTTTCTTCTTCGTGTGAGGAGCAACCGAGTCCCAGGGCGGGAAGCATCACGACGAGAATCTTCAAAGCGCGCATGACTTGAACCGGGCGCAAGGTGTAACACACCCAACGCTTGGTGATCCGCGAGTCCTATGCGACATCGAACGACATGGACCGGGGCACGGGCCATCGAACGTGGTCTACCGTAGCGGGACGCGGCGTTGGTCGAGACCCGCCCCTCTGATACGGTGACGGGCGCACATGCTCGAGCCCAAGGTCAAGCCGCTCGATCGGGAGCGATTTTTGTTCGTCCTGATGGTGGCGACGTGTCTGCTCAGCAGTGCCGCCGCCGTGATCACGGCGTGGGTCGCCCTCCGCGTCTCGAATCATTTGTCGGAGATCGCTGCGCAGCCGCGTTGTCCTCAAGCTGCGCCCGCACCCCACGCGAAGGCGACGCCCAAACCCGCCGCGTCTGCGCAACCGGTCGCCTCCCAAGAAACGGAGACGGTGGGGCAGAGCGTGGGCAGCCCGGGTTCTGGGGCGTTGCTCGGCGGCAAGAAACTCGTCGCGAGCGAGGGGTTCGTGCTGCGGAACGACCGGGCGAGCTATGGGACCGACGCCACGATCGCGCATCTCCAGAAGGTGATTGCCCGGGTGCGGTCGGAGCACCGCCGGCTCCATCCGCTCGTCGTGGGGGACCTCTCTACGGAGCTCGGCGGACGTTTGCTGGGTCATTTCTCACATCAGTCTGGGCGTGACGTGGACCTCGGGTTTTTCTATCGGCGGCGTCCACCGGGGTATCCGGAGAAGTTCGTCGAGGCCGACCGCGAGAACCTCAATTTTCGCGCGACGTGGGCGCTCATCGAGGCGTTGGCGGATACCGCGGACACGCCGGGCGGGGTGGAGTGGATCCTGCTCGACTACGACGTCCAGCGTCTGATCTACAACTGGGCACGCCGTGGCCAAATCGACCACGAGAAGCTCGAGCGGATCTTTCAGTACCCCAAGGGACCCACCGCGGAAACCGGCATCGTCCGGCACTTTCCGCAACACCGCGACCACATGCACGTGCGCTTTGCCTGCGCGCCCTCGGACCGCTACTGTAGCTCTCCCGAAGGTGCGCCCGTGCCAGCGCATGCCTCGGAGCGCGGCATCGATGGGGAGCTCGGCGTCAGCCTTTCGACGCAGCCCGTTGAGAACCGCAAGCCCGCCGTCGAAGAACCGTCCGAAAGGGCGATGCCGCACGAGTCTCCTACGTCTCCGTAGGCTCGGGCGGCGCATCGCGGCTCTTCAGAATTCCGTTCGTGCGGCGCCCGTGTGCGGGTATTCTCGCCCGCGTCCTGGCTTCCGAGGACACCCATCGCACGCCGGTCGACCCGGCTTCGCGCGATGGCGCCTCTCGGTCTCCGCACTCGCGCGCACGCGGGCTGCACTCTCGATCACGAATGCGAAACGAAGGAAAACTGATGACTCCAGCCGACGTTATCAACCTGGTCAAAAGCGAAAACGTGAAGTTTGCGGACCTGCGCTTCACCGACACCATAGGCAAGGAACAGCACGTCACCATCGGCGCGTCCGATGTGGACGAGAAGCTCTTCAAAGAGGGCAAGATGTTCGACGGCTCCTCGATCGCCGGTTGGAAGGGCATCAACGAGTCCGACATGATCCTCATGCCGGACCCCGGGACGGCGGTCATCGACATCTTCGCGAAGCACAAGCAGGTCAACATCTCCTGCGACGTCATCGAGCCCTCCGACATGAGCGGCTACGATCGTGACCCCCGCTCCTGTGGGAAGCGCGCGATCGAATATCTCAAGAGCACCGGGATCGCGGACACCGCGTACTTCGGCCCCGAGAACGAGTTCTTCATCTTCGACAGCATCCGCTACCGCACGGAGATGGGTGCGTCGTTCCACGAGATCAACTCCATCGAAGCTGCTTGGCAGTCCGGCGATGACTTCCCGGGTGGCAACAAGGGCCATCGCCCAGGCATCAAGGGCGGCTACTTCCCGGTTCCACCGGTCGACTCGCTGCACGACGTCCGCGCGGACATGTGCCTCGCGCTCGAGCTCATGGGCGTGAAGACGGAAGTGCACCACCACGAGGTCGCGACCGCCGGCCAGTGCGAGATCGGCGTGCTTTTCAACACGCTCGTCCGCAAGGCCGATGAAGTCCAGATCCTCAAGTACGTGATCCACAACGTCGCCGCCAAAGCTGGGATGACGGCCACGTTCATGCCCAAGCCGCTCGTGGGTGACAACGGCAACGGGATGCACGTGCACCAGTCCTTGGCCAAGGACGGGGTCAACCTGTTCTCCGGCGACAAAGAAGGCGGGATCTCGCAGCTCGCACTTTGGTACATCGGTGGCATCAAGAAGCACGTGCGGGCGATCAACGCCTTCACCAATCCGTCCACCAACAGCTACCGACGGCTCGTGCCCGGCTTCGAGGCACCGCTCATCGTCACCTACTCGGCCCGCAACCGTTCGGCCGCGATCCGCATCCCGTGGATCGCGAACCCCAAGGCGCGCCGCATCGAGGTGCGTTTCCCCGACTCCACGTGCAACCCCTACTTGGCCTTCGTGGCCATGATGATGGCCGGCATCGATGGAATCCAAAACCAGATCGATCCGGGTGGTCCCGCCACGGAAGACCTCTACGAGCTGTCCGCCGAGGAAGAAAAAGCCCACGCGACCGTGGCTCCCTCGCTCGAGGTTGCGCTCGAGGCTCTCGACAACGACCGCGGCTTCCTTACGGCTGGCGGCGTGATGAGCGACGACATGATCAGCGCGTTCATCGAGCTCAAGATGAAGGAAGTCACCCGGATCCGGATGGCGACGCACCCCGTGGAGTTCGAGCTGTACTACAGCTGCTGACCCGCGGTTCCAGCCAAGAAAGGCACGGGCGTGATGGCCCGTGCCTTTTCTTCGTTCGGCGCTATGCTCGGCCGCCATGCAGCTTGGACCGGACGATGAGCAGATCGCGCGGGAGGCCTGGCTCCAATACGGCGACCCGCGTCGCGTCGTGAGTGTCGAGGAGCACAGCGCCAACGTCTCGACCAATCGGGTCTACCGGCTCGAGCTCGACGATGGCCGCGAGTGCTTCGCCAAGACCTCGTCCTATGGCTCCTACGTGCATTTTCGCCAGGACCATCGGCTCATCCAACGTTGGGCGGATCTGCTCGTCGGTTCGCGCTACGAACATCTGCTCGCACCCGTGGCCGTCGTGCGCGGCGAGGTTTTCACGGCGCACTTTCCTCCGTCGTTCGTGGTGTTCTACCAACCCGCGCCTTATCGCGACTTCCTGCCTCGCCGCTTGAGCGACAATCAGGTCGAGGCGTTCGGCGAAGAGATGGCGCTCTTTCACGCCGAGTGCACTCGTTGCGCCAAGCACCTCCAACCGTCCTGGAAGTCGCTCGGATCCGACATCGCCACGCTCTACGACAGCGCGGGGAACGAAGCTTGGCTCCAGCATCGCGGGTTCTCGCGCGACGCCGAGCGCACGATCAAGCGCCAGTGTGACTATTTCCTCAGTCAGGCGGAGTTGCTCGGCTATCACGACATGCCGCGCATCCCGGTGCTCCTCGATTGGAACATTGGCAACTTCTCTGTGGCATTTCGTGATGGCGGCGAGAGCTTCGAGCTGTTCAGTCGCTGGGACTACGACTGGTTTCGCATCGAGCCTCGTATCCTCGACTTCTACTTTTGCAGCCGCGTCGTCCGCAGCGATGGCGATCAGACGACGTTCAGCTACCTGCCCGATACGCTTGCGGAACCCCGTTTCGTGAGGTTCCTGCGGGCCTATCGCCGGATCTTCCCGCTCCGCGAGAAAGACGTCCTCTTCCTCAAGGAGGCGTATCGATTTTTCATTCTCAACTATGTCCTACGAAGTGGGGAACACTTCTTCAAGTCGAACATCTGTGCGCGCCTTCAGCGGGAGTCCCTACAGCTGTATCTCCCGGCGCTCGATCAAGTCGCGCTCGACGATCTCTGCGACGCTGTCTTTCGTTGATCGCAAGCACGGATCCCGCGCTCTGCCGCGACGAGGCGGTGTCCCCAGGCCTCCGCCTGCGCTACGCTCGGTGCGGGCAGCGGATTCGGCATGCGAGACGTACCCCCTGCGCGGTTGGTTTTGATCGAGGGTCCTGAGGCAGGCCTCGTGTTCACCGTGGGCGCGGCACCCATGCTGTTGGGCCGCGCCGAGGATGTGGGGATCAAGGTGCTCGGGCGCGGCGTCTCTCGCCATCATGCGAAGATCGTTCGCGGTGCCGAGGGCGAGGTCATCGTCTCCGATCTCGGCTCCGCAAACGGTACGTTCGTCAACGATCGTCGGATCACCAAGGCCACCCTCTCGCCCGGTGATCATCTCAGATTGGGGCGAGACGCCGTCCTGGAGCTCGAGCTGGCGAGCCCCGATGAGCGGGACACCGTGGATCTCGCTGGAGGCGAGCCGGCGCAGCCCATCGAGCGGACGCTCACTTCGACGATGCGCAACTTGGGTCGGCTGCGGTTGGTCGAGCGCGAGTTCTCGCTCGCGCTTCGACCTTTGGAACAGGTCAAGCGGCGCCTCGACGAGCTCCCCAATCCTCCGCCACGGGAACTCGCGGCGGCGCTCGTCGACGTGGGCGAGTGTCATTTGGGCCGAGGCGAGTTCTCCCCGGCGCGGACCGTGCTGCAGCGCGCCCTCGATCTCCTCACGCGGGATTCGGCCACGGATCGGGAGCTCGCCCCGGTCCGGTTCGCCATGGCGCGAGCCGTCCGGCGCGAGGACGCAGTACGTGCACGTGAGCTCGCACAGGCATGTAGGGATGCTTTGCCGGCGAGCGACGGTTTGCATCGGCGCTCGGCCGCGTGGCTGGCCGCGCTGTGTACCGAACCGGGGTCGGCCGACCTGCGGTAGCCGCGCGAATGCCAAGAACTTGGTTCCTATCCGGGGGCGAGCGTGACGTTTGTGAGCGCCGGATCGCGAGACGAGCAGCCCTTTTCGACCGCCTCGAGTGCCGAGGCGGAAGACGTGCTGCTATCCTCAAAGACACTTCTTCTTTGCTTACCTAGAGAGCACTTGGATGTTGGATCGCCTAAGCGAGCGCTCAAAGCGGCGACTTGCCGCCATCGCCCTCATCGGAATCGGTGGGGTGTCTGCGGGAGCCTGCAGTTCTGCCTATGAACCCCGAACGCCGGATAGTCTGGGCTCGGACGGGGGCGAATCCTTGGGTTTCATGGAGACCGAAGCGAGCGGAGCCGTAGACGACGGAGTGGGTGGCGATGACCCGTCCCGGGAAGAGGCGGGCGACGATCCTTCGGGCGGAGGGGGGTCCTCGGGGGCCGCGGGAAACGAGGCCGAGGCCGAGGACGAGGGCGGTGACGACGCGGGGAGCGAAGCGACCGGGTCTCGCCCCAACGACGAGGACGAAGAGGACGAATACGGCGACGCCTCCGGAGGCACGACGGACACGGGCGAAGGGACCACGAGCACCGGTGAGTGGAACCCGTGGCCCGGCTGTCCCGAGATGTTCCCCGACGGGTGGTTGTTCTGCGAAGATTTCGAAGGTGGGCGCGAGCCGCGTGACACCTTCTTCGAGTACCAGGATGGCGGCGGAGCGTTCGTGTTGGCCACGGACCAAGCCGCCTCCGGGCGGCACTCCATGCGCGCGACCTACATGGAAGGGGTGGAAGGCGCGGGCTGGCTCAGCATCGCCGTGGGTCGGACCCCGGAGGTGTTCTATTCCCGTCCGCGTTCCGCTCCCGATCTCGAGATCACCGAGCTCTACTGGCGCTTCCGCATCCGCATGCAGGAGGGCTGGCCCGATCTCGGACCCCAGAAGCTGACCCAAGCGGTGGGGCTCTCGGACTCGGACTTCGGCCATGCCTTCGCCGCGAAGATCGGCTCCGATGGCGATGGCACCGTGCTGCGAGGCGAAGGGAGCAGCTGCGTGTTCGGTGAAGAGCTCCCTTGCCGCGGCCTCGATGGCGCCGCGTCGCAGCAGCTGCTCTCGTTCACCGGCACGACGGAGCTGTTTTCGGGCGCCTATGCGGGGGCCTGGCACTGCGTGGAAGGTCACGTGAAGCTGAACACGCTCGGGGAGCTCGACGGTGAGTTCGACTTCTGGGTGGACGACGTCCACGACCAGGGGGTCGACATGCTCGACTGGCGCGGCAGCTGGGACGCCTACGGCATCAACCTCGTGACCATCGAGAACTTCTGGAGCGGTGGTGCGCCGGAGGCTCTGAGCCGTTGGATCGACGACGTGGTCGTCTCCACGGAGCCCATCGGCTGCCGCTGACGGCACCGCCGGTATGGCGCCGGATCCGAAAGCGGCGGTGCCTACCTTTCGTGCTGGCGCCATGGGGTTTGGCGCTGCAAAGGCGACTTGGCGTCCCGAACCCTGTTATGCTCGCCAAGCGAGTCTCGGGCGGCAGCGTGCACCCCTCCGGCCGCCGTGAACGGAACATGAATGCCGAATGATCGTGATATACGGCTGAGCCTCGATCCTCCCCCGGACGCGTCGGCTCGCCGCATCACGATGTTCGTCCAGCCGCGGACGCAGCTGGAACCCGAGGTGGGGCAGCGCCGCCTGCTCGTGTTGTCTTCCGGCGTACTCGATGGTCGGGCGCTCGCGGACATGCTCCACGAGGTCATGGAGCCCGCCTGCATCGTCCATCACGCGAAGAACGAGGTTGAGGCGGTCGACCTGTTGACGGAAGACCACTATGACGCGGTCTTCATCGAGGTCGTGCGGGAGCGGCGATTGTGGTGCCGCTTCGTTCGCGATCGGCGGGTCCCTGCATTGCCCCTCATCGCCGTCGACGTCGACGGGCGGCCGGAGGAACGCGCGCTGCGTCGCGCGCTTTTGCTCAAAGAAGGGGCGTCCACCTATCTGCGGGCATCCGAGCTCACCGGGGCTCTGCTCGAGAGCGCCGTCTTTGCCGCGATGGAACGCGCCCAGATGCAGCGGGCGCTGAGCGAGGTGCAAGAACGCTTCGCGCTCGCGGTCCGGGGCGCCAACGATGGCGTCTGGGAGTGGATCCTCGGCACGGGAGAGATGCACTTTTCCCGGCGCTGGCGTGAGCTGCTCGGCTATGGGGTGGACGACCTCGAGAACTCGATCACGGAATGGTTCGATCGCGTCCACCCCGAGGATATCGGTCCATTGCGCGCCGATATCGACGCCCACCTCGCCGGAGAGAAGGCCTATCACGAGAAAGAGCACCGCATTCGTGCCAGCGACGGCACGTATCGCTGGGTGATCTCCCGGGCGGTCGCGCAGCGTGACGGCGCGGCCGCGGTGCGGATGGCGGGATCCCTCACCGATACTTCGGACTTCCGTTTGCGCGAAGAGAAGCTGCGCGAGGAGAGCCGGCACGATCCGTTGACCTCGTTGCCGCGCCGCGAGCCGTTCCTGGAGAGCTTGATCCGCGCGGTCGCGATGGCCAAACGCGACCGCGACTATGCGTTCACCGTACTGATGGTCGATGTCGACCGGTTTCGGTGGCTCGCCGACAGCATCGGCCACCAAGCGGCGGATGGCATGCTCGCGATCTTGGCCAAGCGCTTGCTCGCGTGCGTGCGTCCGGGCGATTCGGTCTGCAGATTCGGGGGCGACAAGTTCGCGATCCTGCTCGAGAACCTCGATGATGTGAGCGTCGCGACCGACATCGCGAATCGCATTCGCTTGTCGGTCCACGAGCCGTTCGACGTGGAGGGGCAGACGGTCTACACGACGGTCAGCATCGGGCTCACGACCTCGCGCCGCGGCTACGACGATGCCGACGAGATCATCAATGACGTCGCCGCCGCTGCCAACAAAGCCAAGGAGCGCGGGCAAGATCGTCACGAGGTGTTCGATAGCAAGATGCGCATCGATGCCCTGACGACGCTGCGGCTCGAGGTCGCGCTGCGCCAGGCCGTGGAGCGGGAAGAGTTCGAGCTGCACTACCAGCCCATCGTGGATCTCGCCTCGGGGCAGCTCGTCGGGTTCGAGGCGCTCACGCGTTGGCGGCATCCTCGGCGCGGCATCGTGAATCCGAGCGAGTTCATTCCCGTGGCCGAGCAAACCGGTCTCATCGTCCCGATCGGGCGCTGGGCGATCCGGGAGTCCATGCGCGAGCTCGGGCGCTGGCAGAAGGCCAACCACGTCGCGCAACCGCTCTCGATGAGCGTCAACCTCTCGGGCCGCCAGATCGCCGATCCCCGCCTGCTCGAGGAGATCGAGACCTCGATGCGCGAGCACCAGATCATCGAGGGCACGTTCCGGCTCGAGCTCACCGAGAGCGTCCTCATGGACAACGCCGATCCCGTCCAGCGCATCCTGGCCGCGTTGCGGCGCTGCGGCGTTCGCATTTGGGTGGACGACTTCGGTACGGGCTACTCGTCGCTGAGCTACCTCCACCGGTTCCCGGTCGACGGCCTCAAGATCGACAAGACCTTCGTCGACGCGCTCGAGGGTGGGGCCGCCGGTGAGGCGATGATTCGGACGATCCTCAACCTCGCCGACAACCTGCGTGTGGACGTCGTGGCCGAGGGGATCGAGCGGGCCACCCAAGCCCACAAACTGATCGGGCTCGGCTGCGTACGTGGTCAAGGGTTCTTGTTTGGACGGCCGATCTCGGCGCCTGCCGTGCCGGGCTTCATCGCCAAGCACGGGCTGCCGGCGGACTGAGAGCGGAAGTCCCCCGCGGCGGCGGCTCCGAGGGGGCCTCACGGTTGACGGGGAAGGTCGTCCCCTCGGAGGGCCCGCAGGGTTGACGGGGAAGGTCGTCCCCTCAGGGGTTGACGGGAAAGGTCGTCCCCCTCTGAGGGGGCCTCAGCGTTTGACGGGAAGGTCGTCCTCTCGGAGGGCCCGCAGGGTTGACGGGGAAGGTCGTCCCCTCCGGGGGCCTCAGGGGTTGACGGAGAAGGTCGTTCCCCTCGGAGGGGCCTCAGAGTTTGACGGGGAAGGTCGTCCCTTGCGCGTCGGACTTGAAGCGCGGGAACGAGGCGCCCTTGAGCGCGTTGGCGACACATTGGCCGAGCGGTTGACCGGCGTGGGGTTCGTCGGCGGATGCCGAGGTGACCCGGCCACTCGAGCCGGCGATCGAAAGCTTGACGCGGACGGTCGTGCCGTCGGGTGCACCGTGCTGCGTGCCGCAAGCTTTGGCGCGATCTTTCACCGCATCGATGCCGTCGCGGATCTGAGACTGGGTGAGTTTCTCAGGCAGGGTGGCGCTCAAGTCTTGGGCGCGTGGGCCCGCGGTCGCCATGCTCGGCGCGGACGCCTTGGGCGCGTTGCAACCGGCGGTCGAGGGATCGAGCAGGCACTCGGTGGAAAACTTCTTGCCGGGATCCACGGGGGCGGCCGTCGGCGACTTCGCAGCCGAGGGCGAAGGTTCGGGCGGCAGTGCTGCGTCGCCCGTGCGCGCGGGGAGGGCCCGCGTCGGCGCGCTCTTGGGTTTGCGCGCCGCGATGCTGCGGCTCGCCTCACGTTGAGGCGGCGCGGGCTCGGCGGTGGGTCCTTCTTCGGTCTCGGGTGCCGCCGGTGCATGGATTGCGGCCGGGGTCGCTTCGGGGACCGAGGGCGGCGCAACTGCAGCGGCCTCGCCTCCCGACGAGGGAACGGCGACGGCGGCCGGCGGGGCGGCGACGGCAGGGCTGGCTTCCGCGGCGGGGGTCGATGGGGTCCCCACCACCCCGGCGTAGGCCGTGCTCGGAGCCTGTGTGGCTTGGGGGGCGCGGAGCATGACCGCCGCGAATCCCCCGGAAGCCGCGAGCGACAGGCCCCCGATCGCGAGCCAAAGCACCGTCCGGGAGCGGTCGCGAGACCTGGGTGGTCGCAGAGCCCCCGGGACGATCCCTGGATCCGTCTCCCAGCTCGCGGAGTTCTCCCGCTCGCGCGGTAGAGCGGCATGCGGCGCGGTGGGGGCCAGTGGCACCGCAGCGGTGGCCGGCCGAACCGAGCTCGGAGGTTCGATGCGGGGTGAGGTGACTTCTTCTTCGATCGCGTTGGCGATCGCGAGGATGTCGGCCAGACCTGAACTCTCGGAGGTGTTTTCGTTTTTGTCCGCCACGTGCGTCGTCCATCGAGAGGCTGGCCCCACAACCCCGGATCCCTGATTCTGCCCAGGGTTTACCGGAGGGCGCAATTGCGCTGGCTCGAAACGAGGAGGTCCCCCGCGTTTCGAGGTTTCGGGGTTCCCGGCCGGGTTGCGGGAATGACGCGAAACGAGGGTTTCCCCAGGGCGTAGCGCGATTATGCGCCTGCTCCGAGTACGACGCCGCGGTCGGCCAAGTCGGCCAGCAAGTGCGCTGCGTCGGCCAATTGCTGATCGTCGAGCCCGTGTTCGCCCGCCACGCACACGCGGCGCAACGCGTCGCCCACGGGAAGCGCGTCCACGAGCAAGGCCTCCACCAAGTTGCCCGCGAAGACCGTGAGCTCGAGGTAGCGCACCTTGCATGACGCATCGCGAAACACGAGCAGGCGCGCGTCCTCGCGGCTCGGCGCGCCGTGATCCTTTGGATCGCGGGACAAGCGGTGGACCGCGAAGGCATAGCGCACGAGCCTCGTGGATCCATCGAACCGAAGCGGTCGGTCCAACGCGAGCGGCTCCCCCGTCGCGTTCTCACCCCCGCGAGGATCGTTGCGGACGTCGAAGTCCAGCAGCTCGTGCCGCGCCAGATCGCCGAGGTACTCCGGGATGTCGCGGTCGCCCGCCCAGCGCGTCAGGGCCCACCGGACGAACTCCCCCGGGACATCCCGCAGGTAAGGGCTCTGGCTCGCTCGTTGTGCGACGAACTCGGTGATCGCCTCGCGAAACTTCGCCGGGCCGAGGCGCGCGGCGCAGCGCGGGAGGAACTCTCGCGTCGCGTTCGCGATGCGGTTGTGCACGAGCTGGCGATACACGAGGACCCGCTGCGGCGAGAGCCGCAGGAGCGCGTCGCGATCGGCGGGGGCAAGATCCGCGCTTGCGACCACCGCGGGCCAGTCCCGCTCCGCGAGGGCGGCGGTGGTCGGATCTCGAATGATCGCCCCGAGCAACGCGAGCCGCGGATCTTCAGTGGGGGGCATGGGTCTCGTTCCAGCGGCAGAGCGCGTTCGCGTAGACGGCGGCGATCCGGTCGACCTCGGCGAGCAACTCCGGAAGCGGTGGGATGTGGGCGTCCCGCTCCAGCACGACGGGCCGAGGCCCGCAGCGCGCGATGACCCAGTGGAGCATCTCCTCGACCTCGCGGCGCACGTCCGCTCCATGGGTATCGATGATGAGCGTGTCGTCCCATGGCTCGTGACCCGCGACGTGCAGCGCGACGACGCGATCGAGGGGGATCTCCGCGAGCCACGCGAACGGGTCGAACCCATGGTTGCTCGCGTTCACGAACACGTTGTTGACGTCGAGGAGCAGGCGGCAGCCCGAGAGCGCCAAGATCTCATTGATGAAGTCCGTCTCCGCGTAATGTGGGTTGCCGAGCTCGACGTACCAGCTGATGTTCTCGATCGCCATCGGGACGCCGAGCGCGTCCTCCACGAACGAGATCCGGTCTGCGATGCGCCGCGCCGTGCCACGGTCGAACGGTACGGGCAGCAGGTCGTGGAGCAGCGTGCCGTCCAGTCCGCTGAAGCAGAGGTGGTCGGAGTGCCACGGCGCCGCATAGCGGTGCAAGAACTCCTTGAGGGTCCGCAGGTAGGCGCGATCCAGGGCGTCGGTGCTCCCGAGGCTCATCATGAGGCCATGGGTCAGCAACGGATGCCGACCCGCGATGCTCTCGAGCCGCTTGGGAAGCCGGCCGCCGCGATGCATGTAGTTTTCGGGCGCGACTTCGAAGAATGCGACGCGACCTTCCGCCTCGCCCCGGTCCACGTCGCGAAGGAAAGCGCTTCGCAATCCGAGGCCAACACCAACTGGGACGGGCAAGGTCATGCGTACGAGCCTAGAAGGCAGCAGAGGCGGACGCCGAAGGCCCGGCCTCTGCACGAGGGGCCGCCTATTCGGCCTCGGGTTCCGCTTCGGCTTCGGCCGGGGCGTCGCCCTCCGCCTTCTCGCCGCCGCACGAGCCTTCCGCGCCGCCGCACGAGCCTTCCGCCTTGTCTTCGCCGCCACATGAGGCCTCGGCGGCGGGTTCTTCCGCGGCCGCGTCGGAGCTGGCCGGGGTCTCGGTGGCGCCCGAGTCCTTCTTGCATCCGGTGGCCATGATTGCGCCGGTCCCGAGGACGGCGAGGGTTGTCGCGATGCTCTTGAGGTTCGTCATGATCGTTCTCCTGGTGTTCCCTTGCTGGATGGGTCGGCGATGGCAATCGCTCCGGGGGAGCCGTTGTTGCGCCCCATCGTTCCGCGGCAAGGATCCACCGTGGGCGCCGTGAATTGCAAACGACCACGACGAAAATGAGTAGAAAATCAGGAGGGGACGGGTTGTAGGATACCGAAATGACGCCGACCCAGTTGACCCGTCGCACGGCCTTCTCCGTGCTGGTGGTGCTCACGGTCATCAACTTCCTCAACTACCTCGACCGCTACGTCCTCAGCGCGGTGCTGGAGGCGATCCGGACGGACCTCCAGCTCGAAGATGCCGAATCGGGCCTGCTCGGCACCATGTTCATGGTCGTGTACATGGTGTTCGCCCCGCTCGGAGGCTACCTCGGTGATCGGGTGCACCGGCACCGGCTCGCGGCCGCAGGCGTGGCCCTTTGGAGTCTGGCCACGGTGGCCTCCGGTCTCGCAGAGAACTACTCGCAGCTCATGTTGACGCGGGCCTGCGTTGGCATAGGCGAGGCCGGCTACGCGACCGTGGCACCTTCGGTCATCGCGGATCTATTTCGGCCGCAGGAGCGGGGTCGTCGGTTGGCGATCTTCTACCTCGCGATCCCCCTCGGAAGCGCGCTCGGGTACCTCGTCGGGGGTTGGGTCGGAGAGCACTATGGATGGCGCTCGGCGTTCTTCGTCGCGGGTGCCCCCGGGATCGTGTTTGCCGTGGCCGCCGCGCTCCTGCCCGATCCTCCCCGAGGCGCGACCGATCCGGAGGGCCATGCCGTGGAGCGGGTCGGGTTCGTCACCGGGTTGCAGTCGCTCCTGCGCAACGAGGCCTGGCGCATCAACACGGTCGGGACGACGCTCATGACCTTTGCCATGGGAGGGATCGCGTTTTGGATGCCGACCTATCTCGTGCGCGCGCACGGGTTGTCGCTGTCGGGCGCCAACTTGACGTTCGGTGGGCTCACCGTGGTCGCCGGCCTGCTGGCGACTCCGCTCGGCGGGGTGTTGGGCGATCGCGCCCAAGCGCGCGGACGCGGCGGCTACGTCCGGCTCAGCGGTTTCACGCTCTTGCTCGGGGCCCCGTTCGCGCTCGCGATGCCGTTCCTGCCCACGCCGACTTGGGCGTTCGCGTTCGCATTCTGCGCGGAGTTCTTCCTGTTTCTCAACACGGGTCCACTCAACGCGGCACTCGTGGCGTCGGTGCCCGCCGCGATGCGGGCGAGCGCCGTCGCAATCAATGTGCTGTTCATTCACCTGCTCGGCGATGCGATCTCCCCGACGCTCATCGGGATTTTGAGCGACGCGACGGACATCGGGATCGCCATCGCTGCGACGGCTGCCCCCATCGTCCTCGCCGGCATCGTCCTCATGCGGGGCGCCGCACGGCTGGAGCGGTAGGCGATCCCTCGTGTCGTTCGAGCGCGTGTTTCGCGGGGATCTTCGCGATCGCGCGCTCGGCGAGGGCGCAGATCGTGAGCGAAGGGTTGACGCCCGGGTTCGCGGACACGGACGCACCGTCCATCACGTAGAGCCCGTCGTAGCCGAAGACCTGGTGGTCGCGATCGATGACGCCGTCTTTGGCGTCCGCGCCCATCGTCGCGCCGCCCAAGATGTGCGCGGTGGTGGGGATGTTGAACAGCGTCTCGCTCAAGAGCGAGAACGGGATGCCATCGAGCTCTTGGGCCACCTCGTGGGCGAGTTCGGTCGCCTCGGGGATCGAGGCGACGGGAGCGGGCCCACGCTCGCGACGCGTCGTCAGGCCCCCATGCCAGGCGCGTTTCAAGCGGAGCGTGCTCTCGAGGGTCCGCATGAACAGCAGGATCGTGGACTGCCTCGCCATGTTGTGGATGAAGAACCCGCGAAGCACGGCGATGGGGTGGCGCAGGCAGACCCACGCGAGCCGCAGCAGGCGCTCGAACAGGCCGGCGCCCGCGACGTGCGGGGCCATCAGGAGCCGGAAGAAACCGGACCCATCGCTGTAGCGGACGGCTTCGATGTGGGAATGCGGATCGGTCTCGTACACCGAGCCAATCGCGACACCTTTGGAGAGATCGGTGTCGCGGCGACGCGACAAGACCCCGATGAGCGCCTCGGAGTTGGTGCGGACGCCCAGGCCCACCCGATCCGAGAGCTTGGGCAGGCCGCGGGGGTCGGCCTTCATCCGCAGGAGCAGATCGACCGTACCGAGGACGCCCCCTGCGAGGATCACGTGCTGCGCCGTTGCGCCGTCTCGAGCCCCACCCCAGCGCTGCGCAGGTTTCCACTCCACGCGATAGCCACCCCCGTCCAGCGCGCGCACGGCCGTGACCTGGAGGTTCGGACGCAGCTCCAAACCGCGTTGCCTCGCAAGGTGGAGGTAGTTCTTGTCCAGCGTGTTCTTGGCGCCGTGACGGCAGCCGAGCATGCAACCGCCGCAGAACCGACAGCCGCTCCGCGGGGGCCCCTGGCCGTCGAAGTAAGGATCGGGGACCTCCTCGCCCGGTGTGCCGAAGAAGATGGCGACATCGGTGGGGCGAAAGCTGTCCGCGTGTCCGCGGCGTTTCGCCACGCTGGCCACGGCGAGGTCCGGATGCGCGAGCCGAGGGTTTTGCGTGACCCCGAGCATCTGTTTGGCGCGCGCGTAGTGGGGCGCGAGCTCGGTCGACCAGTCGGCGAGGTCTCGCCACGCTCGAGCTTCGAAGAAGCTCGGAGGCGGCACGGGGTGGGTGCTCGCGTAGGTCACGGACCCGCCCCCCACGGCGACGCCCGACAAGACCGTCACGTGGGGGAAGAACGACATCCTGAAGAAGCCGCGAAACCCGAGCACGGGGAGCCAAAGCCAGCGCTTGAGATCCCAGTTGGTCTTTGGCAGATCGGCCGAAACGATCTCGCGCCCCTTCTCGACCATGAGGACGCGATAGCCCTTCTCGACCAACCGCAGGCCAGCGACGCTGCCTCCGAAGCCCGAGCCGACGATGATGTAGTCGTAGTCGAACACGGCGTCGTGCGCACTATAGCAGGTGGCCTGAAACCGTGTGCTACGTTCCCACCCCATGTCGTCGCCGCTTCAGCCAGAGCAGTTGCGAACGCTCCAGGGACAGCTCGTCGCCGAGCGGACGCGTCTGCTCCAACGCGCCGGGCTCGAGTCGGTGGACGCGAACGAAGAGCCCTCGGATCTGCAAGACAAAGCACGCTCGGAGGTCCATCGCCGGGACGAGCTGGCGCTCTCGGATCGCGACCGAGCGAGGCTCTTCGAGGTCGATGCCGCGCTTGCACGCATCGCGGACGGCGTCTACGGTATTTGCGAGGAGACGGGTGAACCCATCCCCTTCCGACGATTGCAGGTGGAACCGACCACCCGCTACACGGTGGAGGCGCTCGAACTCCTCGAGACCGAGGGTGTCCGGACCGGCCGCCTGCACGAGTCCGACGACGACACGCTCTACTGATGGCCGAGCTCGCTCGTGGGATCGAGCGGGCCGCGTTCTTGGAAGCGGTCGCGGATCTCGAGCACTTCGTCCAGCGAAGCGAGGAAAAGATCGACGAGCTCGGGATCGAAGTGCTCGCCTCGCCCCGATTGCAGCAAGGCGATCGCGTCCGCGAGGCTCCACGCGTGCTTGTAGGGGCGCGCGCTCGTGAGCGCGTCGAACACGTCCGCCACGGCGGCGATGCGACCCTCGATGGGGATGTCTTCGCCGGCGAGCCCACGTGGGTACCCCGAGCCGTCCCACTTCTCGTGGTGATTCCGGGCAATGCTGGCCGCGAGCCGCAAGAGCTCGCTGTCGGAGCCCGTAAGGATGCGATACCCGATCTCGGCGTGCTGTTTCATCAGCTCGAACTCGGGATCCGTCAACCGGCCGCGCTTGAGCAGGATTCGATCGGGGATGCCGATCTTGCCGACGTCGTGCATGGGGCTCGCAGCGCGGATGAGCTCGGCCGTGAACTCGCCGAGGCCTCGTTTGCGCGCGAGCAGACCACAGTAGTGGCTCATCCGCTGGAGGTGAGCGGCCGTTTCGTCGTCGCGGAACTCGGCGGCGCGCGTCAGGCGGGTCAGCGTTTCGTGGTGGGCTTGGTCCAGCTCTCGGCGGACCCGTTGCAGCGCTTCCGTGGCCTCTTGGAGCGCCCGCGTCTGCTCGCGGACCTCGGCCTGCAGGGCGATTCGCTCCGCGGACAACGCATCATACTCGCGCTTGTCGTTGACCGAACGTCTGACCCGCGCACGGAGTTCCGCCTCGTCGAACGGCTTGGACAGGAAGTCGTTGGCTCCGGCTTCACGCGCCTCACGGCGACACAGACGATCGTTGGCCGCGCTGACGAACACGACCGGCGTCTGGGCGATCCGAGGATCCGAGCGGATCCTCCGGCAGACCTCGAAACCGTCGAGGCCGGGCATCCGGACATCCAACAGAACGGTGTCTATGGTGTTGCTCTCGAGGATGGCGATCGCTTCGACGCCGGACTGCGCCGTGATGACGTCGTAGCCCTCGTTGTGCAGCAGCTTGGTCAGCATGCGGTGCACCGCGACGTCGTCGTCGACCACCAGCACGCACCCCTCCGTGCGTAGGCCCATGCCAAGAACGCCCACCGGGCGACATGCTACCTGTTTGCGGCCACTTTGGGGTGCGGAACGGAAGCGATGCGAGCGCGGCGTGGTGCTCTGGTAGGATCGGTGGGTGCAGGTCCTATCGCGAACCCCGGACAGACTGGCCGCGAGCGAGACCTCTCGCCGCCTCCGCCGCCCCGCGAACCCGCGATTCTCGAGTTTCCTTTGGAGTTTCTGCTGGAGTTTCTGTGCGTGTGAGGCAGCTCCGCGTCAGGCTCGGCACGCGGACGGAGTGACCGCGCAACCGCGCGGAAAGGTCGCTTCCCCGACGGAGCCGCCGGCTGAAGCCAGGCGGGACGGAGCCGAGTCGCACACCCTCGCATCGACGGCTCCCTCGGGGGCAGCGTCCGGAAACAAAGACTCCGAGCATGGCAAGGGTTCACCTGCGCCGGTCCTACGCACGCGGTACCCCGCCGCGGAGCGGGTGGTGGCCGTGGGGGACGTTCACGGCGACCTCTCGGCGACGCGCGCTGTCTTGCGGCTCGCCGGCGCGATCGATGCGGACGGCGATTGGAGCGGCGGTTCGCTCGTGGTCGTGCAGACGGGCGATCAACTCGATCGAGGGGATGACGAGGACGAGATCCTTGCGTTGTTCGAGCGTCTACGCGTGCAGGCTGAAGCCGCGGGCGGAGCCTTCCACGCCCTCAACGGCAATCACGAGTTCATGAACGCCTTGGGGGACTTCCGGTACGTCACGGAGGAGGGGTTCACCGATTTCGCTCATCCGCAGGGCGTGGACCTGTCTGCGCCGCGCTGGAGCGAGTGGCCGCCGGGGCAGCGTGGGCGAGCGGCCGCGTTCGCGCCGGGAGGACCTTCGGCGGCTTTGCTCGCGCGGCGGAACACGGTGGTCATCGTGGGGGACACGGTGTTCGTCCACGGTGGGATTCGGCCGGACGAAGCCAAGGACCTCGACGGACTCAATGCGATGACCCGCAGCTGGCTCCTGGGCGATCCTGCCAAGGCCGAGGACGCGGTCGACCGCATCATGCGTTCGGACGGTGTCGTTTGGACGCGGGCTTATTCCGAGCCCGTCGTCGCGCCACCGGCCTGTGCCGAACTCGAGCGCTCCCTCAAAGCTCTGAAAGTGTCCCGCATGGTGGTCGGTCACACTGTGCAAAAAGGCGGGATCGGTTCGGCGTGTGATGGCAAGGTCTGGCGCATCGACGTGGGGCTGGCCAAGCACTATGGGGGCGCTCCGCAAGCGCTCGAGCTCCGCGGCGCGCAAGTGAGGGTGTTGTCGACCCATCACGGGCCGGGCTCGCGCAGTCCGGGCTGATACGCTAAGGGCAGAGTGGAACAAGACGCCATTGCCCTGGAGTGGAACCCCCGCGAGGCGCAGCGCGAGAAGCTGTGGCTCGGAGTCGATCGGCAGGGGCGAGTGGCGGTGTTCGACGCCGGAGCCCAGGGCACTCCGCCCAAGCCTGCGGCCCTGCTCAATGGGCCCACGGGCAACCTCGCGTTGCAGAACGAATGCAAGCTCGCGTGGTTACTGGCGCGTCCGGTCGTCGAGATCACCTCGAGCGACGACCTCGAGTGCTACGACGAGGGCGAGCCGTTCGTGGCCGTGATCGAGGAGATCGAGCTCGCGCAGGCCCTCGAAGAACGCGGTGTCGCGCGCTCGCTCGCGGACGCCAATGGCATTCGCATCGCCTTGGGCCCCAAGGCGACCGAGGCCGATGCCGAGCAGATTCGCACCTCCGAGACGTATCTCGGTTCGATGCGTCTCGACGAGGACCTCTGGCGTGAGAGCGTGCGGGACGAGCTGCAGCGGTTCGAGCTGCGGAGCGACCAGTACGAGCGCCGGGGTCCGGTCGCTCTGACGCTGTCGCTCGATAGCTTCGATCCGGCGGTTCATGCGCTGATCGTGCCCCTCGATACGGACTTCGAGAGAAACAACGTCGTGAGGGTGGGGGGAACGCAGGCGAGTGCCCCCCCCCAGGCGTCACCGTTTGCGATCGATGCGGCTCCCGCCCGGCTCCGCATCGCGGCGCCGGCGGAAGGCGTGAGTCGGCCCCCGTCCTCGCCGCGTCGTGAACCCGTCGCACCACCGCCGACCCCGCAGGCACCCCTCGAGGACGACGATCTGGAGGTCGAGAGCACTGCCGCGAGCGCCTGGTTGCCGTTGGCGTTGCTCTGCCTCGCCGTGCTCGCGGCGATGATGCTCGCCTGGTGGCTCGGCTAGACGACGGGCTCGAGACGACCTCGTGAGGTCCCGGAAGAGCCCGTGATCGTGTAGGCCTGTCGCGTCCCATGTGCCACCAGGCAGACGCGGTGGCACATGAACCACGAACGAAGCTCCGGGACACCGCTGCGCGGCATTCCGGAGCTTCGCGCCGAGGGGCGTCGGCGGTGGACGGCCGTCTCAGGGCGACGGGCAGGGTTTTACGGTCGTCAAAGCCGCCGCGGTGGCGTCTTCTTGGAAGCTGATCTCGATCAGCTCGTCACCGTGAGCGCCCAGCCACACGGTGTCGGTCCCGTCGCTCACGGCCCACTGTTTCCCATGTTCCGCGCTCTGGACGGGCGCGATGGTACTCGGCCGATCCGAAAGGAAAGACGCCGCGTCTTCGCAACGTTGTGCCCGAGGAGAGCTCACCGGAGCGAGCTCAAGCAGCGAGAAGATGGCCAGGGTCAGCGTGGCGGCGAAAGCTGCGGCTACCCCGTCCCGTCCCAAAGGCATCGAGAACGTTTCACCCATTTGTCCTTTATGTGACATGTTTGAGTCTTTTGCAAGAAGACTCTTGAACTTTCTCTCGGCATGGGCTGCGTGGCACACCATCCAGGCAAGAGGTCTCGACCGAGGGTTTTTCCCACGGGTTGCTAGAGGGGACCTTCGGTGAGCCAACGCTCTGCAACGAACGAATCGCCCGCGTGCGTGAGATGGACGCCGTCCTCGTGGAGATGCGACGCCATGTCGAAGCCCACGGTCATGTCGACGACGTCGAGTTCGTGATCTTCCGCGAGGACGGTGAGGTCCGTCCGGAGGTCACGGAGTCGAGCTTCCGCCTCGGGATCCGAAAGCGGAGGAGGAAGGCCCAGAGCGATGGCAGCGGCTGGAAACGTCGACCCGACGGTCGTAATCAGTCGCTCCGCGTGTGTGATGCTCTGTGGGTCTTCCCCGGCCCTCGCGTCGTTCGTCCCGAGCATGAGCAAGACGATGTCGGGCGAGCGCGAATATTCCGAGAACCAGTTCGGAGCGCCCGAGGTCACATCACCCCAAGTTGCCCCGCCATGCCCCTCGTGGTCTTGGTCCCACGTTCCCGGGTACTCCGCGGGATCGTAGAAGCTCCCCTCGCTGCCCGAGCCCCCGGCGCCTTCGAGGCTGCCGATGAAATCCACCAGGAGGCCGGCGTCCCGGTAGTGCTGCCAGAGATCGTAGCGATAGCTCGCGACCTCGTATTTCCCGCGCGTGAGGGAATCTCCGAGCGGGAGGATCACCAGGTCTGGTGCCTTTGGGGTGTCCCGAGCGGAACATCCCACCCCCACCCCTAGCCAAGCGAGTGCTAGCCCCGCAACGGCAGACTTTCTCACTCCCATCGTTCTGGATGCCAGGCGACGGGTTGGCAACCACAAAACATCACCGCGTCGATCGGTGGGCGACCGTGCGCGGTGATGCGTGCGGACGGACCTCTAGAACAGCTCGGACGGTTTGATCTGCTTCGCGGCGGCGAGCGCCAGCGCCTCGCAGCGCAGGACTTCCACGTACCCTTGTGAGCTACGCGGATTGAGCCCGTCGCTCGCCTCCATGGATGCGTCGGCCGGGTTGTAGAGCGTGGAGGGGCAGTCCGAGAGGGCTTGGAAGTAGATGTTGCCCTTGTAGAGGCCCAGCTTGACCGTGGCGGTGGCGTGCTCGGAGAAGACCTCGATCGCGGCCAGGGAGGCGCGGGCCGCTGGATCGAACAGACGGCCTTCGTAGATCTGCTCGGCGACCAGGCGGGAGAGTTGCTGGAACAGCGGGGTCGAGCGGCGGTCCATCGTCGCCTGGTAGACGGCGCGCAGGCCAAATCCCAGCAGGTCGAGGCCGGGGGCTTCGTAGACACCACGGCTCTTGGTCCCGATCACGCGGTTCTCGAGTGCGCTCTTGAGACCGATGCCGTTGCGACCCGCGATCTCGTTGGCGAGCAGCATGGTCTGAAGCACGTCGACGCGCTCACCGTTGATCGCGACGCACCGGCCCTGCTCGAACCGCAACGTCACGTCTTCGATGCGATCGGGGGCTTGGTGGGGCCAGCAACACATCACCGGATCCACGATGAGCATGGACGTCTGGACGTCCTCGAGGTCTTCCGCTTCGTGGCTGAGGCCCGCGAGGTTGGCATCCGTGGAGTAGCGCTTCTTCTCTCCGACCTTCGCCTCGATGCCCTGGGCCTGGAGGTATTCGGCCATCTGCTTGCGACCGGGGAACTGCGCGAGCAGGGCAGGATCACGCCATGGGGCGTAGACCTTGGTGCCGGGCGAGAGCGTGTTGGTGTAGCGCTCGAACCGGATTTGGTCGTTCCCGCGGCCCGTGGCGCCATGGACGAGCACCGTGCATCCTCGCGTCTTCATGGCGGCGAGGAGCCCCTTGGTCGTCACGGCGCGTGCGATGCCGGTCGTGTTCCAGTAGCCGCCGTCGTAGGTCGACTGGGCGCGGAGCATCATGAAGCAGGCTTCCGCCATTTCGCGGCGCAGATCGACGATGACCGTGTCGGCCCCCGTCGTGGCCATGCGCACGCGGATGTCGTTGATGTCTTTCTCGTCGGGCTGACCGAGGTCCGCCGTGAAGCACAGGACGTCGCACCCCGCCTCGATCAGGCGACGCGTGACCGTTTTGCTGTCGAGCCCACCCGAGACACAAATGCCGAGCTTTTCGCCCTTGAGATCGTTGAGCAGCACGATGGCGGGCACCGTACTTCGAGCACGAAGTCGTCGCCACTAAAAAATGCAGCGAAAGTGCATAACGATGCAGTATGCTGCATCGTTATGCATAAGCCCGTGTGACATCTCAGTCGAGCACTCGCAGCGGGCGCGGCGTCGTGTTCGACGGAGGTGGCGTTTCGCGACGCGTCACGTTGGGGTCGAGCAGGTGGCTCGGTTGAACGTTGCGCAGCGCGTTGAGCATGACGGCGCGCAGATGCGGGTGACCCTGCTCGAGCTGGCGCAAGAGCGCGTCCATGGCATCGCGCCGGAGACCCTCCTGCGAGCCGCAGAGATTGCACGGGAGGATCGGGTAACCCTCGAGGCGGGCGTGCTCCGTAATCTCGGCCTCGGCGCACTCGATGAGCGGGCGGATCACCTGGAAGCGGCCGTCATCGGTGATGTACCCCGCGGGCATCGCCTGGAGCTTCCCTGCATAGAAGAGGTTCATGAGCAGGGTCTCGAGCGTGTCGTCGCGGTGGTGCCCGAGCGCGATCTTGTTGCAGCCCAGTTCCTCGGCGGTTCTATAAAGGATGCCGCGCCGCATCCGTGAGCACGGGCCGCAGTAGGTCTTTCCGTCGCTCACGAGCTCGATGACCTTCGAATAGGTGTCCTCGGAGACGATGCGGTACGGCGCGCCGAACTGCGAGAGCCACGTCTGCAGCGGGCGACCGTCGTAGCCCGGTTGCTGCTGGTCGAGATGGACGGCGGTCACGTCGAACGGGAAGGGGGCCTTCGCTCGGGCTTCCCACAGCAGATCGAGCAGCGTGTAGCTATCTTTGCCACCGGAGACGGCGACCATCACATGGTCACCCGGACCCAGCAGCTGATAGCTCGCGATCGTCTTCGTCATCTGGCGCGCGAGTCGCTTGCGAACGGTGCTCACGGCGCGACTCCGAGGATGGTGACGGTGACACGACGGGTGTGTCCGGCGTAGCGATGCTCCCACAAGTAGATCCCCTGCCACGTGCCGAGATCGGCGCGCCCGGCAGCGACGGGGACGGAGAGGGAGGTCGCGGTCAGCACGCTACGAACGTGGGCGGCCATGTCGTCCGGCCCCTCGGCGTCGTGGATGTACCGCGGGTCGCCGTCGGGGACGAGCCTCGTGAGGAAGGCCTCCAGATCGGTGCGGACGTCGGGATCGGCATTTTCCGAGATGATGAGCGAGGCGCTCGTGTGGTGCACGAACACGGTGCAGAGGCCAGAGCGCAGCTCGGACCGCGCGATGCAAGCCTGCACCTCGCGGGTGATGTCCCGCAGCTCGCGCTTACGGGTGTGCACGTCGATGGTTTCGGTGTGGAGGCGCACGTCGGGTTACTTCTGGTACGTGGCTTTCCACTCGCTGTACGGCATGCCGTAGACCCACGCGCGGGCATCCTCGAGATCGAGCGCGACGCCTCGCTCGTTGGCGGCGGCCGTGTACCACTTGCTCAAGCAGTTTCGGCAAAAGCCTGCCAAGTTCATGATGTCCAGGTTCTGGACATCGGTCCGCTCCTGGAGGTGCGCGACCAAGCGGCGAAACGCAGCGGCCTCGACCTCGGTTCGGAGCTCGTCGTCGGCGATCGGGCTATCGCTCATGCGGCCGCTTGTACCGCGTGTCCGAAAAACACACCACTGACGAGCGTGAGCGGTTCGCGGCGGATTGTTCGCCAGGTGAAATCGAGGAGCACGCGATCGAAGTTGTCCCGAGGGTACTGCGCAAACACCTCCCTCACGCGGGCCCGCTCCAGGCCGAACCTGAGCACACCGCGGCTGTGCTCGATGATGACGGCTTTCCGGAAACACTCAGCCTCCTCACAGAGGTTGGGCACGGGGAGCACGCGGTGGTTGTAGAGCAGGCACTGATCCACCTTCTCCGCGGGGAACTCCGGCAGCGCGAGCCCTTGGCTCTCGCGGTAGAAGAGCGCGCGGCTGCGCTGGAGGTAGTTGTGCCCTGTGTCCCGCTCGCTGACCAAGCCGAGGTCGTGCCACATCGCGATCATGTACGCGAGGTCGGGGGGGAGCATGATCCCGCGCTTGGCGGCCAACATGCTCGTGAAGTGAAACAGGCGCTTGCAGTGATGGAGAAACCCGTTCCCCGGATAGGGGCTCGTCTGCTCGAACACGGCGTCTGCCTTGCGGCGCAGGGACGATGGGATCTCGGTGTCGATCACGCTCTCCAGGGTGTACCGAACCGTTCGTCGCGACGCAAACCGGCGCACGCGGTCGGCGATGAAACGCCCTTTTTGCGCGCCCAGGCGGCGCGACAGACGCTGACTCCGACGGCCTCCGTTCCGGCGCGTCGAGAGGACGCGTGGACGACCGCGTCAACCTTGGTGTTCGAAGATGCACCAGCTCGCTTCGGCGCCCACCTGCACATTGTGCACCGCCCGATAGTTCTTCTTGAACCGGCGGTCGCCAAAGAGCGTGCGACTCCCGGCCATGGCGGCGCGGTCGCACGACTGTCCGGCCATGACGATGACGATGTACTTGGGCATCACCTTGAAGACGCGATCCTTGTAGCCGCGCCCGAGCTTGTGCGTGTAGCCGCCCGGGAGCTTGGAGATGACGGGATCCACGAGCCCCAGCAAGTCGAGCAATGGATAGTTCGTGCGGTACCCGACGTAGCCGATATCGCCGATCGCGATGCGCCCGGGCTCATGGCGCGCGAGCCACTCGGCGGTCTGTCCCGCGACCGTGTTCCAGAACTTCTTCTCCTCGTCGAGCCATTTGCGATGCGCCTGATCGAGGTGCGCGATGCGGAGGGGCACCATCCAAAGCGCAAACAAGGCCAGCGCGATCCAAGCAGCGCGATGCTGGGTCTGGAAGATCTCGCGGATCGCGATCCCGCAGAGCAAGAACACCCAGGGTTCGGCCGGAGCCATGAACCGGAAGTACGACATCCAATCGCCGCCGATGAGCAGGATGTATCCGCAGACGGCTGCAAACAGGGCGGTGACGGTCAGCAACTCCCGCTGCTTGCGTGCGATGCCCAGGCCGATCCCATAGAGTGAGAGAAAAACGACTGGGCCGGCGTGCTCCAACCAATCGCCGAGATATCGCCGCCCTCCGTTGAACTGCTTCTCGAAGTCCCCTGTCTTCGCGGACAGCGTCGCGGGCGTCCATTCGCCGTAGTAGCTGTGGCGCCACAACACGTGGACACATAGCGGCGCGACGAACAGCGCGCCGCGGATCAAGTTCTGCGGCGCAAAGAAGCGCCGCCCGAGCAGGAGCATGGGCACGCCGACGAACATCGGTGCTTCCGGACGCGTGAGGCCGGCGGCCGCGAACACGAGTCCGGACCAAGGGAACGCGGCGGGGGTCTCGTGCTCCCGGAACATCATGAGCGTGCCCAAGAGGATGAGAAAGACGAACGCGCTCGTCTCGAGTCCGAACACGGCGTAACCGGAGAACGTGGAGCTGCTCGCCAGCAGCCACGTTGCGATGCAAGGCAGCGAGCGCAGCGGAGACAAGCGCTCCGAGAGCCGATACGTGACGACGAGGGCACCCATCGCCGCGAGCGCACCCAAGATCTTGCTCGTGAGGTGAGGATCGATCCCAATCTTCATCCCCGCGGCCAAAATCACGGTCCACAGAAAGTTCGTGTACCCCTCGATGTATTCACCGGGGTTGTAGACGAGGCCGTGCCCATCGGCGAGGTTTCGTGCGTAGCGGAACGAGATGTACGCGTCGTCGACCGTGAACTTGTGGACCTCCCACATGTTCGCCAGCAAGAGCGCGAGCGGGAGGAACAACCCGAGCAGGAGGTGGAGCGCGTGGGGAAGAGGATCGCCGGCGATCCACGCATCCAGGACGGGGACGTTGCGTAGCCACTTCGTTGGCATCGACGACATGCTCGCGCGGACGCTACCACGCGAGCTTTCCATTGCGACCACACGTCGGCGCCCCCACGAATGGGCGCGACGTTGACCGAGTGGCGGTGCGGGTGTAGACCGCACATCGAGGGCCATGACGGGCGTCCATCCTGCACCGGGACCGAGCGCATTCGCCTGTTTGGCCGGCCTGCGTCCGTTCGGAAACGATGTTGCGCCAGGTCCGAGTTCTCTTCACAGGGGGGCGCGCGGGGGTCTGCGTGCGGGGCCGTTCGTCCAGGCGGGCCTCGTTCCGCGGCTACTCGTCGTGGGTTTTCTGGGTCTTTCGGCTTGCGCGGGAAGGCGCGCGAACTGGGAGAATGACGAGGTCGACGGTGCTGGCGCCCAGTCGTCCGTCTCGTCCACGCCGCTGGCGGTACGCGTCGCGGAAGGTGATGCCGCGTGGGAACGACGCGGCGACGAGCAAGCGCTGCGGACCGCCATCGAAGTGTGGCAAAATGCAGCAGTCGAAGCGGAGCTCTCGGACCCCTCGTTGTTGGTCAAACTGACGCGCGCCCACTATTTCTGGGCAGACGCGTATCTTCGGGAAGACCAGCACGAGTACTTGCGCGTGCTCGATGAAGGGGTGCAGTGGGGAGAGAAGGCCCTGCTCGCCACGTCACCTGCCTTCGCCGCGACCGTGCGCGACGGCGGGCGCTTCAGCGAAGCCGTGCACCTCATCGAGGAAGGCGGGATTCCTGCGATGTATTGGTACGCCACCGTCCTCGGGACGTGGGCGAAGGAGCGCGGTCTCGCGGTGATGTTGGGGCAGCAAGACAACGTCAAGGCCACCATGGACCGCTGCCTCGAGCTCGATCCGGAGTTTTTCTTCGGAGGGCCGCACCGCTACTTCGGGGTTTATTACGCCGTCGCACCCGAGTTCGCCGGTGGAGACTTCGAGAAAGCCAAGGTCCACTTCAAGCGATCCTTGGAGATCGCTCCAGAGTACCCCGCGACCCGGGTGCTGTGGGCGTCGGAGCTCGCAGTCCGGACCCATGACGAGGCCCTCTTCGATCGTTTGCTCGCCGAGGCCCTCAAGACGCCCGGCGACGCGATCCCGGGCCTCGAGCCCGAGATCGAGGTCGAGAAGAAGAAAGCGCGGCAGTTGGCCGCGCGCAAGGCCCAGCTGTTCTGACGCGCGCGGCAGACGTTCGACGCGTGTCATGCCACGATGAGAGCGTGCAGACCAGCCAGGATGGGCAGAGGGCGAGGCGCGTGGCGGTAGACCACCGCGCCAGGCTCGCGTGGGTCGTACTTCTCCTGTGCTTGAGTCTCACGGTGGTGGCGGGTCTTGGCGCAGGTGAGGGGAACCTCGCCGATCCCGAGCTTCGCGAGACCTTTCTCGCGCTGCGCGGGTGGCGATTGGCGAACAGTATGCTGGCCGGCGCGGCGCTTGCCGTCGGTGGCGTGATGGTGCAGGGCTTGTTTCGGAATCCGTTGGCGAGCCCCTCGGTGCTCGGAACCACCGCTGGCGCGACGCTCGGTGGGATCGTGGTGTTGGTCGCTTGGAGCGGATTGCTCGCGGGGTCGTTGCCGGAGTGGTTGCCGCGTGAGCTGTTGATCCCGGTAGGGTGCTTCCTCGGTTCGATGGGGGCGCTCTTCGTGTTGCTCGCGATCACGGGGCGGGACCCCGGCATGGTCACGTTGCTCTTGAGCGGGTTCATCCTCTCGAGTTTGTTTGCGAGCCTCGGAGGTTTGCTCGTGAGCGTGGCGCAGGAGGAGTTCGAGCTCGGGCGTGCGGTCGTTGCGTTCACGCTGGGCGGCGTGGAGGCCAAGGGCTCGCTCCACGTCGCGGCCTCGCTGCCCTGGGTCCTCGTGGGCACGGCGATGGCGTTCGGGTGGGGGCGAGCGCTCGATGTGCTGCTCTCCGGCGAAGAAGAAGCGACGACGCTCGGTGTGCAGGTGGCCCTCGTGCGGCGCTGGGTCATCGTGTGGACGGCGGCCCTGACGGCGGCGGCCGTGGCGATGGCCGGCGCGCTGAGTTTCGTGGGGCTGGTGGTTCCCCACGCCTTGCGCCCCTTCGTTGGGGTGCAGCATCGGGCGCTCGTTCCGGCGGCGTTCGTGGGCGGTGGCGTGTTCGTGGCCTGGGCGGATGTCGTCACGCGCTGGATCCCCACGCGCAGCCACGTGCCGCTCGGGGTGGTGACGAGCCTGGTGGGCGCCCCGGTGTTCTTGTTCTTGTTGGCGCGAGCTTCGAGAGAGGGACGCGCCGAGTGACGGACGGGCTCGAGGTCGCGGGTCTGACCGCGCACTATCGTTTGGGTCCAGCGGTGGTCCACGACGTGACCCTGCACGCGCCGCGCGGCTGCATCACGGCGCTGCTCGGTGTCAACGGCTCGGGCAAGAGCACCGTGATCAAGGCGCTCGCCGGCCTCGTGCCCTACGAGGGGCACGTCGCGCTCGATGGCACCAAGCTCGCGGCGCTGGCACCCAAGGTTCGGGCGCGCCGCCTCGCCTATGTCCCGCAGCGCACGGCCATGCGCGCCCCGGTGCGGGTGCGCGACATGGTCGAGCTCGGTCGCTTCGCCCACCGGGGAGCGCTCGATCCGGGGACCAAGCACGACGAGCTCGCGATCGAACGCGCGCTCGCGGAGGTCGACGCCAGCGCACTGGCGGATCGTCGGTTCACGGAGCTTTCCGGCGGCGAGCAGCAGCGCGTCCTGCTGGCCCGCGCGTTGGCTACCGGTGCGACGGCGCTCCTGCTCGATGAACCCACGAGCGCGCTCGATGTCCGGCAGCGTCTGGTGTTTCACGCGCTGCTTCGGCGCCTCGCCGCGGACGGCTGTTGCGTGCTCCTCGTCGTGCACGACCTATCCGAAGCCCGCGAACACGCGGACCTGGGTGTCGTGCTCGAGGGGGGTCGTGTCTGCCAGACGGGGCCCATGCCGCAGGTGCTCGCCGCCCCCCGGGTCCGGGCTGCCTACGGGGTCGAGATCCTCGAGGGGGCGGGGCTCGGGTACCGGCTTCCGGGCGCGCCGGCAGGGGCCGTGCCGTGAAGGCGGATTTCGCGAACTTGGGCGCCTTGGCGCTCGCGATCGGGGGGTCGGTGGCGGGGGTCGTCGCCATGCAGCATGTCGAGCGGCCACGAGATCCCCGCGAAGTCGTGGAGCAGCGCGTTTCCTCGCCCGTCGTCGTGGATGCCCGCGGTCGTTCCGTGCCGGTCGCGAGCTATCGGCGCATCGTCTCGCTCAACCCCGTCGCGGATTACGCGCTGCTTGCGTTGGTGGAGCCGGAGCGTTTGATCGCCATCCGCACGTACACCGCCGAAGAACACCCGCAGGGGTGGAGATTCGGGCGACGCCCGACCGTCGCAGACGCGGAGCCCCTGGAGCAGGTGCTGTCGCTCCAACCCGATCTCGTGCTGCTCTCGGGCTTCGCCGACGAGCCGTTCGCGGCGCGGTTGCGTGCGGGCGGGGTCGCGACCTTCGATCTCGGCGAAATGCGGGGGGTCGCGAGCATGCTCGCGAACGTCCGTACGCTCGGTGAGCTCTTGGCGGAGGACGACCGCGCGCGGGCCCTGGAGCGCAAGATCTTGCGGGATCTGACGGCGCTGCAGACCGCGGTCCCGCGCGAACGAATGCCGGGCGGCCTCTATCTCAGCGTGATCGGGGACAGCTTTTTCGGAGGCACGGCGGGCACGAGCTTTGGCGACGTGCTGTTCTACGGGGGTGTTCGCGACGTTGCGGCCGAGTTCGGGTATCGCGACTGGCCGCAATATTCCGCGGAGCAGCTGCTCGTGATGAACCCTGCGCTCGTCGTGACGCAACGCGGGATGGGCCGAGCGATCTGCGCACACTCCATGCTCACGCGGCTTGCGGCCTGCGCAGAAGGGGGCCGAATCGTCGAGCTGGAAGCGGCGTTGGCCGGCGATCCCGGGCTCGGACTCATCGAGGCTGCCCACGAGCTCCTCGAGCAGGTCCACGGAGCGAAGGGGGCACCACGCCCGCTCGTCACCCCCGCCTTGGATCGCGGGTAGAGCGGGTCCTCGCCTCGCTTGGCTCGCCCGCCGTCACGGCCTCTCGCGGGCGTCCGCAGATTGCGGTACAGGAGAGGTATGGCAACCACGCAATTCAAGGGCAAAGACGTGCACACCGGCGGCGACTTGCCGGACATCGGTTCACGAGCTCCGCAGTTCAGCCTCGTCGGCAAAGACCTCGCCGAGAAATCGCTTGCCGACTTCGCGGGCAAGAACGTCGTGGTGAGCATCAATCCGAGCTATGACACGGGCGTGTGCCAGGCGACGACGCGGCGCTTCAATTCGCTGCTCGGCTCGCGCGGCGACACGGTGGTCCTCATGGTGAGCGCGGACCTTCCCTTCGCGCAGAAGCGCTTCTGCGAAGCCGAAGGGCTCGAGCACGTCACCACGCTCTCGTCGTTCCGTTCCTCGTTCGCCAAGGACTACGGGGTCGATCTCGTGGACGGACCGCTCAAAGGGCTCACCGCACGCGCCATCGTGGTCGTGGGTCCGGATGGCGCGGTGAAGTACACCGAGCTCGTGCCCGAGATCGCGAGCGAGCCCAACTACGCGGACGTGATCACGGCCCTCGACGCCTGACCGGCTGCGCTTTGCCCCACGTCAGCGCGGCATGGCCATGGGCTCGGTCGCGCGGCGCGGGCCCTGGTGCTTCGTTTCGGGCGCGGCGGGGGCTGCCGGGAGATCGACGACGAAGGTGGTGGTGGGTTGCCGGCGATCGACGAAGATCCGGCCCATGTGCTGCTCGACGATCCTCGCGCAGATCGTGAGTCCGAGGCCCGTCCCGTCGTCGTCGAGATGGGTGCTGAATCGGTGAGTGAACATCCGATCGAGGATCGCGTCGGCGGGCCGCGGACCGGCGTCGGCGACGAAGAGCTGCACGCGCTTGCGCGAGCGCTTGGCGCTGACGCGGATCCAGCCCCCGCGGACGCTCTCGTGGTCGCGCAGCGCATCGCAGGCGTTGCTGACGAGGTTGACGAGCACTTGCACGAGGTCCGTGCGACGGCCGAGGATCCGCGCGTCGTCGTCGCATTCGACACTGACGTCGAGCTCGCCGATGCGATGGTGGCATAGGGAGATCGCATCTTCGATGAGGCGGCGGGCGTCGATGGGGCGCGAGGGTTCATCCGCTTCGTCGCGTGCTTGCCGAGTGATCCGGCGCACGAGCTCGAGCACGTGGTCGAGCGCATCTCGGCTCATACGGAGGAGCTCGAGCGCCTTGCTCGGTTGCGGAGGCTCGGCGGTGAGCTCCCACGTCGCGAGGTCGATCGCGCCCAACACGGTGGTCAGGGGGTTTCGCATGTCGTGGCTGAGCTGCGCCGTATCCTCGCCGAGCCGGGTCATGCGCGCTGCGAGCTTGATCTGCTCGAGCTGATGGGTGAGCAACGCGGCCTGTTGCGCTTGCCGATTGCGGACCTCCATCACGCCGAGGAACAGCCCATGGTGGCTCGCCCACGTGATCCGGCAGGCCTCGATGATGTTCGCCACGAACAGCAACGGAAGGTTATAGGCAGAGTTCGTCCCGGCCAGGCTCGCTTCTGCGACCGCGCACGCGCCCGTGATCACGATCCCGAGCGAAAGCAGCCATTCCTCTCGTCGGTGGCGGAGCACGAGCGCGAGCAGAGACACCGACGTCGCCAGGATGAGGACGATTGCGGCGAGCGCGAAGAGATCCGCGGCGGGGCGGTGGCTGAACGGGGCCCCGACAGCCGAGAGGATGATGGAGCGCGTGTCCTGGGGTTCGAGGACGTAGAGCGCGCTCCACCCGGTCATCGTCACGACGACGAAGTCCACGAGGGGAAGGACGGCGAGCAGCAGGAGCCCGTTGCGTAGCCACCGGACCGCAATGGCGCGGACCCCGATGAAACGTACGACCGACCACGCCCAGAACGCGATGTTCGCCAGGCCAAACGTCCACATCAGCCGAAACACGTGACTCTTCGCGAGCGGTGTCATGGGCACGACGCTGAGCCCCACCACGAGGGCGAGCAGCGAACCGCACACCCCGAAGGCGATGTAGACGAGCAACGAGGGAGTGCGCAGCGCACGGTACGTCAAGAGGTTGCTGACGGCGAGCCACGCGAACAGAACGGCGGTACAGCACGCAGCGGTCCACACGACCAGCACCAGCGGATGTGTGAACCAAGGAAACACCGGACTCGAGAGTACCGGCGGCGCGCCTGGGCGCACCTTGCTCGCGCCGTGGTTCCGCGAATGGAACCTCGCCGCCTTGGAGGAGACCGCTTTGTGGTCTTGCGCCACGTGGCGACTTGCGCTCGTGCTTTCGTGGAATAGACCTGGGACGAGGTCCTTGGGCTGTTGTAGGGTGTCTGCAATGGAGCGCTTGTCCGTCGTCGCGGCTTATGATCGGTCTCCGCTCGCGAGCTACCCCTCCCTCACGGAGGAAGCCGCGTTCGCGGCCCTGCAGCGCGCGCATTCGGCGTTTGCGGACCGGAGCGCTTGGCTGACCCCGGCCGATCGCAAACGCGTACTCGAGCGCCTGCGGAGCCTCGTGGCCGAGCGTGCAGAGGCGCTCGCGATCCAAGCGGCGCGCGAGGGGGGCAAGCCGCTCGTCGATTCGCGCGTCGAGTTGCAGCGCGCGACCAACGGGATCGAGTGCGCAGCTGCGGCGATCGCTCGCCTCACGGGCACCGAGGTGCCCATGGGACTCGATGCTGCCTCGATGGGACGCTGGGCGATGACCTACCGTGAACCGCGCGGCGTCGTCTTGGCGATCAGCGCGTTCAACCACCCCTTCAATCTCCTCATCCACCAGGTGGTGACCGCGATCGCGGCGGGGTGTCCCGTCCTCGTCAAGCCTGCGTCGAGCACCCCGATGTCCTGCATGAGCCTCATCGAGCTGCTGCGGGAGGCGGGGCTGCCCGACGCGTGGTGCCAGCCGCTGCTGGTCTCTGCGGACCTCGCGGGCAAGCTCGTCGCGGATCCTCGCGTCGCGTTCCTGAGCTTCGTGGGTTCGGCGCGGGTGGGTTGGGCGTTGCGCTCGCGACTGGCGCCTGGGAGCGCTTGTTCGCTCGAGCACGGCGGTGTTGCGCCGGTCATCGTCGACGAGACCGCGGACCTCCGCGATGCGGTCCCGCGGCTGCTCAAGGGCGGCTTCTACCACGCGGGGCAGGTTTGCGTCTCCGTGCAACGCATCTACGTGCATGCCTCGGTGCGCGGGGCGTTCGTCGAGGACTTCGTCGCAGGCGCGCGCAAGCTGCGGGTGGGCGATCCGACGGATTCCGCCACCGAGGTGGGCCCGCTCATCCATCCTCGCGAGGTGGAGCGGGTGCACGAATGGGTCGGCGCGGCCAAGCGGGGCGGTGCGCAGGTCCTTTGCGGTGGGGAACCGCTCGGCGAGACGACGTATGCGCCCACGGTGCTGCTCAATCCTCCAGACGATGCGATGGTGAGCACCGAGGAGGTCTTCGGACCCGTCGTCTGCGTCTACGACTATGAAGATCTCGAGGTCGCGATCGGGCGCGCCAATGCTCCGTCCTCGTATTTTCAGGCGGCCGTGTTCACGCAACGGCTCGACCGCGCGCTCGATCTAGGACGACGACTGCACGGAACCACGGTGATGATCAACGATCACACCGCGTTTCGAGTGGATTGGATGCCGTTTGGAGGGCACCAGAGCTCGGGTCTCGGGGTCGGCGGCATCGAGCACAGCATGCGTGACATGACGATCGAGCGCATGGTCGTCTTCCGGATGTAGTGCCGCGCCCGAAGCGTCCTGCTCAATCGCGGATGTACGCCTCGAGTGGGCCGCGCAGTTCGCAATGGGCTCCGAGCTTGCGCAACGTGCCGTAGTGACCGACGACCATCCGGTTGAGAAAGACGAGCTCGACCGGAGGGCGAAACGCCTCGGAGTATTTGGCGAGGAACGCTGGAACGAGCTTGAGCGTCTCCAGCTGGATGGCGGAGCTCGCAAAATCGAAGGGCCCCGACCGGAGGAAAGGTTGACCAATCACGTCCCGCCATTGTGCATAGTAGTCGGGGGGAACGGTGGGGCCACCTTCCGCGCGCACGCCCAGCCGCACGAGCGCTCGTTCCAACCCGCCGTAGTCCGAATCCAGCGCGGCACGGATCGTGTCGCGATAGGCGGCGACGATTTCGGGGGGCAGGCGTTTGATGCAGCCGAAGTCGTAGAGGACGATCGTGCCGTCTTGGCGGAACGCGAAGTTGGCGGGGTTGGGGTCGGCGTGGATCGTGTTGAACTCGAACACCTGCTGCGCAACCATGGCGAAGAGCCGATGGCCCAGGCGGTTGCGGAGCTCCTGCGGGTAGCCTGCGGCATCCCCCAAGCCATCTCCGGGGACATAGGTCAGCGTCAGCACCCGCTGCGAGCTGCGCTCCCCGATGACCTCGGGAACGGCGATGTCGGGACGGCCGCGGTAGAGCTCCGCGAACGTCCTGACGTTGTCGGCCTCATTGCAATAGTCCAGCTCCTCGTGGAGTCGCGCGCGGATCTCCTCGAACACGGCGTCCAGATCCTTGCGCTTGAACTTGACGAGGCCGCTTGCTCGGAGCGCGAGCCGAAAGTGCGCGAGATCGGAATCGACCGCCTCGTCCACGCCGGGATATTGGACCTTCACGACGACCTCACGGCGATCCTCGGTGGTCGCGCGGTGCACCTGACCGATCGACGCCGAGGCGAACGGCGTGCGCTCGAACCGGTGAAACAGCCGGTCGGGGGGATCCCCGAGCTCGCGTTCGATCTGCTCGGCGATGACCTCGAACGGCATGGGAGGGGCTTCGCGCTGCAGCGCCCCGAGGGCGTTGGAGAGCTCCTTGGGCAAGAAGTCGCCGGCGATCGACGCCATCTGGCCCACCTTCATGATCGCGCCCTTGAGCTCGCCGAGCGTCTTGGCGATCACCTCACCGCTGCGTTGGTGGGTCTCCTCGAGGGTGCGGGCCGCCGTGTCCGAGCCCTGGAACGCGGCGCGTAGCCGTGCGCCCGCATAGCGCGAGGTGACGCGCGCCGTCATGCCCGCGAGCCGAAGCAGGCGTCGACCTCGGGTGGGTGGACGTTCGTTCATGCGATCGTCGGGCGTCAGGAGCCTGCGCTGGTTGTTCGCCCCTGTCAAAAGGCGCGGTCGGGCAGCAGAACGGGATGGCCCAGAGCGCGCTTTGCGGACGCAATCCGACCGTTTTCTCGGTCCATCGAGACCGACCTGGTAGCGTCGCCGACGTGGTCGCGCCATCCCGTTCTCGCTCGACGACACTCGCGGGCAAGGCCCTCGTTGCGGGGCTCCCCGCGGTCGCGCCCACGGTCGCTGTGGTCGCGCTCGTGGGGTGTCTGCTCGTGCCGCTGCCGACGGTGCTCGTAGATGTCCTGCTCTCGCTATCTCTGGCGGGGTCCGTCTTGCTCATGGTCGCGAGCCTCGCGGTCCGCAGGACGACCGATTTCATCGCCTTCCCAGCGCTGTTGTTGCTCGCGACCTTGTTCCGCCTGGCCCTCAACGTCTCGACGACGCGCCTCATTTTGAGCGATGCATATGCCGGTCGCGTCGTGGATGCCTTCGCAGGCGTGGTCGTTCGCGACGATCTCATCGTCGGCGGGGTGATGTTCGCGATCATCACGATCATCCAGTTCGTCGTGATCGCGCGCGGTGCGGAGCGCGTCGCGGAAGTCGGGGCACGCTTTGCGCTCGATGGACTCCCGGGCCATCAGGCGGCCATCGAGGCCGATCTTCGTTCGGGCGTGATCACGCCCACGGAGGCGTCGCGCCGGCGGGCGCGGTTGGTCGAGCGTTCGAGCTTCTACGGCGCGATGGATGGAACCATTCGGTTCGTCCGCGGAGACGCCGTCGCGGGGCTCGCCATCACGGCCACGAACCTGCTCGGTGGCATCGCGGTTGGGATGCTGCGCCTGGGTCTACCTTGGTCGGAGTGTTTGGAGGTCTACGGACGTCTCACGATTGGGGACGGGCTGCTTTCACAGCTCCCCGCGCTCCTCCTGAGCCTGGCCGCTGGGATCCTGGTCGCGCGCGTGGATCGTTCGGACGAGCCGCGCCGGAGGAAAGCGAGCGACCTCTGGCTCGAGCCGTCGATGCTGTTGGTCCCGGCGCTGCTCTTGCTCGCCCTCTGCATGGTGCCCGCGATGCCACGGCTCGCGTTTGGTGGCACTTCGATCGCGCTCCTGGCCGCTGCGCTGCTCCTCTCCTTTCGCGTCGCGGCCGAGCGACGGGTCCGCGTTGCACCGGTCGAGGCCTCGAGCGTGCGCGTGCGGTTGCACCCGAGCCATGTGACCGAGTCCCGCGTGATCGAGCGCGCCTTGGCGGAGGTGCGGTTGCAGTGCGGCTACGCGTTGGGACTCGAGGTCCCTCCGATCGTGCTCTGGACCGACGAAGGGCAGCGCCGCGGGTTCGTGGAGGTCCTCATCGATGGTCGCTCGTGCGGTCGAGCGTCGTGTGCCAGCGGTCAGAAGGTCGAGGACGAGGTCGTGATCAGCACGTTCCGACTCATCATGGAGCATGCGGGCGCGCTCGTGGATCTGGAGGACATCGATCGCATGGTCGAGGAAGTCAGGCCCACGCACCCGGCGATCGTGCGTCGCGCCCTTCAGACCGTGGAGGCGAACGACGTCTTGCGGGTGGTGCGTGGGTTTCTCGAAGAGCGGATCCCTTTGCCACCCATGCGATTCGTCCTGAGTGCCATTGCCGAGGGCGAACGCTTCCGAGAACCACACGAGCGTGCGCTGTTTCCCGAGCTCGTCCGAGAGCGCCTTGCAGAACACTGGGTCCACGCGGTGCTCGATACGGTGCGCACGATCGGCGAGCCCCGGTTCGTCAGGCTCACGCCGGACGCCGAAGACGTGCTCGCTGCATCGTTCCGCTATCTCGAAGACGGACCGCGGCTACGGCTCTCCGCGACCGAGCGACGCGCTTGGCTGTTGGCCCTGGAACTCGTCCTCGACCCGCGAAGCAACGGAGTTTCGGTGTCTCAACATGGAGCTCCGCTCGTGCTGGTGACATCGGCTCGCGGTCGAAAAGCCGCCTCACTCCTCACGGCTGGTGCGTTGCCCCACGTGCCAGTGCTCAGTGACCGGGAGTTCCAGATCGCCGGCGAACGCGTTTCGGTGCGGTGGCTCGATCCACCCGACCCCGAGGAGGGGGCCGATGACGAAGACGCGGATCGGGTCGGCTCTTGAACGGCGTTCCTAGGGGATGACGGGCTGCGCATGGGGCGCGATTCCGCGGGGTCCCCCGCCACTGCAGGTACGTTCAGGTCGTTCCACGAACATTGGGTGGAGCGTTTGTTTTCACTGTCAGTGAGATGGCTCGTTTAACGCAGAGCATTCGCGCATGAGAGCATCGAACGAAAACGTAGTGCAAGGACAACCATAAGTTCCGAGGACGGAAGGGAGGGGGCGCGCTTTTTTTCCAGGGCCGCGCGCCCCAACCTTGATCCGAACCGGCGATGCGCAGATCGCAACCTCCGTTTCTGCGCCCTTCACAGAACGGGGGCTGCCGAAGCTCTAGCCCCAGCTCGGTCGTGACTCTGCGTCGCTCCCGTGGGCTCCCGTGCCCGGTCCTGCGGAGGAAGAGCTCGCGGAGCCCTCTCCCGTGTGCGCCCCTTGGGATCCTGGCTCCAGGGAGGCGCCGGGTTGAAGGGGAGCGCGTACCTTGCGCGACATCCTGCGAATCATCCGACGCAGCGACTTCGCGATCGCATGCCCCGTAGGAAGGACGACAGCGACCGTCTCGTCTTTTTCGGTCTGCACCACGACGGTGTGCTTTCCGACGACCAGGCGAATCGTCGACTCCTCCGTCTTGTCGAGCAGGCTGAGCGCTCCCTCGAGAACGGCGCTCCACTGCCCGTTTCCGCGGAGCTCGCGGGCTCCGGTGGGGCTGTCGACCGCGACGGCTTCGATGCCCTGGGCCGCGGCGAGATGTTCGATGTTGGCTCGAAGACTCATGGTTTCCACCTTTCCTTGGTCCCGGTTCGGCCAGGACTTTCCAATAGTCTGTAGGATTCGCTCGCTCGTGCCAGTCGGCGACGGAGCTCTTGCAGCATTTTTGGCCCGAGCGCCCGCCTGATTCGGTGATCGTTGATGGGATCCGTTTACACAGAATGCTTGGATGCGCCAAAAACGTGGCGGGTCAAAATGGATGAAACTATCTCGTATGTCCTTGAAATGACTTTGAATTCTCATCGTGATCCCGCGCGTTCCACGGTGTTCGCGCGGCACGGTGAGATCTCTCGTTCTCGAAAGAACCTGGACGCGAATCGCCTGCCCGTCAAGCCGGCACGTCCACCCCAGTCATTTCCACGCAACGATGCCACAGTGCTTCGACCTCGTCCGTGCGGCGAAATCTGCAGGTGTGGCGACGCGTGCCGATCCAGAAATGGTTGGTGTGCGCGTGGACCTCGGGAGCCGCGGCAAGGTACGTGGGCGTGAGCGCTCCCTGGGCTGGGCTCTTCATGAACGCGCGGCCCCAGCGGGCGAGCCTGCCCCTCCAGCCTCCCAAACCCTCGTGAAGCCGGGTCGCGGTGAGGCCTGGATCGCACGCGTGGATGCTGATGTCGGTACCGACCAACCGTGACGCCAGCGCCCACGTGAGCATCCGGTTCGCCTGCTTGCTCTGAATGTAGGCGTGCCAGCCCGAGTACTTTCGCGTGCGGAAATCGAGGTCCGTGGCATCCAGGCCGCCTGCGTGGGCCGAGGCCAGATTGACGATGCGCGACGGCCCGGAAGATTTCAGCGTCGGAATCAGGAGGTTGCTGAGCAAGAAGTACGACAGCGCATTGGTGGCCCATGTCAGTTCTCGGCCACCGGGAAGTTCGATTCGCCGCTCACTCACGACCGCAGCGTTGTTGACGAGGACGTGGACTGGTGCGCCGCCCGAGGTCACCTGCCGGACGAAGCCCCGGATCGATGCAGGAGCTTTGACGTCGATGAGGTGGAGCGAGAGGCGATCGTTGCCCGTCTCCTCCGCGATCTGTTGGAGAACCGCGCTCCCGCGGTCGAGATCGCGGCACGCGAGTACGACCGTTGCACCGAAGTAGGCGAGGTTCTTCGCCACTTCCTTGCCGATCCCCGAGCTGGCTCCGGTCACGATGCAACGCCGACCCACGAGATCGAACTTCACCGTGACGAGCATAGGCGATGGACGCGGGTTTGGCCGGCATCCGTCTCGGATGTCACGCTCGCGCTTGCGCGGAGGGACCACCCTTGAGACCATGTCCACGGGTGTTCCGCCGGTCCCTTCTCCTCATACTCGCTGTCGCCGCGCCGAGCTGCGAAACCCACGCGCCTCGCTTTGCGTGGCTGGATCTCCCGGCTCCTCCCCCGCGGCTCGTCCCCGCTCCGGTGGCACCGCAGGCGTCTGGGGTCGCCGAGTCGAGCGAAGCCGGGGCGGAAGCGTGCGGCCGTGGAACGGGACGGCGCTCCGACGGAAGCTGTACCTTCCTCCCGCGACAGACCCTCGGAGATACGCAGCGGGTCGGGGTTCCGCGCGGGAGGTTCGTCATGGGAGACATCCCTACGAGCTACGACGCCCGGAAGACTCGGATCGAGCCGGACACGCACTGGTCTGGGACGCCCCCCCGCTATCGGGACGTGGAGGCGTTCTGGCTCGATCTCACGGAGGTCACGCGCGAAGCCTATGCGGCCTGCGTCGCCAAAGGCGACTGTACTGCAGCGCAGTGCGACTCGGGAACGCCGGACCCGGTGGCGCAATACGACGCGGAGCAAGTCGGCAGCGTGCCGCAGACCTGCGTGACGCATGCGCAGGCGGAAACGTATTGTACGGCTCACGGAGCCAGGTTGCCGACCGAAGCGGAGTGGGAATATGCCGCCCGTGGCGTCGATGCGCGCATCTATCCGTGGGGCAACGAGGTTCGCGACGAGTTCCGCAATCAGCTCGTTCCAATCAACGGACTCGTCGACATTAGCTATTTCGGATTTCGCGGTATGGCGACGAGCGGGCGGGAATGGGTCGCCGATACGTTCGAGATCGACGTGGGGTTGCGCGCCTTCGTGAACGAGCCCTTCCGCGCGCCGCAGGGCCCCTTGAGCCGGGCGATCGCGAAGCACGGTACGGCCCACGTGACCAAGGGTGGGCGGACGGGAGCTCGCGCGCCGGGCCTTGGGGCCGATCCGATGGTGTCGTTTCGATGCGCCGCTTCGATCGAAGGCGACGAAGAGACGTTGTCCGTCCCCGCGGCCGCTCCCCCACTGCCGCTCTTGGCCAGCCAAAATGGCCTGCAGTTCTTTGGCGGCGTTGCCGAGGTCCTCGATCGCGCGGAGGCGGAGACCTTCTGCCGCGTGTTGTCGGTGCCCGAGGGGGCGGAGAAGCTCGAAGGCTGGCGCTTGCCGTCGTTCGAGGAGATCACCGCGAACGCAGACGTGTTTCGCGGGCCCGGTCCGTTCTGGACCCAAGAAGGTGCCGCTTCGCAGCACACCATGGACCCGACCGGCGTGGTCCCTGCGGATGCGCCGTGGGCGGAGGTTTCAGCCAAGCCGAGCGAGGGGCTCGCCGTCCGATGCGTGCGCGGATGAGCCCGCCCCCGGGGTCTGCCGCTTGGCTTTGCGCCGCGGCGCTCCTGCTGTCATGCGTTCGAGTGGACGAGGGCGAACGGGAGAAGGGGGGCGCTCCGGCTCGGGCAGTGGACGCTGTGCCGCCGCAGAGCGGTGTTGCGGCTCCGGGCGGGGACGCTGCTCCCGTGCCGCTGCAGAGTGGTGTTGCGGCTCCGGGCGGGGACGCCGTGCGACCCGAAGCTCCGGCAGGGGATCCCGCGACGGCTTCCAACGACCTCGGGCTGCGCTTCGCCGATCCTCCCTGGTTCCGGGAGACGATGTTCCCCGGCGCCGAGGTCGTCGACCGCGCGCGCTCGGCCGCCGACGCCCATGGCCGGTTCAAGAGCCACCTCGTGTTCGTCTTGGCGCCCGAGAGCTCCGTGCCTGGATGCATGGAGCAGGCCCACGCCCTCCTGGCGCCGCACGTGCCCACGTTGCAGCGCAACCAGCTCGAGAACGGGCGCGAGCGGATCACCGGAGCGAACGATCGCTACGAGATCTCGATCATCTGTGGAACCACCGCGGACGGTCGCGTCCGCGCCTACGTGGGGTTCGAGTGGAAGGCCTAGAGCGCCGACCAGTTTGATTCCACGCGCTGATGCACGCCTGGGACCGCCCACGGCTGTGTCGCTCGGCGCTCGCAGTGTGCCCGACACAGCTTCGGCCTCGCTCCTACCCGCGGACGGCCCCAGACGCGCCTCAGCACGCGAAATCAAACTGGTCGGCGCTCTAGCGGCACTAGGCGCGCTTCTTTTGGCCGCGCTTCTGCTTGTTCTTCTGGAACTTCTTGGCGTGCTTGACGTTGCGGTTGGCGGGTTGGGCCACGCTTCCGTCTTGCTGAAGCCGTAGGGGGGCCTCACCCACTTCCTGGAGCATCTGGCCTTCGGCCGCCTCGAGGACTTGGAGCACCCCGGCGGGCAAGAACGGGGAGTGCTGCGGCTGCACGCGTTTGTCGAGCTGCGCGAGGCTCACTTGGATCTTCACGGGGGGGCGGATGTTCACCGCCTTCACGCCGCGCGGGAACTGCTCGTGGCTCGGCTGCGACCACTCCGGCGGCGTGGTGGGGTGATGCATGCGGCACACGAGCGGACGTTGATCCCAGGCCCGGCAACGTTGCTTGCTTTGATCGAGGAACGGGCACGGTTGCTGGCGCGCAGCGGCGGCGAGCCGACCTTGCCGGACCGCTTTGCCGCCCATACGGATCTTCTCCGGGTTCTTTCCGGAGTGTCCGGATTGGATGTCCTTGAAGAGCGCTTCCCCTTGTTCCGCGAGGCGCTTGGCGACGTCCGGGAAATCGCGCCAGCTGCGGGCGGTATGGTAGAGGTTGAGCGCCTCGACGGCGTGGACCCCCATCGGGATCACTTGGCATGCCGCCGTACCCCCTGGTTCCCCGGGGCGCTTCACCGACTCGGCGATCGGCAGGTGCTTGCGCGCGATCGCGTTGTACTCGTCGAGGTGCCCGTAGAACGCTTTGAGCAGGCCGTAGAAGCCTCGCGGGACGCGGCGTTGTTGCTTGATATCGGCGATTCCTGGGAGCGCGCCGAGTTGTTCGAGCGTCTGCTGGAGTCCGGAGATCGCGGCGGATGCAGCTTTTTTCGCCGACCGTGGAACCCGCGTGACCTGATCGGAAGGCAAACGTGGACCGCCGAACCACGCGCCGAGGAAGCCGAGGACCATGCGGCTCTCTAGCACAGGCGGCTCCCGACTTGCCATCGCCGGCATCGCGCGGGTAGCGTGCGCGCGCATGCCTGGGTTGCATTCCCGCGGGCGAGTCGCCGTGACGGCCTTCGTGCTTGGGAGCGGCGTCGCGTGCCGCGGTGAGGCGGTCCACGCCCCAGATCCCACGGCCGACCCAGCGGAGCCCGCTCGTCCAGAAGCGGTCGTCCTGCGCTACGACCCGGGTCCGCTCGCGCTGCAGCTCACGTCGCGCTTCGAACTGCGGACGGCGGGCCTTGGGCCGCAAGCTTCGGCAGAGCTCGAGTTCGTCGCAGGGGTCGCGTGGGCGCCCGCGGAGCACGGTGTCAAAGTCGTCTGGGACATCGAGGACGTGCGCGACCTGAAGCTCGGCGGGGGCTTCCTAGGACAGGGGCAGGGCGACCCGGCGGCGTTCGTGGGCGAGATGGGGCAAGGCGCGTTCCTGAGCGACGTCCGCGGGAGGACGGAGGCCGTCGCGAGTGAAGCGCTGGCGGAGAACGCCGTGCGGAATCGCCGAATGGCCGAGATCGAAGCGGAGATCCGCGCGAGCGCGTTGGCGGGACGCTCGCCCCAGTACCCTGCAGGGGCGCAAATCATCGACTTGCTGCTGCCGATCGTGCAGCTCCCCACCTTGCCCGAACCAGAGCTCCGGGTCGGACGACCCGAGACGGTGGAGCGGCAGGAGGAGCGTGCCTTTGGGCAGCTCGGCGCCGTTCCGCTCGCGATCGCGTCGACGTATACGCTGCGAAGCATCGCGCCCCAGGGGACCGCGCTGCTGGCCGAACTCGAGCTTCGCGGTTCCACACGTGGCGAGGGCGACACGCCGCAGGGACACCTCGGGATCGCGTCTACGTTCGAGGGCCGTCTGCTGTTCGACCTGAACGCGCGCCGTCCGATGGCCTACGAGATCATCCGCAGCGAAACGTGGGAGCTCGGCGAGGCCGCGGGCGCGACCCATACCGAGCTCGCGGCGACGTGGACGGCGACCCCGCAGCACTAGAGCGCCGACCAGTTTGATTCCACGCGCTGATGCACGCCTGGGGCCGCCCACGGCTGTGTCGCTCGGCGCTCGCAGTGTGCCCGACACAGCTTCGGCCTCGCTCCTACCCGCGGACGGCCCCAGACGCGCCTCAGCACGCGAAATCA